>Ga0181534_10001029_pt1 | contig 18753 bp, 13 predicted proteins | sample PEATcosm2014_Bin_37_FD_119758 | JGI IMG/M metagenome (GOLD analysis project Ga0181534, IMG submission 119758) | Peatland microbial communities from MTU Mesocosm Facility, Houghton, MI, USA - PEATcosm2014_Bin17_10_metaG | ecosystem: Environmental > Terrestrial > Soil > Wetlands > Peat | place... | reverse complement strand
GCAACGCCTATGGCAACGTCCGCATCGGCGCGTTCATGGGCAAAAAAATCATCAACGAAATCCGCGCCAAAACCGGCCGGGCCGCGCTGAATTATCTGACCGAGATCTCCAGCGAGGAATTCAAGGCCGAATACGAAAAGGAAATTCCCGAAACGATTCTCGGTTCCGATTTTCTCGCGAAATATAAAACGCACGATGATCCGGTGACGACGATTCAGCCGGACGCGACCTATCGCGTCGTCGGCCCGGCCCGCCATCCGATTGGCGAAAATGAGCGCGTGCTGAAATTCATCGCCGCGCTCAAAGCCGCCAAATCCGGCGACGAATCTGCGCTCGCGACCGCCGGCGAACTCATGTATGGCGCACACGAAAGCTACCGCGACAACTGCCGGCTCTCCGTGCCGGAAGTGAATTTCCTGGTTGAAGCCGTCCGCAAACGCGGGCCGGCAAGCGGACTTTACTGCGCAAAAATAACCGGCGGCGGCACCGGCGGCACCGTGGCCGTGTTCGGCAAAATCGGGGCGCTGAAGGAACACATCCCGCAGATCGCCGTGGAATTTTCCCGCCGCGTCGGCGGAATGCCGGACATTTTCGAAGGCACCTCGCCGGGCGCAATTGAGTTCGGTGCCAAACGATATGCCTTCGGCGCGACCGGCTGGAAACGATTTGACGTTTAAAAATGAAACTCCGCAAGGCTGTTATTCCCATCGCCGGACTCGGCACGCGCCATTTCCCGGCGTCGCACGCGGTGAAAAAGGAACTGTTTCCGGTGGTCGGCCAGGACGGCATCGCCCGCGCCTTGTTTCATTATCACCTGCTCGAACTTGAAGCTTCGGGCATCGAGGAGGTTTGCATCATCGTCCAGCCCCGCGAGGATGAAATGGTGCGCAGCTATCTACGCGGCCCGGACGGAAATTATCTTAAGCGGCTGGAAAAATATCCCGCACTCCTCCGCGAGGCGGAACAGATGCGCGGTTTTGAGAAGCGCGTCAGATTTTCCGTCCAACACGAGCAGGAAGGTTACGGCCACGCGGTTTTCCAGACGAAAAGTTTTGCCGCCGGTGAAATGGTGCTGCTGGCGCTGGGCGATCATTTGTTTCGCGGCAAACCGGTTTCACCTTATCTCGAACTTGCTGAAATGGCTGCCGTCTCCAACGGCAAAAGTATTTCCGCGGTGAACCGCATTTCCGCCGGTGAATTGAAAGGCTACGGCACGATTGCCGGCAGGCGACGCCGAGACAATCCCCGGCTGATTGACGTTTCGCTCATCGTCGAAAAACCCGCCGTCACCGTTGCGCAGGAAAAACTGCACGTTGACGGCCTGCCGGAATCAACCTGGCTCGGCTGGTTTGGGATGCACCTGATCGAGCCTTCGATTTACGAAATCCTCGGCGAAATGATCCGCGACAACATCCGCGACAACGGCGAATTCCAGCTCACGCGCGCCCAGGAAATCCAGCGCCAGCGCGAAGGTTATCTCGCGCTGGAAATGACCGGTGCGGAGCGGTTTGACTTCGGCGTGCCGGATGATTTTGTCCGGAGCATCCAGGCGTTCCGGGGAGGAGCCTGATTTTGCCGTGAATTATTTGCTTGCAATGGGCGGAGGCAGCGCTTAATTAGACAGTAGTCTGACGATATTTTTGATGTCAAAATTTACAGTAATGCCACAACCGACGAGCACCGTGCCGGTGCTTCCAGCACCTTGAGCCGCCCCTTTTCTCCACGCAATTCTTCTCCTGCCTCGTTCGTCCGGGTCAACGGCAAAATCCGCGCCCGCGAAGTCCGGGTCATCGCAGTGGACGGCAAGCAGCTCGGCGTCATCCCGCTCACCGACGCGCTGAACCTCGCGCGACAGCATGGCGTTGACCTCGTCGAAATTGCAGCCACCGCCGTGCCGCCCGTCTGCCGCCTGGTGGATTTTGGAAAATACCGTTACGAGATCGCCAAGAAGGAAAAGGAAACCAAGAAACACAACCACGCCTCCATCGTCAAGGAAGTGCAGTTAAGCCCGCGCATTGACCCGCACGACCTCGGCATCAAGCTGACGCACGCGATTGATTTTCTCTGCGAGGACATGAAGGTGAAAATCGCCCTGAAATTTCGCGGCCGCGAAATGGCGCACACCGAGGTCGGCTTCGCGGTCATCAACAAATTTCTCGCCGACATCGCCGCCTACGGCCATCCCGATTTTGCACCGAAACTCATCGGTCGGGGCATCAACGTAATGATCAGCCCGCTGCCACGCAACAAACGCGGCAAAAATCCAAACCTGAAGGACGCTGGCCAAGTGCCCGCTGTTGAAAAGAGCAATCACGAAGATTCTGCAACCGTGCCGATAAAAAAGCCGAAGTCGGATAATTCCGTCGCTGCCAAACAAGCTCCGGCTGCGTTCGGAAACAATGCCTTCGCCAAACTTGACGTCATCGCGCGACAGGATTCACCGCCGACTTCGTAAGGTTTGTTGCAGCACGAACCAGTTCTGGAAACCGGCACTCCTCGCAGACCGCGTTCGAGTGCCCGCAAAAATCGCGGGTTATTTGGATCAAGCCCTGCTGCGCCGCCGCTGTTTTCAAAATTCGCGCGTTTGAAGTTCCGAGCAGACGCTGCCTCGCCAGCTTTAAAATGGAATTGTCCTCCGCTGCGGGCCACGCAAAAAATCGTCGCATTATTTCATTTTGAAATTTTTCGTTGCCGCCCGGTGACCGTGCGGAAGCACCGCGAATCCACAGCCACGGCAAAACCACGTTCACCGCCAAATCCGTTGCACGCGCGTTGCCGAGCAATGGCTGCGGCTTTTTCATCCGCGCCGATTTGAACGTCCAGTGCCACGACCAGAATTCGTCCCCTTCGACCAGAAAAATTTCAAGCAAGGAACTCAAAAGTTTTTTGTCTGAAATTTCCGCCGCGCCCCAGCCCTCGATTTTTGAGTCCAGTTTTTTGTCCGACAGCCAGTGCGACGCCAGCGCCAGCCTCCGCTGCGGATGGTTTGCCGGGCGCAGGCCATGAAATTTCCAGACGCCGCGCGGCAATATGGAATCGGAAAATCCGTCGCGTTCGCGCCACCAGAAATCCCAGGCGCGGCGCAGGTAAGTGTCCGTGCTCTTTTGCGCCCGCGTCAATTCGTCCGGCAAAAGTCCGCCGACGCCAAGCAGCCGCGCCTGCAATTCAAAAGTGGAATCTGCACCGCGTTCCCAGCACGGTTTTGTCTCCGCGAGATTTTGCATCGGCCAGACGTTGTGTTTGTAGCCGAGCGCGCGGAACAGAGTTTCCCAAAGCGCCTGCTCCCAGCCGGCATTTTTCGCACGGGCGAGAATCGCGACGGCCTTGTTTTCAAAACGGACGCGCGCGGCCTGCCGCAATAATTCCGTCAACTTTGCTTCGTCCAGTTCGCGCAAGGGCGCGCTGCATTTGCCGCGCAGGTTTTCCGGCAGCGAGCGCAGCGATTCGTTTTCGAGCGACAGGCTTAATTCGGCAAGCGGCGCATCGAGAACATTTTTCAATGACAAGACCGCAGGTGCATTTTCAACCGGCTTTGCTTCATCCCAAACGACATGAAGCAGGACATTTTGGAAATTTTTATTCCGGTCATGTCCATGCGCCCGCCAGCCGCCGGGATGCAAATCAATTTCCACGTCGCCAGAGCGTGGAACGTCGCCGCCGATTTGCAAAAAAGCGTCACAAAAATCCGGGCCGCCTTCGAGGCTGGCGAATCCGGGGTGAATGACGCGGATGTTTTTGCCGTCAGAAGTTTTAAGCGTGTCGCGGCGAAGCCGTTGATGCTGCCAGATCGCCTGTAGCAGGCGTTCGGTCGGGAAATGCTCATCGCGTAAAAAATTTGCTGCGACGATTTGCGAGCGCCAGCGGGCGTAAAGATTTTCCGAATGTGAAGTCACGCGAATGGCTTGTGCGTTTTTATGGGCGCAATGTCAATTATTTTCATTCTCGCCCTCGTCGTCGTGCTCAAATGAAAAATCGGGATTAAGATCGGAATTATCTTTGAACGCAACGAACGACTGTTTCGTCTGTTAAATGAAATGAGCGGTTGCCCGCATGGTGATTTTTCAGCTAAACTTCACGAAGTTTTCACGGTTGAAATGTAATGATTGAAGTTTCCAATTTGACGAAGCGTTACGCGGGCCGCACGGCGGTCAGCGACATTTCGTTCCACGTCGCGCGCGGCGAGATTGTCGGGCTGCTCGGCCCAAATGGCGCGGGCAAAAGCACGACGATGCGGATTCTTTCAAGCTACCTGCCGGCGACGAGCGGCACGGTGCGCGTGGCGGGATTCGATGTTTTTTACGATTCGGTCGAGGTGCGGCGGCGCATTGGCTTCATGCCGGAAAACAATCCGTTGTATCCCGAAATGCGTGTCCGCGAATATCTCAAATACCGCGCGCGGCTGAAAGGTCTCGGCTGGCGGCGTTCGCGCGAGCGGGTGGACACCGTGATGGAGCAATGTGGTTTGACGGACGTGGGGCGGCGCATCATCGGACAGCTTTCCAAAGGTTATCGCCAGCGCGTCGGGCTGGCGGATGCGCTGGTTCACGAGCCGGAGCTGATCATTTTGGACGAGCCGACCATTGGCCTCGATCCGAATCAGATCAGATCGGTGCGGCAGTTGATCAAAAGCCTCGCCGGAAAACACACCGTTTTAATCTCAACGCATATTTTGCCGGAGGCGGAAATGATGTGCAGCCGGATGGTCATCATGTTCGATGGAAAAATTCTGGCGGCGGACACGCCGGAAAATTTGCAGAAGCTGATGCAAGGCAGCAGCCAGATTGTCGCGGAAATTGACGCGCCGCCGGATGACTTGCGCGCTGCGTGGGCAAAGATGCCGGGCGTTGAACAATTTGACGTGTCGGCGGGCGCGGATAATTTCCAGCGATGCGCGCTGACGCCGCGCGACGGCCATGATTTGCGCCTGGCGATATTCGTGCTGGCGCGCGAGCGCGGCTGGACGTTGCGCGAGCTGACGCGCCGCCGGCATTCGCTGGAGGACATTTACGTCCAGGTCACGAAGCCAAATGACGAGGACGAAAACTGATGCAAATTTTTGGAACATTGTTGCGGCGTGAACTGGCGGCGTTTTTCCTTTCCATCACGGGCTATGTCATCATCGCGTCGGTGACGCTGCTGACCAGCCTGGGCTTTGTCGTGCTGATCGCGGGTCTTGTCGGCAGCGATCCAACCATCGCGCCGGTGACCGAAATATTTTACAGCACTTTTTCTTTCTGGCTGGTCGTCCTGCTGGTCGCGCCGGTGATCACCATGCGGCTCTTCGCGCTGGAGAAATCCTCGGGCACGTTCGAGACGTTGATGACGACGCAGGTGGGCGATTTGCAGGTGGTTGCGGCCAAATTCACAGCGGCGATCATTTTTTACATGGTGACTTGGCTGCCAATGCTGGTATGCCTGTTCATTGTGCGGCACTTCACAAACCAGCCGGGCGCGCTGGACGCGGGCACCGTCGGCGGGATGTATCTCGGAATTTTTCTAACGGGTGGTTTGTTTTTGTCGCTGGGCTGTTTTGCTTCGGCCATTTCGCGCAGCCAGATGGCGGCGGCGATGATCAGTTTTGTGCTGGGCGTGAGTTTGTTCTCGCTCGGTTATCTGGCAAGGCAGATTCCTGTGACCGCGCAATGGCAGTCGCGGGTGCTTTCCTATTTCAGCCTGTTCGACCAGATGGATGATTTCGCGCGCGGCGTGGTGGACACGCGCACGGTGGTTTTTTATGCGGGCGCCACTTTTTTCTTTTTGTTCCTGACCTTGCGCGCGGTGGAAAGCCGCCGCTGGAAATAAAATGGCCGCAAAAATCCAACCCAGTTTCTCGCCGGGACGCCGCTGGAAAATCGGCTTCGACGTGGTTGTGCGCACGGTGCTGGTGCTGGCGGTGGTCGTGATGGTGAATTATCTCGGCGCGAAATTTTTCCGCCGCTTCTATTTGAGTTCGCAGGCGCAGCAATTATCCACCCGCACTTTGAGCGTGGTTCACTCGATCACGAACCACGTTGTCGTGACGGTTTATTACGACAAAAGCGACGACTGGTATCCGATGATCCTGGCGTTGCTGAACGAATACCGCTCGGCGAACCCGGATATTTCCATCAATCCCGTGGACTACACGCTCGACGCTGGCGAGGCGGAAAAAATCAAGGAGCAATACAAGTTGAGTTCGGTGAAGGACAAGAACCTCGTCATTTTTGATTGCGACGGCCATGTGAAAATTGCCAATGGCGACGAACTTTCCCAAACCCAGCCTGAATTCGAACGAGAATCAGACGCCGGCAAGCCCGAGTTTCGCAAAAAGCCCGTCGCGTTCAACGGCGAGATGCTGTTCACCGCGATGCTGCTCGCGGTGGAAAATCCCGAGCCGCTCAAGGCGTGTTTTCTCCAAGGCGACGGCGAACCGTCATTGTCCGATTCGGGTGACGAGGGCTATCTGAAATTCGGCGCGGCCCTCGGAGAAAATTACATCGCGACCGAGCCGCTGAATTTGCGCGGCCAGGACGCCGTGCCGGACGATTGCAACCTGCTCATCATCGCCGGGCCGCGCGGGGCTTTTTCCGAAGCGGAACTCCAGAAGGTTGACCAATACCTCGCGCAAGGCGGACGGCTGTTCATGCTGTTCGATTATTTTTCCCTCAAACAGCCGACCGGACTTGCTCCCGTCCTGGCGCGCTGGGGTGTGAATGTCGTTCCCGACGTGGTGGAAGAACATGACACGAAGAAAACGACTTCCGGCCAGGATGTGATCATTTACAATTTCAACTCGCATCCCGTCGTCAATCCGCTGACAGGGCTGGCGCTGCAACTGATTTTGCCGCGGCCGGTCGGCACGGTGGACTCGCAAAATCCGCCCGCCGACGCGCCCGAGGTTGACGCACTCGTATTTTCCAGCCCGCAGTCAACGCTCATGGGCGACCCTGCCGCTCCGCCGCGCGCTTATCCGCTCATGGTCGCCGTCGAGCAGAAGGCCGTTCCTGGAGTCGCCAGCACGCGCGGCACCACGCGCATGGTTATTGCGGGCGATTCACTTTTTCTCAACAACCAATACATTGAGTCCGGCGCGAACCGGGATTTCGCCGGTTACGCCGCCAACTGGCTGCTCGACCGCACGACGCTGCTCAAAGGCATCGGACCGCGCCCCGTCACGGAATTCCGCCTGCTGATGACGCAGTCCCAGCAAATCAACGTCCGCTGGCTGCTGCTCGGCGTGCTGCCTGGCGCGGTTTTATTGTTTGGTGGAATCATCTGGTTCGCGCGCAGAAAATGATGAACACGAAGAGCACATGGATTTGGTTTGTCGTCGCCGCAATGCTGGCCGCGTTCATTTTCATTTTTCAACATTACTTTGGCCCGACCGTGAGCGTCGCCAGCGCAATTTTTCAAGACTTGCAGCCGCAGTCCGTCACAAGCGTCCAGCTCATCCCGTCCGGCGCGCTGGAAATTCGCGCCGACCGCGTGAATGGTTCGTGGCTTTTGTCAAAGCCCATTTCCTATCCGGCGCAATCTGCCGCGATTGAAACGCTTCTCGCCACGCTGCAAAAACTCACGCCCGCGAAAATCAGCCCGGCGGAGCTGCGCGAACACAAGTCTTCCGAAGCCGAATTCGGCTTTGACAATCCGCAAACCACGCTGGTTATCAGTGCGGGCGATAAAAGCTGGCAGTTGAAGGTCGGCAACAAGACCGCACCCGGTGACCAGATTTATCTTCGTGTCGTCGGCGCGGATGGCGTGTTTGTATCCGACGCCGACTGGCTTAAATTCGTTCCGCACTCGGTCACCGACTGGCGCAGCACCGCGCTCGTGGACGTCGGCCAAAATGATTTTGATTCCATCATTTTGACCAACGCGGCAAAAGTCATCGAACTGCACCGTGACGCGACAAACCGGCTGTGGCGCATGACGCGGCCGTTGCAGGTGCGCGCCAACAACGACCTGATCACAGGCGCGCTGCAACAATTGCAGGCAACGCACGTCACGCAGTTTGTCACGGACGACACAAATGTGGATTTGTCATCGTTCGGTCTGCAGCCCGCCGATTTGAATCTCTGGCTCGGTCACGGCACAAATTTCACCGCCGGCATTCACACCGGCGGGGGTCCGACGAACGATCCAGCGCAACTTTACGCGAAGCGCAAAGGATGGAACGCCATTGTCACGACCGCCTCGGAACCGTTCGCGCCATGGCACGGCACGGTGAACGATTTCCGCGACCCCTATCTGCTCGAACTGACCGCGCCCGTCGCCGAAATCGAAGTGCTTGATGCCGGCAGCAACAATTTCACATTGCAGCGGCAGGGCACGAACGGATGGAAAATCGCCGGAGAAAAATTTCCAACGGACGCCGCCAACGTCCAGCAGTTCATCAAAACCCTCGCCGGCCTGCGCGTCGCGGATTTCGTGAGGGAACTCGTGACCGCGCCGGATTTGGAAGCCTATGGGCTGTCGTCAAACCCGACTCGCCAGGTCACTTTGCGTTCCGCGATCGGCGACTCGAACGCGGTCATCGCGCAGCTTTCCTTCGCCGCGCAGACCAACGGGATTTTTGCCCACCGCACCGGCGAAGATTTTATTTATTCCATCACGCCGGAGGATTACAGCCGGCTGCCGGATGCGGGCTGGGAATTCCGCGACCGGCAAATCTGGAATTTCAGCGCGAACGACGTGGCGCAAATCACGCTCCATCAGGGCGGCAAGACTCGGACGATGGTTCGCACCGGCGCGAACAAATGGTCGCTCACCGCCGGCTCGGGCATTATCACGGGCAAATACATTGAAGATACGACAACCGCGTTAGGCAATCTGGCGGCTTTCGCCTGGGTTGGACGCGCAGTGACCGAACCGGAAAAATTCGGCTTGAGCACAAACAATTTGCAGATCGTCTTTGATTTGAAGAACGGTGAAAAATACTCCGTGGATTTTGGCAGGGAATTTCAACTGTCCAACAACTGGGGGACGACCACCGTGGCCGCCGTCACGCTAGACGGCGAACGCTGGGCGTTTATTTTCCCGCCGGGACTTTACCAGTTTGTCTTGAGCTATCTCACCATTCCGGCGAATGTTCCGTAAATCAGGACACGAATTAGCGCGAATCGAAATTATTTTTTGCGGCGGATTCGCAAAACCCCTGTAATCATAGGTCATTTGAAATCTGTTCGGTGCCGGATTTCCTTGTGAACAACCGCAACTTTTTCCCGCTTTGGCTGTTAAATCAGGCATAACAAATGGCATTCAGCCCTGTAAAAAATCTCGTGGCCGAAGTCGCGGAAACATCGCCGTCGCAGTTTGACGACTGGCAGAAGACGTGGCGCGCGGCGGTGGACGCCGGCTCGGCGGAGCCGCTGCTGACGTTTGTCGCGCGCGAACGCGGCGTGGCCGAGGACGTTTTTGTCCAGCGGCTCGCGACGAAACTCGGCTGGCCGTATCTGGACTTGCCGAAGCTGCCGGTCTCGACCGAGGCGCGGAATAAAATTTCCACAAAGATCGCGTTTCAATATTCCGTGATTCCCACGGCGGTGGAGGACGGCAAGCTGCAGGTTGCCGTGAGCGATCCGTTCGATGCGGCGATGATGAACGCGGTGCGCTTTGACGCGCGAATGCCGGTGCATTTTGCGCTCGCGCCAAAACCAGAAATCGAGAAGGCGCTGAAAAAATATTACGGCGTCGGCGCGGAGACGCTCGACGAAATGGGCGAGGATGAGCCGATGGAGCTGGAAATCGCCGGCGACAAGGAAATCACCGGCGACGACCAGGAGGCGAGCGTCATCAAATTCGTCAATCAAATCATTTGGGAGGCGTTCAAGGATCGTGCGACGGACATTCATTTTGAACCTGCCGAGGATGAGTTGCGGATCCGCAACCGAATTGACGGCATTTTACATTTGATTCCGCTGCCGCCGACGCTGAAGCGTTATCAGGCCGCGCTCATTTCTCGCATCAAGGTGATGAGCGGGATGAACATTTCCGAAAAACGCCTGCCGCAGGACGGTCGCATCAACGTCCGCATCAAGGGCGAGGAAATTGACATCCGCGTTTCGACCGTGCCGACGGTTTACGGCGAAAGCGTTTCGCTGCGTCTGCTGACGCGCGGGAAAATTTTCTTGAGCCTTGAGAAGCTGGGGTTTTCAAAGATGGAAGAAGACGCCATCCGCGAAATCATCATCAAGCCGCACGGGATTTTTCTCGTCACCGGCCCGACGGGTTCCGGCAAATCCACGTCGCTCTACGCGTTTTTAAGTTCCATCAACTCGGTCACGAAACGCATCATCACGATTGAGGAGCCAGTCGAATATGAATTGAAGGGCATCAATCAAATTGCCGTGCGCTCGGACATCGGGCTGACGTTTGCGATGGGCTTGCGCCACATTTTGCGGCAAGACCCGAACGTCGTGATGGTCGGGGAAATTCGCGACCAGGAAACGGCGGAAATCGCCATCCGCGCATCGCTCACCGGCCACTTGGTTTTTTCCACGTTGCACACGAATGATGCGCCAAGCGCGTTCACGCGGTTGATTGACATGGGCATCGAGCCGTTTCTCGTCGCATCGTCCGTCGAGGCAGTCATGGCACAGCGCCTGGTCCGCACGATTTGCCCGCATTGCAAAACGGAGCAGAAAGTTGACGCAGATTATTTGCGCAAAATCGGTTTTCCAGAATTGGACATCGCCACGGCGAAAGTCTGGCGCGGCGCGGGCTGTGAAAATTGCCGCCAGCAAGGTTATCAGGGACGCAAAGGCATTTACGAACTGCTGCTCGTCAGCGAAGCCATCCGCCCGCTCATCATGAACCGCTCGTCTTCGACCGCAATCGCCCAGCGCGCGATGGACGCCGGAATGCGCACGCTCCGCACCGACGGCTGGAACAAGGTCAAGGCCGGCGAGACGACCATCGAGGAAGTTTTGCGCGTCACGCAAATGGAGGAACATCTTGAATCGCTGGCCGGGGGCGAACAAACGCAATTTATTCCGCGAAACTAAAAGATTTCATGGCACGCTGGCATTCCTGCAACATCCTCCAAGCCGCGCCTGACGCGAACCGCCTCTGGCAGTTCGACGCCCGGAGCGGCGCGTTGCACCGCGAGCACAGCGGCAAGCCCGGCACGGCGCTGCCGTTCGGTCTGGTCGCGAAATCCTGGGCTTCGCTCTGGCAGCCGAAACTGAACGTCGCATGGTTGCCGCTGGAAAAAGTTTTTCTGCGTGTCGTCGAACTGCCCAAAAGCAGCTTCGAGGAAACGCTTTCGATGGTGGAATTGCAGATGGAAAAGCTGTCGCCGATTCCCGTCACGCAGATTGTCTGGACGCTGCAAATTCTTCCGCAGGCCTCGGCGGAAAATCTACAGACGGTCATCGTCGTCGTCGCGGAACGCAAATCGGTCGAGGAATTTCTCGGCAAGCTGGAGGCGCAAAATTATCTCGCCGACCGGCTCGAAGCGCCGATGCTCGACCAGTTGGAAGCGATGACCGCGAGCGAAGACGGCGCGTGGATTTATCCGGCGTCGTTCAACGGCCAGAGCGCGGCGCTTGTGGCGTGGTGGTTTGGCGGCGCATTGCGGAGCTTGAGCTTCATTGTGCTGCCGCCCGGCGGCGAGCGGGCGAAAAGTTTGCAGGGACAGTTCGCGCAACTGACCTGGGCGGGCGAGCTCGAAGGCTGGCTGACGGCGCAGCCGAAATTCCATCTCGTCGCCGACGGCGCAGCGGCGGGTGAATGGGAGACTTTTTTGCGCGAAGCTTTGAACGAACCGGTTCAGGTTTCCAAGCCGCTGCCGTTGCAGGAACTGGCCGCGCGCACGGCGCGGCGCGCGGCGACGGCACAATCCAGCAGCGCGGCACTGATGCCGGCGGAGTATTCCACACGCTACCACCAGCAGTTTGTTGACCGGCTGTGGCTGCGCGGACTGTTTGCAACGGGAGTTTTATATGCGATTGCCGTGGCGGTTTATTTTTGCGCGACATTTCTGCTCGGCATCCAGACGCACAAAGTGGAGCAGCAGGTTGCGGGCATCAGCGACGATTACACGAACGCACTTCAGCTCAAGGCGCGCTACAACGTGCTGGTGGAGCGGCAGAATTTGAAGTTCGCCGCGCTGGACTGCTGGAAGATTGTCGCGCAGCAACTGCCGCAGGGAATTTCGCTGCAACGGTTCAGCTTTGCCAACGGCCAGACGCTTTCGTTGAGCGGCACGACGTCGCCCGACCAGATCAACACGCTTTTCGATTTCAACAGCGCGATGCAGAAGGCCGCGCTCAACGGCCAGCCGATGTTTGATCCGCACGCCGGCGAACCGGTCAGCCCCAAGACCGGTCCCGGCGGCGTGACGTGGAATTTCAGCCTGCAACTGGCAAACCCGGAGGGCGAAACACCGTGAAAAAATATTTTGCCCAACTGCGTCCGCTGGAACGCCGCCTGGCGGTGGGCGTGGCGGTGATTTTATTTCTCGTGTTGAACTGGATTTTCATCTGGCCGCATTTTTCCGACTGGGCAAATTTGAAAACCCGGCAAAAAAACGCCCGCGCGTCATTGCAACTTTACCAGGCGACCATTTCGCAATCGGCGAATTACGAGGTGCTGGTGAAAAAGTTTGAAGGCCAGGGTGGATTTGTCGCGCCCGAGGACCAGGCCATCAACATGATGCGGACGATCCAGTCGCAGTCGGCGCAAAGCGGCGTGAGCATCGTCAATTATTCGCGCTCAATGACTCACACCAACGAATTTTTCACCGAGCAGACGCAGAACATCAGCGTCTCCGCGACCGATTCGCAACTGGTGGATTTTCTTTACAAGCTCGGCAACGACGCCTCGATGGCGCGCGTGATAGACCTTGAACTGCAACCCGACGCGCCGAAACTGCGCCTCATCGGCAACATCCGTCTCGTCGCCAGCTATCAGAAAAACCTGAAGCCTGCCCCGGCTAACAATTTGAAATTCCTAACCCCACCTGCAAAATGAAAACGACCACGCTTTTCCTGATTCTGTTTTTATCCGGCCTCGACCTTTGGGCGCAGGTGCCGCCAGCAACTCCGCCGGGCGCAAATGCGCCTGCCGTTCCCGAAAGCGGGCCGCCGTCAGATGAAATCATCCCGCCGGGCACGATTGATTTTACAAGCGCAACTGTGGATCAGGTGCTCCTAGTATATGAACAACTGGTAGGACGCACGCTGCTGCGCGCCCCCGGACTGCCTTTGACGACGCCCATTGTTTTGAAAACAATGACGCCGCTGACCAAGACGGAGGCGATTGAAGCGTTACAGGCGGTGCTTTCGATGAACGGCGTCGTGGTCATCCCCATCGGCGATAAATTTGTGAAGGTGCTGCCGACAGGCGATGCAGGCGGCTCGGGCGGAAAAATTGACACCAATGACGTGAGCCAATTGCCGGATCTGGGGCCTTATGTGACGCACATTGTGCGTTTGAATTATGTCAAGCCGAGCGCGATGCAGGCGATCCTTACGCCGTTCGCAAAACTGGCTGGTGCCATCACGCCGCTCGATGACAATGGAATCCTGATTCTGCGCGACAACGCGGAAAATGTGAAACGGATGCTTGAGCTGATCGCGCAGGTGGACACCGGCGGCGGGGCATCGGAGATCATTTCCGAAGTCATCCCGATCAGATACGCGCTGGCCGCGGATATCGCCAACGCGTTGAGCAGTCTCGGCGGCGGAAGCGGCGGCGGCGCGGTGAGCATCGGCAGCGCGCCGACGACTTCCACCATCAACGGCATCGGGACGCGGCCCGCCGGCAGTCCGACAACTCCGGGCAGCGCCCCAACCTTCCAACCCGGCGGCAGCGGTATCCAGCCGCGCGCCATCGGGACGACCCCCAACGGCACGCCAGCGACTGGCACGACTTTTCAGTCGAGGTTGTTGAGCATTGTCAACCGTGCGTCGGGGACAGGCGGACAGGACCAACCGATACAGATTTTTGGCCAGACAAAGATCATCGCCGACCAGCGGAGCAATTCGCTCCTTATTTTCGCCACGCGGCAGGACATGGACGCCATCACGAATGTCATCGCGAAGCTGGACGTGCTGCTCTCGCAGGTGCTGATTGAATCGGCCATCATAGACGTGGATTTGACCAAATCTTTGAACGCGGGCGTTTCGGTGGCACAAAATCCGGCCAATCTGGGCGGCAGCGTTGTCGGCGGCGGCGGCAGCATCAACGGCCCGTCATTTTTGAATTTCCTGAATGGCAACGCCCCTACCTTCAACGTGGCTAATTCAAATATACTTTCCAGCGGCCTGAATTATTTTGGAAATATCGGGCCGACCTGGGATGTGGCACTTCAAGCCGCCGCCACCGACAGCAGCGCCTCGGTCATCCAGCGCCCGCGCATCCAGACCTCGCAGGCCAAGGCGGCGTCGTTCTTTGTCGGCGAAACTGTTCCGTATGTCACCGGCAGCACTTACGGCAGCGCGTATGGAAACAGCTCCTCCTATTCGCAATTGTCCGTCGGCGTTGAACTGGATGTCACGCCGTTCATCAATCCCGACGGCCTGGTGGTCATGGACATCAACCAGGAAATTGATGATCTCGATGGTTTCACCCCCATTCAGAATGTTGGCAACGTCCCCAACACCACCAAGCGCACGCTCCAGTCGGAAATCGCCGTCAAGGACAGGGACACAGTCATGCTCGGTGGCTTCATCCGCTCGAACAAGAGCAACAGCAAGAGCGGAGTTCCATACCTGCAGGACATCCCGCTTATAGGAAATCTCTTCACCTCGCGCATCGACAGCAAGGAACGAAAGGAAACCATCGTGCTGATACGCCCGACGGTTTTGCGGACACCCGACATTGCCGCCGAGCAGGCCGTCGCGGAACAAAAACGGCTGCCGGGCATTGCCCGCGCCGTCGCCGAGGACGCGGCGGACGAACGCAAACAGGTCGAAGCCGAGACCAAAGTCGAAGCCAACACCGCCCAAAAGAGCGCAAAGGGTGACAATAACAATGTGTTCCTGCCTTTGCTGCCAGACGGAACGGTGGACACTAATGCCGTGGCGCCGTCGAATCCGTGAAATTTGGTAGTGGCTCAATTTGATTGGTGTAAGTGTCACAGCAGCGGACATAACCAGACCATGGCACGGTCGTTCAAACCCATAAAAAACGCGATTTTGACTAATTTCTGCCTGTTTTAATGGTTTTCGGGCGCGGCAGCTTCTGGAAAACTCCGGGATTGGCCACAAAAACCCCAGGGGTGGATGCGTTACCCCAAGGGGTGACGAGCAGAACACTGGGGGTAGCCGCTTTACCCCGAGGAGTAGCCACAAAAATCCCGGGGGTGGCGAGTGTAACCCTGGGGGTAGCGCGAAGAATCCCGGGGGTGACGGTCTAAATCCTGGGGTTGGCGAGTAAAACCCCGGGATTCTGCCGGAAAATCCCGTGGGTGGGCGGCGCGATCCGAGGGCTGCGCGGTGCCAGCCGAGAGTTACGCAACGCCAGCCGGTTCTGATTGTGCGCCGGTCGAATCTTATTTAGCGCCCTTCCGCCACAATTCCGTCGGCTCCGTGGAGCGGCATCCGAAGAACTGGCGCGTGCTTCCAGGCAACGCGTGGGCGGCGCGGCAGACGCTTTCGCGCCGGCCATTAAAATAATTTCAATTGTCCGGCGGCACATCCATGAAAACGGGGGCGGGGAACATTTCCTCGATGCTCCGGATGGGATGCAGCGGCATCAGCAGAAATTTCGGCACATACACCGGTTCGCTTTTGGGATTTTCCAGCGTGCCGGTGACGTGATATTCAAACAGCTTGGTGAACGGCGTGAGAAACCAACTGACCGTTGATCCGATCACCGGCGTGTTGCGCAACAGCAGCGCGGTGGCGTTCAGATCAACTTTTCCGGACATGTCCACATTCCCGGCATATTGCAATTGCGCCAGCGTCGTGTGGATTTCCAGCGAGCCGGTGTAAATCACGCCGTTGGTCATCGTAAATTTCGCCGAGGCTTCCGTTGCGCGGCTGCTTCCCAGACCCGGCGAAAACCTGTTCAACACCGGCGACAAAATCCCGAAAATCGGTTCGTCCCAGATCAATCCGTCGCGCAAAGTGGCGTGGCCAAAGCCGTCCCACGTCCGCCAGTCCCGCGTGTCCGCGCGCGTCACGACCAGTTGCCCGGCCAGCGCGCCTTCAAGGGAATTGGTCGGTGATGACAAGTCCGCCGCCAGCAAATGCAAATCCACATTCGTCAGGTTGACGGCAAAATCGTAATCCGCGCCGTCGTGCATCGCGCGAAAATCAAAATCCGCAAAACCGCCGCCGCCGCCGCCATAAAACGCCGCCGCCACATTCGTCACCTCGAGCAACTGCCCCTGCCAGTGGATGGTGCCGGTGATGTTCGTCGCCCTGAATTTCATCCAGGCAAACGGCGCGCCCTTGATGATGTCGAATCTCATGTCCACGTCCGCCATTTCGCGCCCGCCCTCCATGTCGCGCAATGGAATGCGGCCGTTCACCCGCGCCGTCGGCGGTTTCAGGAAATGATACGGCTGCATGACCTCGGCCGTTTTCGGGCCGATGGCGCGCGCGATGGATTCCGGGTCGGCGGTGCCGAAACCGTTCGTGAAATAAATCATCCGCGTGTTGAAATCCAGAGTCACGCTGTCCGCCGTCATCATCTGCGCGCCGGTGTGCGCCAGCGGCTTCAAAAATTCCAGCGCGTGGTTCGTGTAATTCAACGCCGTCGTCAAGTCGCCAAACGTCTCGCTGCGGACCATGAAGTTGGTCAGCGCCACGCGCCCCGTCGCGCTGATGCTGTTCGGATCGTCAAAACGTCCGCGCCCGTTTGCGTTCAAAAAAATCGGCCGCGTGGGCTTGAAAATGTCGAGGCCGCTTGCGGCGTCGCCCGCCGGCAAAAACGGACGGATGAATTCCAAGTCGAGCGCGCCGGCGGCGTGCCAGTGGTAATTTTGCACCGCGTCGTCCGCGCCGCCGTCCAGCGCGAGATGCGTCCGCCCCTGCGCGACGCCGAGCCGGATGTTGATGGAATGGATGGCGAGCGCGTCACCGTTGACGGCGAGACTCAATTGCGGCGAGCCTTCGAAATGGATCCGGGCGAGCGCTTCCAAAAATTTCCGCAGTTGCACAGGACCATTGGTGGATTTTTGCCCCGGGAAAATTTCCCAGTTGCGAATTTCCGGAGCGTGCGCGATTTCGCCGGACAGGTTGAGCTGCGCACCGGCGAAACCGGCGCTGAAATTGTCGAGCGACCATGTGTTGTTTGTTTGAAACCGCAAGCCGGTCTGGATGTTGGAGAGCCTAAGCACGTTCGCCGGCGAAACCGGCCAGGTGAGTTCGCCCTGGCGCAGAATGAGGCCGTCAACCTGGAATTGCCGGTGCAGCAACGCGCGGTAGTTCAGGCGCAATTCGATTTCCGCCAGCGTAAGTGTCGGGCTGCCGGGATTTCTGGCGTCGCCGATGCGGACATTTTCGGCGACAAGGCCTCGCTCAACCCGCAGCCGCATCCGGGAAAATTCCAGCTCAACTCCGCGCGAATGGAGCGCCTGGACGAGCCGCGTTTTCAGGAAATCCGGCAGGCCGATCCGGTTGAACCAGACAAAGGCGCAGACCGCCGCCAGCACCAGCAGCAGCGCGCTGATGCGGAACCAGCGGAAGCACACGCGGCATTTGCGCCACAAACCGGGTCTCATATCACGAAACATTCGCCAGAATGACGGGATAATTCAAGACGAACATTTGCGCGGTTTGCCGGATTCTATGTGCGGGCCGCCGGATTGATCGTGCAAGGCGATGAATTTGAAATGTGTCATGTTCAGAACGCCGCATTTTCAGGAACGGAAATCGAACAAGTCAAAACGTGCTTTTCAAATTGTCGGGGCAACTTGGCGTCGCATGGCGGGTCGCGGCAAAGATTGATTTTTTGCCTGCAACCGCACACACTCGCCGGAGAAAAAATAAATGGCCGGATCACTTTCAGGAAAAATCGCGTTTGTCACGGGCGGCGCCCGTGGCATTGGTCGTGCCATCGCGCTCAAACTCGCGCGTGAAGGCTGCGATGTTGCCATCGCCTATCACAACAGCCACGAGGAAGCCGATGCCGTCTGCAATTCCATCCGCGCGCTGGGCCGACGCGCGCTCGCCATGCAGGCCGACGTGAGCGATCCCGCAAGCGTGGCCGAGGCATTCGCCGAATTTAGCAAAGAATTTGACCGCGTGGACATCGTCATCAGCAACGCCGCCATCGGCGTGCTCAAACCGGCGATGGAACTTTCGCTCAAACATTTTCGCCGCTGCATGGAAACCAACGCGCTTGCGCTGAATTCGCTCGCGCAAAATGCCGTGCCGATGATGCCCGAAGGCGGCTGCATCATCGGGCTTTCAAGCCTGGGCTCGGTGCGCGCCATTCCACACTACGCATTCATCGGCGCATCGAAGGCCGCGCTGGAATCGCTCGCCCGCGGGCTTGCACAAGAGCTCGGCCACACAAAAAAAATCCGCGTCAACATCGTCAGCGCCGGAGTCGTGGACACGGATGCGCTGAAACATTTTCCGAACCGCGAACAATTGCTCGCCGAATACGCCAGACGCACGCCCATCGGCCCGACGCTCACGACGGAGCAGGTCGCCGACGCGGTCTATTTGCTTTGCCTGCCGGAAGCGGCGATGATCACCGGCCACACGCTCGTCGTTGACGGCGGCTATTGCATTTCAGGATGAACGAACCGAAAATAACCGACGCCGGGCTCTCCGGCGGAATTGCCATCGTCACCGGCGGCAGCCGTGGAATTGG
>Ga0181534_10001028_pt1 | contig 18754 bp, 15 predicted proteins | sample PEATcosm2014_Bin_37_FD_119758 | JGI IMG/M metagenome (GOLD analysis project Ga0181534, IMG submission 119758) | Peatland microbial communities from MTU Mesocosm Facility, Houghton, MI, USA - PEATcosm2014_Bin17_10_metaG | ecosystem: Environmental > Terrestrial > Soil > Wetlands > Peat | place... | reverse complement strand
GTCGACCTCGAGCAGGTCGGGCACGGTGGCCGCCTGGATCCACTCGATCTCCACCTTGGCCCCGAAGTGGAAGCCGGCGTGGCGGAGGGACTCCACCACCGAGAGATAGGCGTCGGGGAGGTCCACGTACTTGCCGATGATCCCGATGCGCACCGGCCTGGTCGCCGCGTCGACCTGGGCCACCAGCCGTTCCCAGGTGCTCAGGTCGATGGGGTGGTCCGCCTCGTCGAACCGCAGGATCGACAGGATGTAGCGGTCGAGGCCCTCCTCGTGGAGGACCAGGGGGATCTGGTAGATGTTGTCGGCGTCGACGGCCGAGACCACGGCCTCCATGGGGACGTCGCACAGGAGCGAGATCTTGCGCTTGAGGTCCTCGGAGATCATCCGGTCCGAGCGGCACACGATCACGTCGGGCTGGATGCCCCGGCTGCGCAGCTCGGTCACCGAGTGCTGGGTGGGCTTGGTCTTCTGCTCGCCGGAGGGCCCGAGGTAGGGCACGAGGGTGAGGTGGACGTAGCAGACGTTGTCCCGGCCCACGTCCCGCCGGAACTGGCGGATGGCCTCGATGAAGGGGACGATCTCGATGTCGCCCACGGTGCCGCCGATCTCGACGATGACCACGTCCACGTCATCGGTGCCGAGGGCCCGGACCCGCTTCTTGATCTCGTCGGTGACGTGGGGGATGACCTGGACCGTCTTGCCCAGGTAGTCGCCCCGCCGCTCCTTGGCGATGACCGAGGAGTAGATGCGGCCGGTGGTGGCGTTGGAGTTCTTGTTGAGGTTCTCGTCGATGAAGCGCTCGTAGTGACCGAGGTCGAGGTCGGTCTCCCCGCCGTCCTCGGTGACGAAGACCTCTCCGTGCTCGAAGGGGTTCATCGTGCCCGGATCCACGTTGATGTACGGGTCCAGCTTGCACATGGTGACCCGGAGGCCCCGGAGCTTGAGCAGCCGGCCGAGCGAGGAGGCGGTCAGCCCCTTGCCCAGCGAGGACGACACGCCGCCGGTGAAGAAGATGAACTTGGTCTGCCGGGCCTGGGTGCCCACGCCGGAAGGCCGCCGGCCCGCTACCGGCGCCGTCGGGAGCAGGGTGTCGGGGGGTGGATCGACCGTCGGCTGTCCCCCGGAGGGTTGCGGCGGGCCATCCACGTCAGGCACCTGATGAGGCTAGCGGAACCGGGGCGACTTGCGTGCGGACCCCGCTCACCGGACGGCGGTGTATCGGTCAGCGCGAGGACGCACCGGGGGCGCTGGAGTCGAGCAGCTCGCGGGCGTGCTGCCGGGCTGACGCGCTGTCGGGGTGGCCGGACAGCATGCGGCTCAACTCGACCACGCGGCCCTCCCCCTCGAGGGTGGTGACCTCGGAGCGGGTGCGCCCGGAGTGCTCGTCCTTGCGGACCTCGATCTGATGGTCGGCCTGCGCGGCCACCTGGGCGAGGTGGGTCACGACCAGGACCTGTCCGTGGGCGCTGAGCCCGGCCAGGGCCGAGCCCACGGCGATGGCCGCCTCCCCGCCCACCCCGGCGTCCACCTCGTCGAACACCATCACGCCGGGAGCGTCGGTGATGGCCAGGCGGATGGCCAGCATGGTGCGGGCCAGCTCGCCCCCCGAGGCCGCCGAGGCCAGGGGGGCCAGCGGCTCGCCGGGGTTGGCGCCGAGCAGGAAGCCGACCTGGTCGGCCGGGCCGTCCCCCTCCACGGCGATCTCGAACCGGGCCGAGGGCATGGCCAGCTGGTGCAGGGTGGACGTGATCCTGGCGGCCAGGAGCGGCGCCGCCGCCCGCCGTGCCTCGGCCACCTCGCGGCTGCGGTCGTCCAGCACGGCCCGGGCCGCCTCGATCTCGCCGTCGAGCACCTGGGCCCGTCGCTCCTCGCCCTCGGCCCCGGCCAGGCGCCGCCGTGCGTCCTCGGCGAAGGCCAGCACCTCGTCCAGCGAGTCGCCGTACTTCCGTCGCAGCTGGTGGAGCAGCTGGCGGCGGGCGCGTACCTCGTCGAGCCGCTCGGGGTCGTCCTCCCAGGTCTCGACGACCGTGCGGAGCTCGGTGGCCAGGTCCGAGAGGTCCGCCATGCCGGCCCGCACCCGCTCGGCCAGTCCGGCCAGGGGCGCCCGTCCTTCGAGGTCCCCGGCGGCCTGGGCCAGCCGGTCGAGGGCGCTGCTCCCCTCGGCCCCCGAGACGGCGGCCAGGGCTGCCGCCGCGGCCTGGCGGTGGCCGGCCGCCTCGGCCAGCCGGTCCTCCTCGGCCTCCAGCCGGTCCTCCTCGTCACCACCGTCGATGCCGGCCCCTTCGATCTCCCCGATCTGGTAGCGGAGGAGGTCGACCTCCCGGGCCCGGGCCCGGGCGTCTCCGCCCAGGGCCTCCGACTCCTCGGTGAGCTCCCGGAGCCGGAGGCGGGCGGCTGCCCACCCGTCGAGGTCGATCCGGCCGAAGGCGTCGAGGGCCCGGCGTTGGGCATCGGTGTGCACCAGCGACTGGTGCTGGTGCTGGCCGTGGAGCTCGATCAGCCGGCCCGCCGTCTCGGCCAGGGTCCCGACGGTGGCCATGCGGCCGTCGACCCAGGCCCGGGACCGGCCCGAGGCGGGCACGGCGCGGGACAGCGTGACCTCCCCGGGCTCGTCGGCCCCGGCGTCGTCCCCGGCCCGGCCGTCGGCCCCGCCCGGGAAGGGCTCATGGCCGGCGGGCACCACGAACCGGCCCTCGACCACGGCCTCGGTGGTGCCGGCCCGCACCACCGACGAGTCGGCCCGGCCGCCGAGCAGCAGGCCGAGGGCCTCCACCAGCAGGGTCTTGCCTGCCCCGGTCTCCCCGGTGAGGGCGGTCAGGCCCGGCCCGAGGTGCACGGTGACATCGTCGATGACGCCGAGGTTGCGTACCCGGAGCTCGACCAGTTGGGGTCCCACGGTGCTCGGCGTCCTAGCGATCGGCGAGATGGAACTTGGCCCTCAGGATGGAGTGGAAGTCCGTGGCGCCGAAGGTGACCAGCCGGGCCGGCCGGTCACCCACCCCGCACTCCACCGAGGACCCCGGGGCGAGGGTGGACACGGTGAGGCCGTCCACCACCAGCACGGCCGAGAGGGGCTCCTCCACGTCCAGGCGGAGCCGTTCCGACGGATCGAGCACCAGGGGCCGGTCGAAGAGCATGTGGGGGGAGACCGGTGTCACCACGATGGCCCGCAGCCGCGGGGACAGGAGCGGGCCCCGGGCCGAGAGGTTGTACGCGGTGGATCCGGTCGGCGTGGCCACCAGCAGCCCGTCGGCGGCGTAGGTGACGAAGGGCCGGTCGTCGATGGAGGTGGCGATGCGGACGGTGTGGCCGGGCACCGTCTTCTCCACCGTGGCCTCGTTGAGGGCGGTGCGGTGGGCGATCAGCGCGCCGTCCGGCCCGCGGACGGAGACCGACAGGGTCATGCGCTCGTCCACCCGGTGGGTGCCGGCCAGAAAGGCGGCCAACGCGTCCTCGAGCCGGTCCGGCTCGACCGGGGTCAGGTAGCCCAGCCTGCCGATGTTGACGCCGAGGACCGGGATGCCGCCGGCCAGCGCCGTCTCCACCGAGCGCAGCAGTGTGCCGTCCCCGCCCAGGCTGACCAACAGGTCGGCCCCTTCGGCCGACGCCGTGCCGTCGGGGCGGAGGGCCGGGACGGCCTGGTGGCCGCGGTCGGTCAGCCAGGCGCCGGCCCGTGCCGCCAGCTCCGTGGCCTCGGGCCGGTGGGGATTGGTGTAGAAGGCGATGACGGCCATGGCCCTATCCTGTCCCCTTTTCGCCGTGGGCCTCGTCGACGGCGCTGTCGACGAGATCGGGAAGGGCCGTGCCGGGGTGGCCGGATGCGGTTCCGGTCGGGCCGGGCCCCGGGGCGCGGGCATGGAGCAGGAACTCGAGATTGCCGGCGGAGCCGGTGATGGGCGAGGGCATCGCCCCCATGATGTCCACTCCGGCCGCCGACAGCGCCCGGCCCACCTCGAGCAGGGTCCGGCGGTGGATCTCGGGGTCACGGATGATCCCCCTCCCCCGCGACGCCTCCACCCGTCCCGCCTCGAACTGGGGCTTGACCAGCAGCACCAGCGGGGCCCCGGGAGCCACCGCCTCCCCCACCAGCACCGGCACGGCCCGCGTCACCGAGATGAACGAAAGGTCGGCCGTGACCAGGTCCACCGGCCGGTCCCTCACCGTCTCCAGCGTCACGTCCCGGATGTCGAGGCGCTCGTGGGCCTCCACCCGCCCGTCGTTCCGGATCCGGGGATGGAGCTGGCCCCGACCGACGTCCACCGCCACCACGGAGTCGGCCCCGGCCTGGAGCAGGCAGTCCGTGAAGCCGCCGGTCGACGCGCCGGCGTCGAGCGCCCGGCGGCCGGCCACGTCGATGGCGAAGCGGGTGAGGGCGGCCTGGAGCTTCTCGCCCCCGCGGCTCACGAAGCGGGGCGGCGGACCGACGAGTTCGATGGGCTCGGCCGGTGCCACCAGCCGGGAGGCCTTGTCGGCCACCGAGCCCGAGACGAGGACCTGACCCTGCTCGATGCGGGCCACGGCCTGCGGGCGGGTCGCCACCAGCCCCCGCTCCACCAGGGCCCGGTCCAGTCGACGCCGCGGGGAGTTGGTCAGTCCGACGACTCCGGCGCCGCGGCCTTCTTCGCCGCGGCCTTCTTCGCCGCGGCCTTCTTGGCTGCCTTGGCGGCGGGGGCCTTGGCACTCGCCGACTTGGCCGGGGCCTTCGTGGCCGCCGACTTCTTGGTCGTGGCGGCCTTGGCGGCGGGAGCCTTCTTGGCTGCCGACTTCGTGGCCGGGGCCTTCGCACCGGGTGACTTCGTGGCCGACGGCTTCTTGGTGGTGGCGGCCTTGCCGGCATCGGCTGTGCGCCCGATCACGGACGCCACCTGCTGGGCGAGGTCCTCGAGCGAGGTGATGCCCACGCTCTCGAGCTGGTGGGCCACCTCCTTGCGCACCTGGGCGGCGAACGCCTCCCGTCCCCGGCGGCTGCGCTCGAGCAGCTCGTCGACCTTGGCCCGGGCGTCGCTGCTCTGGAACTCACCGTTCTGCACCAGTTCTTGCACCAGCTCCTCGGCCTTGGCGCGGGTCAGGGCGGTGAAGGCGATCCCGGCATCGAGGTACTTCTGGAATCCGTCTCTGGCGGCCACGCCCTCATGCTACCGGTAGGGACTGCGCCGGGCAGGGGGAACCGATAGGTGCGTGTCAGATCCCTCGGTTCAGGCAGGTGTCGACCAGGGTGACGAAGTCCGCGGCCCTCATGCCGACGGGCACGTCGAAGCCCTCCGCCCCCGGTGGGGTCACCCCCGAGTCCACGAGGCCGAACGGGATGCCGAGGCGCTGGGCCAGGCGCCCGTCGGTGCCCGGCTGGTCGCCGATCATGACCACCGAGGCATCGCCGGCGGCGAACCCGAAGCGCGACTCCATGAGCGAGGCCATGGCCGCATGGGGCTTGCCGGCGATCTCCGGGGTGACCCCGGAGGCCGTCGCCACCGCGGCCAGCAGTGCCCCCGACCCCGGCATGAGCCCGTCGGGCGTCGGGTGGGTGGGGTCCTCGTTGGTGGCGATCAGGCGCCCCGAGTCCCGCGCCGCCGTGGCCGTGGCGGCCAGCGTGGCGAAGTCGAAGGAGCGGCTCCAACCGACCACGGCGGCCACGGACTTCTCCGCCCGCCCCGGCCTGCCCGGCGACCCTGCGTCCACGATGTCCACGCCGCGGGCGGCCAGGCTCTCGTGGACTCCCTCCTCGGCCAGGACGGTCACCCGCTGGCCCGGCTCGAGGAGCGAGGCCACGGCGGAGGCCGAGGTGGCCAGGTCGTCCGCGGTCGCCTCGATGCCGATCCGCCGCAGCCGGCCCAGGAGCTCGTCGGTGGTGGGTGCGGAGTTGTTGGTGGCGAACGCCACCCGGACGCCCCGGGCCCGCAGGGCGCCGACGGCCTCGCCGACCGCTCCGATGGGCTCACCGGTGAGCCACACCACGCCGTCGAGGTCCACGATCCAGAGGGAGGCCGAGCCGAACGTCGACGGTGGCAGTGATGCTCCCGCCCGGCTCATTCCGGGTCGTGGTCGGTGGGCCCAGCCTCGGCCGCGGTGACCCGGTCCCCCGGGTCGGCCCGGCGGGTCCGGCGGGTGGAGGCGGCCAGTTGATCGGCCGACTCCAGCACCCGGGTGATCAGGACCGAGAGGTGGGACAGCGGCTCGACCGGGGCTCCCTGTGCTGGGCCGACGTCCCGGTCCGAGGCAGCCTGGGTGTCCGAGGTCGGTTCGGGGGCCGGGTCCATGGACTCGGGCGAGGCGGCCATGGGACGGGCGCTCAGGTCGGCGATCCGCTCACCGGTGACCTGGGCGGCGCGCTCCCAGTACGAGCGGAACATGCCGATGTCGAAGGCGCCGTCCCGCACCCGGGCCTGGTCCAGCAGGCGGGCCGGTGGGTCCTTCAGGTCGCGCACGAGGTGCAGGGCGGCCAGTCCCTTGAGCGCGTACCAGGTGGGGTCGAACTCCCACCAGGTGAACCCCTGCCGGGCCGAGGCCGGCAGGTAGTGGTGGTTGTTGTGCCATCCCTCGCCCCCGGTGATCACGGCGATGATCATGGAATTCCGGCTGGTGTCCGGGGTGGCATAGCGCCGCCGGCCGACCAGGTGGGCCACGGAGTTGACCACGAAGGTCCCGTGCCAGAGGAGCACGGTGGAGAGGAAGAAGCCGACCACCAGGCCGCCCCATCCCCCGACGAGGAGGCACGCCCCGGCCAGCACGGTCGGTCCGATCCACCAGTGGCGGTCGAGGAAGCGCAGCTCGGGATAGGCGGCGAAGTCCTGGATGGTGGAGGTATCGGTGGCCTTGTACCGGGTGGACAGGATCCAGCCCACGTGGCTCCACCAGAACCCGTCACGGGGCGAGTGCACGTCGTCGTCGAGGTCGGTGTAGCGGTGGTGCAGGCGGTGGTGCCCCGCCCACCACAGCGGGCCCTTCTGCAGGGCGGTCGTCCCCCCGAGGGCCATGAGGAACTGGGTGACCCGTCCCATGCGGTAGCTGCGGTGGGAGAAGTAGCGGTGGTAGCCCGCCGTGATGCAGAACATCCGGGTGACGTAGAGCACGGCACAGAGCACCCAGTCCTGCCACGTCACCACCACGAAGAAGGCGGCCAGCGGCACCAGGTGGGCGCCGAGGAAGGGCAGGGCCGAGACCCAGTCGGTGCGGTCGGCAGCGGCCGCGGTCCCCTGCGTCGGGTCGGGGTCGGGGGTGCCGGACGGCACGGCGGTGGCTGCTCTCATGGGCGGTGGCCGCCGCCGCAGGACGACGACCACGTGATCCTATCCGATCGGACTCCTCGGCCGAGAGTGGGCCAGACCGCGTATCGGCCCCGGTGGCCGGCCGGTCGGGAGCGTGGCTTCAATTGGGAACGTACAGATTCCCGTTGGCCGCCTTGGTGATCTGGACGGGCGTCAGGCCGGTGGCGGCGGGGCCCCGGACCACCGCCCCGGTGCGGGGGTTGAACTCCGACCCGTGGCACGGGCAGGCGATGATCTTGGCCGCGGACTGGTAGGCCACGGTGCAGCCGGCGTGGGGGCAGACGGCGTCGAAGGCCACGAAGTCGTCAGCGGTCTGCTGGATGACCAGGCCCGGGTCCCCGTTGGCGGGCACGGTGAAGGCGGCCGACCCCCCGACCGGCACACTGGACGCCGGGCCCACCGCCGTTCCCGACGGAGCCGCCGCCGTGGTGGTGGTGGCGCCGGCCCCGGCGGTGGTCGACGGACCGGGAGCGGTGGTGGGCGGGACGGTGGATCCCCCCGTGGTGAGGGTGTTCGACGCCTGGGTGGTGGTGGAGGACCCGCCGGCCAGGCGGCCGAGGGCCGCGGCCAGCCCGCCGACCACGACGAATGCGCCGGCCACCATGCCGGTGAGCGCACCCTTGGACAGCACCTCCCGGCGAGGCACGGCACCGGGGGGTGCTGTGTCCAGGGCGGGCGGCCGGGCGAACCACGTGTCGAGGGCGGGGGCCCCGGCTGCTCCGGCCAGGGCCAGAGGGGTCCAGGCGAAGAAGAAGACGATGTCGGACCCGGTGTAGTACGGCGCCGAGTGGAAGCTGATGGTCAGGAACAGGCCGAGCGAGAGCAGCATGCCGGCCGCCGCCGCCACCCGCATCCACAGGCCCACGACGATCCCGAGCCCGATGGCCACTTCGCCGAGGGCGATGACCAGACCGAGGGCCGGTGCGATGGACACCAGGTGGGAGATCAGGCCGTGGATGGGGCTCGAACGGTCGGCCCCCACCAGCTGGGCGTGGATGGATATCGGGCTGGAGGAGCGGAGGAAGTCCGGGTTGGCCAACTTCTGGCACCCGGCGAAGAGGAAGGTGACCCCGAGGAAGAGGCGGAGGGGCATCAGGTACCACCCCGTGGCGATGGTGCCGTCCGGTCGGTGCAGGCTCCACGGGGAACCGGCCTCGGAGGTACCGGGCGCAGCGTCGCTGCGAGCCGCCGCCGCCCGTGACCGCCTGGACGTGTTCGAGGTCACCGGGCCAACGCTACCGGCTCTGCCCGACGATCTGGGGTCGCCGGGCCGGGAGGACCCGGGTTCCGCGGCAGCCACGGACACGACCCTCTGGGTGGCTGGTGGCGGGGTTGCCCGACCGCGTAGTGTGAGGCCATGGATCAGTTGGTCGTCACCCCGGGCGGGACCGTCGTCGCACCGGAGCGCTCGAGGGCCGACCAGGCCATGCGCCGCCTGCTGCGGGTGCCGGAGAACCGCGCCCCCATCGACGAGTCCGAGACCCATCGGATCTTCAGCGCCTCCATCTTCCTGTCCGCCCTCCGGTGCCTCCTGAGCTACATCGTCCTGCCCTTCGTGCTCCCGGCCATCGGTCTGGCCAAGGGGGTCGGCCCGGCCATCGGCATCCCCATCGGCTTGTTGGCCCTGACGTTCGACGCCATCGGGATCCGACGCTTCTGGTTGGCCGACCACCGGCAGCGTTGGGCGTTCACGGCCCTCTACGCCGTGGTGGGCACCATGGTGATGATCCTGCTCATCGTGGACCTCGTCGACGTCATCGGATGATCCCGCGGCTGCCGGCATGTTGACCGTCGGCCTCAACCACGTGGCCACGCTGACCAATGACGCTGCCCGCCTGCACGCCTTCTACGAGGACGTGTTCGAGGCCGAGGTGGTGCGGGACGCACCCGAGGTGGCCGGCGAGGAAGCCGTCCGGCTGTCCATCATCAGGATAGGCCCCTACTCCGAGCTCAACGTCTTCCAGATCGTGGGCAACACCGAGGCCGACCGGCAGGTGCCGATGTTCGGCCGGGGCCGGCTGGACCACTTCGCCCTGCAGGCTGCCTCGCTGCCCGCGTTCGAGACCATCCGGGGCCGGCTGATGGCCCGGGGGGCGTGCGACGACTTCGTCACCGACTTCGGCCCCGTGCTGAGCATCTTCTTCCGCGATCCCGACGGGCTGGAGGGAGAGGTCTGCGTGGAGAACCCGGACGCCGTGGACGGGGTCACCCACCCGCCGGGAACCCCGGCCCTGCGTTACGTGAACCAACCGGGCTGACCGGCCGGACCGGCCTGGGCCGTGCCAGGCCGCTGGCCGCCGAAGGCTGACGCGAACCGCCGGGACACGATTCCCCGAACCCGAACCCGAACCCCATGCCGACCGCCCGCTGCCGCCACGTTGCCGGTGGGTGCGCCCTCCGTGTCACACCCCTAGGCTGGACTGGACACGTGGCCACCACCCTGCCGTTCGACCGGGCCGATGCGCAGCCCCTGCCGCTGGAGTTCGGCGCGTCCGCTCCCGGCGCCGCGATCGCCGAGCCGGACCTCGAGCCGGTCGACCTCGCCGCACTGGCCCCCGACTCCATCCTGCGCACGTTCCACCCCGCCGTGGCCGGGTGGTTCCTCCGCCGGTTCCCCGACGGGCCCACCGAGCCCCAGCGGGCCGCCTGGCCGCTGATCGCTGATGGGGGGAACGTGCTGGTGGCCTCGCCCACCGGCACCGGCAAGACCCTCACCGGGTTCCTGGTGGCCATCGACGCCGCCTACCGGGCCGCGGCGTCGGGGTCGGCGTCGCCGACGGCACCAGGTCCCGGGGTGGTCTACGTCTCGCCGCTGCGGGCCCTGGCCACCGACGTCCACGAGAACCTGCAGGTGCCCCTGGCCGGCATCGCCCGCGAGGCGGCCCACCGGGGGCTCATCGCCCCCGAGCTCGCCGTGGCCGTCCGCACCGGCGACACCCCGGCATCGGAGCGGGCGGCCATGCGCCGGTCTCCGCCCGACCTGTTGGTCACCACCCCGGAGTCCCTCTACCTCCTGCTCACCGCCCCGTCGTCGCGGGCCGTCCTCGGCGGTGTGCACACCGTCATCATCGACGAGGTGCACACGCTGGCCCGGGACAAGCGGGGCTCCCACCTGGCCCTCACCCTCGAGCGCCTCGACCATCTGGTGGCCTCGGCCGGTGGACGCCTGCAACGGATCGGCCTCTCGGCCACCCAGCGGCCGCTGGAGGTGGTGTCGCGCCTGCTGTCCGGGGTGGATCCGTCCCGTCCCCCCACCGCCATCGTCGACTGCGGGCACCGCCGGGATCTGGACGTGGCCATCGAGCTGCCCGACAGCGAGCTCGAGGCCGTGGCCAGTGGTGGCCAGCTTTCCGACGTCCTCGACCGGATCGCCGGCCACGTCCTCGAGCACCGCACCACCCTGGTCTTCGTCAACACCCGCAAGATGGCCGAGCGGGTGGCCCATCAGCTGGCCCAGCGCCTCGGGACCGATCCCGATCCCGATCCTGATCCCGAGACCGGGGCCGACCCCGACCCGGCCGGGCCAACCGTCCGTCCGTCCGATCCGGTCGACGCCGCCCTGCAGGTGGCGGCCCACCACGGGAGCCTCTCGGCGGCGCGCCGCCGCATCGTGGAGCAGCGGCTCCGGGCCGGCGACCTCCGCGCCCTGGTGGCCACGGCCTCGCTGGAGTTGGGCATCGACGTGGGGCCGGTGGAGCTGGTCTGCCAGATCGGCTCCCCGCGGGCCATCGGGACCTTCCTGCAGCGGATCGGCCGGGCCAACCACCAGATCGACGGCACCCCGGCCGGGCGCCTCTATCCCCTGACCCGGGACGAGCTCGTCGAGTGCACCGCCCTGCTGGCCGGCGTGAGGGCCGGCCACCTCGACCTGCTGCACCCGCCGGTGGCCCCCGTCGACGTCCTGGCCCAGCAGCTGGTGGCCGAGGTGGCCGCCACCGAGGAGTGGGACGTCGACGCCCTCTACGAGCTGGTCATCCGGGCCGGGCCCTACGCCGACCTCACCCGGGAGACCTTCGACGAGGTGGTCGAACTGGTGTCCTGGGGGATCCAGACCGGCCGCGGGCGACGGGGCGCCCATCTCCACCACGATGCCGTGAACGGCCGGCTGCGGGCCCGGCGGGGGGCCCGTCTGGCTGCACTGACCAGTGGCGGGGCCATCCCCGAGACCGGGGACTACCGGGTGGTGCTGGACCCGGACGGCATCACCGTGGGCTCGGTGCACGAGGACTTCGCCGTCGAGGCCACCGCGGGCGACATCTTCCTCCTGGGCACGCACTCGTGGCGGGTGGTCAAGGTCGAGACGGGGACGGTCCGGGTCATCGACGCCGGCGACCTGCCCCCGACCATCCCGTTCTGGCTGGGCGAGGCACCGGCGCGCTCGGCCGAGCTGTCCGAGGAGGTCGGGGCGTTGCGGGCCGGGCTCGAGCCCCTGCTGGCCCGGGCCGACGGCACGGGGGCCCGGACCCTGGTGCGCGAGCGGGCGGGGGTGTCCGCCGAGGTGGCCGACCAGGTGGTGGCCTACCTGGGGGCCGGCCTGGCGTCGCTCGGCGCCCTGCCCACCCGCCAGCGGCTGGTCGTCGAACGGGTCTTCGACGACAGCGAGGGGACCCAGCTCATCGTCCACTCCCCCTACGGGGGCCGCATCAACCGGGCCCTCGGGCTGGCCCTGCGGAAGCGCTTCTGCGTGTCCTTCGACTTCGAGTTGCAGGCGGCGGCCGACGACGACACCGTGGTCCTCTCCCTCGGGCCCCAGCACAGCTTCCCGTTGTCCCAGGTGCCGGGCATGCTCACGAGCACCACGGTCGCCGAGGTGCTGACCCAGGCCGTCCTGCCCCACCCGATGCTGGCGGCCCGTTGGCGGTGGAACCTCAACCGGGCCCTCGTCGTCCCCCGTGCCCGCGGCGGGCAGCGCCGCCCCATCCACCTGCAGCGGATGGAGGCCGAGGACCTGCTGGCCGCCAGCTGGCCGGCCCTGGCCGCCTGCCAGGAGAACGCCGGCCCCGGCCCCGTGCCGGTTCCCGACCACGTACTGGTGCGCCAGACGGTGACCGACTGCCTGACCGAGCCCCTCGACGCCGACGGCCTGGTCGCCCTGTTGGCGGAGGTGGAGGCCGGTCGGGTCGACGTCCACCTGGTGGAGTCGGCGGAGGCGTCCCCCCTGGCCCACGGGATCCTGACCGGGCGGCCCTTCACCTTCCTCGATGGGGCACCCCTGGAGGAGCGACGGACGCGGGCCGTCCCCGTCCCCCGGGGGCTCGGCGCCCTGGGGGCCGACGGCCTTCCCCCGGGCCTGCCGGTGGCCGCCTCCGAGCTCGGCCCCTTGGACCCGGGTGCCGTGGCCGAGGTGCTGGACCAGGTGCGGCCCCGGCCCCGTGACCGGGACGAGCTCCACGACCTGCTCCTCTCCCTGGTCCTGTGCCGTCCGGTCCCGGCCTGGCAGGCCTGGTTCGACGAACTGGCCGCCGAGGGGCGCGCCGGTGGCGTCGGCGGGTCGTGGGCGGCCACCGAGCGCCGGGCGGCGGCCGAGGGCGTCCACCGGTCGCTGACCGATCCCCTGGCTGGGGACGACGAGTGGTTGGCCGAGTGCGTGGGCGGGCATCTCGACGTGGCCGGACCGGTCGGTGAGGACGAGCTGGTGGCTGAGGGCCCCCTGCCCACCGGATCGGTCCACGGGGCACCGCTGACCGTGGCCCGGGCCCGGACCGGCCTGGCCCGCCTGCAGGCGGCGGGATCGGCCATCCTCCTGCCCGACGGTCGCTGGTGCGCCCGGCACCTGCTGGTGCGCCTGCACGCCGCCAGCCGCGGCCGCCGCCGGCGCCATGTGGAGCCGGCCAGCATGGCCGACTTCATGCGCTTTCTGGCCTGCTGGCAGCACGTGGCCGCCGGTACCCGGGCCGAGGGCCGGTCGGGCCTGCTGTCGGTCATCGAGCAGCTCCAGGGCCTGGAGGTGGCGGCGGGCGAATGGGAGCGGACGGTGCTTCCCGCCCGGGTGGCCGGCTACGACCCGCGGTGGCTCGACGAGCTGTGCCTGGCCGGCGAGGTGGCCTGGGCCCGGCTCACGCCCCGGCCCGACGGCGCTCCGGCCGAGGGCCCGCTCCCCGAGGACGCCTCCTCCCCGGCCGGGACCTCCGACACCCCCGTACCCCGAGGCGGACACCGGGGATCGGCCACGCCGTCGTCGGCCACGCCGTTGGCCATCGTCACCCGACCCGACCTCTCCTGGATGCTGGCCGCCGTGCGGGCCGACCGGCAGGCCGTGGATCCGGCCGCCGGGGCCTCGGCCGACGTGCTCGGCGTGCTCCGCGCCGGCGGGGCCAGGTTCCGCTCGGAGCTGGCCTCGGCGTCGGGACGGCTGGACGCCGAGATCGACGAGGGACTGTGGGACCTCGTGGCCCGGGGCCTGGTCACCGCGGACGCCTTCTCGGCCGTCCGGTCCCTGCTCTCCACCCGGCGGCGACGGTCGGCGTACCGGCCGGGGACCGCCCGGCGGGCCGCGCTCGGTCGCCAGCGGTCCCGGGTCGGGAGCGGGGTGGGTGAGGGGCGCTGGTCCCTGCTGCCCGAGCCCGACGCCGCCGGCACCGGACCGCACAGCGGCCCGGCGTCCGAGGAGGTGGCCGAGGCCGTGGCCTGGCAGCTCCTGGCCCGGTGGGGCGTGGTGGCCTGGGAGCTGTGGGCCCGCGAGTCCTACCGGATCCCCTGGCGGGACGTGGTGCGCGCCCTGCGCCGGCTGGAGGCCCGGGGCCAGGCCCTCGGTGGGCGGTTCGTGGCCGGGATCTCCGGCGAGCAGTACGCCTCGCCCGAGGCGGCCGCGCTGCTGGCCGATGTGCGCGGTGACCCGCGCCGGGGGGACGAGGTCACGGTGTCCGGGGCCGATCCCCTCAACCTGACGGGCACGGTGCTCGGGGGACCCCGGGTCCCGTCCGTCCGGGACCGGACCGTCCGGTACCGGGGAGGGGTCCTCGTCGATCCGGTGCCGGCCGGGTCGGTGCCCTGAGCCGACCAGGCTCCCCCTCCCCGTCGCCGGCCGGCGCCGGGGTCAGCGATCCGGTCGCCAGTCGGGGTGGAGGCCGTGGGTCAGGGCCAGCTTCTGGGCCCGTACCGTCTGGCCGTTGTCCAACTCCTCGGTGTGCCCGGCCACCCAGGCGATGGCGGCACCGGGCACGGAGGGGGGTGCCCCGGTGTAGTGGCCCACGAGGCCGAGGGCGGTGGCGTTCACCACCTGGCGCTCGGTCTCGACGTAGCCGGGATCGACGTTGAAGGCCCGGATGCCCTGATCCCCGTGCTCCACGGCCACCAGGGGGGCGATCCGGTGCAGGGCCGCCTTGGAGGCGGCGTAGCCCAGGCCCCACCCACCGTTCCCCACCGGCCCGGGCGGGTCGGCGGTGGCCGTGTGCGAGGTCACGTTGACGATGGTGCCCCCACCGCGTGCCACCATGCCGGGAAGCACGGCCTGGACCAGCACGAACGGGGCCACCACGTTGGCCTCCAGCTTGGCCTCGAACTGGGCCACGGTGAGGTCGAGGACGGCGACCATGCTGCCCGGCCCGGTGTCCACGGCGTTGTTGACCAGGAGGTCCACACCGCCCCATCTGGTGATGACCAGGGAGACGGCGTTGCCGAGGCCGTCGAGGTCGTGGAGGTCGACGGCCAGTTCCAGGCAGTCCACGCCGTGGGCTCGGACCAGTGCGGCCGTCTCCTCGAGGCTGCCGGGCAGTGGTCGCCCCCCACCGGTGTCCGAGTCGTCGCGGCCCTCGCCGGCCCGCACGGTCCGACCGGTGACAGCGACGTCCCATCCCGCCTCGGCCAGGGCGATGGCCGTGGCCTTGCCTATCCCCCGGGTGGCCCCGGTGACCAGGGCCCGTCGGTCGTCGTCCGGTCCGCTGGCCATCCCGGAGGTCTAGCAGAGTGAGGCCCCTTCACCGGGCTGGCGGCGGTCATGGCCGGCCGCTGCGGAGCGCTGTGGAGCCTGGTGCCAGTGGCCCGGATCTTCGCCTCGGGGCGACCGAAATTCGCCGATGGGGGGAGGTAGAACATAGCCCGGCGCTGAGCACGGTGGGCAGGATCTTGCTCGCCGGGCCCAGAGGGGCGCTGGCACGCTGGCGGATGGGCCGGGCAGGGCCCACCGCCGGTGTGCACTCTCGTCCGAGTGCCCCGGCGTCGGCGTTGAGCCCACGCCCGACTGCCCGACTACCGCCTGCCCGACTAGCTGCCTGCCCGACTAGCTGCCTGCCCGACTACCGCCTCGCCCTTCGGCCCGTCGCCGGAACTCGATCACCTTGGATCGGCAAGCGACCTGCTCCCCTCTTCCGGCCGATGCCTGGGGCATTGACAGGTGACCAAATAGTCACATATGCTGGCCCCATGGTGGACGACACACCGGTGTTCAAGGCCCTGGCCGATCCCACCCGACGCCTCCTGCTCGACGCGCTGTTCGAACGGGACGGCCAGACGCTCACCGAGCTCGAGGGACGAGTGGCGATGACCCGGTTCGGGGTCATGAAGCACCTCGGTCTCCTCGAGGAGGCGGGACTCATCGCCACCCGGCGGTCGGGACGGGAGAAGCTGCACTTCCTCAACCCGGTGCCCATCCGCCTGATCCACGATCGCTGGATCGACAAGTACACCGAACCCTGGGCCGCGGGGCTCAGCGAACTCAAGCACCGATTGGAGAGCACCATGGAGAAGGTCTACGAGATCTACATCCGCACCACGCCTGAGCGGCTGTGGGAGGCGATCACCGACCCGGACATCCGGAGCAAGTACAACTTCGGGGCGCGTGTGGAGTCCGAGTGGACGGTGGGCGCCCCGCTGCGGATGGGCGCACCGGGGGACACCCTGCTCGGCGAGGGCGAGGTGCTCGAGGCCGACCCGCCCCGTCGTCTGGTCCACACCATGACCGCCCTGTGGAGCGACGAGGTGGAGCGCGAGGGGGCGACCAGGGTCACGTGGACCATCGAGGCGGTCGGCGACTCCTGCCACCTGACCGTGACCCACGATCAGCTCCGCGACGGGGCCAACGACCAGCTCTACGGCGGGTGGCCGATGATCCTGTCCGGGCTCAAGACGTGGCTCGAGACCGGCCAGCTCCTCACCACCCCGGGCTCCCTCATGTACGGCTAGGTCCCGGCGCCCACCGCGGACGGCGCCGACGCCCGGATCACGTGGTGAAGAGCTGCTCGAAGATGCCGTCCACGCCCGAGCCGTGCAGGGTCATCCCCCCGTCGACCACCAGGTTCTGGCCGGTGATGAAGCGGGCCATGTCGGAGCAGAGGAACACCACCACGTCGGCGATGTCCTCGGGCTGGCCCACCCGCCCGACCGGGGTGGTCCGCTCGTAGCGCTCCTGGGCGTTGGGGACGAACTGCAGCAGGGGGGCGGTCAGGGCCGTCTCGATCATCCCCGGCGACACGGCGTTGACCCGGATGCTCGGGGCGTACTCGAGGGCGGCCGAGGCGGTGATGGCGGCCACGCCGGCCTTGGCCGCCGAGTAGGGCGCCTCCCCCGCCGCCGGACGGGTCCCGCTGATGGAGGCGGTGGAGACGATGCTGCCCCCGCCCGACGCCTTGATGTGCGGGATGGCGGACCGGAACCCGAGGTACACCCCGGTCAGGTTGACGGTGACCAGGCGGTGCCACTCCTCGGGCTCCCACTCGGCCAGGGGCGACATCCCGCCGATCCCGGCGTTGTTGTAGAGGATGGAGATGCCGCCCATGGCCGCGGCGGCGGCATCGAAGGCGTCACGCATGGCGTCCGGGTTCCCCACGTCGGCCACGTGGGACGTGCCCCCGATCTCCTTGGCGCACTCGGCGGCGGCGTCAGCGTCGATGTCGACCACGGCCACCGATGCGCCCTCCTCGGCCATGCGCCGGGCCGTCGCCCTGCCGATGCCCGAACCGCCTCCGGTGACGACGGCCCGCTGGCCCTCGAGTAGTCCCATGGCCTGATCCTTCCTCGGGGCGACGGCACGCCGTCACCGGGTGGGCCGAACGACCGCGGGGGTGGCGTCGGCTTGTCTGGGTGCCACGGCTGTGGCGACGGACGACGCTACCGGGGATCGACCGCGGCCGCCTCCGCCCGGCCAGGACGCCCGGTCGGCCCGGATCGGTCGGCCCGGATCGGTCGGCCCGGATCGGTCGGCGGGGGCGCGCCCCCCTACCATGACGGCATGTCCATGGGCTGCGCACTGCTCGACCAACTCCCCCACCGCACCTACGACGAGGGTGGGGCCCACGTGGTCGAGCTCCAGATCACCGACGAGATCCGGGGCCCGGTCGGTGCGGTCCACGGCGGCATCATCGCCAGCCTGGTGGATCGGGTCGGCGCCTACGCCGCCGTGCAGGCCAGCGGCCGGAGCGTGGTGACCTCCACGGTCACCCTCAGCTATCTGGCCGCGGCCACCGGTGGGCCGCTCCGGGCCTCCGCCGTGCCCCTGCGGGTGGGTGGCCGCCAGGGGGTGGTCGAGGTCCGGGTCCACGACCACGGCCGGGACGATCTGCTGGTGGCCACGGCCCTCATCACCATGAGCTTCGTGTCGAGCGGGCCTCCCCCCCGCTCGGCCCGGTAGCCGGTCCGCCCACGCCGATGCCCGCCGCGGTGGCCTTCGTCTGCGCCATGCCCATGGAGCTGGCTCCCCTGGTCCGCTCGCTGTCCCTCACCAAGCAGACGGTGGGCACGGTCGAGGGTGCCGTGGGCCGGATCGGCGCCCGTCCGGTGGTGGCCGTCGTCACCGGCATGGGGACCGCGTTGGCCGCCGCCGGGGTCGAGGCCCTTCTGGCCGCCCGGGACATCGATCGGGTGGTGGTGGTGGGCATCACCGGGGCGGTCGGCGACGAGCTCCCCGTCGGGGCGCTCGTCCGGCCCGAGCGGGTGGTGGACGGGGCCTCGGGTGCCGCCTTCCGTCCCGATCCGCTGGGACCGGGACCACTGAGCGGAACGCTGTGGACGTCGGACTCGCTGATCACCGATGCGGCCACGCTGGCCCGTCTGCGCGGCGACGGCGTGGTGGCCCTGGACATGGAGACGGCCGCCGTCGCCGCGGTGTGCCGCCGCCACGCCGTCCCCTGGTCGGTGTTCCGGGCCATCAGCGACCGGGCCACCGACGGGAGCGTGGACGACGAGGTGTTCCACCTCAGCCACCAGGACGGCACCCCCGACGTCCGGGCCGTGGTCGCCTACGTGGTGCGCCACCCCGGCCGCATACCGGCGCTGGCCCGCATGGCCAAGGGGTCCCGTCTGGCCACGGAGGAGGCGGCGTCGGCCGCCATCGCCGCCGTGACCGCCCTGGGCGATCCGCCCCCCGACGCCACGGTCTGACCGGTCCGGGCCGCTCAGGCCTCCCTCGTCACCCCGAAGCGTTCGATGTAGGGGGCCATCGAGTCCGAGAGGGTGTCGCCGTCGATGCCGAACTGGCCCAGGTCGTAGCGCACGCCGCCGTAGCGGCCCCGGGGATGGTCCTCCATGAAGGCGGCCATGGCCGCCTCCGACCGGGCGGT
>Ga0181534_10001027_pt1 | contig 18767 bp, 14 predicted proteins | sample PEATcosm2014_Bin_37_FD_119758 | JGI IMG/M metagenome (GOLD analysis project Ga0181534, IMG submission 119758) | Peatland microbial communities from MTU Mesocosm Facility, Houghton, MI, USA - PEATcosm2014_Bin17_10_metaG | ecosystem: Environmental > Terrestrial > Soil > Wetlands > Peat | place... | reverse complement strand
TGGATCAATGGCGGCATTACGAGCCGTGGCTCGGGCCGCTGCATGAGGCTTTATTGTGAAGCGATTTTACGTGGCTGCCCGGTTTGCGGCGGTGATCTGCGCCAGCGTGTTTGCGTCGGCGGTTTTGGCCGCAGCCCCGGGGTTGCGGCTCGCAGCTGCCGATTCCGCGTCGGCGGGCAAGGCGCCGCCGTTGCTGATCAACCTCGACGAATTCGACGGGCGGAAGCAGAAGGTGTTACTGCCCAACGGCGAGCACCTGGCCTACATCGACATGGGCGACCCCAAGGGCCCGCCGGTGGTGTTGATTCACGGGTACACGGACAACGCCCGTGACTGGGTGCCCTTGATTCCGTTTTTAAACAAGCACTATCGGCTGATAGTGGTCGACATCCGGGGGCATGGGCAGTCCGATAAGCCGGAGTGCTGCTACGCCCGGATCGATTTCGCCTATGACATCAAATTGCTGTTGGATTCCCTGCACATCCGCAAGGCAGACATTGTCGGCCATTCGCTGGGCAGCATGATCAGCCAGGTGTTGGCGGAGCAGTGGCCGGATCGGGTGCGCAAGGTGATCCTGATTTCATCCACCGGGGGGCCCAAGCCTGGCACGCTGCCCAAAAAGCCTGCCTACGATTTTGCGGCTGAAATCCGCAAGCAGCACGAGCCAATCGATCCCGATTCCCCCTTCATGGTCGAGTGGTGGGCTTCACCGACGCCGGTCAATGAAGAATTCATCCGCCGTCAGCGTCGCGACGCCGCGCGAATTCCGCTAGCGGTGTGGCTTGCTGTGTTGGAGCAGGGACTCGGTACCGGGGATATTCAGGCCGCGCTGCCGAAGCTCCAGGCGCCGACGCTGCTCATCTGGGGAAGCAAGGACCCGATCATGGCAGAGGATGTGCGGCAATCGCTGCGTGATGCGTTGCCGGCGGCCAAAGTGAAAGTGTTTGCCGGCCTCGGCCACAACCCTTTCTGGGAGGAGCCGGAGGCCGTCGCCAAGGTGATCAACGCCTACCTGGACGGGGCCTGACCGGTTGCAGCCAGCAAGCCGGCGACCGACGTAAACCAGCACAATCCTCTGCGCCGTCAGCCGATCCGGGTTTTCTCTAGCCGGCCCTCGTCTACTTCGTAGCCCATGCCCGGAGTGTTGCTCAGGTTGATCCAACCCTGGGCATCCACTTCCAGCGGCTGCGCCATGATGTAGTCGCGGCGGTCCAGACTCCACTCCGGCGGGTCGTATGGGAACTCGATAAACGGCGCCTGCCCGAGACCCGCCACCAACTGAGTGTTGGCCATCACGCCCATACCGTTGGTCCAGGTGTGCGGCGTGAACACAATATTGTGGTCCTGCGCCATGATGGCCGTACGCCGCAATCCGGTGATACCACCCACAAGCGCGGCATCCGGCTGCAGAACGTCCACGCATCCTCGGGTGACCAACTCTCGAAGCTCATGCGCCTGCCGGGTCATCTCGCCACCGGCAATTCGCACGTCAACAGATTCCCGTAGTGTCCGCATGCCATCGTAGTCAGCTCGATGCAGCGGCTCTTCCATCCAATACACGTTGAGTCGTTCCAACTCACGGGCCACCGTCACTGCGTCTTTCAAACTCCAGGGCGCTTCGGTATCCCACGACATGCGCCAGCCCTGGTTGCAATCAACCATCAGCTCCAGCCGGTCTCCAACACGCGCACGAACGGCCTCGAGCGCCTTGACGTCGTCGCGCCAGTCGCCCCGATGAAAGCGCAGCTTCAGCGCAGGAAAGCCCTGCGCAAGGTAGCGTTCGGCGGCATCGGCCGTCGCGCCCGGATCGCGTAGCGTTCCCGAAGAGGCGTAAGCCCGGACTCGATTGGAGAGCCCACCCAGCAGCTTCCACACGGGCTGACCGGTGATCTTGCCGGCCAGATCCCACAGCGCGAGATCCAGCGGCCAGCAGCGACCATAATGGAAGTCGATATTGGACAGAACGCGGTAATGGCGCTCAATGGCGAGGGGGTCCTGGCCAATGAACAGATTCTCGTGGCCTGCGAAACCCACCATGAGGTCGCCGGAGCCGAAGCCCACCAACCCGGTATCAGTGGTGACGCGGACCAGGGTCGCGTCGAAATGCACTCGCGGCTGGGTGTCCCAGCTGGCATTGAACGGGGGCTGCAGGCCCAGGCGGTGCTGGGTAATCTCAATAGCGGCAATTTTGTGCTCAGGCATGGCGGCAGACTTCCATATCGGGCAGGGTGTACAAAGCCGAGAAATTGACTACCCGCATCGAAAAAAGGCATCGGATTGGGGTGCGCTGTGCGGGTAGTCGCCACGTTAGAATCGGGACGCACACTATGAGTAAAAAGAGCATCGATCGGCGCTGGTTGCCCCTGAATGCGTTGCGCGCCTTCGAAGGTGTTGCAAAGCACGGCAGTTTCACCGCCGCGGCCCATGCGCTGCTGATTTCGCAGAGCGCGCTGTCGCGCCACGTCATCGCCCTGGAGCGCCTGGTCGGAGTGCAACTGTTCGATCGCAAGCCCCATGCCTTGTCGTTGACCAAGGCGGGTCAACACCTGCTGCCGGCGGTGGTGAAGTCGTTCGACCGGCTGGAATATGCGCTCGATGACATCCGTAACGATGGAGCTCCGGTGCAACGCACGCTGCGCGTGCAGATGCCACCGAGCTTTGCGGTGCAACTTGCGGTTCCGATCCTGCGGGACTTCCGCGGCGCGAGCACTGAAGTCGACATCGATCTCATCAGTCCCTATGGGGTAGGGCCACCACTCGGTGATGTCGATGTGGCCGTGGTTTATTCCAAACCCACGGTCACGGATCTGGTGGCGGACCTGTTGTGGCCGGCGCGGCCGACGCTGCTGTGTCATCCCAACATTGCGGCAAAGCATGCGGGGCAGGATCTCGCCTCGTTTATTGAGGCCAACGAGATAGTGCACGTGCGGATCGCCGATCTGCCACGCCACCACCTTTGGTCGCAGTTTGTCCGCCAGAACGGCGTGGCTGACGTCAAATATGAGCGTGGGCTAGTGTTCGACACCGCGGTCCTCGCTGTGCAATACGCGCTGAGTGGCCAGGGTGTTGCACTCTGTGACCCGCTTCTGTTTGCCGAGGACCTCAAACACGGCCGCCTCGTCAGGCCTTTCGAGGCCTCGCTCGATGATGGCTACGGCTATTACCTCATCACCCATCCTGAAGCGTTGGGCGATACGGCCATCGCATTGTTCCGCTCGTGGCTGATCGAGCGCTTCGGAACCCGTTCGAGGATGGCCGAATCCGCGGTTCATCTCGCTGTTTCAAACGAGTAACTAAATGAGAAGTGCTGCTAGAGTCGTGGTGGTCGGCGGAGGCGTCGTGGGCGCCAGTGTGTTGTTTCACCTGACCAGGGCAGGGTGGCAGGATGTTCTGTTGATTGAGCGCGATGAGCTCACTTCAGGCTCGACCTGGCACGCTGCGGGCGGCATGCACACCGTAAACGGCGATCCGAACGTCGCGAAGCTGCAGCAGTACACCATCAACCTTTACAAGGAGCTCGAGCAGATCTCGGGTCAGTCGTGCGGCTTGCACATTACCGGCGGCCTCATGCTCGCGGGTACCCCGGAGCGCATGGACTGGCTGCGGATGGCCAAGGCGCGCGGCCGCTATCTGGGCATGGAGCTCGAACTGATCTCGGTCAGCGAAGCGAAGCAATTATTCCCCCTGTTGGATGAGAAACATTTTGTCGGCGCCATGTACGACCCGATCGAGGGCCATGTGGATCCCTACGGTGTGACTCATGCATACGCGAAGTCCGCGCAGCTGGGTGGCGCGGAAGTTGTTCGCCACACCCGGGTCGTCGACCTCAAACAACGCCCGGATGGCTCCTGGGACGTGATCACCGACCATGGAAATGTTCACGCCGAGCACGTTGTAAACGCAGGTGGACTTTGGGCCCGAGAAGTCGGGCGCATGGTGGGCTTGGAGCTGCCCATCCTCGCGATGGAGCACCAATACCTCATTACCGAGAAAATTCCGACACTGACGCCGCCTCCTGGAAAGAAGGAGCAGCTGCATGTCATCGATTTCGAAGGCGAGATCTACATGCGCGAGGAGCGCGGTGGGATGCTGATTGGCACCTACGAGCGCGCAGGCGTGCCGTGGTCGCCGACGCAGACACCTTGGGACTTTGGTCAAAACCTGCTGCCGAACGATCTCGATCGCATCGCGCCCAGCCTGGACGTCGCATTCCAACACTTCCCGATTCTCGGCGAAGCGGGCATCGCGAAGGTTGTGAACGGGCCATTCACGTTCGCGCCGGACGGCAATCCGCTCGTCGGGCCAGTCAAAGGCTTGCAGAACTTCTGGGTCGCCTGTGGCGTGATGGCCGGGTTCAGCCAGGGTGGGGGTGTCGGTTTGGCGCTGTCGCATTGGATGGTCGACGGCGACCCGGGTGCGGATGTTTGGGCAATGGATGTTTCCCGTTATGGCGACTGGGCCACGCTTGCCTACACCAATGCCAAGGTGCGCGAGAACTATTCGCGCCGGTTCCGGATTCGCTTTCCGAACGAGGAGCTGCCGGCCGCCCGGCCTTTGCGCACGACGCCGATTTACGATCGGTTGCAGGCCGAGCATGCGGTGTTTGGTGACTATTGCGGCCTCGAGCATCCGCTGTGGTTCGCGCCGAGCGCTGCCGAAGCGACCGAGGAATTCACCTGGCGGCGTTCGAATGCGCACGAGCATGTCGGTGCCGAGGTCCAGGCGGTACGCGCCGGCGTTGGCCTCATTGAGATCTCGAACTACGGCAAGTTTGAAGTGACGGGGCCGGGCGCCGCGAAGTGGTTGTCGCATGTGATGGCCAATCATGTGCCGAGCGTCGGACGCGTTGCATTGACGCCGATGTTGAATGAGCGCGGCAAGTTGATTGGCGATTTCACGATCTGCCGTCCTGCCGAGGAGCGCTTCTTCCTGATCGGTACGTATGCGGCGGAGAGCTTTTACCTCCGCTGGTTTGAGCGGCACGCGGCGCAGTCGGGTGTATCTGTGCGGCCGGTGGCCATGGAGTATGTCGGGTTGTCGATCGCGGGTCCGCAGTCGCGTGCGCTGTTGCAGGGTCTCGTCAGTGACGACCTGTCCCAATTCCCGTTCATGTCATTCCGGCGGATGGATGTCGGAATGATCCCGGCGTTTGTCGGGCGTGTCTCGTTCACGGGTGACCTGGGTTACGAGATCTGGGTCACGACGGACTATCAGCGTGCGCTGTTTGAGCTGTTGAAGTCGGCGGGGCGGCAGTATGGACTGAGGTCGTTTGGCGGGCGGGCGTTGCACTGCATGCGGGTGGAGAAGAGCTTCGGCACCTGGGCGCGCGAGTATCGGCCCATCTACGGACCCTATGAGGCGGGTCTCGGCCGCTTTGTCGATCTGAAGAAGGATGACTTCATCGGCCGGAAGGCGGCGCTGGCGGAAAAGGACAGCGGCGGTGCTCTGCGGTTGGTATCCTTTGCCGTCGACACGCCTGACGCGGACTGCCTCGGTGATGAGCCGATCTGGCACGACGGCCGCGTTGTTGGGTGGGTTACTTCGGGTGCCTATGGTCATAGCGTCCGACGCTCGCTTGCGTTAGGTTATGTTCCAACGGATATAGCGACTGCCGACCGCGGCTTTGAAATCGAGCTGATGGGAGTGCGCCGCAAGGCTGAGCGGTTGACGGCCCCGGCCTTTGATCCCACCGGGGCCCGCATGCGGTCCTGAAAAGAGGGCTGCGTGTCCGTTCCCTTGTAATGTAGAGCAGTAACGTTCAAGTAATTTGTTCCCGGCGGGGATACTGTTACCGAATGATTACTCTGCACATCAATGGCGAAGAGAAAAGCGTCGACGTCCCGGATGACATGCCGCTCCTTTGGGTGCTGCGGGATGTCGTCGGGCTGACGGGCACCAAGTTCGGGTGTGGCATCGGGCAGTGCGGTGCCTGTACGGTCCACCTGGATGGGAAACCCACTCGCTCGTGCATTCTGCCCGTCAGTGCGGTGGCGGGGCGTCCTGTGACTACTATTGAGGGCGTCGGTGCCACGCCTGAAGGGTCCAAGGTCCAAAAGGCCTGGCTGGATCTGGAAGTGATCCAGTGTGGGTATTGTCAGTCGGGCCAGATAATGTCGGCCGCGGCGCTGTTGGCTTCGACACCCAAACCCAATGACGCGGATATCAACGCGGCCATGTCGGGGAATATCTGCCGGTGTGGCACCTACGTTCGGATCCGCGACGCGATCAAACAGGCTGCGGGGGCGAAGTCATGAGCGACGCTCCAGTCGGTCCCGCCAATCCAGGGCGGCGCGCGGCGCTCAAGGCTGCCGCTGCCGTTGGTGGCGCCTTTGTGTTGGGATTCCATTTGCCCCTCGGGCGCAGCGCACCGGCAGCGGCACAGCGGTTTGAGCCCAACGCCTTCATTCGAATTGACCGCCAGGGCGTCGTCACCCTGGTCATGCCCCAGGTCGAAATGGGACAGGGTATCTATACCGGCCTGGCAATGGTCCTGGCCGAAGAGCTGGATGTCGCCGCCGACCAGGTCGTGTTGGAGACAGCTCCACCGAATGACAAGTTGTACGCCAACCCCGTCTTCGGCCTGCAAGCTACCGGCGGCTCCACCTCCATGCGAGCGTTCTGGATGCCCATGCGCAAAGCCGGCGCTGGCGCGCGTTCCGTGTTGGTGCAGGCGGCCGCCAAGATGTGGAACGTAGATCCGGCCTCATGCCGCACCGAACACGGCCAGGTTATCCACGACGCCAAAGTACTCGCCTACGGCGCGTTGATCGAGCACACAGCCGGCCTCAATCCGCCCAAAGACCCGCCTCTGAAGCCAATCAACACGTTCAAGCTGGTTGGTCAGCCCCTGAAGCGCTACGACACGCCTGACAAGGTCAACGGCAAACTCCAATACGGCATCGACGTGCTGCCACCCGGAGTCAAGTTCGCCACGCTGGCGTTGTGCCCGGAATTCGGTGGCAGGGTCGACCGCGTGGACGATGCGAAAGCCAAGGCCCTTCCCGGAGTCCGCCAGGTTGTTGTGCTCGATGATATCGTCGCCGTCGTCGGCGATCACATGTGGGCGGCCAAACAAGGCCTCGCGGCCCTCAACATCGTCTGGAAGTCGGGCCCGCATGCGGCCGTCGATACCAACGAAGTATGGAAGCAACTACGCGCGGCAGGTGCCGGCGAAGGCGTTGCTGCCAAAGCAGTGGGCGACGCAACCAAGGCCCTGTCACAGGGCGAGCGAGTTGAGGCTGACTTCGAGCTGCCCTTTCTGGCACACGCCACAATGGAGCCCCTGAACGCAACGGTCCACGTGAAGCCTGACAGTTGCGAAGTATGGGTAGGATCCCAAGTGTTGGCCCGCGCCCAGGCGGTCGCAGCCAAAGTCACCGGCCTGCCGCTGGAAAAGGTCACCGTCCACAATTACCTCATCGGCGGCGGTTTCGGCCGTCGCCTCGAAGTCGATTACGTAGAGATCGCGGTCCGCATCGCCCAAAAGGTCGACGGACCCGTGAAGGTCGTATGGACTCGCGAAGAGGATATTCAGCACGACGTCTATCGGCCGGTGTATCAGGACCGGATGGCGGCCTCGCTGGCGGGCGGGAAGATCGTTGGCTGGCGGCATCGGATCGTGGGCTCTGCAATTATTGCGCGCTGGCTGGCACCCGCCTTCCAAAAGGGCGTCGATATCGATGCGGTGGATGCCGCCATCGATCTGCCCTACGAATTCTCGGATATGCGCATCGAGTATGTTCGCCAGGAGCCGCCGGGCGTACCAACCGGGTTTTGGCGCGGCGTCGGCCCGAACAACAACGTGTTCGCGATCGAAGGCTTCATTGACGAGTTGGCGAAGAAGGTGGGGAAGGACCCGATCGAGTTCCGGCGGGGCCTGCTGGAGAAAAATCCCCGCATGCGCGCTGCAATCGATCTCGTAGCCACCCAGTCCGGCTGGGGTCAGCCGTTAGCACCCCGCAACGGCGGCAGGATTGGTCGAGGTATCTGCGCGCAGGCCGCCTTCGGCAGCTATATCGCCACGGTCGCCGAGGTCGAGGTCGATAAGGCCGGCGAAGTGCGTATCCATCGCATCGTCAGCGCGGTCGATACGGGCATCGTGGTCAATCCCGACACCGTCATCGCCCAGATCCAGGGCGGCCTCATATTCGGGCTCACCGCGGCGCTCTACGGTGAGATTACCGTGGAGAAGGGGCGTGTCCAGCAGAGCAACTTCCACAACTACCGGATGCTGCGGATGGATCAGGCTCCGGCGATTGAGGTGCACCTGATCCCGAGCACCGAGACGCCGGGCGGCATCGGGGAAACGGGGACGACCGCCGGGCCACCGGCCGTGCGCAATGCCATTTTTGCTGCCACCGGCATAGCGCTCCGCCGCCTCCCGATTGACCGCGATGTGCTGGCAGGCAAGAAAGATGCTATTACGGGCAAGAAGACAGCCTGACTTTGGAGAATCCATGACGCCATCAACCCCGCGGTCGCAAGAGGCTCGCGTGAGTCCGCTAGCCCGGCCGCCTCGCCCCCGGCGGACCCATCGAGAATCCGCGACCCGGGATTCTCAGCGGGGAGCGGCTATGCGCTCGGTCCTCATCGCAATTGCGGTGGTTGCGCTCGGCGCTGCGGCATTTGGTGCATGGCTCGTGCTGGGCCCCGGGCCCATGGATTTCGCCGGCGGTAAGCGCGGGGCCCCCGGTTCCAGCGCTTCCGGCGTACCGGCGGAACTGGCCGATGCCAGCCCGATCCAGCGTGGCGAGTACCTGGCTCGCGCCGCGGACTGCCAGGCTTGCCATTCCACCGAGGGTGGGCAGCCGTTCGCCGGCGGTCGGCCCTTTGTGCTGCCGTTCGGCACGATGTACTCAACCAACATCACGCCGGACAAGAAGACTGGTATCGGTGACTACACCGATGCGGAATTCATCCGCGCTATGCATCAGGGTGTTTCACGGGACGGCAAGCGGCTGTATCCGGCCATGCCTTATCCGTCGTACACGTATATGACTGATGCCGATGCGCTCGCGATCAAGGCGTATCTGTTCAGCCTGGCGCCGGTTGATGCCCCGGCGCCGGCCAACACGTTGTCATTTCCATTCAACCAGCGTTGGCTCATGGGCTTCTGGTCTGCCTTCTTCAATCCGGACAAGCGCTTCGAGCCCAACACCGAGCGCAGCGCGGAGTGGAACCGCGGTGCGTATCTGGCTGAGGCGATGGCTCACTGCGGTGAGTGTCATACACCCCGCAACGCGGCATTCTCGCTCGACAATCGCAAAAAGTTCGCTGGCGCCAAGCAAGCAGGCTGGTTGGCTTACAACATCTCCAGCGACAAGAAGTCGGGTATCGGTGAGTGGTCGCCCGCGGAGATTGCACAGTACATCTCCACCGGCCACGCGAAGGGTCGAGGTACAGCCGATGGCCCAATGGGCGAGGCTGTCGAGTACAGTCTGAGATATCTCACGCCGTCGGACGTCAACTCCCTGGCTGCTTACGTGGCGAGCGTGCCGCCGGCTGTTTCGAAGGATCAACCGGTTGTGAAGAACGAGGCCGCGCCTCCTGACCACAACCTCGGTGTGTCCGCTTCAATCGATCCACGCGGCAAAGAGGTCTATGAGGGCGCCTGCGCGAGCTGTCATGGCTGGAGCGGTAACAGTCCGATTCTCGACTACGCCAATCTGACTGGCTCGCGTGCGGTCAATGATCCGTCTGCCACAAACGTGGTGCAAATCGTGGTTGCGGGCTCTTCACACAACAACGTGCATGGCGGCCTGTACATGCCCGACTTCGGTAGCGCCTACTCCGATACGGAGATTGCGGCTGTGGCCAACTACGTCACGGCCCGCTTCGGAGCAGAGCCCTCCAACCTGACGGCGGCTAATGTGGCCGATCTCAAGAAGGAAGTTTCGAAGTAGCAGCGGCACGCCCCGGGATAATCGCAACCAGCCGGGTATGGCATACTGCGGCCGGTGGAAAATGCTGATTTCATAGTTATCGGGGCGGGTGCTGCCGGGGCCTCCGTGGCTTACTTTCTAGCGCGGCACGCCCGCGTCGTGGTGTTGGAACGCGAGCCGCAGCCGGGATACCACTCTACGGGACGCTCGGCCGCGCTATACATGGAGACCTACGGCCCTGAGCAGGTACGAGCGCTCACGCGTGCCAGTCGTCGGTTCTTTGAAACTCCACCCGCTGGTTTCGTGGAGCATCCGCTGCTGACGCAGCGCGGGACTCTCGTGGTTGCTACCCAATCGCAGGCAGCGCCGCTGGAAAAATACTGGGAGGAGATCAGTTCCTGCGCCACGCTCACCCGCCGCCTGAGTCCGGCTGAGACGTTCAACCTGGTACCGATTTTCCGCCCCGATCAGGTATTCGCGTCGGTTTATGAGCCGCATGCCTGCGATATCGACGTGCATGCACTCCACCAGGGCTACTTGCGGGAACTGCGTCGGCGCGGCGGAGTCGTGCACTGTGATTCCGAAGTGACACGATTGGAGCGTGATGGCAGCGGTTGGCGTGTCTACGCCGGCGACAAGGTGTTTGCCGCTCCAGTGGTTCTCAATGCCGCCGGAGCCTGGGCGGATGTCGTCGCGCGGCTCGCCGGTGTTACGCCCATTGGACTCGAACCCCGACGTCGATCCGCATTCATATTTCCACCCCCGCAAGGTGTGGCCACCGCATCTTGGCCCGCCGTGATGGGTGCCGAAGAGGATTGGTACTTCAAGCCCGAGGCTGGGATGTTGCTCGGCTCGCCCGCCAACGCGGATCCGGTGGACCCGCACGACGTGCAGGCGGAGGAGCTCGATGTTGCTCTGGCAATCGACCGGATCGAGTCCATCACCACCTTGACCATCAACCGCCCGTCGCGGGTCTGGGCGGGCTTGCGATCATTCGTGTCGGATGGCGCGTTGGTCGGCGGGTTTGATCCCGTGGCGCCCGGCTTTTTCTGGGTGGCTGCCCAGGGCGGCTATGGGATTCAAACTTCAGCCGCAATGGGCGAGGCTTGTGCGTCGCTCGCGCGCGGTCAGCCTTTCCCTCCGCACCTCGCCGATGCGGGGCTCAATGCCGAGATGTTGTCACCCGCGCGGTTAACCAAATGACACTCACGCCGTTTCACATTGCTGTCCAGGTGCGCGACATCGAAGAAGCGCGCCGTTTCTACAAGGGCCTGCTCGGTTGTACGGAGGGACGCAGTGCCCCCGAGTGGGTTGATTTCAACCTGTTCGGGCATCAGTTCGTGTGCCACCTGAACCCGGCGCTCGGGCCGGAAGGGCGCATCACCTCTCACTATAACCCGGTGGACGGGCACGGCGTGCCGGTGCCGCATTTCGGTGTGGTGTTGGAAATGGATCATTGGCAGACGCTCGCGCAGCGCTTGCGGCAACACGGCGTGAAGTTTGTTATCGAGCCCTATATCCGCTTCCAGGGTGAGCCTGGCGAGCAGGCCACCCTGTTTTTCCTGGACCCTTCCGGGAATGCCCTGGAGTTCAAGGCATTCAAGGACATCGAGTCGCAGCTGTTCGCGACCTGATCAGCGGTTGACGGGGCAGGGCGGGGTGTTCCAGATCCCGCGCGCATACTCGGCGATCGTGCGGTCGCTGGAGAACTTGCCCGCCCCGGCGATGTTGAGAATCGCCTTGCGGGCCCACTCATCCGGGTTTGTGTATAACTGCCGGACCTGCTCATCCGCGGTCAGGTAGGACGTCATATCCGCAAGGTGCATGTAGTGATCGCCATTCTTCAACAACGTGTCGACGATCGGCGCATACAGCCCGGGGTTGGCGCGATTGAAATGACCTGAGCTGATCAACTCCAGCGCCGCGCGTGTTTCGGCCTCGTTGTCGAAGTGCCAGTAGGGGTTGTACCAACCGCGACTGTTGGCTACTTCCTGTGCCGTGAGACCGAACAGGAAGAAGTTCTCCTCGCCCGCTTCCTCCGCCATCTCGATGGTGGCGCCGTCCCGGGTGCCGAGTGTCAGCGCCCCGTTCATCATGAACTTCATGTTGCTCGTGCCACTGGCCTCATAGCCCGCGGTCGAGATCTGGTTGGAGACATCCGCGGCGGGAATCAGGACTTCCGCGAGCGAGACGTCATACTCGGGCAGGAACAACACTTTGATCCGGCCGTCCACCGCCGGGTCGGCGTCAATGGTGTCGGCGAGGTCGTGGATGAACTTGATGATCAGCTTGGCGAGCAGGTAGGCCGGGGCGGCCTTGCCTGCGAAAATGAAGGTTCGGGGCGGGGACGAGTGCTGCGGGTTGGCGCGCATGCGGTTGTACAGAACGACCACCCGCAAGGCGTTCAGCAGCTGCCGCTTGTATTCATGGATGCGCTTGACCTGACAATCAAACATGGAGTCGGCGGCGATGGTGATCCCCTGGGTTTTCTGCAGCCAGGTGGCGAAGCGGACCTTGGCTTCGCGCTTGGCAGCGCGGTAGGCGTCACGCACGCCTTGGTTGTCAGCCAGCGGTTTCAGTCGGCTGAGCTCGGACAGGTCGGTGACCCAGCCAGCGCCGATCGAGGCCGTGATCCAGTTCGCCACTGAAGGGTTGGCCAGCAGCAGCCAGCGACGCGGTGTGACGCCGTTGGTCTTGTTGCTGAAACGCTCCGGAAACAACTCCGCCAGGTCTTTGACTGTCGTCGTGCGCAACAGCTCCGAGTGAATGGCCGCTACGCCGTTCGTGCTGTGCGAGCCCACAATGGCGATGTTGGCCATGCGGACCTTCTTGTTGCTGTCGCCTTCGATCAGGCTGATGCGCTGCACTCGGCCCAGATCATCGGGATAGCGGGCGCGGACCTCATCCAGCAGCCGGCGGTTGATTTCATAAATAATCTCCAGGTGCCGGGGCAGCAGCGCTTCAAACCAGGCCAGCGGCCATTTCTCCAGGGCTTCGGGCAACAGGGTGTGGTTAGTGTAAGCCAGGGTCCGGCGCGTCAGGTCCCAGGCCTCATCCCAACCCAGATGGGCGTCATCCAGCAGGATCCGCATCAGCTCAGGCACGCTGAGGGAAGGATGCGTGTCGTTCATCTGGATGGCGACTTTGTCGGGCAGCTGGCTCCATTGATCGCCACTTCGGCGGAAGCGCCGGATGAGGTCGGCCAGCGAGCACGCGACCAGAAAGTACTCCTGCACAAAGCGCAGACCTTGACCCATGCTGGTCGAGTCGTCGGGGTAGAGCACGCGCGTGAGCGACATTGCTTCGAGCGTCTCAGCGACCGCGCCGACAAACTCGCCGTGACTGAATACCTGGAAGTCGAAGTAGTCCGTGGCGCTCGCCGCCCATAGGCGCAGGGTGTTGATCGTCTTGCCACCGTAGCCCACGACCGGACGGTCGTAGGGAATACCGATGAGCGTGGACGGCTTGCCTACGATGGCGCGCAAGCCGCCTTCACGTACCTCGTACGAAGCGTTCAGCTTTACTACGACCTGGTCCTGGGGACGGGCGACTTCCCAGGGATCACGGTACTGCAGCCAGTTGTCGGGCTGCTCCTGCTGCCAGCCGTCGCGAAACACTTGGCGGAACATGCCGTATTCGTAACGCAGACCATAGCCCATGGCTGGGAGTTGCATGGTGGCCATGGAGTCGAGGAAGCAGGCAGCGAGGCGTCCCAAACCGCCGTTGCCGAGGCCGGCGTCCGGTTCCTCGTCCAGCAGAGTCGGCCAGTCGAGGCCATGCTGGGCGATGACCGTTCGGACGGCTTCGTCCAGGAACAGGTTGGTCACGTTATTCGCTAACGTGCGCCCGATCAGGAATTCCATCGAGAGGTAATAGATGCGCTTCGGATTGGCGCGGGCATAGGTGGCTTCGGTATCGATCCACCGCTGCGAAAGGATGTCGCGCACGGCGCGAGCGAAAGCCTCGAAGCGATCGCGCGGTGCTGCCGCGCTGGGGTCCACAACGGTATCGGTAACGAGGTGGCGTTCGTAGCTGTCGACACTTACCTGTTTCGCTGAGCCGTCTGCTGCCATGGTTTACCCCTTTTTTGGCTTTCCATCGATTGTGATCAGGGAATGTGACAGAGAGAGCGCCGGGGTGAAATCGCCCGGATGGGGGCTGGCCCGCCTGCGCGCATGCTGCGTCGCAGTCAACGGTTGACCCCGAGGTGCTTCGTTTGTTGTAGCCTCAAACGCTGGGCGGCCGATGGGCCAATTTTCCAATAAAAAATTAGGGGTTTGCGCTGAATGGCACAATCTGGGGCGGCGCGGCCGGCTGCTGCATGGTCTTCGAATCTGTCGGTGTATTTGTGCACGGCTGGCGCCTCCGTCGGCCTGGGGAGCATCTGGCGCTTCCCGTATCTGGCCGGCACGGGCGGAGGCAGTGCCTTCATTCTCATTTTCATCCTGGCCTGCGTGTTGGTTGCCACACCGCTGCTGGCCGCGGAATTCGCTCTTGGTAGACAGTCGCGGTTGAGCCCACCGGACGCTGCCGGTGCTGTGGCCGGCAATTCACGCTGGAACGCCATCGGCATTCTGGGAACGCTGGCGGCTTATCTGATCTTCTCGTACTACACGGTAATTGCCGCCTGGGTTTTGGCGTACGCCTGGAAGTGTGCAATCGGCCTGCTGGCCGCGGCGGGACCGCAGCATGTCGCGGAACTGTGGACGCAGTTTCAGGCTCGGCCCCTCGAGGTTGCTGCCTGGCATGCCGCTTTTGTAGCGCTCGTTGTGGTGATTTCGGCGCGCGGTTTGCAGGGTGGCATTGAGCCTGCCAATAAAATCCGCGCGCCGGCTCTGTTGGTGTTGTTGCTGATCCTGGTGGTGTATGCCCTGGCCACGGGGGATGTCACCCGCGGGCTGAGCTTCGCGTTCAAACCTGATTTCTCGGCAGTCAACGCCCAGGTGGTGTTGGCTGCCATCGGCCAGGCGTTCTATGCCACCGGCGTTGGCCAGGCCATGATGATTGCCTTTGGCGCTTACATTGAGCGGGGAACGTCTTTGGTCCGGACTTCCCTCGTCATCACGGCTTCGATATTGGCGGTGTCGCTGCTTGCCACCATGATGATCTTTCCGCTGGTGTTCGGCTACGGAATGAATCCGGCACAGGGGCCGGCTCTGGTGTTCGATGTGTTGCCACGGGTGTTCACGGAAATGCCTGCCGGGCGGCTCATTGGTACGTTGTTCTTTCTGCTGTTGGTACTGGCGGCCACGACGCCTTCCATCGCGCTTTTGGAGCCTGTCGCAGCGTGGGTGATGTCGCGCTTTGGGATGAGCCGCACTGCGGCGGTTTGGACCATCGGCGTTACGTCGTGGGTGCTGGGTATCGGGTCGGTGCTGTCGTTTAACTTGTGGGCTACGTGGTTTCCGCTGGGTTTCATTCCTGTGTTTGCACACAAGACCGTGTTCGATGTGTTGGATTATGTGTCGTCCAATATCATGATGCCGGTAGGGGCGTTGCTCACGAGCATCCTCGTGGGCTGGCGCGTCAGTCAAGTGTTCGAGCGCGAAGAGCTGGCCGAGACGACGCCCATCGCCCGCACCGCGATTGTGTGGCTGCTCCGTTACGTCTGCCCACTGGCCATATTGGCGGTGTTTGTCGCCACTTTGGTGTGAGTTCCGCAAGAATCGGAATGCGGCCTCGGGCCTTCGTGGTGAGAATGGCGCTCATCAACCAATGCTGAGGGTGTGCCATGAAATCGACAGTCGAATATTCCGTGAGTGATTGCTCGCTGGGGTCCGTGCTGGTGGCCTCCAGCGCCAAGGGTGTTTGCGCGGTTCTTCTTGGGGGCTCCGCTGCGGTCCTGATGCAGGACCTGCAGGAGCGGTTTCCCGATGCGAGTCTGATTGGAACCGCAGCCACCGAAGTGCACAGAAAAGTCGTTGCCTTTATTGACGCTCCACTGGCGAAGGTCGATGTGACCCTGGATGCCCAGGGGACCGACTTTCAACGCAAGGTGTGGCGAGCCCTACGGGAAATCCCGGCCGGGGCGACAGCGAGCTATCTCGACATCGCCAACCGGATCGGCTCCCCGAAATCAGTCCGCGCCGTCGCCGCAGCCTGCGCCGCCAATCCAATCGCCATTGCCATCCCGTGCCACCGGGTTGTCCGCAGTGACGGTGGGTTGTCGGGGTACCGCTGGGGAATCGAGCGCAAACGCGCTCTGCTGGCTCGCGAGGGAGCGCGATGAGCAACCGCGCAGGCAGCACCGCCGCTTTGTCAGCGAATCCCGCAGGCTGGAACGGGACTCGCGTGCCACATTGGGACGCCATTGACTGGGATGCGGTCACCGCCGACCTCAATAGCCGGGGAAGTGCAGTCGTGGAGCGAGTGCTTGAGCCGGCGCAATGCCGGTCGCTGGCGGCGTTGTACGTTGCAGAGGGCGTGTTCAGAAGCCGTGTCGTCATGGGCCGGCACGGCTTCGGACGGGGTGAGTACAAATACTTCTCGTACCCGCTGCCAGACCTGGTTGCGAAACTGCGTGCTGATTTCTATCCCAAGCTCGCGCCAATCGCCAATCGCTGGAACGAGCTGTTGAACATCGACGTCCTGTATCCAACTCAACACTCGGAATACCTGAAACGCTGCGCCAAGGCTGGCCAAACGCGCCCAACTCCGCTGCTGCTCCAGTATGCGGCCGGTGACTACAACTGCCTCCACCAGGACCTGTATGGCGAGCATGTCTTCCCACTGCAGGTCGCAGTCCTGCTCTCACAGCCCGGCGAAGACTTCACCGGCGGTGAATTCGTCCTCACAGAACAACGCCCCCGCATGCAATCCCGTGCCGAAGTCGTCCCCCTGCGCCAAGGCGACGCGGTGATCTTCGCCGTCCACCACCGACCAGTGAAAGGCGTCCGCGGCATGTACCGCGTAAACATGCGCCACGGCGTAAGCCGCCTCCGCAGCGGCCAGCGTCACACCCTCGGTGTGATCTTCCACGACGCGAAATAGCTCCCTTGCCGGGTGATGCAAGAATGGCTTTCCTCGATGCAATTCGCGCATCGATCTTTTGATGTTGGAGAGTGAAGGATTTTTGCACGGCACACGTCATTGGTAGGTGTCGATAGACTCCAAAAATCAGGTCGCGTATGAGTGTCGTCAAGGCTCTCAGCTCTAAGTCCGGTTCTGTTGAAGGTGTCGACGACCTGTTCGAGGTCTCACCCGCCGCCGTTCGAAAACTTCAAACCGATGAAATCGTTATTGGCTTGTGCGCGCCTGCCGGCTCCCCCGTGCACAGAGTGGCCGATGATCTGAAAAGGCTTTTGGTTCAGCGGTATGGCTATGAATGCGAGATCATTCGCCTCAGCCAGTTTATCGAAGAAATCGATGGCCCCGTACAAAACGCCAGCTCGTTTGAGCGTTTGCAGACGCTGATCGACAAAGGCAACGATCTGCGGCGTCGGTTTGGCCACAGTGTCCTGGCGGATCTGGCAATCAGCAGGATCGCGAAGGCGAGAGAGAGGGTTAAGGTTGACTCAAACGATCTGAGGTACTCCGGCCGACGAATTTGTTACATCGTGGATTCGATAAAGAACAGTGACGAGCTGGACATTCTCAGACTCGTTTACCGGGAAATGTTCTATTTCCTGGGCGTTTTCGCTCCGCTCCATATTCGACAAAAAGAACTCGAAACCCAAGGGATGGCACTGGAGCAAGTGCACAAGGTCATAGATCGAGATTCCGGCGAGGAATTGGCTCATGGGCAGCTCGTCAGGGATACCTTTCCTATGGCAGATTTCTTTGTGCGCACGGGAGCCGGATCTGACAATGAATTATCAACTCGCCTGGAGCGCTTTCTGGATCTGATTCTTCGGGCACGACTCATTACACCCACATATTCCGAAACTGCGATGTATCAGGCAGCTTCGGCGGCCGGCAATTCAGCGTGTTTGTCGCGGCAAGTGGGAGCGGCAGTCACGGATGAAGGCGGAGAATTGCTCGCGATAGGTTGGAACGACGTGCCGCAATTTGGCGGCGGCCTTTATTCAGCCGACCCATTCATTGAAGTTCGATCGCCAACCGCTGACAACCGCTGCTACAACTGGAAGGGCGGTAAATGCTGGAATGATCAGGAGAAGGATCTGTTGGCACACCGGGCTGTCGACACTCTGATCGGTAGCGGAGTCATCCAGAACGCCGATCGGGCTCGTGCGCTCGAGGCGCTGAGCAGGTCACCGATCCGGTCGCTCATTGAGTATTCGAGGTCAATACATGCAGAAATGCACGCGCTGCTGGCCGCATCTCAAATCGGAGGTCTAAGAGTCCGAAGTGGTAAGGTGTTTTGTACGACTTATCCTTGTCACTCCTGCGCAAGGCACATCGTGGCAGCAGGGATTCGTGAGGTCTACTACATCGAGCCATATCGCAAGAGTCTGGCAACGAAACTGCATGACGACGCAATAACGGAGGACGAGGAGACTCGCGACAAGGTACGCATCCTGCCATTTGATGGCGTCGCGCCGCGCAGATATCTCGATCTGTTTCGAATGGGCGCCGTGCAGCGCAAATCGAAGGGACAGGCACTGCGAGTCGACCCAAGGCAAGTGCATCCAGTGACCAGTGGTATGCTAGAGTCCGTGCCGGCACTGGAAGGGCTGGTAGTCCAGAGCTTGGTGTCCAGAAAGATCCTGTAGGGGCGAGGCAATGAAGAAGCGATCCAGACGTCCAGAAGACGCTTCGAGTCAGCTAAAATTAGAGCTGACGTGCTCGCGAACTCAACCGGTTAACGAGCCCTCGCGATCTGCTTCTGTTGCTGCAAACCCAGATACTTCTTCTACCATTCTGGTTCTCTCTTCTTTCCGGAGACAGCGCGAGGCTGAGCGGGATCGTGCTTTGCTGGACGCGGTG
>Ga0181534_10001026_pt1 | contig 18778 bp, 13 predicted proteins | sample PEATcosm2014_Bin_37_FD_119758 | JGI IMG/M metagenome (GOLD analysis project Ga0181534, IMG submission 119758) | Peatland microbial communities from MTU Mesocosm Facility, Houghton, MI, USA - PEATcosm2014_Bin17_10_metaG | ecosystem: Environmental > Terrestrial > Soil > Wetlands > Peat | place... | reverse complement strand
GAGCTTCTTCTTGAGTTCGTCTTCTTTCACCCGCATCAGGCCGCAGTCGGTGTGATTGATGATGATGAACTCCTGCGTATCGAGCAGGTGATGCGAAATGATCAGGGAGCGGATGGCGTCTTCGGTGGCGATGCCGCCGGCGTTGCGGATCATGTGCGCGTCTCCGGGTTGCAGGCCGAGGCAGCGCTCGAAGAGGATTCTGGAATCCATGCAGGCCAGCACGGCCAGGCGCCGCCGCGGTTGCACCGCAAGATCCCCCAGGTTGAAGCTTCGTACGAATTGTTCGTTGGTCTTCAGCAGTTCGTCGGCAACTGACATGGGTCCTCTTCCTCTCGGCTCTGCCTGTTCTGTGTAACTGGTTGGCCTCCAGTTTAACCGCTACAATCGCCCGGTGAACTTAGAAGATACCATTGTTGCCATCGCCAGTCCGCCGGGCCGCGGAGGCATTGGCGTGGTGCGCCTCGCCGGAGCAAGGGCTCTGGAAATAGCTCAATCGATGCTGCGCCTCAGGCATGAGATGCAGGCGGGGCGAGCGGTGTTGGGGGAATTGATAGACCCATGGGAGGCGGCCGCTCTCTTCGCCGACCGCATCGATGAAGTGGTGGTGACTTATTTCGCCCAGCCGCATTCCTATACCACCGACGATATCGTGGAGATCGCGGCGCACGGATCTCCCGTGGTTCTCGGGCATATTGTGGAGATGTGTGTGGCATCCGGCGCAAGGCTCGCCGAACCGGGCGAGTTTACCATGCGGGCTTTTCTGAACGGGCGCATTGACCTCACGCAGGCAGAGGCGGTGCGCGATCTCATCGATTCACAAACCTTGTATCAGGCGAAGGTGGCAGCGCAACAGCTCGGGGGCGCTCTCTCGAAACGTTTACAGCCCATCAAACAAAAGTTGGTGGAGCTGATTGCGGCGCTCGAAGCGGGCATTGACTTCGCCGAGGACGATGTGTCAGTCATGCCGGATCACGCCGTCCTGGAAGTTGTATCCACGATCGAGCAGCCCTTGCGCCAGCTCGCCGCCAGCTTTACTTATGGCAAGCTGGTACATCAGGGATTGATGCTGGCCATCGTCGGACGCCCCAATGTGGGCAAGTCCAGCTTGTTTAACCGGCTGGTGGAGCGCGAACGCGCTATCGTGACCGCGACCCCGGGAACGACCCGGGATCTGGTGAGCGAGACCATTGCCCTCGGAGGAATTCCCATTCGGCTGGTCGATACGGCGGGAATCCGGCAGGCGCTGGATGAAGCGGAATCCATCGGCATTCGCAAAGCGATGGAGGCCCTGGCGGACGCCGATCTGGTGCTGGTGGTTCTGGATAGCTCCCAGGCGCTGACGGAGGAGGACGAGGAACTGCTGCGTCAGACGCAGAGTCGCGCAATGATCGTGGTGGGGAATAAGTGCGATTTAGGAGACCACAGCCAGACTACTGTCTCCGGCCTCCGAGGTTCGCTGCTTTCGGTTTCGGCGTTGACCGGTGAGGGAATCGATAAGTTACGTGCCGAAATCTTACGGCAGGTTACCGGCAAGAGCGGGGCGGAGGGGGAAATCGGTTTTCTCACGAGCGTTCGGCATGCGGGACTGGTGCAGGAGTCGCTGGCCGCGCTCCAAGCCGCGAGAATGGCAGTGGCAGGTAAAGTGCCTCACGAAATGTTGCTGCTTGATCTTTACAATGTGCTGCGGCCACTGGATGCCATCACCGGGGCAACAACGACCGGTGATATTTTAAATTTGATCTTCAGCACCTTCTGCATTGGAAAGTAGTTTCCGACACTCCACGCTCAGGATGACGGAGTCGTAACAGGATCAATTCAACTTGAGCCGTTACCTAGCCCTTGATCTGCAGCGGCAGCTTGTAGTCGCGGGCGGAGGCGTGGCCTGCCTGAATCCAGGCGATGCGGGTGATGAGCGAACCGGCGACGGACGAGGCGGCGGCCCATCGGCGGAGGGAGGAGGAACGCTTTCGCGAAGCGAACAGGCTGATGGTTCGCAGTAGCAATGGAATGGGACCGGAGAGCGCGCCACCGGTTCGCGTGATCATGCCACTGGCCCCGCGCTTAAGGGGATGAAGCACGGGATCGGAGCGGCGCTCCAGGCTGAGGCCTTCGTAGGTTTCAAAGATCGCCGCGCCCAGCGCGAGCGCCTGCAGGGCGGGACTTTTGCGCGGGCCGAAAAGTTCCAGAAGGCCCACCGCCGCGGCCAGGCCGGAGGCGCCGAAGTGCAAGGGGAGTTGGGCGGCGTTGCGATTCCACACCGGAATCGCGGTGGCGCCGATGAGCACGCCGGTGTAATTCGAAAAGGGAAGACCGAAGGCCAGCGAGGCGGCTTGGCCGGCATGCTCCAGCACGCGCACGGGGAGAGACGGGCCATAGCGGTCGCCAAGGAACCCCGCGAAGGCGGTGGCCGTAGCGGCGGTGGAGAATCCGAGAAGCGTCCACACGCCCACGGACATGGCGCTTTGCGGCTTAAAGACGCGTAACATGGCAAGAAATCGCTCCGGCCGGCCCAGGTCGGAGATGAGAAGCGCGGGCGAGATGACCGATCCGGCGGCGGCGATCCAGCGGGCGTGTTTAACCAGTTTGCGGTCGGCGCCAGTGTAATCTGCAATGGCGCCGACGACGCCCGCCGCTCCGGCAGCGCCGCCGACGAAAAAGTAAAGCGGGATTTCCCAGGTCCAGGGTGGTTGCTTGAGAAGGGGTATTTGGTAATAGCCATCCTGCGGCGTGGCTTGCGGAAATGGAGCGCCTGCGGGACGCGTGCCGAGGACATCAAGATGACCTTGCCGCTCGGCAGCCTGGCGGATTTCTTCCAGGCGGTGTTCGCGCTCAAGATTGATGGTCTGGTGAGAATCCAATCCGGAGTCCGGTTCGGAATTTACCCATGTCGGCTGACTCATCGTCCATTTCTCCCACTTGCGCTTCCCGGACTTCCATTCTTGCCACTGCCGTATCTTCCTTCGGCCAGAAAGGCGAGCAAGGTTCCGCCCAGAAGCAGGCCGGCGGCGAGTGCCGAGGAACTCCAACTTTTCTTCAGATATACAGTGGGAACTTCGGGCACCGGCGGTAGATTGAAGGTGCGAGGATCGCCGCGCAGGATGAAGATGGCGTGAGTTCCTCCCACGCTGCTGTCGATCGGGTCGTAAAGCGTGGCATCGTCCATGCCGCGGGCATGCAAATCTTCCATCCTTTCCTGGGCGCGGAGCCGAAGCTGATCGAGTTCGCCGAATTTGATGGACTCGGTGGGACAGGCCTTGGCGCAGGCGGGTTGCAGGCCGGCCTTCTGGCGGTCGTAGCAGAACGTGCACTTGAAGGCGCGACCGTCCTTGGGATTGCGCTCGACCACCCCGAAGGGGCAACTACTGACGCAATAGCCGCAACCATTGCAAATATCGGGCTGCAAGTAAACGCCACCGAATTCGGTTCGCACCAGCGAGCCGGTAGGGCAGGCTTCGAGGCAGCCGGCATTTTCGCAGTGCTTGCAGACATCGGAGGAAAAAGTCCAGGAGGCGAGTTCGCCGGCATTGCCACCGAAGCCGGGCACGGGCGTCTGCTCAACGAACTTGACATGCCGCCAGGTGGAATGCCCGACCGCGCCGGTGTTGTCGTAGGAGAATCCGCTGAATTCGTAACCGTCGGAGTCGAGGCCGTTCCACTCCTTGCAGGCTACCTCACAGGCTTTGCAGCCGATGCAGAGAGTGGAGTCAGTGAGAAATCCAGTGATGCTCATGCGGGTTGTCCTGTGCGCGACTCGAACTGCTCGAGAAATTTATTGCCACGGGCGCGCCTGCCCGGAATCAGGTTGCAGGTCAAGGCCTTGGTTTCCATAATGCGCACATTGGGCTCCTCGCTGATCACCAGCAGATCGTTGACCACGTCGCCGGTAACCTGGCCGCGATATCCCCAGTGGTAAGGAAGGCCGACCTGATGAACCGTGCGCCCATCAATTTGCAGCGGGCGCATGCGGCTGGTGACCAAAACCTTCGCTTCGATTTGCGACCGCGCAGTGACGATTGTGGCATACTCCCCGCTTTGCAAGCCCAATTCGGCCGCCAACTCGGGCGAGACTTCGGTGAAGAGTTCGGGCTGCAGCTCCGCGAGATGGGGAAGTTGGCGCGACATGCCGCCGGCGGTGTGGTGCTCGGTGAGGCGATAGGTGGTGAGCACATAGGGGAATCGGGGATCGCCGGAGGGATTGCCGTAGCGGTTATCGCAGCGCTGTTTTTTATCGGCGGCAGGGTTGGTTTGCTGCGAGTAGAGGCCGTTCTTCACCACCGATTCGAGAGGCTCGAAGTGGGTGGGCAGCGGGCCGTCTTTTAATCCGCTGGGCACATAAAGCCAGGCAACGCCATCGGGATGCAAGGTGAAGGGTTTGGCGCCGCCGAGGGCGGGCACGCCCTGGCCATTCTGAATGTTCTCGGCAGCATACGGGGCGATGGTTTTGTCGTAGTCGGGGATGTCGTTACCGATCCACTGCTTTTGTTCTTCATCCCACCAGACCAGTTTCTTGCGCTCGCTCCAGGGCTGGCCGTCAGGGCGGGCGGAGGCGCGGTTGTAGATGATGCGGCAATCGTTGGGCCAGGCGAACCCCCAGTGGTGGCCGAGCGCGTCCTGCGGATTTCGTTCGAGGGCGCGATTGTAATTTTCCGCGGGGTAAACGCCGCAATAAATCCACGCCCCACAGGCGGTCGAGCCATCGTTTTTCAAATCCTTGATATGGGTCAGTTGCTTGCGGTCGGCCAGGGAGTATCCGTTGATTTCCTTGAGAACTTCTTCCGAACTGGGCTCGGCATGTTTGCCTTCAGTGGAGTAGTTCCACGTGAGCGCCCGTAGGCCGGCGTTGCGGGGACGGAAATCGCCTTGGATCTTTTCCTTGAGGCGGCGGCCCAGGTGAACCATGAACCAGGCCTCGCTCCGGGCGTCGCCGGGAGGGTCGACGGCCTTTTCGCGATACTGGAGAAGGCGCTGCGTGTTGGTAAAGGTGCCTTCTTTTTCCGCGGTACCGGCGGCGGGGAAGAGAAAAATTTCGGTGCCAATGGTCTCGGGAGAAAGCTCGCCGCGATGGACCTCGGGAGAGTCATACCAGAACGAAGCGGTTTCAGTTTCCACCATTTCGCGGACTACGAGCCACTTCAATTTCGTCAGGGCTTTGCGTTCGAGGCGGCCGTTGGATGCGCCAACGGCGGGATTCTGCCCCATGACGAAAAGGCCTTCAAGCTTGCCGGCAGCCATGTCGAGCCAGTAGCCGAAGTGCGAATGGTCGCCCGTGACGCGCGGCAGCCAGTGAAATCCCCATTCATTTTCCGGGGTGGCGGCTTCGCCATAGTACGCTTTCATCAGGCTGATGAAATATTTGTCGAATCCCGACCACAACCCGGTGCGCGTCTTGTGCTTTTTGAAATAAGTAGCCAGGTCGCGGGCGGTCTCCATGAATGGCATGGGCATGTAGCCCGGGAGAATGTCGAAGAGCGTGGGAATGTCGGTTGAGCCCTGAATAGAGGCGTGTCCGCGCAGGGCGAGAATACCGCCTCCGGGTCTTCCGATGTTGCCCAGCAGAAGTTGCAGAATCGCCGCAGTGCGGATGATTTGCACGCCCTTGGAGTGCTGTGTGAACCCCACGGCATAGCAAATGGCGGCGGTCTTCTCCGGGCCGGAGGCGGAGGTGAAAGCCTTCGCCACTTTCAGGAAGACATCCGGGCTGACGCCGCAATAGCGCTCGACCATCTCCGACGTGTAGCGGGAGAAGTGGCGCTTTAATACCTGGAAAACGCATAGCGGATCCCGCAGCGTGGGGTCGGACTGGAACTTGCCGGTGTCCTGGGCTTCGCCGCCGCGATCCTTGCCATGGCCTCCGGAAGCCTCTTCGTGCCCGGGCTGAGCGCCTTCGACTTCCTTTTCCGGCGAGTTGCGGTAGAACCAGCTTTCGGGATCATATCTTTTCTTTTCGGCATCCCAGCCGGAGAAAAGGCCGTCGAGATCCTCGGTATCGCGGAAGTCTTCGCGCAGTAGGGTCGAGGCATTCGTGTAGTGCAGAACGTAGTCGTGGAACTGCAGGTTGTTTTCGAGAACGTAACGCACCAATGCGCCGAGAAAAATGATATCGGTGCCGGAGCGCAGGGGAACCCAGATGTCAGCGGTCGCGGAGGTGCGGGTATAGCGCGGATCGACGTGAATGATAGTCGCGCCTTTTTCGCGGGCCGCCATCACCCACTGGAAGCCGACGGGGTGATTCTCGGCCATCGACGATCCCATGATCAGGATGGCATCCGCGTTCGCCAAATCCTGTTGCGCGGTGGTGGCGCCGCCGCGCCCGAACGAAGTGCCCAGACCGGGCACCGTGGAGCTATGTCATATCCGAGCCTGATTGCTGATGCACGACATGCCGAGGCCGGCGGCGAAGAGTTTCTTGATCAGATAATTCTCTTCGTTATCGAGGGTGGCGCCGCCGAGGTGGGCCATGCCGAGGGTTTGCATCAGAGTTTGGCCCTCGCGAGTCTCCTGGAAGGTCCGCTCGCGGGTTTCCCACACGCGGTCGGCGACCATGTCCATCGCTTGTTCCAGATCGATCTCCTGCCACTCGCGTGCGTGGGGAGCGCGGTACTTCACTTTCTTCAGGCGGCCGGAGTGGGTGTGGAGCTCGTAGGTGTCCGAACCTTTGGGGCAGAGATGGCCGCGCGAAATCGGCGATTGTGGATCGCCCTCGATGGAGATGAGCTTGCCGTTTTTGTGATAAACCAACTGCCCGCACCCCACGGCGCAGTAAGGACAGATGGAGCGGGCAACGTCGGCGCCGTCGGTCTTGGGGCGGAGGGTTTGCGTTCGCTCCGTCATGGATTCGGGGCCGGTGCCATCGCTTCCGTTTTGAATCTGCTTCAGTAGCGGCCAACGGGATATAAGGTCTTTCAGCACGGCGGCTCCCCCGAATATCGCAAAGGTATTGTATTCCGTTTTTACTTTGGAGGGGAATTTGGGCGTCAAGGGTTGCCGGAGCAGTGGGTGAGATAACAAATGCGGCGTGGCCGGGGAGATCCCCTTCGGCAGGCTCAAGGCAGCCCCTCGCCCCGCTGGCGAAAACGCGGGACTTCGGGACGACTCCAACGAGGCGTGTTGCCAGATTTCCAACCGGCCGAAACCTGGTGCGGCAAATTTCCAGATCCAGGAGTGCGCGCCCAGCTATTCGATGGTCACGTTTTTCGCTGCCGAGGCGATTCCATTGGCCACCACCACCAGTTGACTGGGGCCCGTCTCAATTTTCGCGGGGACATCGAAAGTGGTGGAGACAATCGCGTCGCCCGTGGCGATCCCCATGCTGCTGTGATTGTGGGTGCGGGCATAGAACACGTGCTGGGTGGATTGATTGGTGATCCGGACCAGCGGGTAGTTGGTGGCCATTTGCGCGTCATCGCCATAGGCTGTGCCCGCGGAGAAGCCATTGAACTGGGTTCCCGAGATTGTGTAGGAGTTGCCGTGCGTGAGGGTTGCCGGGACCGAAGTGATCGCCGGTTTCCATGCTTTATTCGGAACGCCGGTGGGGGTGTACAACTCAACGTCTTTGGTGGAGCCGTCGGAGGGTATCCACATCACCTGGCCGGTGGGGAGCAGCAACTGCCGCGCATCCCAGGATTGCAAGGTCGCGGATTTGGCGGTGGCTGGAGCTTTGAGGAATTTGTTGCCGGGATAGCTGAATTCGTAGAACGAGCCGCTCCCGTTGAAGACGCCGGGGCTGGAGTAGACCAGGATGTTGCCACTGGGCAGGAGCGTAGCATTGCCATCCGCGATGTCGTCTTTGTTGGGGAATTGAGGACCGGGAGTCCAGGTGGCGGTGGCGCTGTCGTAAATGGAGGTGTTCACGGTGGCCCCGAAGGCAACCACGCTGCCATCGGGACGCTGCATCAGCGGCCCCATCTCGGGCACGATGGGCATGCCGCCATTACTGGGCAGGATAACGACGGTGCTGCCGGCCGCCGCCCACTTCTGTGAGCTGGGATCAAAAACCTCGGAGTTGGGTGCGTGCTCGGCGTCCACGGTCAACACTTTGCCATCGGGCAGAAGGGCAAAACCCTCTTCGGAAAAACCGTCGGCCTTTCCATCGTCGATCACAGGAGTCCACGTCAGGGTGGATTCATCGAACATCACCTGGCGCGTAGACGGCGAGCCGCCCTGTCCCATGGTGAAGGTTCCATCAGGAAGAACGACGGCGGGGGAGTCGCCGATCGTGCTCCAACCCGCGGGAGGATCGACATTGGTCCAGGCATTGGCGACGGGATCGTAGATGGCGCCTTTATTAGTCTCGTCGTTATTGAGATCGTTGTATTCTCCGCCCTCGACCAGAACCTTGCCATCGCTCAGCACAGCGGAGGCAAAGTACAGCGGCTGATAGCCGGTCGGCATGGCGGCCAGTGGGCTCCACTTGCCAGCGAGATAACTTCCGGTATTGGACGGGGTCAGGCGAAACCAGCGGGTGCTGTTGTTCTCGTGCATCATGACCGTGCCATCGGTGAGCAAGAGGGCCGTATCGGTTTCAAACGAGGGCTGATTGAGCAGCGGCTGCCACTTGGAAGCAAGTGGGGCCTGGGCACTGGCGGGATGGGAGAAAGTGCAAAAAGCTGCCAGCAATGTTAGAAAGGCCATCGGAAGCGGGCCAAGAGACTTCATCATTTCCTCATTTCCTGATCAACTTGAAGCAGGTTAACCAGCGTTCCTGGGGTGCGACGCCGCGCCAGGATCTCGCTCGAAGGCTGGTCTTAAAAACTCAAGACGATGGATTGTAACCCGGTTTTGCGGCGTTTTAGGCGCGTGGCGGAGGAATTCACTGCCAATTTTTCGGAGTTTCGCTGGTAAAGCCAAAAACTCTGCAAGATTTTTCACACCGTGACCCGGGTGCTGGAGTTCGCCGCATGCATTTGGGGGTTGAGATTTGGCTAACTGGCCAGTCGGGAGGCCGGCGAAATGTAGCGGGTCAGTGGGTGGAAGGCGTAGAGGCCATCTTCGAAGTGTCGTCCGGCTGGAAGCCGATTTTGTCCAGCATGGGTTGAATTTCCGGATTGGACATAAACATTTTCCATATCAATCCAGTGCGGTAATTTTCCACCATGACGACGATGGGAGCCTGATCGAGTCCCATGTAAACCGGGGAAAACCAGTTTCGCGTCAGATTAAAAGCGTCGCGGGGGCCGTAAACGCCCCAGAGGCGGTCACCCAGCTCACGGTAAAAGAATTTCAGGGCCGCCATCGACGCCTCCGGTGTGTAGGGAAACGAACCGAGGGCGGCGGTGGGGGTGATGGTTCCGTTGTCGGTGGAGCGATCCGGAGCGTGGGCCGAGTAGCCCAACTGATCGTCGCTGGCGGTCAGTCCCCAGTCATCCGCGCCATAGCCCTGATAGTGGCCGGGATTGGATTCACAATAGGCGAGGTCGATGAGAGCCAGATTGCGGTTGTTCTCGAAATAGTCGGCATAGCGATCATGAATCCCCTTGGGATCGAAGCCCATATACGAATACTGGGTGAAGAAGAGCGGGCCGCCAGTGCCCACGCCTACGTTGAGCTTGATGCCGAAATAACTGTGGCCGTTGATGTAGCGTTCGCCTTCGCTGGAGCCCGACCACCCGCTGCGATATTCGATGGCCGCCTGCGATTGTCCCGCCCATCCCGTGTAGTAAAGGCCGGGAGGCACCGGGTGGGTGGGGGAGGCGATGGCCAGCAGATAGGTGATCATAGTCTCATTGAAGCCGGTAAGGCGATGATCCAGAAACCACGACCACTGCGGAGACCAGTGCCACAACAGGGCGTCGCTGCCGGGCGTGCGGCGGTACCAGTCCCATTCCACGGCTTCCCATAGATCGGTAATTCGCCGGTAAACACTTTGCTCAGCCTCGCCCGAGCCTTTGAAATATTGCCGTGCCGCTAATAAGCCCTGCATCAGGAAAGAAGTTTCCACCAGATCCCCCCCGTTGTCGTACATGCCGAACACCAGCATGTCCTCGGCGGTATAACCGTTCAAGAAATGGGGCCAAGCGCCGTGATAACGAGGAGCCTTCTCCAGGAAATCAAGGATTTTCGTGAGCCGATCAAGCGCTTGCTCGCGGGTAATGAAGCCACGCTCCACGCCCACGATCAATGCCATGATGCCGAAGCCGCTGGCGCCGGTAGCCACGATGCGAGCATCCCCGGGGATATTTTCAAGAGTGGCTCCGGCGACAGGGTGCGCTCCCTCCCAGTAATAACGAAAGCAGGCTTCCTGCAGCATGGTGAGCAGTTCGTCATCGGAAAGTTCGCGGGTGGAGGCGGTGGCTTCTTCGGAGAATGCGGATTGACGGTAGGAACGATCCACCGCTTTGATTCTGTAGGTTGCGTTCACGCCGGTGCGTCCGATGAAATCGGCGTAGCGATTCAGTTCCGCGCGTTGGATGCCGACAGGTTGAAATTTGTGCCCACCGATGGAGCGATAGATCGCGTAGCTTTGCAGATCGTTATCCTCGACCGGATCCCAGCTGATGTCGACATGGCGATCGTAGCCTTGCGCCCTGACGTTCCGCGGAGGCAGGGGAGGTGTGCGTACCTCCGCCGCGACTGGAGAGGCAGAGCTTTTGTCATCGATCTTAATCTCATCGATAATTAAAATGCGCTGGGTATCATCGGGATTGCTCTGGCTGAAATGGAGGCTGTGCAAGCTGCGTGCCTGGAAGGGATGGATGGAGGCGGTGGCGAACTCGCTCAGCGGTAATCGGATTTGAATCCACTTTTTGGCGGGGACCTCGGACGAGGCGATTGCCAGCTTCACGGGTACGGTGAAATCATGATCTTCGTCCTCGAGTTGAAGGGCGGGCAAATCCGCGGCGGGAATGGCTTCAGGGGCATAGCACCAAAGGTAAAGCGTGTCGCCGATAAACTCGGTAGGCCGGTTGCGCATGCTGACAATGCGGACCTCGGTTTCCCAACTGCCTCCGGCAACCGAGCGCCATTCCAGGTGCAATGCGTTGGGCGGGCTGAAAAAATTCTTTTTCTCGATCGGCAGAGAACCTGACAGCAATTGGACGGTGCTGGGGAATACGGCTCTGCCGCTGCTGTAGTAGTAATAGTCGGGGGTGATGCTATTGTCGAAAACCACGTGGTTGTAGTAGTCCGAGGAGCCGGCGGCAAAGCAGGGTAGGAGAAATATGATGGAATAGGTGATGAAGCAGAAGAACCAACGCACCGCAAGCTCCCGCTGGAAGCGAATGAGAGAGTTTTTTACGGCCAAGACAGGAGTTTAACATAGAGGGATCGAGCCATAGGAGCGGTTTCCGCGTTGTATCTGCGCCATTGATTAGAGGGGAAGGTCAGCGATTTGGAAGGGCGATTGGGAAAAAATTGATGCGGAAAGAGCGCGATGTCGAAGATGATAAATTCTGAGATGGTTCCGGCCTGCCGCGGCAGCTTCAGCCAGGCCGCAGTCGTCATTTTGAGGGCTTGGTCCCATTGACAACCACCATCGTTGCTCCGACCCAGGCAACCGCGGTTGTGCCTCCCGCGATGCCGAAGAAGCAGATCGCAGGCGTTTTGCTCATATTTTTCGCGGTGTACGTGGGATCGCTTTTTTCCCCGGGCCTGCAGGACGATGCGGACGCGACCCATGCGGAAGCGGCGCGCGAGATGTATGTGACCCATGATCTGGTGACCCTGAAGGTCAATGGCAATCGCTACCTGGAAAAGGCACCCCTCATGTATTGGGCGGTTGCGCTTTCTTATTCTTGCTTCGGCATCCATGAATTTGCCGCCCACCTGCCGGTTGCGGCGTCGATGTTGCTGTTGATTCTTCTGGCGATGCGGTGGGGCAGGCGGGCCTATGGGGAGCAGGCCGCGGTCTATGCCGGTTTGTTTATCGCCACGGCGGCGGGTTGTTATCTGTTTACGCGGATCCTGATTCCAGAGTCGATTCTGAGTTTCTTCATTGCGTTTTCATTCTACTTTTTCGCCGGCGCTTTGCAGGATGGGAGATCCTGGCAGTGGTATGCGGGGTATGCCGGGGTAGCGCTGGCGGTGCTCACCAAAGGGTTGCTGGGGATGGTTGTGGTTGGATTGGCGCTGCTGGTGTATGCGGCGCTCAGCGGAGAGTGGCGGCGCTGGCGCGAGTTTCACCTCTTCACCGGCGGAATCCTGTTTCTGGCGATCGCAGCCCCGTGGCACATTCTCGCGGGAATTCGCAATCCGCACTTTTTCTGGTTTTATTTTGTGAATGAGCATTTCATGCGTTTCCTGGGGAGACGCATTCCGAAGGACTACAACAAGCAGAGCGATTCCCTTTATTGGACGCTGCATTTGGTGTGGCTGTTTCCCTGGAGCCTGTATTTGCCGGTGGCCTTGCGACGGCCAATGCAAGATTGGAGGGAGCGCCGCGGAAACAGCCCGAAGTCAGTCCTCCGCGAGCCGCTCAACTTCCGCTCCCGAACCCAATTGCTCTGCCTGGCCTGGGCGGGAGTTACTCTCCTATTCTTTTCCTTCTCCACCAACCAGGAGTACTACACTTTTCCTGCGTATTTTCCTCTCCTGCTCCTTCTGGCGTCGGCGGTGGCGGCGGAAGAAAAATCTGGCTGGCGGCGCTGGCTGGCATGGTGCGCAGGAGCGATCTCGGTGATTTGCATCGCAAGCTCCATGGCGCTGGCCTGGGGATTGTGGACTTCACGCCACGTTCCGTTTGTGCCGGATATTGGCACGGTGCTGGCCAAGCCCAATCTCCAAGCCGAGACCCTTTCCATGGGGCACATGCTCGATTTGACGGGGGAATCTTTCGCAGCTTTGCGAGCGCCCGCCCTGCTTGCGACGGTGGCCCTGCTGATCGGGCCTGTGCTGGCTTTCGGGATGAGGCGGCGAGGCGCGCAAATCGCCGCCACCTGGGCTACGGCGGCGACCATGGCGGTGTTTCTGATTGCGGCGCACCTTGCGCTGGTCCGCTTCGATCCTTTTCTCGGATCGCGAGTGATGGCGAGGCAGATCTCCGCTGTGCTACGGCCGGATGACCGCGTCATGATTTACGGCGATGAGTCGTTCGGCTCGTCTTTATTATTTTATTTGCGACGCCCCATCGAACTGGTCAACGGAAATACCACTTCGATGTGGTGGGGATCCACTTACCCCGATGCTCCTCATATTTTTCTGAATGACCGGCAGCTGCAAGAGGCGTGGAATTCGCCGCAGCGGGTTTTTCTTTTTGTTCCGGAGCACCAACGGGCGAGGGTGAACGCTTTGCTGTCGCAGCCCTTAGGCACCGCCAGTGAAGCCTCAGGCAAGGTGATTCTCACCAACCATCCCTGATTCCGAGCATTGGTGCCGTTCGAAGATCTTTCACCACGAAGGGCACCAAGGCACACGAACGAAACCCACGAGCAATCCCCTCGTGCCCTTTCTGGTCGGAGGTTTCCTTTTCAAGCGCCAAAACTAATTCTGCGGAAGCTATTTGCCGCGGGAAGCGGCGGCGACTTCCGGCTTGGCAAGGGGCAACGAATAGCCCGACTTCAACGCATCTCTGCGAAACATCTGCACCGTCTCCTGGGAAAACTCGTGCAAGTCTTTGCCCACCAGGAGAAGCTTCTTCAAAATGTCGGTGGTCGCAGTGATCACATGACAACCGACTTCATCGGCCTGGAAAACGTTGAGCAACTCGCGGGGACTGGCCCACATCAGCCTGGCATTGGCATCACTCGCCATCAGCGCGGCCTCGCGCATGACGGGTACGGGGTCGCGACCGGTATCGGCAATGCGGCCGGCGAAGACGGAAACATAGGCGGGAACGCTGCCCCGCAGCGCGGCGCACACTTTACGCACCTGTTCCAGCGTGAGAAGCGCGGTAACGTTCAACTGAATTCCCTCGGACGAAAGCAACCGCACCAGGTCGTAGGTGGGAGCACCTCTTGTGTTCATCACCGGGACTTTGACGAAGACGTTTTCCCCCCAGGCCGCGATGTGCCGCGCCTGTTCTTCCATCTCCGTTTCTTCGTCAGCGAAGACTTCAAACGAAATGGGGCGATCCTGAATGGTCGCCAGCAAATCGAGGGCGAATCCCTGGTAGTCAGTAACGCCGGTAGCCCGCATGAGGGTGGGATTGGTGGTAAAGCCCTTGATATGAGGCTGCCGGTAAAGCTCCAGCATGCTGGCCTTATCGGCGCCGTCCGCGAAGATTTGGACCCGCAGGTCGGAGACAGATTTCATCAGGGATGCGCTCCTTTGGGCGCGGGACGCAGGATCCAGTCGGCTGCTTCGCGCAATGAACTCACGCGCAGATCGGGCTCGTGGTCGGGGGATCTCTCCGTATATGCGTAATCAATAAGAATAGTCTTACATCCAGCATTATAACCCGCATCGATGTCCCGCCAACGATCGCCGACCATATAGCTGGCGGAGAGATCCACGTTGTACTTGCGGGTGGCTTCAAGAATCATGCCGGGAAGCGGCTTCCGGCACTGGCATTGATCGTTATCTGTGTGAGTGCAGACGAAGATTTCGTCGATGGGGAGGTCGGCCATGAGCGACGCATGCAGCCTATCCAGGGTTTCACGAGTTTGCTTTCCCCGACCCACATCCGGCTGGTTCGTCACCACCAGCAGTTTATATCCGCCTTGCTTCAGAGCCTGGAGCGCCTCCAGGACACCCGGTAGCAATTCCAGTCGATCCGTTTTTTCCGGGGCATAAGGTTTACCCTCGCGCACTGAGGCCCGGTTGAGAACCCCGTCGCGGTCCAGAAAGACGGCGCGATTTTTCGTGGTGGAGATGGACTCCCATTTGGTGGGTTCGACTTTAACCGCCGGATGGGAGACCAGCAGGTGCCAAACCACCGCCTGAAAGGCTTCCGTGTGCGGAGTGACATGCGCCGAATTCACCGTGGGGATGATGACACAAGCGTCCGCCACCCGGGCGGTATAACCACCGTCCCGGCCTACTACTCCGATAATTTTTGCCCCCACCGACTGGGCGAATTTCAGGGCAGCGACCAGATTGGGGCTGACGTTGCTTTCCAGGCTGCCGCCGCCCACGGAAAATATCAGCAACAAGTCATTGGCGCGCAACCGGCTGGTGCGCAGCCAGCTGTCGAAAATCGAACTCCAACCCTCGTCGTTGGCCCGGGCGGTGAGCTCCGACACGTTGTCGGTTGGAGCGTAGGCCTCAATGCCAGCGATTTTGCGAAAATCGTTGACCGCGTGGGAGGCATTGGCGGCGCTTCCGCCTACCCCCAAAATGAAAAGCCGCCCGCCCGCCGCTCGCGTGCCGGCGAGGAGAGACGCAGCCTTTTCGATGCTGGCCCCGTCCAGCTTTGCGATTATCTCGCCTGCCTCGGCAAGGAAGGCTGCGGCAAAAGTGCTGCGGCTCATGCCGGCGAAACTCCCCTCCCGCCTCTTCGACTGCTCAAGAGCTTTGTCATCTCTTGTAATCCCGCCCGCGAACCTATTTCGTAAAAGCGTTGATGCACTTCGACGGCAGCCAGCTGGCCGGTGCGAAGCAACTCCGCATAGACGTCGGCGAGGTCGGCCAATGGAATCGACGCGAAGGCTTCGGCGCGAAAAACCCCCAAACCGTAATCGATGAAGCGCATTCGCGAAGTTTTCTCCTTCTTGCTATAGGCCAGGATTCGGCCATCCTCAAATTCCACATTACTGGAATCCCATTCGCCCTCGTTACGAAACACAGTCATCAAGCCGAGCTTGCCACTGCGGGCAAATTCGCTCGCGACCAACGCGTAATCGCACTCCAGGTAGGAATCGCCGTACATCACAAAAAAACAAGTTCCCAGTTTCGGCATGGCGCTTCGAATGGCGCCTGCCGTGCCCAGCAAACTGGGGCCGTCATAGGCATATTCCACGCGCAAGCCGAAGGCGCGGCCATCTCCAACCGCCTGCTCGATCAGCTGACCGAAGTGGCCGACGCACAGTATGACACGCTCGGCGCCGTTTTTTCGAAGCAGCCGCAGCTGATGAACCACGAAAGGTTCGCCCTCGATGGGGATGAGCGCTTTTGGAAGTTTCTCAGTCAAAGGCCCGAGCCGCGTCGCCAGTCCGCCCGCAAGTATGGCCACAGGAAGCATGAATTTCCTAGGAGTGCGCCAGCACCGAAGTGCCACTGAAATCGAATCCTAATCTTACTTCGCGCAGCCCGGCCCCGCGCATGGCAGAGCGCAACCGGGTTTTGTCTTCGGTGTAGAGCAGCAGAAAACCGCCGCCTCCGGCGCCGATCAACTTACCCCCCAGCGCGCCGTGAGCTCGGGCGCGGGCATACATCTCGTCGATGAACCCGCTGCTCATTCCGGGCGAGCGTTTCTTCTTGTGCTCCCAGTGGAGGTGCATAAGTTCGGCAAACTTTCGCAAATCTCCCGCCAGCAGGGCGTCGCGGCTCTGGTAGCCGAGACGTTTGGTGAAGTGCAGATTCTCCAGCATATCGGTGGCGTTTTCGCGAGTTCGTTTGTCCTGGTCCCGCAAAACCTCCGCCGCCGAACGGGAGGCTCCGGTAAAGAACAGCAACAGGCTGTCCTCCAAATTTGCCAGAGTTTCCGCGCTAATCTGGAGAGGCTCGGCAAGGACACGATCGTCCGGCAGAAACTCAAAGCTCGTGATCCCGCCAAAGGATGCGATGTATTGATCCTGCTTTCCCACGGGTTCCTGCAATAAATCGATCTCGATGCGACAAGCCTGTTCGGCCAACTCCTGTGGAGGCACAAAATTCCGCTTCATGGTGTGCAGGGCCCGCAGCAATGCCGTGGTGAAACTCCCGGAGGAACCCAGGCCGGTGCCGGCGGGAATGTCGGAGAGGCTGACGATTTCGAGATACGGCCCCATCACGCCGGTCATGCGCAGGGCTTCGCGAAAAATCGGATGCTGAATTTCCTCCCAGCGCTCCACGTCCTCCAGTTTGGAGTATTTGAGAATGATGCGCGGGCGAAAGGCCTCATTGATGGTGATATACACGTAGCGGGTGATCGCCGCGGAGAGCACAAAACCGCCGTGCGTGCGGTAGTAGGAAGGGAGGTCGGTGCCGCCACCGCCTAACGAAATTCGCAGTGGGCTTCGGGTGATAATCAATCGGCGATCCTAATCAACGATGGTCGTAGTCGCGACGACCTGGAAGACTGGTAAGTATATCGCGGCTAGCGCGCCGCGCGCAGCGTGGCGGCATCCTGGCTCACGAACTTGATCGTCGCCAGCACCGCTTCCTGAATGGTGAGCCGGGGGCGCCAGCCGAGCGCGCGAATGCGCGAGCAATCCAGCAAAATGAAGGGGCTATCGCCCACCCAGCCGCGCTCGCCGCCCGCGTAAGTGAGTTGGGGATGCAATCCGAGGTGCTCGCAGATCCAGGCGATCGAATCATTGACCTCGCAATACTCGTCGGTTCCGAGATTGAAGATGTTCAGCGTGGCGGGAGCGCGATCCAGAGCAAGCAGGATGGCGTCAATGCAATCCTGCACGTACAGATACGATTTTCTCTGGTGACCGTTGCCCAGGATATGCAGGTGATCGGGGTGGGAGGCGAGTTGCTGATAAAAATCGAAGACATGTCCGTGGGTGTACCGCTCGCCCAGGATCGAAACGAAACGGAAAATATATCCCTGCATGCCGAAGCCCTCGCAGTAGGCTTGGATGAGGCCTTCGGCGGCCACTTTGGAGGCTCCGTAAAGGGAAGTCTGAACCGGAAAGGGGCAGCTCTCGGGAGTCGGGAAAATCTCCGGCTCACCGTAAACCGACCCGGTCGAGGAGAATGCGATCCGCTTGCAACCCTGCTCCCGCATGGCCTCCAACACATTCCAGGTCGCGATCGTATTCTGCTCCAGATCCTTGCGAGGATGATCGGTTCCAAAGCGCACATCCGCATTGGCGGCGAAGTGAATGACCAACTCCGCACCCTCCATGGCAGGTTTCAGGTTCTCGCGTTGCAGCAAATCCCCCTGCCGAAATGTGAATTGCGGATGGCCCATGGCGCTCTCCAGAAACCGCTTGTGGCCGGTGGATAAGTTATCGAAGCCGAGGACGCTGTGACCGGCGGAGAGCAGGCGGTCGACCATATTACTGCCGATAAATCCAGCCGCACCTGTGACGAGAACGCGCAATCATACCTCCATTGACAACGGATGCAAATGGATACAGCGGCACGCCGCGAGAGTTATCTGCCGTCCTCCGGCGAAGACTGCCGGAGCGCGATCTGCGTGCCTTTCAATTCGAAGCGGCTGTCGCGCCAAACATAACGAAGATTCAGATAGCTGGCGAACCAGACGGCGAATCCCAGCAAATCCCGCAGCGGATAAAGCCAGGGTTCGCTGCGAGTCCGTGTATCACGCACCACCGTCCAGCCGACGAGCCAGGCTTCAATCAGTCGATTCAGAACCGCCGCGCCTAAGATCATCCCTCCCAGGCGCCAATGGCCGGCCAGGCCGGCGGCGAACAATCCCAGCAGACCGTAGGGCGTGGCGAAGATCAATCCGCTTCCCAAATGTCCTTTGGGCCGTGAATAACGGGTGGTCTGGGCCCAGCGTAACTGATTTCGCCACATCTGACGGAACGTTTTCTGATTCACGACGTGATCGATCACGTGCCGGGAAAGCACAACCCGGTAGCCGGCTTTCGCCATCAGACTGCCGATGGCAAAATCATAAGCGATGTAATCGCGCAGCGCCTCGTAGCCGCCAATTTTGGCAAGGGAATCCTTGCGCACCACCGTGGTAGGCCCCAGGCCGAACTTCATGCCTTCCAGCAAATTCGCCACCAGCACCCCGGCCGTCATTTCAATAGACATACCCATGGCCGTAAGTCCGGAGAAGAATCCG
>Ga0181534_10001025_pt1 | contig 18793 bp, 12 predicted proteins | sample PEATcosm2014_Bin_37_FD_119758 | JGI IMG/M metagenome (GOLD analysis project Ga0181534, IMG submission 119758) | Peatland microbial communities from MTU Mesocosm Facility, Houghton, MI, USA - PEATcosm2014_Bin17_10_metaG | ecosystem: Environmental > Terrestrial > Soil > Wetlands > Peat | place... | reverse complement strand
GGTCTCGGTGGCCAGGGCGGCCGATGGCGTAACATCGGTCGCGCTCGCGTCATCGGGCCAGCCGCCAACCCCAAGCGCCAGCCCTATCAGGAGCAGAGCTCGCAAAGCGCTGCCAGCGCTGCGGACCCTGCGTGACCTACGGAGCTGTTTCATTTACCGCTGTCATAGACAGTGTAGTACTTGGAGTAACCTGAAGTGGTCCAGCGACCTTTCCATCCCTTAGGAATCATCACCGCATCCCCGGCCTTCAGCCGCAGAACACTGCCATCCGCCGAAGTCAGCTTGACGCTGCCGGACAGGAAGTAGCAGAACTCGTCCTCCGGATACGAGTCGATAGGAAAGTCGCCCGCGCCCGCTTTGTAGAGACCCGCCGTGAAGCGCTCGTCCTTGGAACTCAACAGCGGCAGGTTCGACGTTCCAGGGAACCGCTCATCATGCTGCACACCGGAGCCGCTGAAAATCGGCCCTGCGGCTTGCCTTGCGGGAACCTTGAGCAACATTACCGGTTCGTCCGCCGCTGGGGCCGCCGCCGCCAAGATCAACACCATCACGCTTGCCGTCTGAACCCACTTATTCATGGCTGTGACCCCACCTGATTGCCGCAATGCCTGCCCGGGGCCAGCACGCCACTGACGCACTCGAGAGTGCCATTCTTGTGTCGCCTCGATCCTAGCAACGCAGCGTCCGCCAACAACCGATTTGCAATGAGGCGGTCGAGCGGCCCGTTCAGACGGATAAGCGGGTGCTGAACCGGCTATGCCGGCGCGCGCGGGGCGCGACGTGGATCAGCTCATCCCGCGCGCATCCTTTTCATCTTCATAATCTCCTGGATAGCCCGGTGCGCCTGGTCGATGGCCACCGGCGTTTCCGCCACCCCGCCCGAATCCGAATTGGCGATCGTGATGGGTCCGAAAGGCTTGCGACCGATCACGGGGGGCGCGTCCTCGGCAGCGGTGTCAGGATCCCACAGGCTCGAGGGGCCATAGGTGTAGCCATGCGGCCACCGGTTGACGGTTATGGCGGCGATATCGCGGCTCGCGCGGAATCCACCCGGCCCCAACATTCGCTGCAGCTGCGCCGTAATGTGCTGCTCGAAGTCCTCGAACCGGGTGGCGTAAATCTCAGCTCGACCCGCCCGGTGCTGCTCTCGCAAGGGCAGGCCCGGCGCGCAAGGCACATGTTGCATGTGGATCACGCAAGGCTCGTTCGGCGCCTTCGTGTAGGCGTATCCTCCCATACTGACCGGAAAGTCCATCCGTACATCATTGAAGTAGGACCCCGGCGCATAAGCGGTGGCCACACCGAGTTTGTGGAGCGAGCGCCAGTTGCGAATCAGGACGTTGGCGTACACCAACGGGACTTTGACGCAAGAGGACAATGCCTGCTTCTGCTGTACCGGCAATTCCGGACACAGGTGCGGGATGATCATGTTCCAGCATGCCAACACCGCATGATCGGACCGGACCCTGTACACTTTGTCCCGCACGACATAGGTTACCTCGACGCCCGCCCGCGCGGGTGCCGCGGCAAGCTGTTTGACGCGCACCGCCGTGCTGTTGAGTCGGATCCGCACTGGAAGGTCCGCTCGATCCAGAGCGGCGTAGTTCATGCGAGCCGTCACGATGTCTTCCATGCTGTTTCCCGGCGCCGCGCCTGTCACGAGCGATCTGACCAGCAGACGCGCGATGGACGCGTTGCCGTCCGGGAAGTGATAAATGTATGGCTCGTTCATGAAGACATCGGCCATGGTGTTCGCCGGCATCCCCTGCTCCCGAGCCACTTTCGCAGAAATGAACACGAGCCCCTCGGCGGCCGAAATTGCATCAATGCCCGCGCCCCGGCTGCTGTGTGTCCAGCGTTGGTAGTACCGCAGCAGATCAGGATGGACGTGTGCGTAGTCAGCCAGAAACGATTTCAAACTAACCTTGTTCAACACGGCTGCGCGCTCGGCTTGCGTCTTACCCTTGAGATAGTCCAGCCCGCCGAAATGCAGGCGCAGCATGTCGAGCCTGGCGACATCCGCCCAAGGTGCCCTGGCGACAAAGGCCTCCATCCGTGGTCGATCGATCACGTGGTCGTTGAAGTCATAACCCACGTGGCCACGGACCAGCTTGTCGACACCGAATGTTTCCCTATCGAAGAAACAACCATCCACGAGCCCCCATTGCTTGCGGAATCCAGTGTCGAAATAGCGGTTGAACCGCTCCGGCTGAATGGCCAACTCCGCGAGCAGGCCGCGCGCAACGGGACTGTAAAACGAGTAGCCTTCGATCGACTGGGTGCCGCCGTAGCACAGCAAGGTGCGGCCATCGATACTGAATTCATTGCGCTTGGCATGCCCGCCGAAATCATCGTGATTGTCGAGAACAAGAATGCGCGATTGCGGACCGTTCTGCTGCCTGAAGAAATACGCCGCGGCCAGCCCACTGATGCCGCCACCTACGACGATCAGATCGTAGTGTTCATCGGTAGCGGACGCGTCAATGTCTTCTCTGAGCGCCCCGTCGCGCAGCGCATGCGCCGCCTCGAAGGCACCCGGATGACTGCCCCGCATCCCTGTCAATGCAGGCGGATAGTATTGCGGGTCCGCCGGACTGATCCCTCGGGAGAGAAAATACTCGTCCGCCGTCGGGTCCGGACCTGCATTCCCGGCGCCGAGGATCGCACGCGGCAGGAGTGCGGCGCCCGAACTCAACGCAACACCGTCAATGAAGTCCCTGCGAGTAATTCGTCTGGTCACGCCAAGCTCCCCCTATCGCCTTTGACATCAGCCAACTTGGTGAAGCTGTAAGCTTACGGCTGACTGCACGGTTCATCGCGTTTTTGCAACCAAAGGGTATCAGGAGGGAGCAGGACGGATTACAGCAGCCTGAGCAGCCTGCACTGCTGTGCGGGGCTACGATTCCGATCGCTACCTGCAGCGGCATGCGCGGCCAACGTTCCTACACAACGGCTCGACGTTGTCGGTCAGGCTTTTCGCGAACGCGGTCCTAATGCGCCGGGAGTGATCTCAGGGTGCAAGTAACGGCAGCCCTGCAAGCAGATCGCGGTCCAGGCGTCGATAGTCCCGTTCAACGTGGCTTGGCAGGTTGAAAATCATGGCGGATCGGCTTAGTGGCTCGTACTGCGGCCACGACGGCAGATCTGCATGGTTGGGATCTCCCCTGCCTGCAAAATGACTCCAGGCAGGGCTCACCTGCTTCACCATGGCCGCTGCCTGCGGTGTGTCATTGTACATCGACGGGCTTTGGGCCACGCTGCGGAACACCAACGGGACCTCGAGGCTGTGGGGACTGTGGAATTTACCGCCAGCAACATCCGTCTCAAAGTCGACTTCGTAGAGGTAAGTAGGCGCGCTCACCAACGCTGATCTCTGATCCACATAGGCGATGGTATTCATCGTCGGCCACAGCATGGTCGTCAGTCTGTAGTAGAGATCGGATGCGCTGGCCCGAGGGTCCGCCTGACGCAATGTGGCAATCTGCTGGCCTGCACGCTCAGGTGGCAGCGCCACCGTGTCTATTCGGGTCCGGTACCACAGAAGATACCGCTGTTCGAGATCCTCGAAGGTGATATCAAACCCGGCAAGCTCGCGTTCGAGACTGGTGGTCTCGGTGCGGGTGTTACCGATCAGCAACGGTACGTTCGCCGACAGCCGATGCGCTTCGGGAGAGTCAGCATGAGTGGGTACCGTGTCCGCATCGATCATGGGCGAGAAGGCCCGCCTTAACCCACCCCCCGAGATCCGGTTGTTATTGGAAACGATGAAGAACGCCGAGACTATATCGCTGCCCGGCACTTCGCGAATCCGATGCCCCTGATGACGGGGGATACCGAGCTCATACAGAATTGCCTCCGCGCCGAGCGTCGCAAGCTCGGGATCGGTGCACTTGCGAAAGATGCCACTCTCGACAATCGCACGGTGAAAGAGCCCTCGCGCCGCGGGCATGGCCATCAATGTGCAGATTTTCGCCCCGCCACCGGATTGGCCGAACACCGTGACGTTGTTGGGATCACCCCCGAACTCGGCGATATTCTCGCGCACCCACCGCAGCGCTGCGATCTGATCCAGTTGGGCGACGTTGGCCGAGCCTGGCAGATTGGGCGCTATCCCATGGATATGGAAGTAACCCAGAGCCCCCAGTCGGTGATTGATCGAGACCACGACCACATCACCTGCCTGCGCAAGATTTCGGCCATAGGTCGCGGGATTGCAGCCGGCGCCGGTGGTGAAGCCGCCCGGATGGATCCAAACCATCACCGGGCGCTTGCGCGCAGTACGCAAACCAGGTGTCCAGACATTCAGAAACAAACAGTCCTCTGATTCGGGCTGCCTGGCGCGAAAGGAGGCAAACGGATTGTGGAACTGCGAGTAGGAATAGCCCTTCGGGCTGCTCTGCAGTGCCGAGTTGCCGAGCTCGACTGCTGGATGCACGCCTGTCCAGGGAGTTGGCGGCTGCGGCGGCATGAAGCGGTTCTGGCCGCCCGTGTCGGCACCATAGCGGATGCCCAGAAATACCTTGATACCCTGATCATCGCAGCCGGAAATCCTGCCGTACTGGGTTCTCGCCTCAGGTGGCGCGGAAGACCTGGCCTGTCCCAGCGAGCTCAGTAGTAATGTTGTTCCGAGCGATGTGATCGCACACCTGCGGTTCATCATAGTGGACTACTCGTAATAGAAGCCCAGCCCACCCCAGGGGGAAGGCAGGCGATACGGCACCATCGTGAATACCGCCTCGATTTGCTGCACCCTTCCCTCGCGGATCTTGAAGGTCTCCAGCATGTGATAGCTATGGGGACGGCGCACAGGTGACTGCACGATTTTACCATCGCTCAATGCATACTCGGCGATGCGCCCCTCGTGATCAATCGTTGCAGCCATCATCACCAGACCGCGCTCTTCGTCGACGGCGAGCACACGCCTGCCTCGCAGGCGTGTGTCGTAGCGGAACCAACCGGTCTTCATCTGCGCCTCGCAACTCATGCCCATGCTGGCGAAGTGATACTTCTCAGCGGCGGCGGGATTGTTGGTGGTCTGAAAGCCGTTCTCGCGGCGGTTGCATTCCGGCGCGAACGACACGTGCAGCGTGCCGTCATTCTGCTGCAGAGTGTCGAAATATCCCCGTGCGACTTCCAGCAGGTCGGTGCGCGGCATGCGTGCAGACTCCGGAAGCATCTCGTTCATCATCTCCTTTGTAGTCAGATCGGCCGAGGTGAAAGGCACGCCCGAATCCTGTGGCCGCACCACGATACTCTCGATCTCGGCGATCAGTCCGTTACGCAGAGTGAGCCGCAGTCCCATGGGTGAACGAGTCCCGCTTTCTTCGACTACACCGTAGAAACCCACTGTGCCGGCACTGACATCGGCGAAGCGGAAATCGAATGCAGCCCGCGCCGAGATCGTTCCCCAGAGTCCATCGCCCACGCGTAGCGCGACATCGTTCTCCGTGTACCGCGCATCGGGCGCGAGGGGTGCGCTGCGTGGATCGTGGGACACGAGAGCCGCGAGATAGCGATCCAGATAATCGTACAGACAGGCCCTATTGCAGGCCGTGCCCGGCGCGGAAAAGTTATTCATGTCGGCCGTAGCCGCAGCGGTGGCCGGCAGCGGCTCGGTCGAATCCCAATGCTCGACAATCTTGTCGTTTTCGAAGCGAAAGATGTTGATTACACGCGAGCCCGGATCCGTCGGGGAGCGATGCCCGATCATATGGACGACCGCCAGGTCGCCATCGACGAGCACCTGCTGCACCTCGATCCGGGTGTTTGGATCGCGGAAAATGGGCTCATATGTTCTGATAGCCGCGTCGCGCCCATCGGGCAAGCCGGGATGGTGTTGAGTGTAGTGGTCCGCCGATACATATTTTTCCATGGCCATGCGGAACTCCTTCTTGCCATAGAACGAGTCGAGAAACGCGGTAAACAACGCTCGATTGTGTTCCGTCAGTGCCTGATGTGCCGCAAGCTCGCGTCTCGCCCGGCGGAAGTCCTGCTCCGGCCCGGCAGAGTGGGCCGCGCCGAACGAAAGCGCCGTAACGACTGCGAACGTGGACAGCAGCACACAAGTGCGCATACGCAGGCCGACACTCTTCAACATGCGATTCTCCACTCGGGATCACCGGGGCAGAAATTCGGCTCCCGGTGGCTTGCCCTCGATCCACAAGGCTGAAGGATCCCAATGTTCGGCGATGCGCCCCTGGGAATCGATCCGGAACATGTCGAACCAGGTGATGTCGTAAAGATGCTCCGGATCGGCAGGATCTCGCAGTCTGCGCAGCGTGCTGATGGTGACAATGTTCCCTTCCGCCGTAATGGCCACGACGGGTGCGTTGATGCGGGAACCGACCGGCCTGGGTGGCCGGACCTTGCCGAAGAATTCGACAAAGGCAGAGCGGCCCGAGGCAATGTTTGGATTGTGCTGAACATAACTCTCCGCCATGAATTGTGCCGCCTGCTCCATGTGGCCGCCTTCGAAGACGATGCGCCACCAATCGAACACCGTGCGCTTGTTGCGAGCGAGCCGCGCATCAGAGCTGCGCAGCATCGCCTGTTGGTCCTGATTCGCCACCGGCGGCACATGGCAATGTGCTCCCGTGCCTGTCACCACGCTGGTCAGCACAACGAGCGAAGCCGTGCACCGTTTCAACACTCCCGAGCTCTTGCGAGCCTGCAACGGTCTTGGGCGCGCACGACCTGCTGCGCGCATCAGAACTCCTTCTGGAACGTGAGACCCACCGTTCTGGGTCGGAACGTGGCGGCATAAAACAAGCTGTCCCCGGGGCCGAAATTGTTGTTGATTCGACCCAGCAGCGGGCTCGCGTTCAGGATGTTGTTGCAATACAGGGCAATCTCGGCGCCCGCGAGGGAAGTGCCCAGACGACCGTTCAACAGGCTGGTCGACGGATCGAAACTCACTCTTTGCAGAGGGTCCGGATTGTTGACGTACGGGCCTGGGTTGTGACTCTTGACACGCTCATCCAGCAACACATAGGCCGGCACCGGCAGACCGGGCAACGAGTATCGGACTTGAACCGAGCCCGCCCAGGGAGTGATACCGCTCGGCGGCGGCAACAGCGTATCGCCGGAGTAGACGGTTGTGTAACCCGCGCCGACCTGGCTGTTCCTCACGAAATGCGCATCCGTGTATCCGACCGACAGCATCACCAATAGCGAGGACAGTGGCCGCGCATTGAGCTGGAGGTCTACACCGTTGACACGCGCTTTCCCGAGGTTGGCGATATAACCAACGCCTGCGCAGTTCGGAATCTGCAGGAACTGCTGCACATCCTTCCAATCGATGCGATAGAGACTGACGGCGCTGGAGAACCTCCCGTCGAAGAGCTTGTTCTTCGCGCCGATCTCGAAATCGGTGGTCGTATCCTGCCGGTAAGAAAGAGACTGCCCCGCAGGTGGAACACCCAACTGCGCCGCAGAAGCCTCACACTGATCACCCGGTGGAACGGCCGGCGCCGGCTGAATCCCGCCGGGGCGGTCACCCTTCGCGTAGCTGAGATAATAAGTACTGTCTTCGTCGGGATGGAACGTCACATCCACACGGGGCGTCGTCGCTGTCTCCGACTGCGCGCCCGAGAAGTACTGACTGCCCGTACCCGGACCCACAGCCAGAAATCCGCTCAACGTCTGTTCGAACTGCACTCTCTGCCGCGCCACGCGGACGCCGGCAGTCACTGTTACCCACCTCGTGAGCGCATAATCGACCTGCCCGAAAGCTGCGTACTGCCGATCACCGGTAGTCTGGTCGCCCTGCACGAAAGGCTCGCCCGGCGGCAATTCCAGCAGGCTGAGGAAATTCGCCCCGATGTTGGTGTAGTCACGCTGATTCTGGTTGGCGAAATACAATCCGGCGGTGTAGTGCAGGCGCGAGGCCGGATCGTGATTGGAAATTCGTAGTTCCTGGCTGAGGTTCGACTGTCCCGTCTTCTGCACGGCGGCCGTCGGGTCTGTCAGTGGATACTCCGTCCAGCCGAGCCCCTCGCCCAGAATGGCCAAGGCGGTCATGCCGCCCAGATTCGTGTAGTCCGTGGTAATCCGATAATGGCGGTTGAAGTATCCGGTTACCGAGGTGAGGGTTGTTTCGCCGAGCTGTGTTTCCACCTTCAGAGATGGCAGGAGCCAGCGATCGGACGCTGGCTGAGGTAATGCGTTACCGTTGACGAATCTGTGCTGCCCCAGGGCACTTCCCGGAAAGCCTGGATTGACCAGCGTTGTGTCATAGGACTGCCAGAAGAAGTTGGCGTCGTTGTAACGCGTCTCCTGGTAGTACATTCCCGGAGTGACCGTCAGCTGATCGATGGGTTTTATCAGGAACGCGACTCTGCCAACCACCGATCGGTCGGAGTTCGTATCGGCGAATCTCTGCAGGTTCTGGTAGTCAACGCGGTCGATGTAGCCGCCGTCACGACGGTAGTCGAAGCTCGCGCGGCCGCCCAGCACGCCGGCCATCAGGGGACCGCCCGCAGCCGCGCCGTATTCGTAGCTCGAAGCGCCGTGGTCAGTCGAGGCCAGCTCGCCTCGTACGAACCCGTCCTCGCCTGACAGGCTCGGCTGCGGTGTGATGTAGCGGATCGCGCCGCCTTCCGCATTGGCGCCAAAGAGTGTGCCCTGGGGCCCTCTGAGCACCTCGACACGTTCCAAATCGAAGATCTTCGGGAGCGGGTCACCAGAATTGCCGACCGTGCCGCGTCGTACCTGGATCGGCACATCATCGATATACACGGCTGTGGTAGCCGCCCCGGAGGTGGATCCGATACCGCGGATGGTCACAAAGCTACTGTTACCCTGGCCCGTTCCAGCCGGGTAGGCGATATCCAGGCCGGGCGTGAGACTTTGAATATCATCAATGGAATGAGCCCCCAGTTCCTCCATTGTGTGACTGTCGTAGGCCGCAACGCTCATGGGTACTTTGCTGAGCGGCTCGGCAACCTTCTGCGCAGTGACGGTGACCTCTTCCAGGGCTAGCGCCGATTCAGTGTCGCCTGCACCGTATGCGGCATGCGTTCGGCTGATCAACACGGCTGGCAACAGCGCTGAGACCATGAGCTGCACCGCGATGCCATGGCGTCGGGCCTGAAAGTGACTGCTGACAATTCTGATCATCTCGTATTCTCCGCAATCACCAGGCGGGCAACTCCGCGGGCCCGGTGCGTGTGGCAATTTGTTCGTTGTAAATCGTGCGCTTCTTGAAGAGCCACTCTCCGTGCTCTTTCACGAGCTCATCTTCGTAATAACCATAGGCCCCGACCGTCGCCTTGCGTTCCTCATTGTTATCGTTCAGCTCAATCCAGTAAGCCCGCCCGCGTGCGGTGTTGCCGTTGATTTTCAGCACTGCGTTGGTGATGACATGGCGCATCCGGGAGGGCCGCAGTCCCGGTTTGTCCAAAGAAGCGCGCCGGGCGTCGGCCGCGCGCATGGCCAGAACCGCAGCGTGAATAGCCGGCCTTCCCCGTTCCACGCCCTGTGCCCAATCGAACACGCCATCCTCGGTGTAACACGCGGCGTACGCGTCGGCATCCCGCCAGTCGAGCGCAAACATGTAGCGTGCCTGAAGATCCTCGATACGCGCGCGGTCCTCGGCATAGCTCGACGCTTCTGCCGGCACTACAAAGCTCAGTCCAACAACCGCCAGAAACAGCGCCAAAACGCGGCTGTGCCACCTCATGAGCGCCCCCCCGAAAGCTCGTTGCGGAATTGACTTCATCCGAACGGATACCACTGGGCCGTGTCCCGGATCGTGACCCACTGCCACTGCGAATACTCCTCCCAGCTGCATGTGCCACCCTGCGCGCTGCCATTGCCGGAGGCACCGCGACCTCCGAACGGATTCACACCCTCATCGTTGATCGTTTTAAACTGCCGCCGGTTGATCACCGGACCCAACGCCACCCGGCCGCAGGCCGGATCGCCCACACTCAACCCTTTCGCGGTTTCGGCCAGCCGCGCCGCAGTTGATCCGGTAAACGCTATCATTCTGACCGCCGGGTGTTGCCCCAGAGCTTCGCCGGCCTCCTCGTCCCCTGGCAACACGTGGAGAACTCCGGGTGGCAGGCCCGCTTGCTCCAGCGCCGCTGCGAGAATGAACCCACCCGAGACTCCGACGCCGGCCATCGGCTGCCCGGTGCTCGGCTCGATCACTTGCCGCACGCCCCCGGCAGACTCGACCCATCGACCGTCGAAAATGTGGCCCGACCACCGGTCGTTGGCCAGGAATGAGTTGTAATCAGTGAGGCAGTTGTTCACCGGGCACCCATACGCCGTGAAATTGGCAGCGAAGTCGCAGCGGCATGCTGATGCGCGCGATGGGTCCCCGCTCGAGATGGGCGGCCTCGAGCAACATCACCTCTGAGAGATTGTGCTCATGCAGATCGGCCACAAAGGCGAGATAACCTTCGTGCCCTGGCCGGCCAGAGCGGATGTGGACGTGCTCCTGCACGGTGATCCTCGGGCCCGGCGCGAATTTCTGCAGGGCGCCGGTGCGCAGGTTGATGCGCAGGATGGTGTTGAATCCAAAACCCGCCGGCCCGATATTGAGCGGTGGACCGATCGCCGGGTCGTAGGTCTGGTAGTAGCCGATCCCGTATTCGCGCATGCCATCGCGGCAGGCAATGCGCGGGAAGTCACCTCCGGGGCCGAGCACGCGCTCGCTGAATCCTTCCGACTTGCTTGCCAGATCGAATGTCCACCGCACCAGATCCCCCGGAATATCCTCCGCGGCAGCCACGATTCCGGAAGCCTCCCGAATGAACGGAAACTGGTTGACCCGGTTGCGCGTCAGGTCGAGATGAACCCAATCCCCGGCCGAGAAGGCATTCATGATGTGATAGGCCATAAACGCCGGTCCCGTAAACCATCGCAGTTGTTTCACACTGCCGCCCCGCGGCATCACGCCGATGCAACTCGATCGGCCGGGCTCCCAGATCCAATGCGGGCCACCACTGCGTATGCGCTGCAGATCCGCGGTTGTTGGAAACACGGGAAATACGACATGCTGCTTGGTGACAGCGAAGTCGTGTATCAGGGCGGCATAGGGAGCTTGAAACCATTCTTCGGATACGAGCTTGCCGCGGCGATCAATCACCGCATACGACACATCCCGCGTCGCAATCCCCCCTGCCTCCTGACCGAACACGAACATCTCGCCGGTATCGGGGTCTATCCGCGGATGAGCGGTCATGGTCTGGCTGCGCAGAGCGCCCTCGAAATCCCAAGGTCCCAACGTCGCGAGCGTCAGTGGATCCATGCGGTACGGCCGTTCATCCTCCTTCGCGGCCAATAACTTGCCGGCGTGCCAGATGGGTGTGGTGTTGGCGGTGGCCCGGCTGAGGTGTCGAACGCTGGGATTGTCGGTAAAGGGATTGCGATAATCGCCAAAGAGTCGCCCACGGGCCGCGCGCTCGGCCTGCAACCGCGGCGTCTGCACGTATCGCATCTTGAAATCGACGTGCCCTGCGGCAATCCGAAACATACTCATCATGCCGTCACCGGACAAGAAAGTATCCTGGCCATTCAATGGCGGATATTGCGGGTCCGGCGTCATCCGGTACCAGGCACCATCGATCTCATCCGGAATGCAACCCTGCACCACCAGATCAGAGATGTCGCATTCGATTCGCGCGGGCTGATTGAAACCTGAAAAGTCAGCGGTATTCGGAAAGGGGTTCGTCATGCGGCGAAAGGTTACCGCCGCATCAGCACTGCGTCCCCCTACTTTCGAACGGGATTGATCCCACACTCAGGCTGGCCGTCAGATTAGATCGAGCTGTCGGGCTGAGAAGACGGCTTCCGTGCGGTTGACCACTCCGAGCTTGCCGAAGATATTTCTCAGGTGCCACTTGGTCGTGGTTGCCGAGATCCGCAGGGATACAGCGATCTTGCCATTGGTCAGGCCGCGCTCGAGGCAACGCAGAATATCCAACTCGCGGCGGGTCAGGTGCTCGAAGACAGGTACTCTGGCGGCATCGGGCGATTTGCCCCCGGAATGATCCCACTGTTTGCCGAAGGCTACGCGATTCAAGGTCGACGAGTGTGTTGGTGGCGCCGCAAGCAAAGATTCGTAACGCTGTGCAATCAGCGCCGCCTGCTCCGGCGGCAATCGTTCGAGCAACGCTCGTCTGGCAGCCCGCACCAGATCCATTGCGAGGGGCCCTTCATCGAGAAATGTTCGGAAGAACCCGCCCGACAGGCCCGCCAGCAGCGCTTCGGTCATGTGTGTGATGGCTCCCGATCTATTGCCCTCGAGCGAAAGCCGCTGGGCATTCAATATGCGCAGCTTGAGCAACCTGCGCTTGAATCCTCGCCGCTCGGCGTCGGCACTCAGGGCGTCGAGCCGCGCGCCCAGGTTTCTGGTGTCCTTCTGCCAGACTTGCATGCGAGCCGGCGCGATATCGCGCACCACGGCATCCAGTGGAGTCAGCAACTCTCCGCTGTGGCTCTGGGATACGAGGCCTTCGCAGGAGGCGGCCTGGCGCAGCGCTTCGACCCAATCACCCCGCATGTAGGCGTGTTGCGCCATCTCATAACGTGCTGTAGTGACAAATCGCGGCAGATCGCGCTGCAGCCCAATGAGCTCCGCAGCCAGCAAAAAACCCAGCCCACCGGCATCGTCACCGTGTCGGAAGGCAACCCGGGCCATGGTTACATAGGCCAGTAGGATGGTATCCGGCAGCCCACTTTCAACGATCAGCGGCAGATGCTCTTCGAGGAGTGCCCTGGCGCGCTCCAACTCATTCGCTTCGTAGAGCGCATCGGCGAGGAATCCGGCTACCAGGGCACTGGTATGAGACACTCCGGCGCACCGGCTGCGCGCAAGCGTGAAGCCCGCCTGCAGGTGCGCGAGAGCTTCCTGCAGGCGCAGCTCGGATAGATGCGCCATCCCTTCCATCGAGTGGAGGAAAACGACGCCAAACGTTCGTCCCTCCTGCACCATTGATGACTTTGCCTGCGCCAGAGTCTCACGTGCCTCGCAAAACTTCCCGGCTGCCAGGTTGCCGTGTGCGAGGACCATAGACAGGGCACCGTAATGAAACACATCGCTTTTGGAAACCTGGGCCAGGGTAGCGGGCCCCTGCCTGCAGACCATCTCCAAGTCATCCGTTCGTCCCGCCACGATCAGCTCGAGACACAACAGTGAATTGCGAATCGGCGCTGCAAACTGCTTCAGCTCCGAATCGATGCGCCGCAGTTGCTCGATGACACGTCGTGCCGCACGCGGGCGATCGGAAAACGCCAGCGCCCACAGGTACGCCAGATGCAGGTTCGGCAGCTCGGTAAGCGCATCGCGCGGCAGCCGCTCCGCCCAGGAAATCACTGCGTTGAATTGTCCGATGTGGATGAAGCTCATCGCCGCCGAATCAAACAGCCGGTTACCGAGCTCGAGGTCCCCACCCAGGCGAGCATGTTCCGCCGCTTCGATGAGCATGCCGGAGGCTGCAAACCAGCGGGCTGAGGACCGATACACTGCGGCGACTCGTTCAGGTGATTGTGAGCGCTGCGTGCGCTGCAGGAATTGCGCAAACAGATCGTGATATCGGTACCAATTGACACCATTGTCGTCATCGATCCGCTTGAGGAACAGGCCACGACCTTCGAGCTCGGCCAATATGCTCTCGGAATCCGACCTGCCCAGCACCGCATCACAAAGCGCTGCAGTTACAATTTGCAGCGGTGAGGTATCCAGAAGAAACTGCCGCACTGCGGGGCTCTGTGTGGCCAGTACCTCGCGCGCCAGGTAGTCCCCAAGGTCGTCCTGGAAATCCGCGAGCTGTTTAACGACCGAGGCACGCTGCTTGTTTGAAGCAATCGCGTGACAGGCCAGCTGCAGCGCGGTTATCCACCCATCCGTGCGCGCAAAGAGATCGGCGGTCTCGGCGTCGGTGAGTAGCGCTCCCAACCAACCAGTGATGAATGACTGCGCCTCATCCTTCCGGAAACGCAGATCGTCCGTCGTCAGTTCGAGAAAATCGTCCTGCAGGCGAAGCTTCATCTGTCCCAGCTCGGGGGTCTCCCGAGCGGCGACGATGAAAGCAACGTTCAGCTGCGCATCGTGAAGCATCGAGCGCAGCAACTCCCGCGCCTGCGGCGTTCGCAGAGTGTCCAATTCATCAATGAAGAGTGCCGTCCGAGATGCGTGCCGACGCGAAAGTTGGGCAAGCCGTGCCGCTAACGCGCGCCGATCGGGTTGCAAGGATGAGTCAGGCTCGCCGAGGCCGGCGAACGCGGGAACCCTGGAGAACGCAGCCTGCAGGTGGCGGGTTAGCTGCTCAATGTCATCGTCGGCCGCGTCGAGCGTCAGCCAGGCACAGCGAGCCCCTCGTTGCTCGAGACACCGCCACCATTCGAGCATCAGCGTGGTTTTGCCAAAACCCGCCGGGGCCCGCAATAAACTCAATCGTGGCAGAGTCTGCGGTAACTTCAACAGCAGGCGCGGTCGAGGAATAACACCCTTACCGATCCGGGGTGGACAGATGTTGGTCGGCGGCAGCGCAGAGTGGCGCGTGTGCGGCGCCGATCGGACCGGCTCCTTTGCAACTGGGGAACGTTCAGGCAGACTCATGGCAAGGGCCCCTGGGCAGCAGGTCAGTGCGCCGTCACGGGACGTTCATACAGTACTTTCCCTGCTATGACAGTCAGATCGACCTGCATCTGTAACAGCTCATCCGGCGGGCATGTCAGCGGATCGCGGTCCAGCACGATCAGATCCGCAAACTTCCCTGGCTCCAACGAGCCCTTTTTATGTTCATCCCAGGTCAGATAAGTTGGATTGGACGTGTACATCCGGATCGCATCCTGAATCGAAACCCCTTCCGCCGGCGCAATGGTTCGACCGCTTTTACCCTTGCGCGTGACCGCCGCATACAGACCGACACGCGGATCGGTAGGCAGATCGTCGCCGCCGAACGTGATCCGAATGCCGAGCCGCTGCGGGGTCGCTACCGGATTGATATGGTCCAGCGCTTCGCCCGCCTCGACGTTATCCAGATACCGCTGCTCGAAGGTATAGAGGAAGTTCGGTTGCGCCGACACCATGATGCCGTCCCTGACCATCAGCTCGAGCACATGCTGGGACGGCAGCATTCCAAAATGAGAGTTGAACCAGCGCGGATCGCGTTGGGGATACCGGCGCAGTGCCCTATCATAGGCCGTCACTGCCTCCTCGATGGCTGCATCGCCCAACGTGTGCAGGCCCAACTGCCATCCGTACCGGGCGACTGTATCAGCCAGTGCCTGCAGCTCATCTGGAGTCATGAAGCAGCGGCCGCGAAAGCCGGGCTGGCCCTTGTAGTCGCGCGTGGTACAGACAGTTGGACCCGAGAAGCCGCCATCGACTACCGGGCCTTCACCGATGCCACTCAACTTCAGACGATCATCCCCGAAACCGGTGTGATTCGGGTAGCGTGCCAGAACATCCGCGCCTGGATAGATGATCTGCACGGCCACGCGCGGCAATTCCGGACCGAGCTCACTGTAGATGCTCCGCCACTCCGGCCAACTCGGAAGCGGGAATATCGGATGCTTCAACGTCTCCAGATCGGCGCCCGCCACCACTGCGCTGGTGAGGCCCAGCGGAAGCAGTTTGCGAATCTCCGAGATGTAACTGGCGCGCATCTGCTCCGGGGTGTCCGGAGGAACCAGGGGCATGAAGAGAGTCAGCGACTCGCGTACGACGCCATTGAGGTCGCCGCTGGCATCGTGTTCGTACACATATTGTCGGGTGTCGGGCGTATCACGAGTAATGCCGGCAGCCTTCAGAGCCAGGCTGTTGCCAACCGCACTATGTCCACCGGAGCGAATCAGGACCACTGGGTTCAGAGGAGCTGCGGCATCGAGATCTGCCCGTAATGGACGGCGGCGCTCAATGAAGTTGCCCTCATCCCAGTAATTTCCTACCACCCACTCACCGGCGCCAAGCGCACGCGCCTTGACACCAACTAGAGACTTCACTTCTTCGATAGAAGTGGCGTTGCGCAGATCGACCTCGCGATGCGAGGCGCCGAAGATATGCAGGTGCGTGTCCATGAATCCAGGCATCGCGCTGCGTCCATGCAGATCTATTCGCCGGGGCGCGCTGTAGCGCGTGGCAATTTCCGGCCCTCCGACCGCCAGGATCTTACCGTCACGGATCACGATCGCGGATTTGATGGAGAAGTCTCTGTCGACGGTGATGATCTTGCCGTTCGTCAGCAGTAGATCCGCGGGTACCGGCGCCGCCCATGTGGGCGCAACCCAGACCAGGACCCAGACCCACACCGGAAGTTTTAACTCTTGGCCTCTCATCCGCATTGCCGTTCCCGATTCCCCGTGGGGCGCCAACTGTAGGTGGCTGCCAGCTTACGGCCAGCGGAAACGGTCACGATGGGTTTGCAGCCAACCGGTTCAGGGAGGGGTCAGGACGGATTACAGGGGTGTGAGCGGCGATACTCGCGAGCAGCCTTACCATGACCTCAAACAAACGTTGCGCTGCGTGCAGCCGCGCAGCGGCGCCTCGCTTGCTCGGCAGATGGGCGAAACAACACCTGATCTGCAGCCGGAAGATCGGGTTGGACGCTCGGACGGACAGGCGCGGGCCGGGCAGTCACCCGCGGCGGCGCTTGCGCGGGTAGCCCTTGCCGCGCATCCTTGAACGATGAATAGCCCGACCGCAGCCGGCTCCCGCGCCATCGGTAGCACCCGGGCCAGGTGGCTCATCCTCTTCAGCTTCCTGGCCGTTTTGGCAATCCTCGATTGTTTCCACGACTACTTTGCGCATCGCGGCGGAGGCAGTCCGATCGGTCCGTTGGATGAAATCAAGGGTGGGATTCTATTCTGGGGGACTTGCCTGTTACTGGTACCGTTCGTGATCGCGCTCGCGAACCGATTTCCTCTAACCCTCAAGCAGCCCCGCTCCGTGGTGCTGCATGCGTTGTGTGCGCTGCTGTTCACTTATCTCAACGTGATGATTCACGCGCTTGCCCGCTGGCCCACGGATGCCCACCTCGACTATTGGGGCCGCGTCTTTTATCTGTTGCAGTTCGAGTTTGCGCTCGACTACGCCTTCTACGGCATCATCGTGGTTGCCCTGTACCTCCTGCGCCAGTATGAGGACCTCAAGGAAAGAGAGGTCCGAGAGTCGCAGCTGGAAGTGGCCTTGAGTGAAACACGCCTGCGGGCGATCGAAGCGCAGCTGAATCCGCATTTCTTTTTCAACACACTGCAGGCGATAGCGGTGCTGGCAATGGATGGCCAGCGGGAGGCGGTGGTGAGCGCCCTGGGCCGGCTGAGCAATCTGCTGCGGGTATCCTTTGACAAGCATAGGCCGCAACAAGTGAGCCTGGCCGCGGAAATGGAATTTCTCGAGGGCTATCTGTCCATTCATCAGCTGTGTTTCGAACAGCGGCTGACTATCCAAACTCGGATAAGCACCGTGGCCCTCAACGCGCAGGTCCCCACGATGCTGTTACAACCCCTGGTGGAAAACGCGATCGTGCATGGAATCGCAATCACGCCAGGCAATGGCCTCATCCGCATCGTCGGCGAGCGGTCCGGCGGCGATCTCATTCTCGAGGTCGCCGACAGCGGTCCTGGATTCCAGACGAGCCCGCCCTATCGGATCGGAGTGGGCCTGTCCGCCACCGAGTCGCGCCTGAAGGTACACTTCGGCGACCATCACTCCATCGACTACAGCCGCTGCGATCTCGGGGGCGCCAGTGTCAGAATCCGGATTCCGTTCGTGGCAGCGCGCGCGTCCGGCCTAGCGCCGATACGTCAGAGTAATTCCATAAGTGCGCGGCCTTAGTGCCTGCGCCCTGAACTCCCCCTGATCGTAGGCAATGCTGTGTACCACTCCGAGCAAGGGATTGGCGTCGAACAGGTTGTTTACGAACAAGGACACGTCGAGGCCCGACAGCCGCACGCCCAAGCGCGTATTGACGGACGAATAAGCTGCATCCGGCCGCAACAACGGATCATACAGAGGAGCGCCCGGCAACATGGCGCCCGTGGGTCGCAGACGGCTCGTGCGGGCCCAATCGGTTCGGAAGTACCAGTTCTGGCCGGTAAACGAGTTCAGATCGTACTCGCCCGATAACGAAGCGGTCCACGGCGCGCCGGAGTTGGGAATAGCCGACCCCTTTGCGAATACAGGCACGCCCGAGGGCGACAACGCGTTGCGATCGAAGGTCGCCTCGTTGTATCCGACGGCGCCCGAAAGAGTCAAAGGCGCGAACGGCTTCGCCTGGAACGCGAGATCAAACCCCTTGGATGTCGCGTTCGCAAGGTTGGCCACGAAGTCGTAGCCGCAGGTGGGAAGGAAAACATCGGTTTGAATATGACTCCATTTGATCTCGTACAGGCTGCCGTCCAGAACCAGGCGGCCACCGAAGAGCCGGTTCTTCAAACCGACTTCGTAGCTCCAGACTGAATCCGATCCATAGGTCGCAGGTTGCGTGGAACGACCCTGTGCATCGACATAGCCGAACGCGACCAGGTCCGATTGACAAACGCCCGGTACCCGCAGCGAGGCGCCCGCCGGGCGAAATCCCTTCGCCGCGCTTGCATAGATCATGTTTGCGTCGTCGATCTGATAGGACAGGCCGACCTTGGGAGTGGTGGCCGTCTGCGTTGACTCCGCGTTCGAGCTGGGAAACACCGGGGTGAAAGGACCGGTGCCTACGGCATACTCGCCCGGCGTGACAAAGTCGTCTGGTGTTGCACAGAATGTATTGGGCAGGCAGGGCAATCCGAAGGGTGCGTTGCCATTGGTCTCCGGGCCGCCGAAGTTGGCCCGATACGCCAGCTTGTT
>Ga0181534_10001023_pt1 | contig 18827 bp, 14 predicted proteins | sample PEATcosm2014_Bin_37_FD_119758 | JGI IMG/M metagenome (GOLD analysis project Ga0181534, IMG submission 119758) | Peatland microbial communities from MTU Mesocosm Facility, Houghton, MI, USA - PEATcosm2014_Bin17_10_metaG | ecosystem: Environmental > Terrestrial > Soil > Wetlands > Peat | place... | reverse complement strand
TGCCGGCCGGCCACATGCCGAATCCCGGCAACCAGACCTGCACGGTCTGCCACACCGCCGCCCCGGGCAATTACGCCACGCTCGCGGCCAATACGGTTTTGCACACCGGCATCACCAGCGGCTGCATCGCCTGTCACGGCGCACCGAATGCAACCGCACCGATTTTCTACTTGAACTACACACCCAAGGACGCGCTGCTCTCGCCGGTGCACATCCCGACCAGTTCGACGCCGTGCGAGGACTGCCACGCGGTCAGCTTTACCGCCTTCAGCGGCACGACCATGACCGCGGCCAAGCACACCGCCATGTTCGCGGTGATCGGCAAGACCTGCAATGCCTGCCACGACGCCTCGACGTTGAAATTCTACGGCGTGAGCAATCTGACCACGCGACCGAGCGGTCATCACGTCGGCCAGGATTGCAGCGGCTGCCACAACCCGAACAACTGGGATGGCGGCGCGGCGAAAAAGAAGGCGGTAATCACGGCCCTGACGCCCGCACACAGCACGATCAGTGCCGTGGTGAGCACGCCGGTGCCCGCGGCGGCGGCCGCGGCGGCGGGCATGGCGCGCGGCGCCGCGCGCGGGGCTCCATCGCACGCCGGCGTCACCAACGATTGTGTCAGCTGCCACAACGGGGTGTTGGCGGCCGGCAAGAACGCCGCGCACATCGCGAGCAACGGTGCCTGCCAGAACTGCCATACCGTCCAAGCGTGGCTGCCGGCCCGCTTCGATCATCAATCCGTCGCCGCGAGCTGCGCGAGCTGCCACAACGGCGTGCTCGCCTCCGGCAGGCCGACGACGCACGTGCCGACGACCGCGGATTGCCGGGCGTGCCACGGCACGATTTCCTGGTCCGCGGCACAGTTCAATCACGCCGGCTCGAGCATGTCCTGCCGCACCTGCCACAACGGGCTCAGCGCGATCGGCAAACAAGCCGGGCACGTCGCGACCACGCTCGATTGCAGCAGCTGCCACAACACGGTGGGTTGGAGCGGGGTGCCGACTCCCGGCGTGGAGTCGCCCACGCGCCCGCATCCGGCAGCACCCCTTCAGCGCGTCCCGGGCGGCGGTTCGACCCGGTGATCCCCTTTGCGCAGCGTCCGGGTCTGCTTGCGCAGCCGCAGCCGCTGCGTGCGGTCGTGCTGCTGTTGGTCACCTGCGCCTTGATCGGCCATTCATCCATGGCGGGCGCGCAAGCCCTGCCGATGGGGCCTCTGGTGCAGTTCATCGATACCGATGAGCGGGAAGATCACACCGACATCTCCGTGCAATTCTCCTGCTCGGTACGCTACATCTCCAACACACCGATCAGTCATGGCGCCAGCACCACGATCCGATTGCGTCTGGGCGCCGATTGCGGCCGACTGAACAACATCGTCCCGCCGGAACTGCCTCTGGTCGGCGGCGGGGGGCAGCTCGTGACCGGTGCCCGTCTCGAATCACTGGTGCCCGGTGAAGTGAGCCTGGAGCTCACCTGGTCGCATCCACTCGACTTCGTGATGGCTCCCACCGCATCCGGACTGGGATTACGGGTGCGGCTGATCGGCACCAATCAACGCAAGGGTGGCGCGTTCGTTTCCGAGGTCGAGGCGACTGAAGGATACGCGGTCAATCTCGAATCTTCGGCGACGCCCTTCGATCGGGCGGCGATCGAGGCGGCCGCGGCGCGGCTCAACACCCAGGCCTATGTGTCCGAGACCGATGTCGAGGATCAGCACTGGTACCGGCTGCGCGTCGGGCCGTTTACCACGCGCGCTGAGGCTTCGCGGGTACTCGAAATCGCACAGGCCGGCTATCCGCATGCATGGCTCGCGGTCAACGACGAACAGACCGATTTGACGGCGATCGCGCATGCCGGCGTCTCATCGCCGACCGCGGCCGGACCGACCGATCCGCCGCTTCCCGAGACCGAACGCGGCCAGATGCTGCGCGATGCGCGCCTGGCGCTCGAACAACATCAGTATCCGCAGGCGATTGACCTGTTGACCCGCCTGCTGCGGCAACCGGAATTTCCCCAGCGCGCCGAAGCGCAGGAACTCATGGGCCTCGCCCGCGAGCGCGCCGGTCAACTCGCCCAGGCCAAGGCCGAATACGAAGCGTATCTGCGCCGCTACCCTGACGGACCCGCGGCCGCGCGGGTCCGCGGCCGATTGCAGGCGCTCAACGCGGCTTCCATCGCGCCCAAGCCCACCGGAGAGTTCGGAGTCGCTCCCGACAATCGCTGGACCCTGGCCGGCAGCGCCGCGGCAACCTATCAGTACGGCAAGGACCAGACCGTCTCCTCCGGCACCACCTTGAGTTCGACCTCGGTGAACGCGGCGCTGGTGTACGGCGATCTGCTGCTGCGCGACCGGGGCGAGCGCTTCGATCTGACCGCGCGGGTAAACGCCGGATATACACAGAATCTGGTGGCCACCGCCGGCGGCAGCCAGGACCGCACCACCGCCGCGTATGTGGAGGCAACGGACCGCACCCTGGGGATCACCGGGCGAGCGGGCCGCCAATCGCTCGCGAGCCAGGGCGCCATCGGACTGTTCGACGGCCTGTACGTCGCCTATCAGGTCGACCCGCGCTTCTCCCTGAGCGCCGCCGGCGGCTACCCGGCCTACACCAGCTACTCGGCGTTTTCGACCCAACAGCAGTTCGGCACCGTGATGGCCGAATACGGACCCTATCATCAGGCCTGGCTCTTCGATGCCTACCTGTTCGATGAAACCACCGCGGGTTCGACCGATCGGCGCTCGCTCGGATTCCAGACCCGCTATTCGGAGGCCGGACGCACCGCCGTCGTGATGGCCGACTACGATTTCTTTTTCCGCGACCTGAACTCGGCAACCGCCATCGGCAACTTCAAGGTGACGCAGAACTGGGTTCTCGGCTTCGACGCCGACCACCGCCGCAGTCCGCTGTTGCAGTTGAGCAATGCCTTGATCGGTCAGAGCGCCACGGATCTTGCCGCGCTCGAGACCCAGTACACGCCGTCGGAAATCAAACAATTGGCGCTCGATCGCACGGCGACCAGCGACACCTTCGTGCTGTCGGCCGCCCGTCCCGCGGGCGAACGCTGGCAGCTCATGCTGGACCTCGGCGCGATGCGCTTGAGCGGAACGCCGGCCTCCGGCGGGGTGGCGGCCACCACCTCGACCGGCCTCGACAAGAATGTCACCGTCCAACTGTCGGGCTCGAATCTGATGTTCGCCAACGACCTGCACATCTTCGGTGTGCGTTACGATGATTCGCCGACCTCACGCAGCACCACCGTCTCGTGGGACGCACGTTTCGCCCTGTCCGGCGCCTGGCGCTTCGGACCGCGCTTGAGCGTCGAGGAGTTGAACGATCAGACGCTCGGCGGCAGGCAGATGCTGTATCTTCCCCAGCTGCGCGGCGACTGGACCAGCCGCAGGGCGGTATTCGAAATCCTCGGCGGCTATCAGATTCAACAGCAGCAGACGGTGCAGCAGCTGCAGACGCAGGGCGGACCGATCCAGGCGAGCGGCTCGGACCAGCGCTCCTTGTATTTGTCGGCGGCATTCCGTTGGCGGTTCTGAGGAATCCCATGCGGCTCCGCGCGCCTGCCCTGCTGATGTTCACCCTGCTCACCGCGCTCCCGGCGCTCGTGGCGATGTCCGGATGCGCGGCGCGGCGTCCGGCGGCGGACTCCCACGAGATCTTCGACGAGCAAACCGGCAACACGCTGTCAGTGGTTGAGAAACCGCTGATCTTCGCCCGCGAACGCTCGGATGTGGCCGCCTACGCACGCGACTACGCAACCTTGGTGGCGGTCGAAGTCGATCATTCCGGCGCCTTCAACGATTATCTGTTGCTGTACCGGTGGTCGACGGTGGATCCGCGCATGTCGCCTGAGCCGGATCCGGCGCAGGGGGAACTGCGCATCGTGACCGACGGGCGGGCCATCATCCTGACGCCGCTTGCGGTGATGCCGGTGGATTTATCGCGGCGCCGGATATTGCACCTGCCCGATCACGGCGATGTGATCGCACACGCCTATGCGGTCGATGCGGCGACGCTGCGCTTCATCGCCACGAGCGGCAAAATCTCGGTGCGCATGCCGCAGGAACCGCTCGATATGCCGTTTGGAATTTGGCAGGACGGCCGCCCGGCTCTCGAACAATTCCTCGGCCGCACCTCGGCCCCCTAGGCCTGTTGCTCCACCGGATTCGACAGCACCCCGACCCCCGATATCGCAATCGAAATCCGATCGCCGGGCTGCATCCACAACGGCGGCTTGCGCGCCATGCCGACCCCACCCGGCGTTCCGGTGGCCACCACATCGCCCGGCTGGACCGGCCAGATGCGCGAGATGTAGGCGATCAGTTCCTCGATGCCGAACAACAGGTCATCGAGTTTGCCGCTTTGCACCGTCGCGCCGTTGAGCACCGTCTCGATCGTCTGTGCACCGATGTCCGGCACTTCATCGACGGTGGTGATCCAGGGTCCGAACGAGCCCGAATGGTAAAAATTCTTGCCCGGCAGGAATTGGCTGGTGTGCCGTTGAAAATCGCGGATCGATCCATCATTGAAACAGCTGTAGCCGGCCACATGCCGCATCGCCTGCGACTCCGGAATCGTGCGGCCGCTGCGGCCGATCACGAAGGCCAGTTCGCCCTCGAAATCGAATTTCCCGGAGTCGTGCGGCCTGATGAGCGGTGCATCGGTTCCCACCAACGAATCCGGATAGCGCGAGAACAGCATCGGATATTCGGGGGTCTCACGCCCGGTTTCGGCGATGTGGGACTTGTAATTCAGGCCGATGCAGATGATGCGCGGCGAGCGGGGAATGGGCGGCAGCAGCGTCACCGACCCGAGTGCGTGATCCGGCGGCCGCGTGGCCAGCGTCGCCAGCGCCTCGGGATCGCCGAGCGCATCAGTGAGCGTCGCGAAGCGGCCGCCGGCCGCGGCGCCCACATCGATCAGCGCGTCTTTCACGAGGATGCCGTAGGTCTCGCGCCCGTTGATGGCATAGCTTGCCAGTTTCATGATGGATCCCTCGGCTCTGCAATCAGCACGCGCTCGCGCTGCGGCACCTGCTCGGTGCCGCCGAGTTCGCGCGCCGCGCGGTGCCCCGAGTGAATCGCATGCACGATCAGCGCCGGCTGCAGACAATCGCCGATGCGCTGGACGGTTGGCACCGGCCCGGAAGACCGCGCGCCGCCCCCGGCATTTTCGTCGTCCTCACCCTGGAGGGCGCGGTACAGCGACTCGTCGGGCTCGCGGGAGGTCACCAGCACCAGTGCGTTCGCGCGCACCGAATGGGTTCGTCCGGTGAATACGCAGGCCAATGCCGCACCCGCCTCATCGAAGGCGGTGAGCGCCGCATTCACTTCGATGTCGATGCCCGCCTCGATCATCGCCCGCTGGGTTCGCTCCTGCTCCTGGGTGTTCTGGCTCCATGCGCCGGCGCGGCCCTCCGTGGTCACGTAGCGCACGCGTGCGCCCTCGCCCGCGAGTTTGAGCGCGATGACCGGACCCAGGTAATAATGGTCGTCGTCGAAGACCACCACCTCGCCCGCGGGCACGCGTCCGCCGAGCACGTCGTCCGGCGTATACACGCCGGCCGCATCGAGCGGCTCGATCGGCCGCGCATGCCAGCGGCCGATGCCGTCGCGGCGCCAGCGCGCACCGGTCGCGATGAGCACGTGATCGGCGCCGAAGGCGCGCACGTCGGCGGCCTGCATCCGGCTGTCAAGATACAGCGTGACGTTCGCCAGCTTGTTGATCTGCCCGAGGCGATAGTCGCGCACCCGCGCCCACTGCGACAGGCCGGGAAGCCGGCTTTCGAGCGCGACGCGCCCCCCCGCCTCGAGCGCCGCGTCGGCGAGCGCCACCTCGTAGCCGCGCTTGCCCAAGATGTGCGCCGCCTCGAGCCCCGCCGGACCCGCGCCGACGATGAGCACCGAACCGCCGGTCCCCGCCGGCACCCGTTCCGGATGCCAGCCCGTGCGCCACTCCTCGCCCATGGTTGGATTTTGCGTGCAACGCAGCGCCGCGCCGCGACAATCGTGCGCATAGCAGATGTTGCAGCCGATGCATTCGCGGATGTCCTCGAGCCGTCCCTCGCGCACCTTGGTCGGCAGAAATGGGTCGGCGATCGACGGGCGGGCCGCACCGATCAGATCGACCACCCCGCGCCGCAGCTGCCCGAGCATGCTGTCGGGCGAGGTGAAGCGCCCGACACACACCACCGGCTTGCCGGTCTGCCGGCGCACATAACTGACGCGGTCCTCGAGGGCGCCCTCGGCCACGAAGCGCGAAGAGCCCATTTCCTCGTCGTAGTCGGCGATCACGACGTCCCACAGATCCGGCAATGACCCGAGCGCGGCGATGACGTCGCGCGCTTCATCCTCGTTCAAATGCTCCTCGCCGTGGCCGTTCGCCGAGAAGCGCACCGCGACGGCGCAGCGGTCGCCGACGGCATCGCGCGTCTCTTCGAGCAGTTCCCGCATGAGGCGCATGCGATTCTCGAGCGAGCCGCCATACTCGTCGGTGCGCTGGTTCAACGTGCGTGAGAGAAACTCCGACACCAGGTACCCGTGCGTCGGGTACACGTAGATGATGTCGAAACCCGCCTTGCGAGCGCGCAGCGCCGCCTCTCGATGCCAGCGGCGCAATTCACGGATGTCGCGCCGGTCCATGCGCTTCGACTGGATGGGATCGGTGCGTGCCAGGCTCGAGCGCACGCCGAGCGATGGCACGCGCGTGCTCAGGTTCGACACGTAGCTGCCGCCGTGCCACAGTTCGATGCCCGCGAGCGCGCCGTGCTCGTGCACCCCGTCGGCCATCGCCGCGAGATTGCCGAGATCGCCGTCGTCCCACATCGATGCAAATGGGTAGGGATGATCGTCCGAGCTCGGGTGAATCGAGCAATACTCGGTGCACACCACGCCCCATCCGCCTTCGGCCTTCATCGCGCGCATGGCGACCAATGTTTTCGGCAGCGCATGGCCCATGCCGGTGCAGTGGGGCACCTGATATAATCGATTCGGCGCCGTGACCGGGCCGATCCTGACGCTCTCGAACAGCGGCGCGTAGCGTGATTTTTCTGTCATATCCGAATAGTGCTTGCCGGCGGCGGCAAAAGAAAGAGCCTTAGGGAGCCCTTGATGCGTCACGAGTCGGCCAGTCAGCGCAAGCGGCGCACGCATAATGTACTCACCCGCCCCGTCGATGTCGGGCTGCACCACGGCCCGACCGCGCCCTATGATCCGCTGCCCGCCGACACCGCCAAACGGCTGATCGAATCGGCATTCGCGCTGCTCGAGGAGACCGGTGTCGGGTTCGACATCGACAGCGAGGCGCCGGCCTTGTTTGCCGCGGCCGGCTGCAGCGTCGCGGCCGATGGCGTGGTCAAGATCGATCGCGCCACGATCGCGTCCGCACTCGCCTCGGCCGCCCGGCAGGCGCGCCTGTGGAATCGCGACGGCACCAGCTATTTGACGCTCGACAATCAACACACCTGGTTCATGCCCGGCATGACCTGCATCAAGGTGTTCGACCTTGCGACCGGCGAGCGCCGTCCGAGCAACGGTGCGGATCTGGCGACGATCACGCGCGTGGCGGACGCCCTGCAGAACATCGACGGGGTCTGCATCGCCTGCAAGGACGTGGAGAACTCCGACATCCACGGCGAAATCGGCGAGTTCGCCATCATGGCCGCCAACACCGCCAAGCCGCTCGAATATTTGTGCGAGCACGCCGAATCGCTCGGCGTGGTGATCGACATGGCGGCCGCCATTCGCGGCGGCCGTGCGGCGCTGGCCGAGAAGCCTTATTTTCTGCAAATCATCACGCCGCTGCCGCTCAACTATGCCAAAACCCACATCGACCAGGTGATTCTGGCGGCTCGCAGCGGCGTGCCGGTGAGCGTCGGCACCCTGCCGATCGGCGGAGCGTCCTCGCCGATCACCGCGGCCGGATGCATCGTGCAGAGCCTCGCCACGGATCTCGCCGGCATGACCCTGGGCCAACTGGCCTGCCGCGGCGCCTTCGTGATCGGCAGCTCGGACGTGTGCTTCATGGAGCCGGCCACCGGCGGCATCGGCAATTTCGTCCAGACCTCGCTATCCGAGATGGTCATGTGCCAGGTGCGCCGTGAACTCAAGCTGCCCTCGTTCACCGGCATCGGGGGTCAATGCGCGGCGCGCAAGTTCGATCAGGATGCGGTCTGGGAACTGTCCACGAACCTGATGCAGGCGTTCTACAGCCGGCCGGCCACCTGCGATTATCTTGGCTCGATCGACGAGGGCATCACCTATTCGCTGCACGCGCTCCTGTTGTGCAACGACGTGGCGGGGCTGCTGCGCAGCCTGTGGCAGGGCGTTCCGGTGGACGAGGTGTCGCTCGCGCTTTCGCAGGCCAAGGCGGTGGGCCCGCGCGGCAATTATCTCGCGCTCGATCACACCGCGAGTCATTGCCGCGAACAACTGTGGCAGACCCGCTACTTCGGCCCGAATCTGCCCACCCGCATGAGTTCGCTGGCCGATCGCGATCTGCACCTGCGCATCGAGGAGGATCTTCGCAGAATCCTCGACACGCACACCGTGCCGCCGCTGCCCGCGACGGTGCTCGCCGAGATGGACGCCATCCGCGCCCGCTTCGCGGCGAGCCACGTCGCGAGCTGACGTCAATGCGTGCAGGCTTGAGCGATCTCCTTGAATGAGTCCTCGAGCCGGTTGAGCACTTCGCGCAACAGCTCCCAGGAGATGCCGAGCGGCGGTTCGATCCGGATGGTGCGCGCCTTCGAATAGGTGCCGGCGACCAGCACACCGCGCCGGAACAACGCGCCGGCGCATTGATAGCCGATCGCATCCGATGGAAACTCCATTCCGATCAGCAGGCCCTTGCCGCGCGCGCCGCTGAGCACACGCGGATATTTCGCCTGCAGCGCGCCGAGCTCCTTCAGCAGATAGTCGCCCTTCGCTGCAGCCTGCCCGGCCAGATCCTCCTCGAGCGTCACGGTGATCGCCGCGATGCCGGCCGCGCAGGCAATCGGATTGCCGCCGAACGTGGTCGAGTGAATGACCGGGTTCGGGATGAGCGCCTCCCAGATGGCGGGCGTTGAAATGAAGGCGGAGAGCGGCATGACGCCGCCGCCGATGGACTTGCCCAAGCACATGATGTCGGGTTCGACATTCCAGTGATCCACGCCCCAGAGCTTGCCGGTGCGTCCCATGCCCGTTTGAATCTCATCGACGATGAGCAGCGCGCCGAAGCGCGTGCAAAGTTCGCGGGCGCGCGGCAGATAATCGTCCGGCGGAACCACCGCACCGGCCTCGCCCTGCACGGGCTCGACCACGAAGGCCGCAATCGGAGTGCCCACCGCCTCGGCTTTCGCGAACTCACTTTCGAGCGCCAGTGCATCGCCGTAGGGCGCGAAGCGCACATCCTGCAGACCGCCGCCGAACGGTTCGCGGAACGTCGACTTGCCCATCAGCGACAAGGAGCCCATGGACTTGCCGTGAAAGCCGCCCAAGGTCGAGAGGAAGGTGTTGCGCTTGGTGTGCAGGCGCGCGAGCTTGATGGCCCCCTCGATGGCGTCGGTGCCGTTGTTGATGAAAAAGCAGCAGCCGAGTTCGCCGGGCGTGATGGCGGCCAGCAGCTTGGCGAGCCCGGCGCGCCAGGGCTCGAGCAGTTCCTGGCTATTGAGCGCCATGCGGCCCATTTGGTCCTGCACGGCCTTGACGATTTTCGGATGATTGATCCCGGCGCTGAAGATCCCATAACCGCCGAGACAGTCGATGTATTGGCGTCCGAGCAGATCTTCGAGCACCGCTCCTTGACCGGACCACTCGAGGGCGGCGAACTGGCCGGCTTCGGTGACTGACTTTCTATAGGAGATGAAGCCGCGGTTGACGTACTTCTCGTAGGATTCCACCGTGTCGGCGATGAACGCGCGCTTTTCGGTGTCGGACATGTGCCGTCCGCCGATCAGTTCAAGATAGCGGCGGCTGAGTTCCAGAGTCTCTGTTTGTGATAAACGCAATCGATCGGCGCTCCTTTTGATGCACCAGTGCATCAAAGTGCACCGGGCATTCACTGCGCACGTGGCGCTTTAAATTTCCATGGATGACAAGCTTTTGTTGCTCCGGCCCCCGACTCCTGTTGCGCCGTCAGCGGCTGTATTTGTTTTTATGAAGCCTACCGTCCGGCAGGCCCCGATTGGCCGAAGCACCGACCGAGCCTAATACGCCCACACGCCAATATTCAAGTGAATTCGCCCCATCGCTCGCATTCAAGGGGGCGACCGTCCGATTCGCGACGCCGAAATGCCGCGTTCGGGCAAGTAATCGGTTAAATTCGCCTGGTGTGAGCACGTTCCGCTCCGCGCGGTCATCCCGTGCGAGGCTCGTGCGTTGGCCTTCCTTAGGTTGATTTCCTTTGCAGAAAGGGGGGAGAAATCCCGTGCCGATGAATCACGCGTTGCCCCGTTTGAGTTGGCGCCTGGCGATCGCTCTCGGCCTTGGGTGGGCGGCGGCGCCCGTTCACGCCGACGCGCTCACCGCCGTTCAAGTGCTGCGCGAAGGCGGCTGCGGGGGCACCGTGCCCGCCGCTGCGCCCCTGCATCATGATGCGTTGCTCGATCGGGCCGCCGCGCATTGGGCTGCGGGCCTGTCACTTGCCGCGGCGGCCGAGCGCAGCGGCTATCAAGCGCAGTCGACGGCCGCCCTGCACGTGACCGGCCCCGAATCCTCGCTCGTGCCGATGCTCAAACAATCCGGCTGCCGCACGCTCGCGGCGCCGGGCCTGCGCGACATCGGCGTGTATCGACGCGGCGCGGACACCTGGATCGTCCTCGCTTCTCCGGATGTCCTGCCGGCGCGCGCACAAGCGCCGCTGCTGGCATCCCGCACGCTCGAACTCGTGAACGAGGTGCGCGCGCGCGGAGCGCACTGCGGCAACCGTTCCTTCGGTCCCGCGCCACCCGTGAGGCTGTCGGGTACGTTGGCGGGCGTCGCCCTGGGACACGCGGCCGACATGGCCCAGCACAATTATTTCGAACATCAGGACCTCGCCGGCCGCACGCCGGCGGATCGGGTGCGTGCCGTGGGCTACAAGGAAAAACTGGTCGGCGAGAACATCGCCTACGGGCCGAAATCGGCCGACGAGGTCGTGCAAGGCTGGCTCGACAGCCCCGGACACTGTGAAAACATCATGGATCCACGCTTCGCCGAGATGGGCATCGCGTATGCGCCGGGACAGCGCTCGGCGGCGCGGCACGGACTGTATTGGGTTCAAGTGCTGGCCGCACCGGCGCAAGGATGATGCGCAACCTCGCGCGCGGCGCCGTGCTTTTGCTGGCCATCGGGCTCGCGAATTTCGCGCGCGCCGCACCGTCCGCGGAGGGCCACTGGATGCGCATTCACGGGCATCGCATCTATTACATCGTGCGGGGCAACGGGCCGCCCCTCGTGCTGCTGCATGGCGGCGGAGACTCCGGTGAACACTCCTTCGTGCGCCAGCTCGACGTCTTCGCGGAACACCATCGCATCGTCGCGCCCGACCAAGTGGGTCAGGGACACACGCCCGACGTGCCCGGTGCATTGAGCTACACCTCGATGATGGAGGACACCGCCGCGCTGCTCGAATCGCTCAAGCTGAAGCACGTCGATGTCGTCGGTTTCAGCGACGGGGGGATCCTGGCGCTGATGCTCGCGGTGCGCCATCCCGAACTCGTCGGTCGCCTCGTCATCAGCGGCGTCAACATCGCGCCCGAAGGGTTGAACCCCGAGGATCTCGAGGAACTGCGGGCTTCGCAGATCGCCTTGCCGAAGACCATCGATGAGAAGCTCGCGCATCTGTGGCTCACCTCGCCCACCGAGGCGGAACTGAACCTGCCGCTGCTCGCGACGATCGCACAACCGGTACTGGTGATATCGGGCGATCGCGATGCGATCACGCTCGAGCATACGCTGGAGATTTTTCACGCCCTGCCACAGGCGGAACTGTGCGTGCTGCCGGGCACCGATCACGCCACGTTCTCGGGACGGCCCGAGTGGCTGAACCCGATCATCAACGCATTTCTGGAGCGCGCAGGCCCTTGAGGCGGTCGGAGTTTAAAGAGCGGGTGTCGGCAGCCCGGCGGCGTCGAGCGCCGACAGATCGGCCTCGAGACCCACAGTCGCGATGACGCCATCGGCACGCTGCAGCACCTCGCGCGCATAATCCCAATGGATGGCGACCGTGGTGTCGCCCACCGCGGCGCGCAGCAGCTGCGAGAACTGTTCGAGGTCCGGTTCGAACGTCTGTCCCTGTGCATCGACCGGCGCATGCGCCTCGAGCAGCAGTTCGCCGTCCACCCACGCGACCTTGACCGGTTCGTTGATGAGGCGCACCGGGGTTCCGACCGGAATCATGGGAAACAGCGCGGCCACGTCGTCCGGATACATGCGGATGCAGCCGTGGGTCACGGCCATGCCGACCGCGATCGGATTGTTGGTGCCGTGGATCAGGTACGTGCCATTACCGGCCGCCAACCGCATGGCATATTGTCCCAGCGGATTGTCGGGCCCCGGAGCGACGCTCGCCGGCAGCGGGTCGCCGTTGCGCAGGTGCTCTTCGCGGACCGAGGCGGGTGGATACCAGGTCGGATCTTTCTGCTTGGCGATCACGTGCGTGAGCCCGAGCGGTGTGCGCCAGTCCATTTTGCCGATGCTGACCGGGTAGGTGATGACGATGCGCGGTTCGTTGCGCTTCGGCTTCGGGTAATAGTAAAGCCGGTGCTCCGGCAGATTGACCACGATCCCCTCACGCGGTCCCGGCGGCAAAATGTGGCGCCCGGGAACCACGAGCTTGGTGCCAGCCCCGGGCAGCCAGGGATCGACCCCGGGGTTGACCCGGATCAACTCCTCCGAGCCGAGGCTGTACTTTCGCGCGAGGTCGTAGAGGGTGTCCTCGTACACCGTCTCGATCGTCTGATCCTCACCGACGACCGCATCGCCACTGCCCGGCAGGGTGTATTCGGTGGCCCGCGCCTGCGGCGCGAGGCTCCCGATCAGCAGCACGGCTGCCGCCGCGCTGGCTTTGGGCCAAAACTGAAGCAATCGATTCTCCTTGTCGCACGCCCCACCCCCGTTCGAGTAGCCTAGCACGGCTCGAATATCGCCACCGTCTCGACGTGCTCGGTAAAGGGCAGCAAGTTGAAGGCGGTAAGGGCCGCGAGCCGCAGTTTGCCGGGCGCGATGAGCCGGGCGGTGTCGGCCATCAACGATTCGAGCCCGCAACTCACGTACACGAATCGCTCGGGCGGGTTTACGGCGAGATGCGCGGTGAGTTCGGGATCGAGCCCCTTGCGCGGCGGGTCGGCGATGACCAGCCCGGCATCGGCGGCGGCCGCGCAGGCGGCCCCGGCGGGTCCCGGCAAGACGCAGACTTTGGCGCGGCTGTCAGAGTCGAGTTCGGCCAGCCCCAATTCGAGCCCAAGCAGAGCCTGCGGGCTCGTCTCGTTCAAGGTGATCGCGCTGATGCCGCCGAGAACGGACAGTCCAATGGCGCCGACCCCCGCATAGTATTCGGCGACCCGTGCGCCGGCCGGGATTTGCCCGCGTACGTGCTCGATGATGCGCTCCGCGATGTCGAGATTGTTCTGCCCGAAGGCACCCGGTGGATAATGCACCGCGGCGGCGGCGCCGAACCGTTCGACGACGCTCAGGGGACCGCACCAGTTGTGGAACTCGGGACCTAAAATGGTGTTGGTATGCGCCTCGTTGGCATTGAACCACAGGCTGTGCAGATCCGAGCCCAGCCGTTTCACGATCAAATCAAATAATTCCGCCAGCGGTTCGACACTCACGCAGTTGCCGACGAGCACCACCTGCGCCCGCTGCGAGCTGCGCTCGATCACCACTTGCAGGTAGCGGGCGAGGCCCAAGTGCGCCTTGTCCGAGTAGCTGGTGAGCCGTGCCTCGACCAACGCACGGCGTACGACGGCCGCGACGCGATTGATCAAGGGGTGCTGCACGCTGCAGTGGGGGATATGAACCACGCGATGGGTGCCGAGTTCGAACAGGCCGAGCTTGGGTGAACCCACCCGGCCCCGGATGGCGAGCCTCGCCCGCAGACGAAAGCCGGTCGTCGAACCGCAGACCACCTCCGGTGCGGGCAGCCCATGGGCATGTGCGAGTCGAGCGAGCACGTCCCGCGCACCCGCACCGATGCCGGCCTCGCCAAAGCGCGGGCAGCCCGGGCAAGGCGGACGATGCGGGCAGGAACTCAACACGCTTGGGTTTCAGTCCCGATCGGGAGCACCCAGGGGGAAGAACGAGCGGTAGGGCCGCGCTTCATCGACCGTGCGAGCGACCGCGGGGCGGGCCAGCACGCGCGCACGATAGGCGCGCAGGTTCGCGAACGCCGATTCGATCGGGTGCGCCCAATCGGCATAAAAGAGCGCCGGTGCGGCGGCGCAATCGGCGAGGGTGAATTCGGCGCCGGCGGCCCAACCGCCCCGTGCCAACCGGGCATCGAGCCAGCGATACGCGACCTCGAGCGAGCTGCGCGCCTCGGCCACGCCCTTGGCGTCCCGTTCGTTCGCGGCCCGCAGCTGATCGCCCACGATTTTTTGCATGGGGGTCATGACGTAGTTGTCGAAGAATCGATCCATGAAGCGCACGTCGAGGGCGGCATCGGGACCGGTCGGGATCAGCGGTTTGGGGCCGGGGTGGCGCAGCGCGAGGTATTCGACGATGACGCTCGACTCGATGAAGCAGGCCGCGCCGTCCGTGAGCACGGGAAATTTCTTCAGCGGCCAGAGCTTCTCGAGTTCGGCGAAGGCCGCCGGATCGTCGATCTTGCGGTAGGTAAAAGGCGTGCCGTTCTCGTAGAGCGCAATCAGCACCTTCCAGCAATAGGCGGCAAACGGATGCGCGTACAGCGTCAATGACATGTGAGGTGCCCCATGACGCGATTATCGCATGAGCGGGGGCGGCGGTCCGAGCCCCCGGCTTACCCGGGGGCTCGAACCCTTACCGGATCAGATCTTGATGCGAAAGCCCCACATGACGGTGGTCTGGTTCTCGCTGCCTGCGGTTCCGACCGTGGTGCCGGGGAACCCATTGGCCAGGCCGTCGGTGACCTCCGACCAGTTCACGCCGCCATAGACGTCATAGTGCTTGTTGATGACGTAGTCGACCACAAAGGACGCTTCCTCGAAGTCGCCCGAGCACAGCAAGCCTGCCGCACTGCAGCCCAGGCCCTCCGTGCCGGCGGTGCCGAGGCCGATGGTCCAGCTGTTCTGTGCGATGTGGTAGTAGGCACCCGTGAAATTCCAGCCGCTGGCGAGGGAGTATTTCGCACCCACCCACTCCATGTTGTAAGTGGCCGAATCGTTGATGTTGATCCCGACCGAAATCGGATAATTGTTCTGTGCCGTGCCCACCGTATAGTCCGCGTGCTCTTTTTCAATGTGCGAATAGCCGGCGAACACGGTGAGCTTGTCCTTGTTGCCGAGATCGAAGACGTATTTGCCGAGCACGTTGGTCGACTTGTCATCGGAGATGTAGGCCGCCAATCCCGGGGTGGGAACCGGCGTGGCCGCGTTGTCGAAGGAACTGCGCAAATTGACCGCGCCTTTCTCATTCTGGTAGACGACATCAACCGAAAGACCCTCGAATGTCACGCCGATGTCGGCGCCGTACGCATGGCCGAGCACGCCGGTGTCCTGTCCGCCGTTCGAGTACATGCCGGACACGCGGATGGGTCCGTTGGCGTAGGCATATCTGACCGAATTGTCCCACCGGGCGCCCTCGGTGCTGCCGGCGCCGCCGTTGAACCCCGAGTAGCCGAGAAACGAAAACGCGTAGGACAGAGACTGCGGATCGTACTGGGCGAGCGCATCGAGTTCGAGCGAATTCTGCCGCCCGATGGTGAGCGTGCCGAAGGTTGGGCTGCTGGCGCCGCCGTAGAGCACGCCGTTGAAGGCCTGACCGCAGCGGCTGCTGTCGGCGTTGGCGGTTTGATTGCCCTGTTTGACGCCGCTGTTCGACTCGATGCTGCCGCACGCATCGACCAGCTGGCCGGAGAGCGGATTGAACCCGGTCTCGGTGCGTGCGACCAGGGTGATGTCGTTGACGATCGGCTCCGATACTCGGATGCCGATCTTGGACTGCTCGAGGCCGCTTTCGGCCAGCGTCGATTGCGAGCCGGCGAAATTACGCGTCGTGGTGAACGCCTGGTACTCGAGGCCGCCGAGATACTGGCTGCTCAAGGGAACGCCTTTGCTCTGATAGGCGTAGCCGACGTCGATCGTGCCGTACAGGGTCACGCCGCCGAGCGACAGGCTGTCGGGCAGCGGGTCCTTGATCTGCGCATGCGCCGACATGCCCGACATTGCGAGTCCGAGCGCTGCGGCGAAGAAACGTGTTGATCTCTTCATCGTTGTCACCCTCCGTTCGAGTTGTTATTACGCAAGCGCCATTTGCGTCAAAGGGCCACCGACTTCGACACCAGCAGACCGGTGTTCTGGCGCGCATACACTTCGTTCCACATCTGCTCGGCGCGTCGGTCACGCATCAGCAACGAGCCGAAAATCACGCCCAGGAATCCGAGCGGAATCGAGATCAATCCGGGATTTTTCAGCTCGAACAGCGGCTTCTCGAGACCCATGAACGAGGTGCTGTCATTGGCCCACTTGGCCAGGTCCGCGTCCGCCTTGGCGACGGCCTTGTCGAGCGCGGCCAGATCCTTGGCGGCCTTGCCGGCGACGGCTGCATCGGGCGACGCCAACGCCTCGGTGGCGGCGGCGCGCTTGGCCGGCGCGGCATCGAGCACCTTGTGAGCGGCGGCCTTGACCGCCATCGGATAGGTCAGATTCGGCGACACCAGGGTGAGTCCCACCGCGGCGATGGTGCCGACCAGCATGCCGGTCACGATGCCGCCGGTATTGCAGCGTTTCCAATACAGGGTCAGCAGTACGCAGGGGAAATTGGCGCTCGCCGCCACGGCGAAGGCAAGGCCGACCAGCACGGCCACGTTCTGACCCTTGGCGGCGATGCCGATGCCGATCGCCATCGCGCCGACGATCAGGGTCGCGACGCGCGCCGCGAAGACCTGGCCGCGCCCCGAGGTTTCCTTCCCATGGCGCAGCACCCCGACGTACAGATCGTGCGCCATGGCGGATGCCGATGCGAGCACCAAACCCGCCACCACCGCCACGATGGTGGCGAAGGCCACCGCCGAGACGAAGGCCAGCATGAAATTGCCCATGAAGGAATTCGGACCGCCGCCGATGTACTGGGCAAGCAGCGGACCGGCCATGTTGCCCCCCGCGTCCACCCCCGCGATGTTGGCGGATCCCACCAGGCGGGCGGCGCCGAAACCCAAGAACAATGTCAGCACGTAAAAACCGCCGATGATGGCCATGGCCCACACCACCGAGCGGCGTGCCTGCAGCGCGGTGCGCACCGTGAAGAAGCGCATCAAAATGTGCGGCAGTCCGGCGGTGCCGAAGACCAGCGCCATGCCGAGGCTGATCTGGTCGATCGGCGCCTTGAAATACAGCCCCGGTTCGAGAAAACGTTGACCGAGTTCGGCCGCGCTCATCGCCTTGGCCGGATCACCCAAAAGCGTCGCGACGCGTGCCTGCACCTTGGGGTCCGCCACCACATCGGCCAGGAACGCCGGGAGGGAAAACCCATACGGCGCCCAGACCAGCAGGACGATCACGATCGAAGCGGAGACCAACAACACCGCCTTGATGATCTGCACCCAGGTGGTCGCCACCATGCCGCCGAACAACACGTAGGCCAGCATCAAAATGCCGACGCCGATCACCGAAGTCTCATAATTGATGCCGATCAGGGTCTTGACCAGCACCCCGCCGCCGACCATCTGCGCCGTGAGATAGAAGGTCGATACGGTGATGGTCGAGAGCGCTCCGACGACCCGCGTTTTGCGCGGATCGTTGCGGTACGCAAGGATGTCTGAGAGCGTATAGCGGCCGATATTGCGGCACGGCTCGGCGATCAGCAGCAGCACCGTGATGTAGGCGACCAGCCAACCGACCGAATACATGAAGCCGTCATAGCCGTACAGGGAAATGAGGCCGGCGATTCCCAGGAAGGACGCCGCCGACAAATAATCGCCCGCTATCGCCCAACCGTTTTGCAGGCCCGAAACGCCACCGCCGGCGGTATAGAAATCCGAAGCCGACCGCACCCGCTTCGCCGCCAGGTAGGTCACAACCATGGTGATGGCGATGACCACGGCAAAGATCGTGAAGGTGAGCCAACGGTAGCCCTCGCCCACACCGGCGGCCTGGGCAAAGGCCGGTGTCGCGACGAGCGGCACGGGGGCGATCAATGCGATGAGGGACCATTTCCGGGATATCGAAGTCATGTGCTGACTCCTTCGCGAATGATTGTGCCGTCGGCACGGGAGGGCTTGACGCCGCCGAACTCGGCTGCGATTTCCGCGGCCATGCGGTCGAAGTCGCGACTCGCCTTGCGCGAATAGACGAGTGCGATGGCCCAGGCCACCACGAATTCGCTCAGCGCGAACAGCAACCCGACGTTGACAACGCCCCACACGCGGATCTTGAACCAGTCCTGAAAGTACGCCGCGCCGATCGGCAGCAGAAAGTAATACACCACGGACAGCGCCATCAGACCCCACAGGAACACGACCTTGCGCCGGTGCAGGCTTTGGAAGCGCGGATCACGGATGATCGCGTCCCAGTCCACCCCATCAGGATTTGCCATGTTCGACTCCCCGCTTGTTGTTCGTATATCAGCCGCCGGTTCGCAGACTATCCCCGGCGTGCGCCCAGCGATATTCGACTTTCGTCGAAATTGGCTGCATTTGGGCGCCCCATTCGAC
>Ga0181534_10001022_pt1 | contig 18852 bp, 9 predicted proteins | sample PEATcosm2014_Bin_37_FD_119758 | JGI IMG/M metagenome (GOLD analysis project Ga0181534, IMG submission 119758) | Peatland microbial communities from MTU Mesocosm Facility, Houghton, MI, USA - PEATcosm2014_Bin17_10_metaG | ecosystem: Environmental > Terrestrial > Soil > Wetlands > Peat | place... | reverse complement strand
CAGATGGTGCTGGAGAGCGAGACGATCGCCACTCAGGCCGTGACCGCGGAAGGCATGGAGGGGATCAGCGCCTTTGTAGGCAAGCGTAAGGCGGATTTTCGCGCATGACCTGGGTTGTGGTTGCATTCGCCGTGGCCGCGGCGATTATCGTGGCGCGGGTTTTTTTCAAGATCAAAAACATCCGCAGCAGCAAGCAGGAAAGCTGGGACGCGAAGATCATCGAGCAGCTGCGCTCCAAGGGCTACGCGCCGTTCAACGAGTACAAGGTGGATTTTTTCCTGGCGCTGCCCGATGAAGGCGCCTGTCAGCGCGCCCGCTCGCGCCTCGAGTCGGATGGCTTCAGTGTGGATACCAAGCCGATGACGGAAAAGACCGACCTGCCGTACAGCCTGCATGCCTCCAAGCAGATGCGCCTGATTGTTCCTGACATGCAGGCGCTCAGCACGCGCCTGGATGCCCTGGCCACGGAGTTTGGCGGGCGCTACGACGGCTGGACTGCCTGAGGCAGCTTCCGGGCCGCCTGAGGCGGCCTAGGACTTCTTCTCGGTCTGCCGCTTGACTGCCTCGGCCGCGGCGGCGATGGCCGCCGGGTCACCCAGGTAGCGGCTGCGCACCGGATTCAACTTGGCATCCAGCTCATAGAGCAGGGGCACGCCGGTGGGGATGTTGAGCTCGACGATGTCCTGTTCCGACACGTTGTCCAACATCTTGACCATGGCGCGCAGGCTGTTGCCGTGGGCCGCGACCATGACATTGCGACCCGCTCGCAACTCCGGTGCAATCCGGCTGTGCCAATAGGGCAACACACGATTCAACGTATCTTTGAGGGATTCCGCGGCGGGCAGCTCGGCGACGTCGACGGTTGCATAGCGGACGTCATGTGAGGGGTGCCGCGCGTCGGTCACTTCCAACGGCGGAGGCGGAATGTCATAGCTGCGGCGCCAGATTTTGACCTGGGCCTCGCCGTGCTTTTCCACTGTCTGTGACTTGTTGAGTCCCTGCAGCGCGCCGTAGTGGCGCTCGTTGAGTCGCCAGGAGCGCTCGACCGGGATCCACATGCGATCCATCTCTTCCAGCATCAGCCACAGGGTGCGGATGGCGCGCTTGAGCACCGAGGTGAATGCAATATCGACGGCGATCTTTTCTTTCAGGATCTCGCGGCCTGCCTGGGCAGCTTCTTTGCGGCCCTGATCCGACAAATCAACGTCGTGCCAACCGGTAAACAGGTTCTCGACGTTCCAGACACTTTGTCCGTGGCGGACCAGGATCAGTTTCCCGGGCATGCTCTGCTCCTCAAAAGACATCTACCAACCTCGTATAGCACAACGCCAAGCGTCTAGTCCGCGAGCTTTCGCACGGATTCCAGGCCTACCGACAAGGTCGCGAAATCACCGGATCCCGACGCCTTCATCTCGGTAACGGTACGTTGCCACTGAGCGAGGTCGTCGCCGGCGGCTTCCAGCCAGGCGGCGACACGAGCGTGAGCCGCACCTTGCCCGGTTTTGGCCAACACTCGCTCGGCCAGGCGCCGGTGAATCCGCATGGCGCCGTCGCGCAACCCGGTGCGGGCGATCGCCTGCCAGGTGCCTTCGACCGACAGCTGCTCGATCTGGTCGCGCAGCCAGTCGAGACCCACACGGGTACCAATCTCGAAGTACACGCGCGCAGCCTCCACAACACTCACCTTGTGGGTCGTGGCAATTTCGACCATGTCCAAGGCGGCGTTTTGGGCCGGCAGGCTCGCGACACGGGCGGCGAGCCCGGCCGGTACGCCGGCAGCAACATGTTCCTGGCGTACCTTCTCGAATCGTTCCCGATCCGATCCGCCGAGCACATTGACAATCTCAGCCTCGAGCTGACGTACACCCTTGCCGAACTCGGCCACTGCCGCATCCACCTGCAGTCCCTTCTTACGGCGCACCAGCAGCCAGTAGGTGACATGGCGAAGCAGACGTCCAGTTTGAAACGCCATGGAATACTGGAGTTTGGCCGGGACTTTCGTGTCCAGCGCCTCGATCTCGGCCCACGTCTTGCGCATGTCGAATATTTCACGCGCGGCGGTGTAGGCGCGTGCGATCTGCGCGGGTTGCGCACCAGTATCTTCCTGGGCGCGGGGTACAAACGCAGGTCCCATGCGGTTGACCAGACTGTTGGTCGTCGCCGTGGTGATGATTTCACGGCGCAGGCGATGTTGCGCGATCTGCCTGGAGTACTTCTCCTGGATGGGCTCCGGGAAATAGCGCACCAGCTCGTTGGACAGATACGGATCCTCGGGAACGTCGGAATCGAGCAGATGGTTGGTCAACCAGATCTTGCTGTAGGCCAACAGGATCGCCAGCTCGGGTCGCGACAGTCCCACGCCGCGCTTGCGCCGATCGGCCAGCTCGTCGTCGGTCGGCAGGAATTCCAGCGCCCGGTTGAGGTCGCCGGAGCGCTCAAGGGTCCGGATGAGGTGCTGGTATTCAGGCAGGCGCGCCCGCGCCTGCAGCTCCAGGGTGCTGATTGCCTGGCTCTGCAGGTAATTGTTGCGCAGCACCAGACCGGCCACCTCGTTGGTCATCCGGGCCAGCAGCTTGTTGCGATCGCCGCGCGTCAGTTTGCCCGCCTGCATGAGCGGGTTCAGCAGGATCTTGATGTTCACCTCGACGTCCGAGGTGTTGACACCCGCCGAGTTGTCGATGAAGTCGGTGTTGAGACGGCCCCCGGCGAGGGCGTACTCAACGCGGCCGCGTTGAGTGAGTCCCAGGTTGCCGCCTTCGCCTACAACCTTGGCACGCAGCTCCGTGCCGTTGATACGAACCGCGTCGTTGGCGCGGTCACCGACCTCTACGTTCGATTCCTCGCTGGACTTCACGTACGTGCCGATTCCGCCATTCCACAGGAGGTCGGCCGGCATCTTCAGAATCGCGCGCATGATCTCATTGGGAGCGGCGGAACTGGCCGTGATTCCCAGCATGGAGCCGGCTTCGGGCGAGAGCGGGATCGACTTGGCGGTGCGCGGGAATACGCCGCCGCCTTTGGAAATCTTCTTGCGGTCGTAGTCGTCCCAACTCGAGCGCGGGAGGTTGAACAGCCGCTCGCGCTCCGCAAAGCTGGTCGCGGCGACTGCGCTCGGATCGAGGAAGATGTGGCGGTGGTCAAATGCCGCAAGCAGGCGGATGTGGCGGGACAGGAGCATGCCGTTGCCGAACACGTCTCCTGACATGTCGCCGACGCCGACAACTGTGAAGTCTTCCTTCTGGATGTCGACGCCGATCTCACGGAAATGACGCTTGACGCATTCCCAAGCGCCGCGTGCCGTGATCGCCATCTTCTTGTGGTCGTAGCCTGCTGAGCCGCCCGAGGCGCACGCATCCCCCAGCCAATAGCCATACTCGATGGAGATTGCGTTGGCGATATCCGAGAACGAGGCCGTGCCCTTGTCGGCGGCGACAACCAGATAGGCATCGTCCGCATCGCGGCGGACAACACGCGGGGGCGGCACGATCTTGCCGCCCACAATGTTGTCAGTCATGTCGAGCAAACTGCGAATCAACGTCTGATAGCAGGCGATGACCTCGGCCTGCACCTCTTCGCGGGTGCCGTTGGGCAGCTTCTTGCAGACGAAGCCGCCTTTGGCGCCGACCGGTACGATGAGTGTGTTCTTGACGTTCTGTGCCTTCATCAGGCCCAGAATTTCGGTCCGGAAGTCCTCCCGCCGGTCGGACCAGCGGATGCCGCCGCGGGCGACAAAACCCATGCGCAGATGTACGGCCTCGACGCGCGGGCTGTACACGAACACCTCGAACTTCGGGCGGGGCAGGGGCAGGTCGGGGATCTTCGCCGGGTCCAGCTTGAATGCGACGTAGCTTTTCGGCTGCTCATTCAGCAACTGGTAGTAGTTGGTGCGGATCGTGGCTTCGACCACATTCAGGTAGCCGCGCAGAATGCGGTCTTCGTCCAGGCTGGCGACCGCATCCAGATCAGTGCGGATCTGGCTGACCAACTTGTCGGTGTCGCGTTTGTTGGGCACGACGTCCGGGTTGAACCGGCGCTCGAACAGGCGCACCAGGTTGCGGGCGATCGCGGGATTGGCGGCCAGCGTTCGTTCCATCGATGCCTGGCTGAAGGGCACGCCGGTTTGCAACAGGTAGCGGCAATACGCCCGCAGCACCACAATCTCCCGCGCTTTGAGCCCGGCCACCAGCAACAGGCGGTTGAAGCCGTCATTCTCGATATCGCCGCGCCAGGCTGCGAGGAAGGCGTCGGTGAAGTCAGTCTCGACCTTCGCGATTTCCACCGGCAAGCGATCGCGGTGCTCGACTTCGAAGTCCTGGATCCAGGCGCTGCCGCCTTCGGGCCAGTTGAGCTCGTAGGGACGTTCGGAAATGACCCGCAGGCCGAAGTTTTCCAACATCGGCAGCAGGTCGGAAATGGGCACGGGCTCGCCGAGCTTGACGATCTTCAGGTGCACGCGCTCGGGCTTCTGCTCGGGCGGGCGATGCAGGTTGAGACGCAGCAGGGTTGATTGCTCACGAACCGCCTCGAGGTCGGCGATGTCGTCCAACGCATCCCGCGGCGAGACGTCTTCCTCGTAACTCATCGGGAAGGCGCGGCGGTAACGATTTGCCAACGCGAGTCCCGCCGCTTCGCCCTTGTTCTCGACTATGAAATCCCGCAGTCGATCCGACCAAGTGAGGGCCGCTTCGGCGATCCGGTGTTCGATTGCCATGTAGTCGACTTTCACACGGGACTCGGGGTCAGTGTGCACGACCGCGTGCACCCGCGCGTGGTTCGAGCCGGAGATCTGTACTTGTGTCTCGACGCTGGTGCCGTTGAAACCTTCCATCACGATCTTCTCAAAGCGCTGGCGCACTTCGGTGTTGTAGCGATCGCGCGGCACGTAGATCAGGCACGAATAGAAGCGATGATACGGGTCGCGTCGCACCAGCATGCGAACGGTGCGACGCTCGTACAGGTTGACTACGCCGCGAGCGATCCGGATCAGGTCATCGACGCTGGCCTGGAAAAGCTCGTCACGGGGATAGGTCTCCAGGACATTCAACACGGCCTTGCCGTCGTGGCTCGACGAGTCGAGACCGAAATATTCGATGACCCGGTCGACCTTGCGGCGCAGGACCGGGATGTCCCGGGGCGTGCGGTGGTAGGCAGTGGACGTCCACAAGCCGAGAAAGCGGTGCTCGCCGTTGACTTTACCGCGATTATCGAACGTCTTGACCCCGATGTAGTCGAGGTACTCGCCGCGATGGACAGTCGCTGTTGAGTTGGCTTTGGTCAGGATGAGCAGCTCGGCTTCACGGGCCTTGGCGCGAATGTCGCCCCGCAAAGTGATGGCGCCGGATTCCCTGGCGCCGCGATGCGTGTTACGCAGGATCCCGAGGCCGGAGCGGGTGTCCGGGACCAACTTGTCTTCGGTGGAGCCGCGCTCCAGGTTGTAATGCCGGTAGCCGAGAAACACGAAGTGGCGACCTTCCATCCATTCGAGCAGCCGGCGGCCTTCGCTGATTTCGTCGGCAGGCAGCGGCGGCGGGTTGGATTCGAGCGCGGCGGAGACGCTCCGCGCCGTCTCGCGCATCTTTGGCCAGTCTTCGACGGCGACGTGGACGTCCGTCAGCGTTGCCAGGATGTCCGCCTGCAGTTTCGCGAGTTTGGCCGGGTCGTTCTGGCGGTCGATTTCGTACATCTGCCAGGATTCAGCGTGGATCTTGTCCGAGCCGTTGGCCCCCAGTTCCACGATCCTGCCGCGACCATCCCGATGGATGTCCAGCACGGGATGGACGATCATGTGGATGGAGATTTCGGCGCGCCGCAAGGCGATGCCGATCGAGTCAACGAGGAAGGGCGCATCATCGGTGATGAGCATCACCACTGTGTGGGATGAATCGAAACCGTCCGACTTGGGGTCGGGGTTGAATACGCGGATCAGGGTCTGATGCGGCGGCTTGCGCTCCATGCCGAAGGCCAGATGATCCATTGCCACCCGTGCCAGTGCCGCCGGGGTCCGTTCGCGCAGATCCTCCTCGCCGACCCCTCGGAAGTAGGAACGCACGAAGCGCTGTTGCAGATTGCCTTGCGCCTTGGTGGATTTGCCGGCACCGGGAGCAGCTTGCGCGATCCGCTCAATGAGCGCGACTCGCGCCGGAGGAATGCTGTGCAGAAGACGACTGTCTTCGGGAGTGACCTGCGCGTGCATATCAATTGCCTTTCTGAAGATCTCGAAGGACCGCGGCCAGGAAGCGAGCGGCCTCGCCGCCTGTGATACAGCGGTGATCGAATGTGAGAGAGAGTGGCATCCGCAGATGCGCCTCGATATTGCCAGTCTGGTTAGCTATGACGTCGTGGCTCAGGCGGCCGCAGCCTAAGATGGCGACGGCCGGCGGAACTACGACGGGTGTCGCATAACGGCCGGCAATCATACCGAAGTTGGATAACATGAAGGTGAAGTCGCGCAGGTCTTCCGGCCTGACGGAGCGTTCCAGGGCCGCACGCTTCAACCTGTCGACATCCCGTCGCAAATCCGCAACGGGACGGCCGCGGATATCGCGGATGACGGGGACGATGAGACCCTCCGGGGTGTCGACTGCGATCGCAACATCGACCTGGCTCAACACCTGACGGCTGAGCGATTCGCCGTCGAGCCAGGCGTTCAGGCCGGGTTCCGCGGCGCATCCTGCACCTATGGCCCGCAGTATGCGGCTGGTGATGTCCTGTTCAGGCTGCCAACTGTGCAGGTCGGCGTCATCGAACAGTGTGCAACCCATTACATTGTCGCGGCTGGTGGCCATGCTTTGGGCCATGGCCCGGCGCGGGCCGCGCAGCCTCTCGCCGTTACCTGGCGCAATGCCGCCGGTGTTGCGCTGCGGCGCAGTCGCCTGAGATCCGGGCTGCGGCGGCGCGCCGGTGCCGGGACCGGCCTGCGGAACCGTTCGCAGCACGTCATCAACAGTAACCAGGCCGCCCCGGCCGCTGCCGCTGACTCGAGTTATGTCGATGGACAGGCGTTTGGCCAACGCTCGGGCAGCGGGGATCGCACGAATCCGGTCCGCTGAAGTTGTGTTAGCGCTAACCGTCGGGTTGGATCCGTAGCTGAAGGCGAAATCGTCGTTGTCGATGGGCATGCTGCCGACGACGGTGCCCGCATCGGCCAGCAGTGGATCCGGCTCAAACTCAACCAACAGGCCGCCCGTGGCGATCCTTTCGCCAGGATCGCCATGGAGGGTCTTTACAACGCCGGCGAACGGCGCCGGTACTTCTACAATGGCCTTCGCCGTCTCGACAGCCAGCAGCGGCTCGTCGGCGTTGACGTGATCGCCCGGTTTGACGTGCCAGCGCACGATTTCGGCTTCAGCGAGTCCTTCGCCCAGATCCGGAAGATTGAAGATTTTCATTTCAGGCCGCGAGAGTGGCGCGCACGGTGTCGGTGATGCGGGCGACGCTCGGGATGTATTCGTACTCCAGGCGCGCCAGCGGGATGATGGTGTCGTACCCGGTGACGCGCTGGATCGGCGCGTGCAGGTCATACAGCCCCTTTTCCGCCACGGTGGCGGCGATCTCCGCGCCAATGCCGCAGTTCTTCGGAGCCTCGTGAACGATCACCAGCCGGCCGGTTTTGGCCACCGACTCCAGGATGGAGTCGTGATCGATGGGCGACAGGGTGGCCAGATCGATGACCTCGCAACTCACGCCGTCCTGTTCCAACTCCTGGGCCGCTTTTAATGTCTCTACGGTCATGGCGCCCCAGGTCACCAGGGTGATGTCGGTACCCTCACGGAGTCGGTAGCAGACATCCAGTGAGATTGCCTGCCCGTCGTCGGCGACTTCCTGGCGGGCCAGCCGATACAGTCGCACGGGCTCCAGGAATATCACCGGGTCCGGATTCCTGATCGCCGCCAACAACAAACCATAGGCACGGGCGGGCGAGGCGGGACACACGACTCGCAGGCCCGGATGATGAGCCAACATCGCCTCGAGACATTCGGAGTGATGTTCCGGAGCATGAATGCCGCCGCCGTGAGGCATCCGTAACACGATGGGACACGACAGGCGGCCACGGGTTCTATTGCGCAGACGCGCCATGTGATTGGCGATCTGGTCCATGGCCGGATAAATGAAGCCCATGAACTGAATCTCGGCGACCGGACGCAAGCCCTGAGTTGCCATGCCAACGCACATGCCGGCAATCATGCCTTCCGCGAGCGGGGTGTCCTGTACGCGTTCCTTGCCAAATTGCTCCTGCAGGCCCGCGGTGGCACGGAACACTCCACCGTTGACACCAACATCCTGACCCAGCACCACGACGGAGGGATCGTGACTCATCTCCCACGCATGAGCGCGGGTAATGGCTTCCAACATTGTGATGTTTGCCATGAACGCTCAGTGGCCGTGCCGGTTGGCGAAGCGACGCGCCATTGCGCGCTGCTCTGCGAGGGCCGGTGTGGGTTCCGCAAACAGACTGTTGAACATGGCGTCGGTGGTCGGCTTCGGGCCGCTCATATACTGATCCACGGCCGCCTCGATCTGCCGTGCGCAATCGGTGTGCAACTCCTGCTCCTGGTGGTCATCCCAGGCGCCCGTGCGGGTGAGGTACTTGCGAATGCGCAGCAGCGGCTCTTGCTCCCATGCGGCATTGAGCTGGGCTCGCGGCCGATAGCGGCTCGCGTCGTCTGCGGTCGTGTGATCGCTGAGGCGGTAGGTGAGCGCTTCGATCACTGTTGGACCGCCGCCGCGCCGGGCTCTCTCGAGCGCTTCTTTGGTGATGTGGTGGACCGCTATGACGTCATTGCCGTCGACCTGTATGCCGGGGATGCCCGCGGCAATGGCCTTCTGCGCCAAGGTGCGGGTGGCGGTCTGGCTCGAGGTGGGGACCGAAATCGCCCAGCCGTTGTTGACTACAACAAACACGGCAGGCAGGTTTCTCGCGCCGGCCAGGTTGATGGCTTCATAGAAGGCGCCTTCGGAGGTGCCGCCGTCACCGATGTAGGTCACTGAACACCTGGGCTCGCCCTTGATCTTGAATGCCATGGCCACACCTGCGCCATGCAACATCTGGGACGCGATGGGTATGCACCACGGAAAATCCTGGCGCGGAACGCTGAAGTCGCAGCCGCGCTCGTCGCCGCCCCAATAGGTCAGGATTTCTGACAGTTTCACGCCGCGCCAAATCTGGGTACCGATTTCGCGGTACACGGGGGCGAGAACGTCTTCCGGACGCATGGCAGCACCTACGGCGACATGCGTTGCCTCGTGTCCGAGACATGAGGCGTATGTGCCAATATTGCCTACGCGCTGAAGATTGACGGCTTTGCCGTCGAACGCGCGGACGAGCGTCATCAGGCGATACATCTTGATGAGCTCGGCGCTGTCGTGGGCCAAGGCCGGTGCGGGTTCGCGGAGTTTCCCTTCCGCGTCCAGAAACTGGTGATACTCGATCTCGAACTCTGCGACCGTCGTCAAAATGCCCCCAAAAGGCACCCCGGGGTCCTTTCCCCAGCGCCTCATTTACGGGGCGCGGATTATACATGAGGCGGGGGCCATGCCCCGTTTCGGGGCACTCGGGGTGCTTTCAGCGGCCGGTGGCCGTGTGCCGCTGCGAATTTTCACGCAAAATGGCGCCGGACCAGATACGGCGCGGGGTGCTTTGAGCCCGGCCTTTGCAGGACAGTTTGAGGCTCGAGTACGACCCGGCATTACCGATTACTGCGCATCGAGGCGAGATTCTCGAGGCGTTGGCGCGCCATCCCATTGTCGTTGTTTGTGGGGCGACGGGGTCAGGTAAGACTACGCAGCTGCCGAAGTTTTGCCTGGAGGCCGGGCGGGGGACGCGCGGCCTGATCGGACATACGCAGCCGCGGCGCATCGCGGCTCGCGCGCTCGCCGCGCGGTTGGCTGAGGAGCTCGGCACGACTATTGATGTGCCGGGAAAGCGGAAGGCCGGACGCGATGGCCGCCGGCGCGATGGCACTCGACCCTCGCAGGCTAGCGTTGGTGCGTCGGACAGCACCGGCATAGCTCTCGTTGGGTCAGGGCCAGGTGTTGCGGGCTCGCCGGCTGATGCGGCGGTGGCAGGTGTCGCCCCAGCCTCAGATTCGGTCGGACTCGTTGGGTATAAGGTCCGCTTTAACGATCGCACGGGGCCCAACACCCGTGTGAAGCTGATGACTGATGGCATCCTGCTCAAGGAGCTGGAGAGCGATCGCCTTCTTCGTCGCTACGACACGCTGCTCATCGACGAGGCTCACGAGCGCAGCCTCAACATTGATCTTCTGCTGGGCGTCCTGAAGCAGATCTCTCCGCGACGCCCCGACCTTCGGATCATCGTCACGTCCGCAACGATCGACCCCGGCAAGTTTTCCAACTTCTTCGGTGGCGCCCCCGTAATCGAGGTCTCTGGTCGCAGCTATCCGGTGGAGGTTCGCTATCGACCACTCATCGGCGAGGACGAAGACGCGGCCGAGTTGTCGCTCCCCGAAGGCATCGTGGAGGCCGTTCGCGACCTCGATCGAAATGGCAACGGCATGCGTGGCGACACACTTGTGTTCCTGCCTGGCGAAAAGCAAATCCGCGAAGCGACCGAGGCGCTGAACAAAGCGAACCTTCGCCATACCGAAGTGTTGCCCCTGTTCGCTCGCCTGTCCGCTCGCGATCAGGAGCGCATATTCGCAACGCATACCGGACGGCGAGTGGTTCTCTCCACCAACGTGGCTGAAACATCCCTCACCGTCCCCGGTATTCGGTTTGTAATCGACTCCGGCCTTGCGCGCATCAGCCGCTACAGCGTCCGCGGGAAGGTGCAGCGCCTACCCATTGAGCACATCTCCAAAGCCAGCGCTGATCAACGCAAAGGACGTTGCGGACGCGAGGCTGAGGGCATCTGCATTCGGTTGTACTCGGAGGACGAGTTCAATCGATCCGAGGACTTCACCCCACCGGAGGTTCTTCGAACTAACCTCGCCAGCGTGATCCTCCGCATGGCCACTCTCGGCTTGGGTGAGCCTGAGAATTTCCCTTTCCTCGATCCTCCGGACACTCGGCTCGTCAATGACGGCGTTCGATTGCTCCAGGAGCTCAAGGCTATGGATGACGAGCGGCGAGTTACCAGCCTCGGCGCCAAGATTGCTGGATTGCCTGTTGACCCTCGGCTGGGCCGGATGTTGCTTGCGGCGTCTCATCACAACTGTGTGACCGAGATGCTGGTGATTACGTCGTTCCTCGAAGCGCAGGATCCACGTGAGAGGCCATCCGATGCGCAACAGGCGTCTGCTGAAAAGCATGCTCTGTTTGCGGACGCTCGATCTGATTTCCTCACGGTGTTGAATTTGTGGAAGGCGTTTAAGGATCAGGCCGCCGCGGTTTCGGGGAGTCAGCTGCGGAAGTGGTGCCGGGAGCACTTTCTGTCGTTCGTGCGAATGCGCGAGTGGCAGGAGTTGCATTCGCAGTTGTCCCAGAGCGTGCGTGAGTTGGAGCTGCGGCCGAACTCGACAGCGGCGAGTTATACCGACTTGCACCAGGCTATTTTGACTGGGTTTCTCGGGTCGATCGGTAATTTGGACGAGAAGCGTGAGTATGACGGGCCGCGGGGTATGCGGTTTGTGATCGCGCCTGGCACTCCGTTGGCGTCCAAGCCGCCTAAATGGGTTGTTGCCGGCAGTATTGTGGAAACGACGCGCTTGTATGCGCGTATGGTCGCCGCGGTTGATTCACAATGGATTGAGTCCGCTGGGGCGCATCTCATCAAGCGGAACTACAGTGAGCCGCATTGGGTTGAGGGGCGTGGGTACGTCGCTGCGTTTGAGACGGTTTCGCTTTACGGCCTGACACTGGTCTCTCAGCGTCGGGTTAACTACGGGACGATTGCGCCGGTTGAGGCCCGTGAGATTTTTATTCGTCATGCGCTTATTGGGGTTGAGGAGCCCGCTCACCAAGCTGACGTAGTCGCGTTCGGTGGCGGCGCTGATGTCGGCTACGCCGCCGCGAACGAGCGCGGGGGCGCGCGGAGTGGCGTCCGCGGCGCGCGGTGGGCTGCTGACGTCAATGTTGGTGGTCGCGGCGGGAGGTCGGGCGGTGACGCGGGTGTAGGCCGGAATGGCATCGGCTGGCGCGGCGAGGGTGAGGGGCAAAGGCCAGGTGGCGGTGGCCCTGGTGGCGTCGCAGGGAGCAGTCGCAGCGAGGGTGCCGGGCACGGGCCAGGTGTTGGTGGCGCTAGTGGCGTCACAGGGAGCAGTCGCGGCGAGGGCGCTGGGCAGGGGCCAAGTGGTGGCGGGCCTGGTGGCTTCGCCGGGCGCGGCCGCGGCGGCGGTGAGGGGCACAGATCAGGTGGTGGCGGCCCCGGGGGCTTCGGTGGGCGCGGGCGCCGGGGAGGGAATGGCGGCATCCGTGGGGACTTTCTCCATGCGAATCGCAAATTGCGCGAGGAGGTTGAGGCGCTGGAGGCGAAGATTCGGCGACGCGACATTCTGGTCGATGAGCAGGCGCAAATGCAGTTCTACGCTAAGCGGATTCCCGAGCGTGTGACCACCGTTCAAGCGTTTGAACACTGGCGCGCTAGCGCCGAACGCGAAAATCCGCGTGTGCTGTATATGTCGCTGGCGGATCTCATGGGCCGCGATGTGCCCGAAGCTGCGCCTGATCGCTTCCCCAACGACCTTCAGGTTGGTGGGAACCGTCTGCCTTTGCACTACAAGTTCGAGCCGGCCGAACCTAACGACGGTGTAACGTTGGTAGTCCCGGAGCCACTGGTTGACGTACTCCAGCCCGATCGCCTCGCGTGGCTCGTGCCGGGCTTGCGCCTGGAGAAGGTAACGGCAGTGTTTCGTGCCCTGCCGAAGGCTCTCAGAAAGCCATTAGTCCCTGTGCCAGATAACGCCCGCGAGGCACTCGCCGAGGTGGATGATGGCAAACCGTTGCCAGGCTTCTACGAATGGCTGGCGCAGTGGGTAACTCGACGTGTTGGTTCGCCTGTGACCGCGGCTGAGCTCGCCGCTTTGGCGCTGCCTGACTTTCTGCGCATGAACATTCGCGTTGTTGATGCGAATGATCGGGTGATTGCAGAGGGGCGTGATCTGGCCGCAATCCGGAGAAAGCTGTTCGGCAACGGAGCTACGGCGTCGGGCGCACAACGCCCCGAGAGCGGTGGGCCTAACGCTGGCGCGCGCGGCAGTGCAGGCACCCCTCCGGATGGTTCCAAGCTGCATCGCCAATGGGACTTCGGTGTGCTCGCGGAGAAGATCGAAGTCGAGCGCAATCGCCTGCGCCTGGCCGTTTATCCCGCCGTAGAAGATCGCACTGTGGGTGTTGCGCTCGTAGAGGCGAGGAGTCCGGCCGACGCTGAGCAAATCTCCCGCAATGGACTCGTCCGCCTGGCGATGCTGCTCCTGCCTCAGCAGGCGAAGTACGTAGCCAAGCGCATGTCCGACGATCGCGAGTTGGTCCTGCTGAGTCGCGGACTCCCCTTGGAGGGCTCCGTCGCCGACGCACTCGCGCGACGCTCCTTCAGAGAATGCTTTCTACCTGCGGAAGTGCCGCTGCCACGCGACGAAAAGGCGTTCGCGAGTCTGCTGGACACCCGTCGCTCGCAGCTGAATGAAATCGCAGATCGGTTGTCATCGATCGTGACGCTGGTGTTCAAGGAATGGCGTGCCGTCCGCCTGGCGTTGGATAAGCTGACTTCGCCGTCATTCTCCGCTGCTGTCACGGATACCAACGCGCAACTCACAGCACTGCTGCCGCCTGGATTCATCGAGTCGACTCCCCGACCCTACCTGGACTACCTGCCACGATACCTGAAGGCGATCGCCCGCCGCCTGGAGCGACTGCCTGCCAACGCCAAGCGCGATGCCGAGCTCGCCGCCAAAGTGAAGCCGTTCAGAACGGCTCTGCAGGGATTGCTGTCGCAGCTGACACGCCCCAGCGTGCCACCCGAGCTGTTGCAACTTCGCTGGATGATCGAGGAGTACCGCGTTTCGCTGTTCGCCCAGGAGCTGAAAACGATGCTGAAAGTATCGGACAAGCGACTGGCAGAGCAGTTGGAAGCCGCGCGGGTAGAGGCCCGCGGTTAGCCCGCGATCTCACCGAGGCGGCGCGGATGTCCGCGCCGCCAGTCCGGCCGTAATGCTACTTCGCTACCCAACTCCCTGACTGCAGCACATTCAGCGTGCCTGCGCCCGGATTCATCCAAATGGAGCCGTTCGGGATGCCCGACGTGCTCGGGGTCGTGTACGAGGAGAACACATAGCTGTAGAACATCTTGTCGAATGACAAGGGTGAGTTTCCCTGTGCTATGGTATTGCCACCCACGATATTCACGGCCCCGCTGGCATTATTGTTGGTGCTGTTGCCGACGATATTGTTGTAATTGGTTGTGCTTCCAGCCTCGCTGATTCCGTACCGTTGGTTTGCTGAGCCGCCGTTGTTCGTCGAGGTGTTGCCGCTTATTGTGTTGAATGTACCTATGATGTAGATTCCATCGAGCGTATTAGCGGCATTCGTGCCATTCGCGACCACGGTATTGCCGGTGACGGTACAGTAATTGCAGCTGTTCAGGAATACGCCCTGCTGGTTATTGCCGACGATAGTGTTGCCGCTGATGGTCACTTCATCTGCGTTTCCCAGATAGATGCCTGTACCCCCAGTCGAGCTCGAACCGTTTCCCGTCAGGACATTGCCGCTGATCGTCGTCCAAGTTGCGTGCTGAGCTCCCCCGACGGCGAGGTTGTAGTCGATGCCGTCATAGGTATTGTTCGCGCATATATTGCCCACCACGGTGCAATAGGACGGATATCCGAAAGTGTTCGGTGCACTGGCGTTCAGTCCTATTCCGGATTGGCCGTTGCTACGGCACACATTTCCCTGGACGGTGATGTATTGCGCGGAGTTGATGTAGATCCCGGATCCGATCGCGGATACACAGACATTTCTCGCAACAATCGCCTGATACGAGCCGTTGTAAATGGCTATTCCGGCTCCCGTGGGGGCGGTGATTTCGTTGCCGCTTATTTCGAAATCATGGCTTTGGGCATTGACGCCGATAGCTCCTGCGCTGGTGTTGTTGTTTAATGCCGTGGATATGAGCGTGTTTCCGCAGATCAGGAAATCATGGCAGCCGGTCGTGGTTGCAATTGCAATGCAGCCTTGAGTATGTCTGCCGTCCTGGATGGAAAAGTCACTCGAGTTGTCGATCGAGATCGCGGTCTTGGATGTCGCTGTCTGCAGGCTGCAATCTGTATGTATTGCAAATGTGAATGCGGTGATTCCGCTCGCAGTCACCAATGCATTGCTCACTGCACTGCTTTTGAGCGTTCCGGTTCCCCACCATGTCGTGTTGCTCTTCGGAGAATGGTTGCCGGTGGTGAGAAATACCCCGTCAGGAAAGTAAATTGAGTAACCGGCGGCAATCGCACAATCGATTGCGGTCTTGTTGGCAGCGGCGGATGCGGTCGGATCGGCGCCGTAACGGCGAACATCGCCCGGCAGGTACGCGAGATTGGGTGGTGTGCCGCAGGCAGCGAGCTCCTGCGCGGTGGCACCATAACAGGGTGCAGTACATGTCTGTGCGCTGGCTCGCTCGTTCAAGGCGACTGCGCCTGCGGTTGACGCTAACAAAACTTTAGATATATCCCTGCGCTTCATGAATGACTCCTTATTGGAAGCTACAACTCAACCCTGGACAGATTTCCTCTGGGGCGGCACACCCAAATATCACAGCGCAGCGGGGTCCTGCCGTCGGCGCGACCTTGTCCGGTCCGCGCGCCAGTAAGGTCAGGGGTTTATGGCCGGTGTTCGCGGGCCAGGTACTCTTCGCTTTGCATTTCGATGAGGCGGCTCGCGGTGCGTTCGAATTGGAATGCGACGCGCTCGCCGCGGTAAAGGTCGACGGGTGGGGCGGCGGCGGAGACGATGAGGTTGACGTTGCGGTCGTACATCTCGTCGACGAGGGCGATGAAGCGGCGGGCTTCGTCTTCGTGTTGTGAATCCAACACAGGGATGTCAGAGACGATGATCGACTGATAGTTGCGGGCGATCTCGATGTAGTCTTCCTGGCTGCGAGGGCCGGAGCACAGGGCCATGAAGTCGAACCAGACTACCCCGCCGCGCTCGCGGATGACGGGGATGCGGCGGCCTTCGATTTCGATGGAGTGTGATGGATCCACCGAGGTTTGGCTGGGCCAGGGGCGGCCGGTTTGGTTGATAGGGCGGGCTAGTGCTGACGCTGGTGCGGTTGAAGTGGGGCGTGTTGGTGCGATGGCGTCGACGCCCGGTTTGGCGGGTGTGGGCGCAATCACGGTAGTTGCGGCGCCTGGATTGCCGAGCGAGGGGGCGGTCGCGGTGCTTTTGGCGCCTGAGTTGTCAGGCGAGGGCGCGGTGCCGGTTTCGCTGTCGTCGTGGTCGGCCAATTCGGCGAATAATGCTTGGAGACGCTGTTTCGTGTCGGGGGCGTCGCTGGGGAGGTATGTGCCGGCTCGAGTGAGGCGGCGAAGGCGGTAGTCGGTGTTGCCGTCTACGGCGATTACATCAACGTGCTGTTGGAGCAGGTCGATGGTAGGGAGGAACCGTTGGCGCTGGAGGCCGTCTTTGTACAGGTTTCCGGGCTCCACGTTGGAGGTTGCAACGAACGTCACGCCACGTTTGAACAGCGCAGCCAGAAGGCCACCCAAGATCATCGCGTCCGCGATGTCAGAGACGAAGAATTCGTCGAAGCACAACACTCGCGTGTCTTGGGCGATGTGCTCGGCCACGACTTCGAGTGGTGCTTCACGTTCATGCAGGGATTTGAGCTCAGCATGAACGTCGTGCATGAAGCGGTGAAAATGTCGTCGACGGCGTTCGGGGAATGGGAGGCTCTGGTAGAACAAGTCCATCATCCACGTCTTGCCGCGACCGACGCCGCCCCAAAGATAGAGGCCACGTACTGGCTCAGACGCCGACTTTCTGAACCAACGTCGGACGATCGATCCGTCTGCCTCACGAGCAGCAATCAACCGTTGGCGTAGATCGTCGAGACGTCCCACCACTGCCGCCTGAACGGGATCAGGCCGGAAGCCGCGCTCCGATATTTGTTGCGCGTACAGCTCGCGTAGATTCATCGGCGCACGTTGTTCGGGATCGTCGTCTGCGCCGCGCGCAGAATGCGAGGCGAGGTTGCAGGAGAGCGCCAGCTCACCCGAGGGCAGGATCGCCGAGGTGATCGCAGCACGTAGGCCTGATCGCCGTGCCCAAGCGACATGCCGTCAGCTTGCAAGCTCATCCAGATTTTTGAAGTGCTCGAGGGCACTCGGGTTGGCGAGGGCATCGATGTTCTTCACCGGTAGGCCGTGCACCACATTCCGGACGGCGAGCTCAGTCAACTTGCCGGAAAGCGTGCGGGGGATGTCGGCGACCGCCACTATCTTTGCTGGGACGTGACGCGGCGTTGTGTGGGCGCGGATGGTGTCGCGGATCTTTTTCCTCAGCGGCTCATCCAGCCGAAATGCAGGTTTGACGCGAACGAACAGGACGACTCGTACATCGCCCTTCCAGTCTTGCCCAATGGCCAACGCTTCAGTGATCTCTTCGAGGCCTTCGACCGCTGCGTAGATCTCGGCTGTGCCGATGCGAACACCGCCAGGGTTCAGTACGGCGTCAGATCGGCCATAAATGACGACGCCGTCATGTTCCGTGATGGCGGCGTAGTCGCCGTGGTGCCATATGTTAGGGAAGCGTTCGAAGTAAGCGGCGCGATACTTTGCGCCGTCGGGGTCATTCCAGAAGCCGACCGGCATAGACGGAAATGGTTTCGTGCAGACCAACTCGCCGCGGTCGCCACGGACGGGTTTGCCGGTGTCGTCGAAAATGTCTACGGCCATACCCAGGGCGCGGCACTGGATCTCGCCTCGGTACACGGGGCGGATGGGGCAGCCACCTGCAAAGCACGAGACGATGTCAGTGCCACCGGAGATGGAAGCCAGGAGCACATCGGACTTGATGGACTCGTACACGAAGTCGAAACCGTCCGGGAGCAACGGCGAACCAGTGGACAGAATCGTACGCAGCTCGCCGAGATCCGCACTTTCAACTGGTACGAAAGTGCTCTTCTGCAGCGCAGACAGATATTTGGCACTCGTGCCGAATATTGTGATGCGCTCTTCCTGGGCGATTCGCCATAAAACTCCTGGGTCGGGGTGGAATGGGCTGCCGTCATACAGGATCAGTGTCGTACCGACTGCGAGGCCGCTGACTAACCAGTTCCACATCATCCAGCCGCAGGTGGTGAAGTAGAACAATCGGTCAGTGCGCTTTACGTCTGTGTGCAGCAAGTGCTCCTTTTGATGTTGGAGCAGCGTGCCGCCGGCGCCGTGAACGATGCATTTCGGTACTCCGGTGGTCCCGGATGAGTACAGGATGTACAGCGGATGGTTGAACGGCATCCGCGCGAACTGCAGCTCGGTGCCGGATTTGCCAAATTCGTCGAACAGGGTCGCTTTCGAGGGGGCATCCCCGAGCCGTGCGAGATCCGGTGTGGCATCCACGTAGGGAATGACGACAACCTGTTGGATGCTGGGGATCTTTGCGAGGACCTCGGAAACGGCTCCGAGGGAGTCGAGGCTCTTGTTTGCGTAGAAGTAACCGTCTGCGGTGAACAACACCTTCGGCGCAATTTGGCCGAAGCGGTCTAACACGCCGTGGACGCCGAAGTCGGGCGAGCAAGATGACCAGACGGCACCGATGCTCGTCGCGGCGAGCATTGCGATCATCGCTTCGGGAATGTTGGGGAGGTAACCCGCAACGCGATCACCGGCGACGACGCCGACGGACTGGAGGCCGTCGGCTACGCGAGCAACTAGCTCGTGGAGCTGTTTGTAGGTGATCTCGCGGCGGGTG
>Ga0181534_10001021_pt1 | contig 18890 bp, 12 predicted proteins | sample PEATcosm2014_Bin_37_FD_119758 | JGI IMG/M metagenome (GOLD analysis project Ga0181534, IMG submission 119758) | Peatland microbial communities from MTU Mesocosm Facility, Houghton, MI, USA - PEATcosm2014_Bin17_10_metaG | ecosystem: Environmental > Terrestrial > Soil > Wetlands > Peat | place... | reverse complement strand
AAGCCGCACCTGCGCGCCGATCAGCGCGGTGCTCGCCGTCGCGCCGGAACTCTGATTAAAGGCGTTGGTAACCTGCTTGACGTAGCCCTGCACGATGCGGGCGGTGTTGGAATCGGTGGCGTCGACCAGCAACTGCACCTGCGGATTGGCGCCGCGCGCCAGGTCGCGGCTGAAGCTCCGCGGCACGATCAAAACGCCGCGGGCCACATTGGCGGTGAGGGCATCTTCGGGCTTGCGATCCGGTGGCCAGGAAACCACGTGGAAGGAAATGGACGAGCGAAAGGCGTCCGCCAATCGCCGCGACTGGGACGAATCGTCCAGGTCCTGAATCACCAGCGGCAGGTTATGCACGGTCAGCGAAATAGCCGTCGAAAGCAGAAACAGCAGGATGAGCGGCAGCACCAGCGCCAGCGCCAGCGCCAGGCGGTCGCGCACCAACTGCGTCAGCTCTTTGCGCGCTTGCGAAAAAATACGTCTCATAAGTTAGTCCTTGGAGGGCGGGCAATCATGCCCGCAGCCGGCTTTTAGCCGGCCCGCAGCCGGCTTTTAGCCGGCTCTGGCCGCCTGAAAGGCGGCTGCGGCCAAGATTGGCCGCCCTCCCCTCAATCCTCCGCGGCGAACTTGCCCTCTTGGCGGGCCTTTTCCACTACCGCGATGAAAACATCTTCGAGCGAGTAACTCTCCTCGTGCATCTCGCGCACGGCCACGCCCGCGTCGCGCAGCTTGTCGCCGAGTTGCTTTTCGGCGGTCGCCACATCGTCGTCCACAATCACATGCAACCGGTCGCCGAACAGTGAAACGCGCCAGCGCTCCATCTGCTCTTTCAGCTTGTCGGCCGCGCGCTGCGGCTGGTCCACGCGCAACTCCAGCAGGTGCCCGCCCTGCCGGGCTTTGATGGCGCTGGGAGCGCCTTCGGCCACTAATTCACCGCCCGCCATGAAGCCCAGCCGATTGCACTGCTCCGCCTCTTCCAGATAATGCGTGGTCACCAGAATGGCCGTGCCCATATCGGCCAGCCGGTTGATCATGCGCCAGAACGCGCGGCGCGCGAGCGGGTCCACGCCCGAGGTCGGCTCGTCCAGAAACAGCACGCTCGGTTCGTGCATGGTGGCCGCCCCGAAAGCCACCCGCTGCTTCCAGCCGCCCGGCAAACTCCCGGTGATCTGCTGCTCTTTCCCGGTCAGGCCGGAAAACTCCAGCACCCACTTTTGCTTCTCCGCGATCTCTTCCGCGGGCACGCCATACACGCCGCCGAAGAAGTCCAGGTTTTCCGCGATGCTCAAATCGTCGTAGAGCGAAAACTTCTGCGACATGTAACCCACCAGCTCGCGCACTTCTTCGCTCCGGATGGCGCCCGTCTTGCCCGCCAGTTGCGGCGTGCCCTCGGTGGGATCGAGCAGCCCGCACAGCATCTTGATGGTGGTGGTCTTGCCCGCGCCGTTGGCGCCCAGCAGGCCGTACACCTCTCCGTAGCGCACGCTCAGATTCACGTTGTGCACGGCGGTGAACGCGCCGAACCGCTTCGTCAGGTTTTCCGCGCCTATGGCGATCCGTCCCTTCAGATCGCGATGCGGGTGCTGGCCGGGAAACGGCGGCGCGTGCAATTCCAGCCCCATGCCCCGCAGCTTCGCCACGAAGGTATTCTCCAGCGTGGGGTCCGCCACGCGGATGCTCTCGACCGCGATTCCGGCCTTCGCCAGCGCGGCTTCCACCGCCGCCCGGCCCGCCTCGGGATCTTTCACAATCACATCCAGCCGGTCGCCGAACCGCTGGACATCTCCGATCGCCGCGCCTTCCGCTTCGGTGAGCCGGTCTTCGGCCTCCGCCAGGTTGGCGGTGTGGACTTCCAAACGCTTCATCCCCAGGCTGTCCCGCAATTCGGCGGGCGTGCCGGTCTGCTGGATCTGGCCCAGATACATCAGCGCGACCCTGTGGCAGCGCTCGGCTTCATCCAGATACGGCGTGGCCACCACAATCGTCAGACCGTCCGCCGCCAGATGCGCCAGCACGTCCCAGAATTCGCGCCGCGAGACCGGATCGACGCCCGTGGTCGGCTCATCCAGCAGCAGCACACGCGGCTGTGCCACCAGCGCGCAAACCAGCGACAGTTTCTGCTTCATGCCGCCGCTCAATTGTCCCGCCAGCCGTTCCCGGAAGCGGTGCATGTCGAACATTTCCAGATAGCGGTCGCCTCGCTCGGCGATCTCTTTCATGGGCACGCGCCGCAGATCTCCCACGTACCGGATGTTCTCGTTCACGCTCAGATCGGGGTACAGGCTGAACGATTGCGTCAGATAGCCGACCGCGGAACGGGATTCGCGCGCCGGCTTGCCGAATACTTCCACCACGCCGGAGGTCGCCTCCATGATGCCGGCGAGGATCTGGAAGGTGGTAGTCTTGCCCGCGCCATCCGGACCAATTAGGCCGAATATCTCCCCCTGGTGAATCTCCAGATCGACGCCTCGGATCGCCTGGATAGGGCCGTAATTCTTGCGCAAATCCCGCGTCCGAATAACCACGCGGTCCGGCGACTGGAGCGCCTCCGGCTCCGCGAGCGCTACCGCGCCCCCCTGCCGATCGCCCGTCATTTGCGATGGCTTTCCGGCGGCCATTGATCGCCCGCCACCAGGACCTCGCCGTCGGCCGGCATGCCCGGCTTGGCATATCCGAACCCGCTCTTGAGTCCGAGCTTCACGCCCACCACTTCCTTCACCCGGTCGTCGCGGAAGTACGTATTTTCGGGCGTGAAGGTGGCTTGCGGATCGATGCGCACCACGTACGCATCCAGCGGCTGGTTGGGGTTCGAATCCAGAAACACGCGCGCCGCCTGGCCCACCTTCACGCGTCCGATCTGCCCTTCGGGAATATAACCGCGCAGATATACCTTGTGCAGATCGAGCAGCGTGATAATGGGCGTGCCGGCGGTGAGCACTTCGCCCGGTTCGGCAGTGCGGGTGACCACGGTTCCGTCGAACGGAGCGGTAACGGTAAGATCGTTGCGGTTGGCTTTAGCTTCCTGCAGCGATGCCCGCGCGTGTTGCTCATCGGCAACCGCACTGGCGATGTCGGACTCCTGCTGCGCGATCTGGCGGCGCAGCGTGGACGCCTGCAGGGTTCGGATATCCGGATTGCTCAGCGTGGCCTCCGCCGCGGCCAGGCCGCCGCGCGCGGCCTCCACCTTGCGCTTCGACGCGGCCACCAGCGCCGCTTGGGTTTCCGCGGTGGTCTCCGCCTGCTTGCCCTGGCGTTCGGACACCGCGCCCGATTGGGCCAGCCGCGTATAGGCGTCCTTATCGAACAAAGCCAGCTTGTAAGCGGCTTCCTGCTGCGCCAGTTCCGCCTCCGCCGCCGCCAGTTCCCCCTGCGCCTGGCCGACGCGGCCATTGGCATCTACCTTGGATTGGCCCGTCTCCACGGAGTTTTGCTGCAACTGCTCTTCCAGGACCGCGATTTGCCGCCGCGCAAATTGCAGCCGCGCTTCGGACTGCGCCACGGTGGCCTGCGCCTCCGCCTCCCGGTCGCGCATCTGTTGGTCGTCCAGTACCGCGATGACATCGCCAGCCTTTACCACGTCTCCCTCGCGCACCCTGGCTTCTAGCAGGCGGCCCGTGGCTTTGGACGATACCGCCGAGTCGTCTCCTTCGATGCGGCCGCTGAGCACGATGGTATTGCCGGCGCCGCTGGGCTTGGCCCAAGCGACCCGCCACACAATAACGGCGCCGGCGGCCAGCAGCAGCACGATGAGAACGATCACGGTCCGGGCACGGCCGGCCTGCCGATCGATCAAGGGGGGATTCGTCATATTTACCTCGCAGTTTGCTTATGTTTCGGTTTGGCCGCCGCGTTGCGCCGCGCGAAGCTCTTCAGCGCGGCGTACGAAAATGACGCAATGTGGCCGGCGATTTCTTCCAACGTTTCAGGGTCGAACCGCAGATCCGGCCATAATCTCTTGAGGGCCTCACGGCCGTGCGCATAGACAGTGATCTGCCCGATAATGCTCTGCGTGCAGAGCCGGGTCTGGCGATGGTCCACCGGCCGGCCGATCACGCCCGACACCAGGGCGCGTATGGCGTCCTGTTTGGGACGCATGATCTGTTCGACCACGCCATCGAAGGCTTGTGTGGGCTGCGCCAGTTCGTGGGTCATCAGGCGCACGGGCCAGGCGGGCCGGTCTTCCCCATACATCTGTTGCAACAGGAGGCGCGCGAAGGCGCGCAGCTTGGCCTCGGGCGTGCGGCCGGGGAGGACCGGATCGAAGCTGGCGGCATCGCCCGCCGCGCACGCCGCATACCGGAGGACTTCGTTGTAAAGCCCCAGCTTGTCGCCGAAATGATAATTCACCGCGGCGAGATTGACGCCCGCGCGCGTGCAGATGTCGCGAACTTTGGCCGCCTGGAAGCCGGTTTCGGCAAAAACATGACCGGCGGATTCCAGAATGCGGGCAACCGTAGCGTCGCGGGCTGGCTTGGTGCGGGCGTGCATGGATTAAAACACGATTTTAAAACACCGGTTTTAATTTTGTCAAGGAGGGCGGGCTTCAGCCGGCTTCAGCCCGCGCGGGGCTTGAGCCCCGCCCGCAGCGCCTTCAGAAAGTGATCTGCATGCTTTCGACCGTACCCACCGAGTTGGCGATCTGGACCACCGCGGCCACCACCTCGTCCGAATCTCCGGTGACCGGGAAAAAGGCGGTCACTCCGAAAACGCCGGCCATATCCGAAGCGGCAAAGTACTGCTGGAAGGGCGCCGTGGCGGCTACTGTGATCGGGCCTGGAGCGATCTGCGCTCCGGAAGAGTTGTAAAACGTGAACACCACCTGGGAAGCGCTACGCGTATTGTCCCAACCGTTGACCTGCAGTTGTACGTTGGTCGTGGTGCAGTAGGCGAGGCCGGGATCGCAGGCCACGTTGCGCGTGGCCACCGCCGCATCGATGGCGACCAACGCCGCGGGAATCGTGACCACGGTGGTTTGGGGTGCGTTGCTGCCCAAGGTCACAGTGAAGGTGAGGGTGCCCGCCGTGGTGCCGGTCCCGAACGCCACGGACGGCCCGCCCGAGAATTGCCCCGTGGACGCACCGGCAGCGACGGTAAAGGTGGCGGAGCGCGTTCCATCCGCGAAGCTGACGGCTGGGTCGTCGCTGAGGCCGGTCAGCGTCACCGTCCCGCTCCCACTCGACGCAGACGGGGACGCCAGGCTAATCGAAAGATTCCCCTGCTGCGCGCTGGTGAGCGCGGCGGGAGTCAACTGGATCGAAGGAACCGGCAAAACAGGCGGCGGTGGCGCCGTACCCGTACCGGTGAGCGGGAACGTGGCCACGCCGATGGTGAGTGTGCCCTGCTGGGGGCCGGCGGCGGTCGGGCTGAAGACCAGTTGCAGCTCTGCGGACGAACCGGTGGCCACCAGCGCCCCGGCGGGCGATGGCGGAGCGAGTTGAAAGGCGGCGCCCTCAATCGCGATGGCCCCCACCGTCAGTGGCCCGCTGGTCTGATTGGCCAGCGTCATCAAAACGGTCTGGCTGGACCCCACCGCAACGTTGGAGAAGCCCAGCGTCGCGCCCGCCGAGAGCGGCTGATTGGCGGCCACCACCGTGAATCCTGGAACGCCCTGGCCGATCAGAAGCACGGTGACCGGGTTATCCGGGTTGCCCACATTCAAACTGGCGCTGTAGCTCTGGGCAATCTGGTTGGGCTCAAACCGCACGGTAAAATTCAGGCCGCCGGATGGGATCGTGGCCGGCAGCGATGTCCAATCCGTCGCCATGACCGAAAATGGCGTGCCCTGCTGCAAGTTGAAGTAGGTGAGGTAATAGGTGCTCGCGGTGCCCGTATAGCTGATATTAAACACCACCTCGGCGACATCCCAGCCTGCCGCCACGGAGCCGAATGAGACTGCCTCGCCCACGGGCGTGGCCACGCCGCCTTCCACCGTCGATAGCGTCACCTGCGCGGAGGCGCACGCCGCCACCGCCAGCAGCCCGAAGAAAACGATCGGCTGTCTCATGGGTTCCCTATGGTCACGGTCGGCGTGCCGATGCTGACAACGGAGCTCGAAACCGTCGAGTTCGACCCCGCTTTGGCGCGCGTCACGCCCAGGAACGCCACGCCCGCGCCGGCGGCGACTATGGTCGCCAGAATGATCCATTTCTTATGGCCGCCGGACCCCATCTTGGCAGTGGTCGGCGTGATCTCGCCGGACCTGACCGTGGTTTGCGCCGTCGGCGTGATTTCACCGGATGGCGCGCTGGCAGGGGGCAGCGGCGCCGGCGCCGGCTGGGAGGGGCTCGCCGGGACTGCCGGAACCGCTTTGGCGGTCTTCACCGGCGCCGCGGTGCGATTCTCGCCGATGAACTGGGTGGAAACCGCCCCCGCGCGGGCCTGCTCCTTCACCGCCGTAATCCGAATGCGAAACGGCCCGCCGGTGCGGTTCAGTTGCACGGAGTGAATGGAGGCGCGGCCGGAGGCGTCAGTCAGGACCAAATCGGTGCGCAATCCGTTGGAGAACAGACCGCTGGGGCCCTCGGGCGGAAGCTGAAAACTGACCGCGGCCCCGGGCACTGGCTTTCCAGCCTCGTCCGTCACCTCCACCGTGAGGGGGCGCGCGACGCGTGCGCCGGCCGGATGCACGGCGCCCTCCCCCTCCAGTACCTTAATTTGCAGAACGGCGATTTGAGCCATCGCCAAAGCGGGAAACGCGGCAACCAACGCCCCCGCGAGGAACACATTCATATGAGACCCGATCGGCGGGGCGCGCCGGACCGGGCCCGCCCGATCCTACACAGCCCGCAGCAGCACCGCGGTAATATTGTCCGGACCGCCGGCGCCGCGCGCGGCTTCGATCAGCTCGCGGCACTTCTCTTCCAGCGGCTGGTCCGGCGCACCGCCCCGTAGAATGGCGACGATGCGCTGTTCCTCCACCACGCCATGCAGCCCGTCGCTGCACATCAGCACCAGATCGCCGGGTTGCAGGCGGATGTCGTGATAGTAATTGATCTCTAGCGCCACGCCCGCCCCGATGGCCATCGTCAAAACGTGCCGCATCGGATGCGTGCGCAGAATCTCTTCGTTCAGTCCCAGGGGGCGCCCGACTTCGTTCACCCAGCTCTGGTCTTCCGTTATCGCGCGAAAACCGCTGTGGTCCAACAAATACGCGCGGCTATCGCCCACGCTGGCGATAAGCAGCTCATCGCCCACCTCCAGGGCGGCCACCAGCGTAGTGCCCATGCCTTCCAGCTCCGGGTCGTTCGCGGCCGCGCCGAGGACCCGCCGGTTGGCATCTTCCACCGCCACCAGGAGCGCCTGGGAATCCCGGCTCTGGGCGTTCAGTATGCTTTCGGAAACGGTGTCGACCGCCAGCCGCGAAGCGCGTTCGCCCGCCTTTGCGCCGCCCATGCCGTCCGCCAGCACATACAATCCCATTTCCGGATCGATCCGGGAATAATCCTCGTTATTTGCCCTGACACAGCCTTTGTCGCTTAGGGCACAAGCTTCCAGCATGATGACGCGCTCCATAATTTGGAATCTGCCAAAGTACGCGTCTGTAATTTTAACCGAAAGCCAGGGCTCCTTTGTCGTGCATTTGCAAAACGGGTAGTGGGTTTAAGCGCGGGATACTCTCAGGCGAGCTTTGCACGGCATTCAATATAGCCATTGACAATATATCCAGTATGGCTATAATAGAACCATGGCAGACATCTCACCGCCGCAGGCGCTCCTGCCTCTTCCGCCGGCAACTTTCCACATCCTGCTGGCCGTAGCCGTCCAGGATCGCCACGGCTACGCCATCATTCAGGATGTGGCCGCGCGCACGGGCGGGGAGTTGAAGCTCAGCGCCGGCACGCTTTACCGGTCGATCCAGCGGATGCTCGAACAAGGGTTGGTCGTCGAAACCCAGGACCGTCCCGCGCCGGAACTGGACGACGAACGCCGCCGCTATTACCGCATCACCTCGTTCGGTGCGGCCGTGGCTCGGGCCGAAGCCCGCCGGCTCACGCTACTGGTGAAAATGGCGCGCGATCGGGGATTCGCGGCGGGGACGGCATGATGCGCTTCCACGATCTGCTTCTCAGGCTCTATCCGGCGTCGTTCCGCGCGGAGTACGGCGACGAGATGCGCGCCATCTGGGCGCGCCGCTGGCGCGATGCCGCGAATCCGCCGGCAGTGGCCGCGCTCGCCGTCGCCACAGTCTTCGAGGTCCTGTTCAATGCCGCGGCCGTGCACTGGGACATTCTCCGGCAGGATCTGCGCTACACGGCGCGCACGCTGGCCGCCTCGCCCGGATTTGCGCTCACCGCGATTCTGGTGCTGGCGCTGGGCGTGGGCGCAAACACGGCGGCGTTCTCGGTGACGGATTTCGTGCTGATCCGGCCCTTGCCTTTTCCGGCGCCGGATCGGCTGGTTAGACTGTGGGAGAAGGTGCCCTCCTACGCGACGATGGAGCTGTCGCCGTCCAACTATGTGGATTGGAAGCGCATGAGCCGGTCTTTCGACGGCATGGGCGCGTATTGGGAAAACTCGGTGAACCTGGTGGGCCAGGGCGAACCGGAGCGGCTGGAGTCGGCGGCCATCACCGCCGACCTGTTTCCGCTCTTAGGCGTGCAACCATCCTTGGGGCGATTGTTCACCGCCGCCGAGGACCGCGAGGGTGCGCCCGGCACGCTGCTGCTGAGCTACCCGTTGTGGCAGGCGGTATTCGGCGGCGACACCGGCGTGATCGGCCGGCGCGTGAATCTGGATAACGAGCCGTACGAGGTGATCGGGGTGATGCCCCGCGATTTCCATTTTCCGAACCGCCGCGCCGAACTGTGGACCCCCATGCGATTCCAGGAGCACAGCGACGATTTCCGGGACCGCAACAATAACTACCTGAGCGTCATAGCGCGGTTGAAGCCAGGCGTTCCATTGGCCCAAGCCGCGGCGGAGATGCGGGTGGTGGCAGGCCAACTGGAAAGGCAATTCCCGAAAGAGAATCATGAGACCACCGCTTCGGTCTACCTGCTGCGCGACGACATGCCGCAGCAGTCGCGGCTGTTGTTGCTGGCGCTGAGCGGAGCGGCCATCTGCGTGCTGCTGATCGCCTGCGCGAACCTGGCGAACCTGCTGCTGGCGCGCGGGCTGGCGCGCCAGAGGGAACTCGCCGTGAGGGCCGCGATGGGCGCGGGACGCGAGCGCCTAGTGCGCCAGTTGGTCACCGAAAGCCTGGTGCTGGCGTTGGCGGGAGGCGCGCTGGGCGTGCTGGTGGCGGCCGCGGCCGTGCCGCTGCTCGCCAGGCTCGTGCCTATGTCGCTGCCGATTGCGCAGTCGCCATCGATCGACCTGCGGGTGCTGATCTTCGCCGGCTTGATATCCGGCCTCACCGGTATCGGGTTCGGCGTGTTTCCGGCCTTACGCGCCTGCCGCCAGTCCGATTTCAGCGCGCTGCGCGAAGGGGCCCGCGCGGGCGGAGGACGCAAGGAGCGATTGCGTTCCGCGCTGGTTATCGCCGAGGTGATGGCTTCGGTGGTTCTGCTGGTCTCCGCTGGATTGCTCGTGCGGGCGCTGTGGCGGATCGAAGCCACCGATCCCGGCTTCCGCACGGACAACGTGATGACTCTGCGCACGGCGCTGCCCATACCCAAGTACAACGAAACCGCGCGCCGCGCGGGGTTCTACACGCAGGTGATATCGGCCGTGCGCGCTTTGCCGGGGGTTTCGAGCGCGGCCTATATCAGCTACCTGCCCATGACCATGACCGGCGGAATCTGGCCAGTCACGGTGGATGGCAACCCAGTTGAGGTACAGCGAGCCGGACCACACCAGGCCAGCCTGCGATTCGTAACGCCGGGCTTCTTCGCCACGCTGGGGATTCCGCTCCATCGCGGGCGCGATGTGGGCGAATCGGATACACTGGATGCGCCGTTCGCGGCGGTGGTCAGCGAATCCTTTGCGCACCGCTCTTGGCCGGATCAGGATCCGCTGGGCCGCCATTTCACCATGGCATTTCACGACCGCATGGTGGTGGGGGTGGTGGGCGATGTACGGGTGCGCGGGTTGGAGAGGCAAAGCGAGCCGCAGGTCTACCTTCCATACCGTCAGGTTCCGGACGGGTGGTTGACGGGGTATGCGCCGAAGGATCTCGTGATCCGTTCCGCAACAGGGCCCGGGACAGGGCTTGGGACAATGCTGCCCGCGGTGCGCCAGATTATTCGCGGCGCGGACGCCGAGCAGCCGGTCTCGGATGTGCGCACGATGTCGGATATCGTGGAAGAGCAGACCGCGTCGCGCACGGCGCAGGTGCGCGTTTTAGCGGCGTTCGCCGTCATCGCGTTCTTGCTGGCGGGCATCGGCATCCACGGATTGCTGTCGTTTGCGGTCTCGCGGCGGACCCAGGAGATCGGCGTGCGCATCGCGCTGGGCGCCCAGCCGGGCGAGATCGTGCGCATGATCGTGCGGCAGGGCGCTTTGCTGGCGGGCGCCGGTGTGGCGCCGGGCATCGTGCTGGCGTATGTCGCGGGCCGAGCCCTGGAAGGCCTGCTAGCTGGCGTCAAGCCGGCCGACGCAGCTACCTTCGCGAGCGCCATCGGACTCTGTTTGCTGATGGCCCTGCTGGGCAGCCTCCTCCCCGCGCTACGCGCAGTGCGGATCGACCCGATCACGGCCATCCGCACAGAATAAGTGGGGCAGGCTCCCAGCCTGCGGCGGCCTCTCAGGCCGCCCCTTGATTCTTAGAACGTGAACCGCCCCGCGAACTGAAACGCCCGCGGACCGCCCGAACCGAAAACGTTCGACTCCGCGCTGGTCGCCACCCCGAATCCGGCACTGGACGATCCCAGATTGTAGCTGTACCCGCCCAAATTGGCGATGTTAAAAACATTGAAACACTCGCCAATCAAGGAAAGCTTGGCTCGCTCGGTGCCCAGCTTGATTACTTTGGTCACGCGGATATCCTGCGAGTTGAAACTGCGCGGCAGCGACCAGTTCGCCGGCAGCGAAAGGGTCGGAATCACGCCCGTGGTAGTGGTCTTGCCGGCATAGGTCTGGTTGAACTCATTGACCGCCTGAATCAACGCGCCCTTTCCGTCATTGAGGCCCAGTTGGTTGTAGCCGATGCCGGGCAGCGGCGACCCGCCGGTTTCTCCCGCTTCCACCGCGCCGTTGCCGTTCAGATCGACGCCCGATATGAAGGGTTCGATCGGCCCCACGCTCTGGAACGAGGTGATGCCCGAAAGCATGATGCCCCACGGCAGATCGACGGTTATGGAGCCGGTCAGAATCTGATGGCCGGCCTGCGGGCCCCAGGTAGCGAACCAGTTGCTGTCGTCCACCAGGCCGTTGTAGCCAATCTGGTCGGAATAGGCATACGACAACTGCCCGGTGGTGCGGTGCGAGAAGCGCTTGTTGGCTTTGAGCAGCAGCCCTTTGTAGTGTGAACGCGCGCCGCTAATGATTCCTTGGATCGGGCCGGTAGAGCATTCGGCCAGGGGATCGGCAGCCTGGGCCGCGCTGGTGCACGCCGGGATCACGGGTCCGGCGGCGCTGAAATAGTGGTTCAGGTCCGTGTCGCGAATAATCTGGTGCATATACTGCCGGAACACGAAGTCGGCGCTGACCACGACATCGTTGCGCACTTCGCGCTGAATTCCGATGCTGGCGTGCTCGGAATACGGCGCGCGGTAGTTGTGAGCCAGCAGTTCTTCGCCGGTCTTGAAGACATTGATATTGCGCACGGCGAGACTGGTGTTGCCGGGAGGTCCGAGCTCCGCCTGAGCGCCGGCGTAAAACGTCGGGATCAGACCGACCAACTCGGCCCCAGTGAATGTAGTTGGCTCGCTGGCCAGCGACGAAGGCTGTAGCGGCCCGGGCAAGCTGCTGAAGCCGTTGATCGCCGAAATGGTGGGGAAGAAGACGCTATCGGGAAGCAGAGCGCGGCCCGTGCCCGCCGGTCCCAGCATGGCGCGCTCGATCAGGCGGATTTCGAGGTTGATGGTGTCGTAATAGATGCCGCCGCCGCCGCGTATCACCGTCTTGTTGTCGTTTCCAACGGTCCAGGCAAAGCCCAGCATGGGGGTGAAGTTGTGAGGCGTGTGCAACTCGTGCCCCAGATTGCTCTGACCGTAGATGGGCGCGAGGTACTCGGGCTTGGTCAGGTCGTAGTTCAGGGCGTTGCTTTCGTAAGTCCAGGCCAGCCCATAATTCAAACTGAATTTGGGCTTCACGCGCCAGGCATCCTGCCAGTAGAAGTGCATGGTGTTGTCGTGGTCGGCATTGCCCCGGTTCCACAAGGGCGGTTGGTTGATGTCGCCGACTCCCATCTCAAATCCGGCCACCGGAAGCTGCAGGATATCGTTGATGGTGTTATAAGAGGACGGAACCGAGATCTGAAACGGGGCCGGCACCTGGGAATTGAAGTACTGCACAATCTCGGGCGAGAACAGTTCGGCCGCCGCGGGCGCCGCATAGGCGTAGGTCCCGGTGCCCTGCTGATACTCCCAGTAGGCGCCGAACTTCATGGAGTGGGTACCTTTGGTCTTGCTGATATTGTCCGCGAAGATATTCCGCCGCAAAACGCGGCTCTGCGGCGCGTTGGTGGCATTGCCGATGGTGAAGTTCGAAACTCCGTAGATGCTGATATTCGGCAGTCCCAGACCCAGGCATGGCGCCGGGCATTGGGACGCGGTGGGCGGATTGTTGGTGTTGGACCAATAGGTGTAGGAGTAGCGGAATTCGTTGGTCATGGTGGGACTCAGCGTGCTGGTCAGCGCGAAAACGCCGGAATCGGCCCAGTTCTTGTTCACGTTCCAGTCCGACGGCAAGTCGCCGCCGCCTGGGGGAGCGTAGCCGTTATTCCCGTCGTGGGAATAGCGCAGAGAGGCGCTGTGCTTGGCGCTGATCAGCCAGTCCAGCCGCTCGTTGATCTCGTTCTCGTGGAGGGGACTGGCGGCATAAGACGCGAACGATTGAAACAACGGGTCGCTCGGGAACGAGCTAAACACCCCCACCTGGTTGGTATGCTCCAGGGCGGAGAAGAAGAACAGCTTGTCCTTTTTGATGGGTCCGCCCACTTCGAAGCCCGACTGGCGCCGCGCGAAAAAAGGACTGGACGGCTCGTTCGGATCGCGCTGCAAATACGGATACGCCGAGAAATCGTGATCCCGGTCGAAGAAGAAGGCGCTGCCGTGAAAATCGTTGGTGCCGCCGCGCGTCGCGATATTGATCGCGCCCCCCGCGCCGATGGCGTTGGATAGATCCATGTTGGTGGAGGACAGCTGGAATTCCTGCACCACTTCCTGCGAGAAGTTTTGCTGCGTGCCGCCGGTCACCGAGTCGGCGATGGTGGCGCCATCCACGGTGATGCGCACGGAGCCGTTGCCGGAATCCGCGCCCAGGATATTCACATCGAACAGCCGGTTGTACTGGCCCACGCTATTAGCCGAGACGGTTACGCCCGGCTCCAGCATGGCCAGGTTCAGGAAGCTGCGGCCGTTGAGCGGCAGGTTCTCGATCTCCTGGCGCGTGATCACGCCCCCGATGGTGTGGCTATCGTAGTCGATCTGCGCGGCTTCGCCCTGCACGCTGACCACTTCGTTGGCCGCGCCCACCTGCATGCCCAGTTCGACGTTGGTGACCCGGCCTACCTGCACCGTGGCGTTATCGACCAGCGTCCTGAACCCGGATGCCTCCGCCTTCACGCTGTAATCTCCCGGCAGCAACGGCGCCACATGGAACGTTCCGTCGGCGGCCGATACCACCTGCCGCACCCGTCCGTTATCCTTGTTGGTGACCGTTACGGTGGTCCCTTGCATCAAGCCGCCGGTCTGGTCGTGCACCGTGCCGTTCAATGATCCTACCGGCACCTGGGCCAGGCCCTGAACTACTCCCCATGCTGCAACGCACAATAGCGACAGACTGAGTCGCGTTCGATTGAACATGTCTCCCCTCCAAAGGTTGTGCGACGAAAAAGTCGCACGTCGCGTTAGGTTACTCACCGTTGAGGGTCGTTGTCAAGGGGGGTAGGGTTGGGGGGTGACTACACCTTATAGTCCGTATTCCAGAGTCAATGGTCTCGGCTTGGGGCGGCATGGCGGAGCGAGGCCACTTCGCTGGGTGATTTCACCCACCGCGCGGCGATGCGACGGCCGCAAGCCCTTATGTTTCAACGGGTAGATGGTGGCCGCGGAATTACTTCCTCTGCATCCGAATTGCAGGAGGAGGAGACCCGATGGATTTCAACCAATCGCCCATGCTGGTCATTTGGGAGGTGACACAGGCGTGCGACCTGGCATGCGTACACTGCCGCGCATCCGCCCAGTCGAGCCGGGACCCGCGGGAACTGGATACCGCGCAGGGTTTCGAACTGCTGGAGCAGATCAAATCGTTCGGGAATCCCTTAGTGGTTTTCACGGGAGGCGACCCGCTGAAGCGCCCGGACCTGTATGCACTGATTCGCCACAGCGTGAAGATCGGGCTGCGCACGAATGTGACACCCAGCGCCACGCCACTGCTGAACGAGGCGGCCATCGACCGCTTCCAGGAGTGCGGCGCCTCGCGGATGGCGATCAGCCTGGATGGGCCGGATGCGCAGTCGCACGACGATTTCCGCGGCATTCCGGGGACCTTCGACCGGGCCATGACGGCGCTCTATCACGCCAGGAAGATCGGACTCGAGACGCAATTCCAAACTACGGTGACGCGGCGCAACATGGCGCGGCTGCCGGAGATGCGAAGATCGCGGAAGACGTGGGCACCAGGATGTGGAGCCTGTTTTTCCTGATCGTGACGGGGCGGGCCTTGGAGAACATGGATCTGGCCGCGGAAGAATACGAGCACGTTTTTGATTTCATGTACGAGCTGTCGAAGACCGCGCCGTTCGCGATCAAGACCACGGAAGCGATGCACTACCGGCGTTATGTGGCGCAGCGCATGAAGGCGGAGCACAGGTCGGCGGCAGAGAGCCAGCGGACCGGGGCGGTGATGTGGCGCACGGCCGGTGTAAGCGACGGGAAGGGGTTCGTCTTCGTTTCGCACACCGGCGAGATCTTTCCCAGCGGGTTCCTGCCGATTACGGCGGGCAATGTGCTGCGCGATTCACTGACCGACGTCTACCAGAATTCCAGCCTGTTCCGCTCGCTGCGGGACGTGGACCAGCGCGAAGGCAAGTGCGGCATCCGCGAGTATCGGAAGATGTCTGGGCCGACGCGCTGGCGGGATAGGAGCACCTGCCCCAGCTACGGGTTCCAGACGAAGCCGTGATTCAGCCCGTTTGCGTCGATGTACCAGCCGGCGACAGCCCCTGCGGCGTTGTTGGTGGAGGGCCGGGTACCCTGGGAAGCGGCAGTGCCCGCGCCGGGCGCGCCAAATGTGGCGAAATCACCCTGGGCTGATCGGACGAAGCCGTGCATCACGCTGTTCGAGTCGATGACCTCTCCGGTGACCTGTGCGGACGAGTTGATCGAGAAAGCCACTGTGCCTTGCACGAAGCCCGTGCCCCCTCCCGGAATATTGAATATGGTGTATTCGCCGTCGCGCGGGCGCAGGAAGCCATGGGCCTCGCCGTTGGAGTCGAGGAAGTAGCCCGTGATGCCGCCCTGCGGGTCGACGCTGGCGGCGATGGTGCCGTATTCCGGCGCCGCGCCAGGGGCGTTAACCACGGTGAAGTTCCCATCCGGTCGGCGAATAAAGCCGTAGGTGTTGTCGGCCGCGTCGGAGAAGAATCCGACGATCGTGCCATCCGGGCTCATGCACGTTTCCTCGCAGGGGTAGGTGTAAGTGGAGCCCGGTGGATCGAATGAAGTAATGTCGCCCTTGGGCGACCGCGCAAAGCCGTGATAGACGCCGGTCGCGTCAATGTAGACGCCGGTGGTTGCGCCTTCCCGATTGATGCTGAGCGCCTGGGTGCCCTGGTATGCGCCGGTACCGGCGCCCGGAGCGTCGAAGGTAGCGAAGGAGCCGTTAGGGAAGCGCACAAAACCGTGGTATACGTAGCCGGAGTCCTGAAAATCTCCCGCGATCATGCCTTGGCTGTTGATGCTGAATGCGGCGGTGCCCTGGTCGAGCCCATACCCCAAACCCGCTCCGGGGGCGTCGATGGAGGTGACAATACCGCCGGGAGTGCGCAGGAAGGCATGTTGCACGACGTTGGCGTCGGTGTAGAATCCCACGATCGCTCCGGGGTCGTTGTTGGCGAAAGCCACAGTGCCGCAACCCAGAGAGTCGGCACACGCGGGTGAGGTTACCGTGGCCGCGCCCGGCGCGTCGAACTCGGTCAGCGTGGGCTTAGGTGGTTGAGCCAAGGCTGGCAAAGCCAGGCTCGCCGCCAGGAAGGTCAAGCTAAGAAATCTCGTTTGCTTTGTGTTGTTCATATCGTTTCCCAAATAGGGCCTCGTTTAGCTTTAGCGATTCTGCGTCCAAATCCGCGCCCGCGCAATGTACCGGGGATGGATTGCGGGTGTATTTTGAATAGACAGGCAAGCCGCTTAAAAGAATAAACTTAGCCGCTCACCGAATCTTATTGAACGCCGCTGCCGGGGATGATAGACTCTATCGAAGGCTGGAGGACTCGATGGAAATCCCGGTTTCCAACCGCGCGCGGTTCGGAGCTTTTGAACTCGACCTCAAAGCTGGAGAACTGCACAAGGGTGGGCGCAGGATCATGCTCCAGGAGCAGCCCTTCCAGGTGCTGCGGATGCTGGTGGAGCTTCGCGGCGAGGTAGCCACCCGCGCCGAGATCTGCGCGAGGCTCTGGCCGAACGACACAGCCGTGGAGTTCGACCAGGCCATCAATACGGCCATCCGGAAACTCCGGGACGCGCTGGGCGATACCGCCGGCAAACCCAAGTACATCGAAACGGTCGCGCGCCGGGGCTACCGTTTGACCACGCCGGTGGAGTGGGTTACGCCGGCGCTTGTCGACCCGGAAGTGCTGTCCGGCGAGAAAATTTCCCATTACCGCGTGCTGGAGGTGCTGGGCGGCGGCGGGATGGGGGTAGTTTATAAAGCCGAGGACATCAAGCTGGGCCGCGCGGTGGCACTGAAGTTCCTGCCGGAAGAGTTCGCCCATCAGCCGCTGGCGCGGGCGCGCTTCGAGCGGGAAGCGCGCGCGGCCTCGGCCCTCGACCATCCCAACATCTGTCCCATTTACGAATTCGGCGAGCAGGACGGCCGGCCGTTCATTGCGATGCCGCTGCTGGAGGGGCAGACGCTGCGCGCGCGCGTGGCCGCGGGGGAAGCGCTGCCAATCGGCGAAATGCTGGATCTGGCCATTCAGATCGCCGACGGTCTGGAGGCCGCGCATCACAAGGGCATCGTCCATCGCGACATCAAGCCGGCCAACATTTTTGTCACGAATCGGGGAGAGGCCAAGATTCTCGACTTTGGCCTGGCCAAGATCGGAACGGAGCCCGCCGGTGTGCCGGCACAAGGGCAACCGACAACCCCTGGCGGGGTGGCCGGGACCGCGGCTTATATGTCGCCCGAGCAAGCGCGCGGGGAAGATCTGGACGCGCGCACGGACCTGTTCAGCTTCGGCGCGGTGCTGTACGAGATGTCCACGGGGCAGGCGTTCGGCGGCGCGGTGAACGGGCGGATTCCGCGGGAACTGGACGGCATCATCGGCAAGGCGCTCGAAAAGAACCGCGACTCGCGCTACCAGAATGCGGCGGAAATGCGCGCGGATCTGAGGCGGGCCAAGCGGGACGCGGATTCAAGACGGGCGGCGGCTGCCGATCCTGGGAAGGTCGCCCGGCCGCGGCTTCGGCTGGGGATCTTCGGCGCCGTTCTACTGGCGCTGCTGGCGGCCGCGTTATCCTATCGGGCTTGGATCTCCGACGGGCTGTTTCGCGCTGCGCCTCCTCCGGTGCCGGCGGCGTACAAGCAGATCACGTTTGTTGGGGATGCCGTTTTTCCGACTCTCTCCCCAGATGGAAAGGTCGTGGCCTACGTGGCCGGCTGGGCATGGCAGGAGCAAGAGCTGATGTTACAGGACCTCAAGGGAGGACAGGCCATTGAAATCGCCAGGGCCGCCAGGATTGGGAACCCGAGGTGGTCGCCAGACGGCGCGGAACTAGCCGTCTACCGGGAAGACCTGCCGCCGGGAGGCATATTCCTGATCCCTCGGCTGGGCGGCCCGTCGCGGTATATGGCCGGGGGAATTGTTCCGTGTTGGTCGCCCGACGGTAGTCAAATCGCGTTGGCCTGGACGAACCAATCTGGCTTCACCTTAGCGGACAAGGCAACCGGAAGAACCAGGGGGATCGATTTGCCCGGCTTTCGATGGTTGGGGAGCCTTGACTGGTCACCGGCGTCGCACTTGCTGGCGGTGGGGACGACCTTGGAAAACGGAGCGCAGGCGCTCTGGACGGTCTCTCCCGACGGGAGCCAGCAACGCAAAATTATCGAGGAGAATGGCCTTGATTCACCCCGCTGGTCTCCGGCCGGAAATGCGGTTTACTGCCTTCACACCATCCAGGGCGGCACTCAAGGTCTCCTCAAGATCCCGCTTGGCGGCAAGCCGGAGCAGGCCAATAGTCCGCCGGTGTTATTGAGCGGTTTGCAGACCGGCAGTTACTTTACCGTATCCGCGGATGGGACGCGCCTGGCTTACTCAAGCAACGAGCGTCACTCGAATCTATGGCTGGCTCAGCTTCAGAGCCCGAATCGCGGCCCGGGCAAGGAGATGCAAGAGAGGCCTTTGACCAGGGGCACTTCAAAGTTCGATTCGCCCAGTATTTCGCCCGACGGCAAATGGATTGCATTCGTCGCCCAGGGGCACATTTACAAGATGCCGATGGAGGGCGGCGGCACGCCCATACAGTTGACATTCTCGAGCGCCTCCGAGTTTAGCCCTGCGTGGTCTCCAGATGGCAAGCGGATCGCGTTCGGCACCAACGAGAGCGGGGTCTACAGGGCCGGGATTGTGGGTT
>Ga0181534_10001020_pt1 | contig 18895 bp, 12 predicted proteins | sample PEATcosm2014_Bin_37_FD_119758 | JGI IMG/M metagenome (GOLD analysis project Ga0181534, IMG submission 119758) | Peatland microbial communities from MTU Mesocosm Facility, Houghton, MI, USA - PEATcosm2014_Bin17_10_metaG | ecosystem: Environmental > Terrestrial > Soil > Wetlands > Peat | place... | reverse complement strand
GAAAACATAATGCTGGGAATCGAAGTTCGACGGATCGATGAACATCATCTCCGTGAAGCCGATAGGGTTGTAAGTGAAGTGCCGGTCCAGCCCCAGCGCCTTGCTCAGCCCGGTAAGGGAACCAAGCGAATTCTTGAAGAAGCCCTTCTGTTTCTCGGTGCGCGGAGAATAGGCCTTATCAAAGAAGCCCTTGCCGAAGTCAATGCGGCTCAGCATGTACTGGTCGTCGACGGGAACCTGATAAAGCAGCACGTCGGGGCGCGTGTTCTGGATGTAGGTTTCCACCAGCGGCGTACGCGTCTGGATGTTCTTGATCAGCACCTTCTCGCGGCCAACGGCTTTTTCAACCAGCGCGGCCTGCTCTGGCGTCAACTGGTGCGCCAGTTGATACTTGGGCTCTTTCTTGGCGTATGCGCAAGCTGCTCCCAGGCTCAAAAAGAGGAAGGTGAGGACGATCTTCCGAAATGTCATGTCAGGCTCCTAGGTAAGTCTTTCAGTTCTTGCTCGTGCCGCGCCTGGCGCTTCGTATTCGGCAACCGGAAAGCTGGCAGATGAGCTGCGACGCGGCAAATTGCTACGCCAATTGAAACGTGATCGAAATGTTGGTGGTTGAGTCCATTGGCTTGCCGTTCTGAGTCGCCGGACGAATCACCTTTCCTTGTTGTACCGCTCGCTTGGCCTGTTCGTCCAATCCGTGACCGAGGCCGCGGATTACGTTCAGCACCTGAATCTGTCCGTTGGCGTAGAACGTCACCCGCAAAACCACCGTTCCTTCTATTTTCAACTGTCGCGCTTCATCTGTATAGGCGGGGCGGGGAATTGAAACCTCGACCTGCGTATTGGAAGGAGCAACCGGTGGAGCTGCTGCCGCAGGCCTGGCCACGGCAGTCGCAGCAGGCATAGCCACCGAGGCGACCTTGCCGCCGCCTCCTGTGGGAGACGTGCCGCTGGCTCCGGGAATGCCGGCGGAGGCGACCTTGCCCGTCACGCCGGCATTCGATCCGGCCTTTAGCCCGTTGCCGATGCCCGTCGAGCCGACCACGCCATGCGGTGCGACCGCAGGACCGTTCATCCCGCCATACGGGTTGCCGATGGCCGCAACTGTAGCCGGGCGGGTGGCATTCGGATTCGGCGTCACGCCAAAGGTCTGTCCCAGATGCACCGGCGTCGTCGAGGGCTTGACGGCGTTGCTCTGCGCCGGCATCGCCGCGGTCATTGCCGCCTTGGGTTGGGGCGCTTCAACCACCTGCGGCTTGGCCGCTTTGATCACCGGCAGAGCCACCTTGGTTTCCATCTGGATCGGCTTCAGTTCCGGCTTCGGCTCCGGCTTCGGCATGTTGAACTTCGGCTCTTCCAGCTTTACCAGCGCGGGGCGCGGCGTGTCCGGCACTTTAGGTGGCGGCGGCATCTTCACCTTGGGCGGCGGTGGTGGCTGCTTCACCGGGAAAATCAACTCTGTGTTCTCAAACTTGTGGTCATCCACGACCTTTTTCACGGTCAGTCCGACCAGGATGGCCAGCAAAAGAATCACGCTGTTGACCGTCATGCTGACGATGAAGGACTTCATCCGTCCTTCGGGTTCAGGAAGCAAGCCGAAGTTGGTCCGTCCTGGGGAATAGTTTGACGACATAGTCTCAGTCCTCGCTTACGGCCGTTTGAACGGCTCGGTTTTGTCGCTTCCATTACGGAGCTTCATGGTGCAAACGCGGAATGAAGTTTCACATTCCAGAACCAGACGGGCGGCAAAGACATCAAGCCGCGGCTGGTCCGGCCTGATCGTGTCAAATGTTTTTGTTGCGTTCGAAACGGTGGGGATAAATTGCGGCACAAAAGCGATTGTTTGCTTTGCCGGATTGCCTTCTCTGTCGGTCGAGCGAAAAGCGGAGTGATAGACAAGCGCCACCGGTCAACTGTGTGTGAGCAATACGGTTTGTTGACCGCGTAGACCCCGGACATCCCGGCTCCCAAATCTCCACCTAGGCAAGCAATCCAACAAAAAAGCGATCCCTCGCCGGAGGGGCGAAAAGGGTATCGTATGCCAGATCGGCGCAATCCGGCAACTGGTACCGACCCAGTGCCGCCAATCCTATAGAATTACGTTAAATCAAATAGCAGTGGAAAGGTAGTCTTTTTTGAAGATATTGGTAACAGGTGGAGCAGGGTACATCGGTGGTACTGTTGCCGGGCTGCTTTCCGAAAAAGGGAACCATGCGGTTATACTCGATAACCTCATCCATGGGCGGCGCGATCTGCTTCCGCCGGGGGTGGCTTTTGCGCAGGCGGAGTTGAGCGACAGAGCCGCGATTGAAAACCTTTTCATCGCCGCCAAAGCGGAAGGTCAGCCCTTCGACGCTGTTCTCCACTTTGCCGCGCTCATCGAGGCCGGCGAGTCGATGGCGCGCCCCGAGGAATTTTTCCGCAACAACACCGCCTCGACGCTGGCACTGCTTGAAGCCATGCTCGCGCACGGCCCGCGCCGCCTCGTCTTCTCCTCCACTGCCGCTGTCTACGGCGAGCCGGAAACGGTTCCCATCGAAGAGGATGCGCGGCTCTGCCCGACAAATCCTTATGGTGAGTCGAAATTGCTTGTCGAACAGATGCTGGCCTGGTTTAACCGTCTCCACGGACTTCGCTCCGCCTCGCTGCGCTACTTCAACGTCGCCGGCGCGCCCGAAGGCCCGAATGGCATCACCCGCGGCGAGGCGCACGAGCCGGAGTCGCATCTCATCCCGATTATTCTCGATGTCGCCCTGGGCCGCCGCGCCTCCATCAACATCTTCGGCGACGATTACTCCACGCCGGATGGAACCTGCGTCCGCGATTACATTCACGTCTCCGATCTGGCCGACGCTCATCTACTGGCCCTTGAAGCGTTGGACAAAACACAGCCGGGTGCGGAACGCCTCGTTTATAACCTCGGCAACGGCCAGGGGTTCAGCGTGCGTGAGGTCATCGAGTCCGCGCGCCGCGTCACCGGACATCCAATTCCGGCGGTAGTTCATCCCCGGCGTGCCGGAGACCCGGCTGTTCTCGTGGCCAGTTCAGCAAAAGCTATCCGCGAACTAGGCTGGAAGCCGAAGTACACGGAGTTGGATGAGATTCTGCGCACGGCTTGGATATGGCATCAGAAGCGGTATGCCTGAGCTCAGCGGCGATCCATGTATGTCTCATTCCAGGCCTATTTGTAGGTGAGCGAAGAGTTTTTGCCGTGACGAGGTGCGCCAATGAGATTAGTTTGTGTCGTAATATTCTTGCTGGTTCTCGGAACTCCGCTCTCTGCTCAACAGCCACAAGGCTCTTCCGGTTCAGGCGCGGATAAACCTGATAAATCCTCAAGCAGGATCATTCACTTATCGAGGAATGAAATCATTCGTCACATAGCTATGAGAAGACCTGCCCTGCCGGATGGACTCAGAGAAGCTAGTGTGAACCTTGATGAAACAATGGTTGTTCGTTTGCGCTTTGACTCAACAGGGAAGGTGGAAAGCCTGCGATTTCTGTCCGATCCTTCAATGGCTGGGCAGATGGTGCTTGAATCCCTGAAGAACTGGACATTCACACCGGTAGCGCGCAATGGAAAGAACTGCGGTGGCAGAGGCCAACTGAGAATCCGATACATATTGCACAACGGTATAGCGACAATGACAGTTGAGCCAGATGATCAATAGACCAGCCCGTCCCTCCTCCTCACTTCTTCAACGCCAGCAGCGCATCCCGGTCCACAATATTTCCATCCAGCAGCAGCGTGGAAATCCGCCGCGCATTCCAGATATTCTGCGCCGGGTCGGCGTCGAGCACCAGAATATCGGCGCGTCGTCCTGGAGCGATCATACCTAACTCAGTCCATCCGAATTGCAGCGCATAGTTATTTGTAGCCGCTGCCAGGGCCTCGCGCGGGGTAAGTCCGAGGCGCACCAGCATTTCGAGTTCGGTATGTATGGAGATGCCCGGCATGGAGCCAAAGACCGGCGCCCCCGATGCAGCCAGATAGTGCGGATAAGCGGTAAAGATCGCCTGATTGATCTTCCACAGCCGCAGCGCGCCCAGCTCGCTTTTTTTGCGCTGATTCTCTTCCATCCATCGCTGCGTGGAGTTGGGCAGATGACGCGTCCACAGGGCCAGCGGATAAGTCAGCTCGCCCGTCGCGCGATCTGTTGGCGAGAACATCTCTGCCGGGTCAAGCAATTTGGCTGCCGGTTCCTGCCAGAGGTTTCTGTGCGCGGGTAACTGAGCGTAATAAAGGCTGAATGTCGGCATCAGCGCGGCGTGATGGGTTGCCACAAAATGCGCGTAGTCGCGCAGGTGCAAGTCAGTCGGCGGCAGCATCTCCGAGTATCCATATGCGGTGTTTGCGGCAGTGCCCTCGGGCGCTTCCACCAGCGGCTTCTGCAACTCATCGGGAATCACGCCGAGTTCATAGCGGCTCATATGCAGCAGCACATCCACGCCCGCCTCGATGCCAACCTTGTAAGGCGTCGATACGAATTCGCCGTAAGTGGCGAGGCCCATCTGATGCGCGTGTGCGATGATCCACTGCGTATTGGCCGCCGTCAGATCATGGCCGAGCCAGAGCGCGCGTGTGCCCAGTTTGGCGGTTGCCGCCAATTGCAATGCAGTATCTTCGGGTGTCAGCTCGGCGGGATGCGCGCCTTCTTTGAGCTTCGCTGCCCACTCCGGTTTGCCGGCCAGCAAGCTCCAGTTGTCGGTAGTGCCGATAGAGTCCAAAAGATAGAGATGCGGGCTGGGATTGGCGGCCATGTCAATATGGCCGCGGCGGTCGTCGCTGCTGGCTACAACCGTGGTCACGCCCATGTACAGATTTGCGTTGGCCTGGCCCTGGCTGTTCATGCCCGCGAAGCCATCGACGAGTCCTGGGAGCAGATATTTCCCGGTGCAATCAATGACGCGCGCGCCTTTGGGAATCGGCACCGAGGCGCGCGAACCCACATCGGTGATGCGCCCGTCGCGCACGATCACAATCGCATCCTGCAGATCGTGGGCAGAGTGGCCCCAATCGGCCACGTCCACCACCGTCGCTCCGGCAAGAACCAGGGAAACTGAATTCGGCGCCTGCGCCCAGCCTTGAAAACTGGTCAGGGCAGCGGCACCGAGAAAAAATGAAACAATTCGCAACAATCGCATAGGCAATCTGTCTTGCAAGGATTGTCGCACAGCAAACCCGGCAATCCTATAAGAAGATAGATGCCTGCATTTTTCCACAGCGAATTTTCATCCATCAACTGCTAACTCGCCACCAGCCGCGTCCGTTGCCGGCTCTTGATCCACGGCAGCACCTGTCCCAGCGCGGCTTCCACGGTCACTCCATACTTGGCGCGCAATGCATCGATCTTGCCATGCTCGATGAAATGATCGGGCCAGCCAATGCGCACTACAGGAATCGCGCAGCCCATCTCTTCCAGGGCTTCAAGAACCGCCGAGCCGAAGCCGCCCATGCGCACATGATCTTCAAAGGTGACAAAGGCCGCAACGCGCTTTGCATACTGCGCCAGCATCTCGCGGTCAATCGGCTTCACAAATCGCGGATTGATGACCGCTGAAGAGTAGCCCTCTCGTTCGAGCTTTGCAGCCAGTTCCCGCGCCATGCCGATCATCGGACCCAGGCCCAGAATTGCAATGTCCGAGCCGTCGCTGATCACCTCAGCTTTGCCCACTGCGAGTACGGCAGGCCGCGGCTTGCGCTCAATGCCTGCAACCGCGCCGCGCGGATAACGAATCGCGCTCGGCCCATCGAGCGTTACAGCCGTCTCCATCATATCGGCGAGCTCGTCTTCATCTTTTGGAGCCATTACAACCATCTCGGGAATGCCGCGCAGATAGCTGATGTCAAACAAGCCATGATGGGTCGGCCCGTCATCGGCTGAAAGTCCGGCGCGATCCATGCAGAAGACGACCGGCAGCTTTTGCAAACAGACATCGTGCACAATCGGATCGAATGCGCGCTGCAAAAATGTTGAGTAGATCGCGCAGACCGGGCGGTATCCGCGCGTCGCCATGCCCGCGGCAAAGACCACCGCATGTTCCTCGGCGATGCCCACATCAAAGTAGCGCGTGGGATGATGCGGGCGGAAGAGATCAAGGCCCGTGCCGCTGGGCATCGCGGCGGTGATGGCCACGACCTTGTCATTGCGATTGGCCAGATCGACGAGCGTGTTGGCGAAGACCTCGGAGTAAGTGGGCAGAGCCGCCGGAGCTGTCGATCCTGTCTCCGGGTCATAGGGTCCAAGTCCGTGAAATTTCTTCTGCTTCTCCAGGGCCGGCTGATAGCCGCGCCCTTTCTGCGTTAGCACATGCAGCAGCACCGGGCGCTTCTCTGTCTTGAGAAATTTGAAGGTCTCGATCAGCAGCGGCAGGTTGTGCCCGTCAATCGGTCCATAGTATTTCAGCCCGAACTCCTCGAACATCATCGACGGCCACAGGATTCCCTTGGCCGCTTCTTCGGCGCGCCGCGCCACATGCACAGCCGTTTTGCCGCCGAAGCGCTCGAGCAACCGCGCTGCCGAGTCATGCAGATGCACGTAGTGTTCATTGGTAACGATGCGATGGAAGTAGCGCGCAATCGCGCCCACGTTGCGGTCAATCGACCACTCGTTGTCGTTGAGCACAACAATCAGCCGCTTGGTTTGCTCGGCGATATTGTTCAGCGCCTCAAAGCTGATGCCATTGGTGAACGCAGCGTCGCCGGCCACGGCAATCACATGCTCGCTGCCGCCTGCCAGATCGCGGGCCACAGCCATTCCCAGGGCTGCAGAGATCGCGGTCCCGGCATGGCCCGCGCCAAAGGCATCGTGCTCGCTCTCGGTGCGCAGCATAAAGCCGTTCAGCCCGCCCGGCTGGCGAATTGTACTGAAGCGCTCCAGCCGCCCGGTGAGAATTTTGTGGATGTACGCCTGGTGGCTCACGTCGAAGAGCAGCTTATCTTGCGGAGTATTGAAGACGGCGTGAATGGCCAGCGTCAGCTCCACCACGCCGAGGTTTGGCCCCAGATGACCGCCGGTTTTGGCCAGTGTCTGAATCAGGAACTCTCGAATCTCTTGGGCCAATTCCGTCATTTGCGCCGGTGTCAGCTTCTTCAGATCCGCAGGGGAATGAATTTGCCCGAGCCAGGCTCCCATCCGTTTCCTTTCCCCGGGAATGTGCCGGGCAGCGAAAATTTCTCTTGCTTCAGGGCAGGGTCGTCCCAGAAAATCCGCCAATTCACAGTATACCAACCGGGTAAAGTTCCCTGCCGAGAGGTTAGACGGACCGCTCGAGCGGCTGGTAGTGACGGAATATAGAGCCGTACTCGGAAATCATCGCATCCCGGGGTGTTCGTCCGGATAAATCCGCCGATAGGACTCTTATGCTTCTCAAGCGGAGTCCGCAGTGCAACGGCCTGAGCGCCCTGGCGGCAATTTCTCCGCCCCGCCTTGCTCTGTTCGCGCTTGCCCGCCTTGCTCCGTTCGCGATTCTATGTTGCTCGATGGATTTTGGATGGGGGCAGTCTGCCGGGCTGCGCGCTCCTGCGGTCATTACATCGGTCAGCCAGATACGCCGGTCGCACCCCGATGCGGCTGGAACTCCGGTATCGGTGAAACTGCGTGGCGTCGTCACCTACTACGATTCTGCCGGCCCGAACCTCTTTGTGCAGGATGCCAGCGGCGGCGTATGGGTGGATCTGCGCGGATTCAAAGGCGAACCGCCCCGGCCCGGACAACTGCTGGAACTGCGAGGGGTCGTGGCTGCCGGATTTGCGCCCTATGTGGCCCAGCCGAAGTGGAAGATACTTGGCTCTTCGCTTTTGCCCCAGCCTTTGCATTTGAGCTACGAGCAGGCCGCTACCGGGGCCTTTGACAGCCAATGGGTGCAGATGGAGGGCATTGTCCATTCGTTTGTTCTGGAAAAGGCGGGCAGAGTTCTGGTCATTGACGTAGCCACGCCGACGGGAAAATACAAAGTGCGGGTTCCCGCGTACAATTCTCCGTTTCCGATGCAGCTGGTGGACGCAAAGGTTGCGTTCAAAGGGGTTTGCGGAGCAGCCTTCAACACCCGCCGCCAACTGGTCGCGATCCACCTGCTGATGCCCGGGTTGGAGGATCTTAAGGTTTTGGTTGCCGCGCCATCCGATCCTTACGCGGTGCCGGCTACGCCAATCAGTCAGCTGGGGCGGTTCTCCGCCGATCTCGCCGAGGAGCATCGCGTTCGCGTGGCTGGTGTCATCACCGCTCATTTTCCGCAGCGCGGTTTTTTTTTGATGGACTCAACTGGCGGCCTCTATGCGGAAAGCCAGGATGGGACACCGGTAAACGAAGGGGATGAAGTCGAGGTGGTGGGATTCCCCTTCAGGGGCGACTACAGCGCTGTCCTGCGATCTGCCATCCTCCATCCGCTGGGCAGGAATCGATCACTCACCCCTGCGGCGATCACCGGCGTTGCGGCGCGGAAAGGCGGCTATGACGCGCAACTGGTTACGATCGCCGGAACCGTGCAGGGGATCAATGCTTATAGCAACGGCTATTCTCTGGTGGTTCAATCCGACGACGGAGTTCCTTTCGAGGCAATCTTCGGCGCACCAAACCTCTCTGGCCAGCGACCGGCGGTGGGCAGCAAGCTCAGCCTGACAGGAATCTGTTCGGTCAAGACCAACGAGAATGGGAATCCTGACGCATTTGAGATTGTCTTGCGTAGCCCGCAGGACATCCGTGTGCTGGCATCCGCTCCGTGGCTCACAGGCCGTCGCGCGGCTTACATTCTGCTGGTGTTTTTTATGCTGACCCTCTCCGTGCTGGGATGGGTCTTCATCTTGCGCAAGCGCGTTCGGCATCAGACGCACTTGATACAACTCCGACTCGAAAATGAACTGATGCTCGAGGAGCGTTATCGCCGCATGTTCGAGCGCAATCTCACGGGTTTGTATGTCGCTCAGGCGGACGGGCACATTCTTGCCTGCAATGAGACCTTCGCCCAGATTCTCGGCTACGCCAGCAGCAAGGCTCTGCTTGAACACCCGGAAGGAGCCGAGGCGGTCACGGCAATGTTCCATGCGCATCTCCGCCAGGAAAGCGCGCCTGGATCGAATCAGATTCTCAATGCCGAGCATCGCTTTCAACGCAGCGACGGAAGCTGGCGGTCGGTCCTGGTGAATATCCGCATCGCCCGCGCCGCAGACAAGTCTTCGGCCTTGCTCGAAGGCGGAATTGTGGACATTTCAGACCGCAAGGCGGCGGAAGAGCAGGTCAAGTTCCTCGCCTACTATGACTCCCTTACTGGCCTGCCCAATCGCAGCCTGCTCAAAGACCGGCTGACCAAGGCGCTGGCCTCGGCCCGGCGGCACAAAGAAAAGGTCGCCGTCCTGTTTCTTGATCTGGACCGCTTCAAGATCGTCAATGACTCCCTCGGTCACTCCAGCGGCGACCTTCTACTGCAAGAGGTCGCGCTGCGGCTGAAGAAGCTGGGCCGCGAGGAAGACACGATTGCCCGTGTCGGCGGGGATGAATTCCTGATTGCGCTGACCTCCATTGAAGGGCCAGACGGCGCAGCCAGCGCGGCGGAGCGGATCCTGATTGAGATGCAAAAAGAATTTTCCGTAGAAGGCCATTCTTTCTGCATCGGATGCAGCATCGGAATCAGCATCTTTCCAGAGCATGGACAAGACGATGAGACGCTGATCAAGAATGCCGACGCCGCGATGTATCTTTCCAAGGAGAACGGCAGAAATACATACCGGTTCTTTACCGAAGAGTTGAACATCCAGGTTGTCGAGAGGTTGAACCTGGAGAGCAATCTGCGTCAGGCTATTGAGAGAAATGAATTGTTTCTCGTCTATCAGCCGCAATTCAACATTGCCACGCGAAGAATCGCCGGGGTAGAAGCTCTGCTGCGCTGGAACCATCCGCAACTGGGCATGGTGCCGCCCGACCGGTTCATTCCCGTGGCCGAGAGCAGCGGGCTCATTGTTTCAATCGGCGAATGGGTGCTGCGAACGGCATGCATTCAGGCAAGAAAATGGCAGGATGCCGGATTTCTGGTGCAAACAGTCGCGGTCAATGTTTCAGCGGTGCAATTCAGGCAAGAGGGCTTCTGCGCGATGGTAAAATCTGTTCTTGCCGATACCGGAGTCGCGCCGCAGCATCTTGAACTGGAGCTGACCGAAAGCCTGCTGCTCTCCAATGCGGATTTGATCTTCGCCCTGCTCGAAGAACTGAAAAAAATGGGATTGAAGCTGGCCATCGACGACTTCGGCACCGGTTATTCGAGTCTCAGCTATCTGCGGCAGTTTCCCGTAAGCAAGCTCAAGATCGATGGATCGTTCATTGAGGAGGTTGCCGTCAATTCCGATGACGCAGCCATTACCGCGGCGATCATCGACATGGCGAAGGCCCTGAACCTGCGAGTGATCGCCGAATGCGTGGAGACGCAGGCGCAGTTCTCGTTCCTCGAAGAACACGGCTGCGACGAAATCCAGGGCTACTACTTCAGCAAGCCGCTGCTTCCCGCTGAAGTGGATGAGCTGCTACTGTCGGAATTTTCCCTTGTCGCCAGCCTGACAGGCTCATAAGTAAAGGATTCAAAGCCTTACAGGCATCGCTCTGCTGCTTTGCCATAAAAGCCAGTCTCTTCTACAAAAGAAAATAAGATTTATCTCGCTATTTCATAATTGCCAGTGCTACTCTACCACGAATCATGGGCTGCTCCAGCCCTCCAAAGTGAAGGGTCGGACATCCCCCTACGACCACCCCCAATCCAAGGAGATACCATGATTCGTAAAATGGCACTGTGTTTGCTCACAGTTGTGGCGATTTTCGCCGTTGCAACCGCGTACTCCCACGCCTCAACCATCCTCACCCAGCACGTACGCGAAGTAACCCTCACTGGCGAGGCTTCGGCCATTGGCCACCTGCCGGCTAAACAGATGATGCAACTGGACCTAGTTCTGCCCTTGCGCGACCAGGCCGGACTCGATGCTTTCGTCAAGGATCTCTACAATCCGTACAGTTCGTCGTACCGGAGCTTCCTTACGCCCGCTGAGTTTACTGAGCGCTTTGGCCCAACGCAGGCGGATTACGATGCCGTTGTGCGCTTTGCCAAATCCAGCGGATTCGAGATTGTCGGCGGTTCACGCGATGGCATGATCGTCCAGGTAAGAGGCACAGTGTCTATCATTGAGGCCGCTTTCCACATTAGCCTGAACACTTACATTCACCCGACTGAAGAACGTATCTTCTACGCGCCCGACCGTGAGCCGACAACAGATCTGCCCTTTGCGCTGTGGCATGTATCCGGACTCGACAACTACTCCATTCCACACCCGATGCTTGTGAAGCGCAGCGAGTACGCGCGCGAGCATGGCATTGACGTCGAGAAAGTAGTCCCGCATGCCACTACCGGCTCGGGGCCATCGGCTTCGTTCCTGGGCAGCGACATGCGCGCAGCTTACTATGGTGGAACAGCTCTTACCGGCGCAGGCCAGAACCTCGGACTCCTGGAGTTTGTAGGTACTGACCTCGCCGACCTGACCACCTACTACACCAACGTGAAGCAAACCAATAGCGTTCCCATCACACTGCTTTCAACCGACGGAACCAGCACCAGCTGCCTCGCCAGAAGCGGCTGCGACGATACCGAGCAAACCCTGGATATGACCCAGGCTCTTGGCATGGCGCCCGGCCTGGCCAGCCTGACTGAGTACATTGGGTCAACCGATACGGCTATGATCAGCGCGATGACCACCCACAGCCCGCTGCCCACAACCATCGGCTGCTCGTGGGGGTGGACGCCTGCCGATCCAACTACCTTGAACCCTTTCTTTGAAAAGATGTCGGCGCAGGGCCAAAATTTCTTTGCGGCCTCCGGTGACAGTTCCACATGGTCGACAAGAAATGAGGCTTGGCCGGCGGACAATGCCTTCATCGTTTCTGTCGGCGGCACCGATCTGACGACCGCCAGCGCAGGCGGCGCATGGAAGTCGGAGACGGCATGGGTTGATTCGGGCGGTGGCATCTCACCGGACAAGATCGCGATTCCCGCATGGCAACAGCTTGCCGGCGTCATCAACTCCAGCAATAAGGGTTCGACGACCTTGCGCAACGGCCCAGATGTTTCAGCCAATGCCAACTTCACCTTCTACACCTGCGCCGATCAGGAAGCCTGCCTGGCCAACGAATTCGGCGGCACCAGCTTTGCGGCGCCTATGTGGGCCGGTTACATAGCCCTTCTCAACCAGCAACTGAAGGCGGATGGTATTGCGCCTATTGGCTTCCTCGATCCGTTCTTCTACGAAATCGGTGTCAGTTCCAGCTATACCACCGACTTCCACGACATCACCAGCGGCAAATCCGGCAGCTTTTCGGCGGTCACCGGCTACGATCTGGTTACCGGGTGGGGCAGCCCCAACGGAGCTAATCTGATCAACGCTCTAGTTGCACTGGACTAGCTTCCAGCGAGTCATCAAGCAACAAAGCAGGCCCGGAGTTTTTTCCGGGCCTACTTTCGTCTCACTCTGGCGTTTAGCCAACCTCGTTCCCTCCGTTGTACGATGGCCTTATAGATTTTTTATTCAATCGGAGGATGCGAAGCGTGATGGGGAAGGGAATTGGAAATCGGAGATTTTTTTATAATGCGCTGCTCGCAGTGTTTTTAGCTGTGCCTGTTGTCGCGTCGGGGCAGTTGGTATTTCCTTCGAGCGATACTGCGGCTGCGCCCAACCCGCTCACCGATCCTACCGTCAAGCCGGGCAAGATTCTGCTCTACGATCTTGAAGCCCGCTTCGCCAAAGACGTTGCAGCGCGCGGCGGCGCGGCCTTTGCCGATTGGTTCGCTGAAGACGGCGTCGCGCTGGGTAACGGGCAACAGCCTGTGGTGGGACGTGTCGCCATCATGAAATCCGCTAACTGGGATCCCAAAGTCTATCAACTCACCTGGACGCCTACCGATGCTGTCCTCGGACCCTCCGGCGATGAGGGCTATACCTGGGGCCACTTTGAAGGCCACAGCAAAGACGCTAACGGAAACCCCGTAACCACCAGCGGCCGCTATATCACCATCTGGCGCAAGCAACCCGACGGCAAGTGGAAGGTTGTTCTGGATGCGGGAGCCAACGAGCCTGCCGCTGCAGGCGATTGCTGCAAGCTTCCCCCCGGCAACTGAGCAGAGCTAACGCAGAACGGTTAACAAGGGAGACGCTTCATTGCGCAGACTCATTGCCGGCGCCAGCCTTGCTTTTTGCGCCTTCTTCGGCACTCCCCGTGTCAGCCTGCCGCCCGGCCCATCGCCGACAAAACGGCCCAGCCGCTCAATGCGCGCGCGAAGACAGTGATTGCATTGCGTCGCATCTTCGTCAATGCAGGCCTTGCCGGGATAGATCTCGTACATCTGCCGGTAAGGAGAGGGCGTGAGGATCGGCATGAAGACATTGCCGCCGCTCTCCAGGCCGTGCTCGCGGCCATCTACCGTGTTAATTGTCGCCAGAGCAGTGGTTGCGGGCAGATTGGCTTCCGGGCACACCAGTCGCGTCAGCGCCACTGTCTTCAATACCATCCACTCATTGCTGGGCACCTGCTCCGAGCCGGCTGTAGCAACGTCTTTCGCGCCCAGCGGCGTATCAGGATGCGCGAGAAACGGGCCGATGCCCACCATGTCCAGATCCAGTTCGGCGAACAACTCAATATCCCGCGCCAGCATCTCGTAGGTCTGTCCCGGAATCCCGGCCATCACGCCGCTGCCGATCTCATAGTCCATTTCGCGCATCAGTCTCAATTGACCAATGCGGTCACTGGGTGTTGCCCCACGCAGCGGATGAATTGCTGCGTAGAGCGAGGGGTCGCTGGTTTCAAAGCGCAACAGATAGCGGTCCGCGCCTGCTTCCTTCCACAACTGCAGCTCATCGGGCAGGCGCTCGCCCAGGCTCAGCGTAATCGCGAGCGTCGTCTCCGCCTTGGTGGCGCGAATGATCTCCGCAAGCCACTCGGCGTGAATACCGAAATCCTCACCTGCTTGCAGAACAACTGATCCAAAGCCAAGTTCAACCGCTTGATTGGCACAGGCCAAAATCTCGTCGCGCGTCATGCGGTAGCGAGGAGTTTTGCGTGCTGCGCGCAGGCCGCAGTAGTGGCACTGGCGCATGCAGTAGCTGGAAATTTCAATCAGTCCGCGCAGATGCACAGCATCGCCGACATGCTCGCGGCGCGCCTCGTCGGCTTGCGCAAAGAGCCGCTCCAGCTTTGTCGGATCGCTCTCGCGTAGCCAGTCGAGAATTTGGTTGTGACTGAGCGCTGCCATCCCATTGCTCCAACATTTTTCAATCAGCAATCAATCAGCTCCCGCGCTTTTTTCTAGCGCGGGCTAGGCCGAAGGCAATCAAACCCACCGGAGGTGGTGGTTAGACGAAGACATCGCGTTTGCCGTTGCGTACGGCCACAATCATCGGCGTAGCAATGCGCTTCTGCGTCGCGTCCATCTGCGCAATCTGGTGAAGGATGTGTTGATCGCCAACTGTGCGTGTTTCCGGCGTGGCGTAGTCTTCCAGATATTCAGTGAAGGTAGACATCGCATTCGGCTCACAGTGGTATTTGATTGCGCCTGGCTTGGCGATATCCATGAAGTCCGAACCGGTGCGCCCGGTGCGATAGCAGGCGGTGCAGAAGGATGGCGTAAAGCCCATCGATGCAATCTCGCGCACCACCTGGTCCAGCGGACGCTTATCGCCGACGGCAAACTGGCTGCTCTCAAAATCGCCCTGCTCGCGTTCGTAGCCACCGGGGTCGGTACGGCTGCCCGCGGAAGTCTGCGAGATGCCGATTTGATAGCTCTTATGACGCACATCTGCGGACTCGCGCGTGGACATAATCATGCCAGTGTAGGGAACGGTGAGGCGCAGAATCGCGATCAGCTTGAGAAAGTTACTATCGCTCAAAGACCACGGGGTAGTTGCGGTAAAGTCCGTGCCCGAGGCCGGCTCAAGGCGCGGCACGCTGATGGTATGCGGCCCGCAGCCGAAGCGGTCTTCCAGATGATGAATGTGCTGCAGCATCGCCAGTAGCTCGAAGCGCCAGTCATAGATGCCCAGCAGCGCGCCGATGCCCACATCGTCAATCCCTGCTTCCATCGCGCGATCCATCACCGTGGCGCGCCAATCGTAATCGGACTTCTTGCCGCGCGTATGCACCTTGGCGTAGGTCTCGCGGTGATAGGTCTCCTGGAAGCACTGATAAGTGCCAATACCGGTGGCATGAAGATCGCGAAAATTCTCCACTGTCAGCGGCGCAACATTCACATTGACGCGGCGTATCTCACCATTGCCGCTGCGCGCGGCGTAAACTGTCTCAATGGCCTTATAGACGTACTGCAAACTATTTCCATCCGGATAAGACTCGCCGGCAACCATCAGAATCCGCTTGTGTCCCTGCTCGATGATCACCTTGACTTCAGCGGCAATCTGTTCCTGGTTCAAAACGATCCGGTGCAGGTCGCGATTGCTGGCGCGATAGGCGCAATAGCTGCACTCGTTGGCGCATTTGTTGCTGATGTAGAGCGGCGCAAACATTACCAGCCTAGATCCGTAGATTTCTTCCTTCACCGCGCGCGCTGTTGCAAATAGTTCTTCGGTAAGCTCGGGATCGGTGAGCGCAATCAACGTAGCCGTCTCGTCAAAGCTCAACCCCTGCATCGCCTTGGCTTTTTCAAAGATCGCGCGTACCCGTGCGGCTTCCGGCTCAACGGTATGGTTGAGGCAATCGAAGATCACCTGCTCATTCACATAAGTGGCTGTTTCAGAAATCTGCGGCATCGAACCTCCTCCGGTGCGCGACCAAATAGAAGTTGATCTGCGCCTATTGTTGCCGGGCGAAAATGCTTTGGGAACCGCCGCGGCAACATTCATAGAATGCGCCGGAAGAGGCGCCCGTGCGGTGATTCAGATCACATCTCCGGGGAGCAACATAGATTTACCGTAAGACTATGCACGCTCAGAAGGCTTCCCAATGCAAAACATCCTGCAGTGCGCGCTTTTCCATTACGGGCTTCTCGGCCGGATAACCGAAGGACACGATCGCGATCAGGCTGCGATCCTCGGGCGCGCCAAAGGCTTGTGCTACAACAGGCCCGTATGGCTGCTGAGTGCCAGCGACCCAGCAGCCACCAAGGCCATGCGCCTCAGCAGCAATGAGCAGATTTTCTGTCGCCGCGCAACAATCCTCAACCGCGTAGCTGGTTGGGCGCGAAAGCACCAGCACGGCGAAAGCCGCGTTGGCAATGAACTCCCCGTGGCCGATCATCGGCGGAATGCGCCGCAACCCGTCTTCACTGGTAACGACAATAAAATCCCAGGGCTGATCGTTCATCGCCGTCGGCGCCAGGCGCGCGCAGTCAATAATCTCCTCAATCACCGCGCGCTCCACAGCCTGGCCGGTGTAATTGCGAATGCTGCGGCGGCGCATGAGTATTTCAATCGTCTCCATTGTTTATCTTCCTCTTTTGTGGACCTTCGTTTCCATCCTACGACAGCGTCAATAGCCAATGCAGAGACTTTGGTCACATATTGCACGGTCAGCGCGGCGCACAATAGAAGTGCTTGCCGGCCGCATCGGAATTCCAGGAGAAGCGCATGAGCCAGTCAACGCGCATTGAAAAGGACTTGCTCGGCGAGCGTGTTCTCCCCCAAGAGAAGCTGTACGGGATTCACACAGCGCGGGCTATCGAGAACTTTCCCGTTGCACTTCGTCCCGTTCATGTAGCATTGGCGCGCGCCTTTGGAGAAGTAAAGCTGGCCTGCGCATTGACCAATCGCACACTTGGCGTATGGGCCGGCGATTCTGACAAAGCGGATGCCATAGAGCGCGCCTGCCGCGAATTGAATGAAGGCATGCTCGATGAACACATCGTAGTCGATGCTTTGCAAGGCGGTGCGGGCACTAGCACCAACATGAATGTCAACGAGGTCATCGCCAATCGCGCACTGGAACTGCTTGGCCTTGAGCATGGCACGTATAGTCGCATCTCACCGCTTGACGACATCAACCTGCATCAGTCCACCAACGATACTTACCCCACCGCGTTGCGGCTGGCCGCGATCCGCCTGCTGCATATGCTGGAGCAAAGCGTCGTCGCATTGCAGGAGTCTTTTCAGCGAGCCGAGAAGCGCTTCGCGCACATCGTCAAGGTGGGCCGCACGCAATATCAGGATGCGGTGCTCACTACGCTGGGCCGCGAGATGAGCGCGTACGCCGAGGCGATCAACCGAGATAGATGGCGCATCTACAAATGCGAGGAGCGGCTGCGTGTTGTTAACCTTGGCGGCACGGCTATCGGCACGGGACTTGCCGCGCCACGCGAATTTATCTTTCGCGTAGTAGACCAGTTACGCTCGCTGACCGGCATCGGCTTTGCCCGCGCTGAAAATCTTGTCGAAGCAACGCAGAATACCGATGTCTTCGCCGAGGTCTCCGGCATTCTCAAAGCTCACGCTGTCTCACTGATCAAGATTTGCACTGACCTGCGCCTGCTTTCCTCCGGTCCTGATGCGGGCTTTGGCGAAATACGGCTGCCCGCGCGCCAGGCGGGATCTTCCATCATGCCCGGCAAAGTGAACCCGGTGATTCCCGAGACGGCTACGCAGGCAGCGATGCTGGTGATCGGCAACGACAGCGTGATTACCGCCGCCTGTGCTGCCGGCAGCCTTGAACTCAATGCTTTCTATCCACTCATCGCGCATTGCCTGCTTGAAAACTTGGACCTGCTCGCGCGTACTGATGATCTGCTCCGCGGTCTTTGCGTGGATGGCATGGAGGCAGACGAAGAGCGCTGCCGCGCTCATGTTGAAAATTCAACTGCCTCGGCCACCGCGTTAGTTCCGGCTCTCGGTTATGAACGCGCCGGTGAAGCTGCGCGCATGGCGAAGGAATCGAACAGGACTTTGCGTCAAATCGTCGTCGAGAACGGATGGATGAGTGCAAAAGAATTTGATGAAGCCATCAGCCCGGAGGCTGTCTGCCGTCTGGGCTCTCCCGCGCATTATGAATTGAAGGAGGCATTGCGATGAGCACCACACCCAAAGGCCTGCGCCTGCACATCGGCTTCTTTGGCCGCCGCAATGTAGGCAAATCAAGTTTGCTGAATGCGATTACGCGTCAGCAGGTTTCTATCGTCTCAGAGATTGCCGGAACTACGACCGATCCGGTTGAAAAGCCAATGGAATTGTTGCCGCTGGGGCCGGTCTTGTTTATTGATACCGCAGGCATTGACGAGCAAGCTGGCGGGCTTGGTGCGCTGCGCGTAGAGAAGACGCGTCTTGCGTTGGAGCGCACTGAGATTGCTGTTCTGGTTGCTGAGGCCGGCGTATGGGGCGAGTTTGAGGAAGGTCTCCTTCGTGATTTCGCTCAGAGGCAGACGCCCACTATTGTTATTTTTAATAAGTCTGATGTGAGCACTCCTGATGCGTCGCTGCTTGCGCGGCTGAGAGAAGCGAAGCTGCATCTTGTTCACGCATCGGCAGTCACCGGGCAGGGATTGACCGAGTTGCGCGAGGCGCTGCTGGAGCTTGCTCCGCCGGACTTCATTGATTCACCCGCTATTGCAGGCGATCTTGTCGGTCCCGGTGAACTCGCCATCCTTGTTGTACCCATCGACAAGGAAGCTCCCAAGGGGCGGCTGATACTACCGCAGGTGCAGACGATTCGCGATCTCCTCGATACGGATGCAATGTGCATGGTGGTCAAAGAGCGCGAGCTGCGCAGTGCAATCGACCGATTAAAGACACCTCCCAAGTTAGTTGTCACGGACTCACAGGCATTCCTTAAAGTCGCTGCCGACACGCCGGCCAATGTACCGCTGACCAGCTTCTCGATTCTTATGGCCCGCTTCAAAGGCGATCTCACCGCGCAGGTCGAAGGCGCGATGGCTATTG
>Ga0181534_10001019_pt1 | contig 18907 bp, 14 predicted proteins | sample PEATcosm2014_Bin_37_FD_119758 | JGI IMG/M metagenome (GOLD analysis project Ga0181534, IMG submission 119758) | Peatland microbial communities from MTU Mesocosm Facility, Houghton, MI, USA - PEATcosm2014_Bin17_10_metaG | ecosystem: Environmental > Terrestrial > Soil > Wetlands > Peat | place... | reverse complement strand
TAGGTCGACTGCTCCCCCGAGAACCGCTGGAATCGATCACCGTGACTCGAGACTACGCCGAGCGACTATCTCGGCGAGAGGATATATTCTTCCTCCCGAGACGAAACCTCAGCATGTATACGACAGCGCTGGACGAATGTACGTTCGTGGGTGAAGAAGGGAGCGACGATGAGTGACGGAACAGCGGTCGTCGGTAAATCGACGCAGTCGGGTCCCCCGAGCGATCGAGCCCAGATCCAAGTGGTGCCCCTGGCGGGCCTGCCCGTTGTCGCGGCGGCAGTTGTCTTCGTGGCACTGTCCATTGGGTTTAACTGGGAGTGGGGACTGATGTTCAACCACGTCGTCGGCGGAGGGCTGTGGACGGGCATCGATCTTTTCGTGGGACTAGTGATCGGTCCAATACTGGGACGACTATCGATTCCCGCGCGAGCGGAGTTCTCCGCACGGTTCATGCCCAAGATGGTCATCATCATGCCCACGGTGGTGATGATGACGCTCGCCACGGGGTTTCAGGTGGCGCGTCAGGCGGGGAATCTCTCCGCCTCAAGTCCAAATCACGTCTGGCTCATTGTCTCGTTCTGTGTCGTCGGCGTCATGGCCGTCATCGCGCTCGGCATTCTCGAGCCGGCCAACATCGCAGTGCTCTACGAGATGAACAAACCGGTTCCTAACGGCGAGCTCATCGGGCGCCTCATGAAACGGTTCATCTACACCGCAGGTATTACCGGAGTCATGCAGGTCGCGACGCTCATCATCATGACGAGGCTGGCTTCGCGATGAGCGCGCGCGACACTTCCTTAGGCCTCCGCACCGATCAACCGGTTCCACCGGTGGGTTGGTTCAGCACCGGCGCGCTCGGATTAGTGGTGGTCGGCGGTATCATCCTCGCGTCCTACGCCCCGCGCGTGGCCCCTCGCGGCGTCGCCACGGTACTTTTGTGCGTCGCGGTGGCCCTTCTGGCCGTGTCGGGAGTGATGCTCGTGCGCATCGAGAGTTTCGCGTGGAGGACCTTCGCGACGGTCTTCAAGTGGGCACTTCTGGCGTACGTCATCACGTCGGGCATGATCGAGTTCGCCTTCGTGCACGATCACACGCGGGGCTACTCACTGGTGATCGTGACGCTCATGCTGGTCGTCTTCGCCCTCAGCGTTCCCACGACAATCGCCTTTACCGTTGCGCGCTTCGCTGACCCCAGCTAAGGCTTCGTGGCTTCAGAGATTGTGAGCGTCGAAGATCCGAGGCAACTGATCCGCCATAGGCACTGGCGTCTCACTATCACTTAAACTCGGCATCGCCATTTCGGGGAGTAAACACTCTCCAATGGCCTTCTGAAACGACTTCGACCGTTCCGTCGACGACTTTGATAGCGGTCTCGTCGTCAATCCCGTAGGCCGGACCTGGCACTCCGTCGGCCCACTCTTCTATTCTCGCGAGGGAAAAGTCTGGCATGTCGGGGTTATCGAGGTGGCCAATCATGGCAAAATCCACCCACCCCATGCCTTCTTCACTGCCGACCGGCGGGTTCACACCGTCATAGGGCACTCCGAAGTTAGGAGCCACCACCATGCTTCCCCCACTGACCCCCACGTAGACAATCTCTCTCTCCATCGACGTAAGTAGGTCCGCCAAGCCCGATTGGCGCATCCAGTAACACAGATACAGCGGATCGCCGCCCCACACGAGCAAGGCGTCCGTTTCTTGGACCGCAGGAACCCAATCGGACTCCTTGATGCTGGGCAGCGCAGTGAGTTCCAACACCCCCAATGACTTCCACCCCAGTTCACTCAAGTGGCTCTTGGCCACTCCGCGGATGAATCTGTAGGCCCCTTCTGCACCATTGGGAAGCGGATACGTTGCGGTAGGAATGCAAAGAGCACTGGACTCAGCTATCGGTTTGCCGAGTAGTTCCACCAACGCGTCGTTGATGCTCGCGTTGCTGATGCCAGCAGAAGTCAGCAGAAATTTCATAAGGTCACCGCCGGCAATGATACTGAGCACGTTCTTCATTGCTGGTGTCAAAAACCCGAAGCAACAAATTTGCTACCAATCATTGGCGCTTGATTGATACCGATCTACCCGGAGACAATCGCGAAGTACATTCTGAGCGTGGTGGACTACCCTGAGCCCCGTATACGCCAGACGGTCGTGGACACAACAAATCCCCGAGTGAGTGCCGAATTTTGGAAATCGCTCCTTGGGCTCGCCTATCGACCTGGACACGAACCACCAGCTCAAGGCGCGGACGATCTGGCTGGTCGTGATTGGCTAAATCTCTTGACTCCCGCGGGAATGCCGTGCCTGGCGTTTCAAAAAGTTGATGAATTGCCACGCTCAACTTGGCCGTCAACTGTCATTCCACAGCAGCTTCATCTCGACCTAAGCGTTCGCGACTTCAGCGAGTTGAACGGCGCGCACTCTCGAGTCCTCGATCTCGGCGGTCAGCTGTTACTCGACCGCTCGGATTCAGTGGAAGAACCGTTGAGGGTGTACGCCGATCCCGACGGACATCCCTTTTGCATATTCGTGGTCCTTCAGGACTGACTCAACGAGTGTCGGAGACCCGACGTGACAGGTCTGCAACCCTGCACTGGCGACTCTGAGCCTGACGCCACTTCGCCGGTGGTCGAAGGTTCCCTCCAAGGCGGATGCATACCGTGGACCTACAATTTCCACATGGCGTCGGTCAAGCAGATCCAGGTCACTTTTGACTGCGCTGAACCCGAGCGTGTCGCCCGCTTCTGGTGCGAGGTCTTGGGGTACGTCACACCGCCTCCGCCAAATGGATTTGTTTCCTGGGATGATTTTGACCGTACCCTCCCGCCTGAGCGTCAAGGTTCTGCATTCGCATGCATCGATCCCTCAGGAGTCGGCCCACGACTGTACTTTCAGCGCGTTCCCGAAGGCAAGGTCGTCAAGAATCGGCTGCATATTGACGTGCGGATCGGCACTGGGCTCGCGGGTGAAGAACGTTTGGCCGCACTTCAGGCAGAAGCGGCGCGACTGGTTGCGCTCGGTGCAGTCTGCGTGCGGCTACTTCGTGCCGATGACTACAACGAATCGTGCCTCGTAATGAAGGACATCGAAGGAAACGAGTTCTGCCTTGACTGAAATGCTTCAAACGTGAACTTATGTGCGGACTTCATTGGCCATCCCTCCTTGCGTGACGACTGCCGTGCCACTACTCCGAATGCTTGATCACTGATAGACGTCTCGCGATCACCGAGTGTGACGACCACAATTCCTTACCGGTGAAAGACTGATGCCACTCCAGGCAGATCACTGAAAGCACTCTGATCAGCAGTCACCACCGTGCGATTCGACGAAAGCGCGGTCGCCGCGATAATCAAGTCGTGCGCCCCTCTTGGACGACCTTGACGTCGAACCGCTACGAGAAGTTGAGAGTGAGCCTTCGCCACCTCGAGGTCATAGTCGACGATCGGAAGAGCGGCGACAATGTCATCGACCAGACTCTGGCGATTTTGTCTCGTTTTTGCTCTTGCCGATTCAACGCCAACTAAAAGCTCAGCCACCGTGATAGCAGCCACGGCGATATCGTCGTTATCGCCGATTGCATCGTTAAGACTGATGTCCGACCTGTCCGCATCAATGAGAAAAGTCGTGTCAAGAAGCAATCTGCTCAGAACCGATCCTCCGAGATCACCAGCTCTCTCACTTCCCTGATGGACTCCATCCAGTGAGCGTCATTCGGGTGGCGCTTCAGCAGAGACTTCACGTCTGCACCTCGCCCCTTCGCTACGGGCTCAATTTGAGCAATGACTCGACCACGCCGAGCAATGAGTATTCGCTCGCCCTTATGCTCCACGGCGTCAAGCAACTCAGCAAAGTTCCTGGCGGCCTCGGTAGCGCTGATCTCGGTCACTAAATCAGATTATCAGATATTATGGTGTCGGAGACGGGACTTGAACCCACACGCCCCTAAGGGCACCAGCCCCTCAAGCTGGCGCGTCTGCCTATTCCGCCACTCCGACGCGGCCTCTACTCTAGCCGCCGAGAAGCGGTCAACACTTCGCTACGAACCGGCAGTGATGGGAACCTTGGACCACGATGGTATCTGATCGACAAAGCCGGGCACGAGATAACTGCTCACAACGGGCGTCAACGTGTTCGACCAAATTGCGAGCGACGGCGCGGTAAAGAGCGGGCGAACCCAAAAGTCACTCATGATCACTTGATCGAGATCTAACCACGTGGTGGAAGCGGTGACGGGGTTGAACGTTGTTAACGCGGACTTAAAGAAGGCGGCCGCACTTTTGAGACGCACTCCGCTCGGGTACGTGTCGAGGTACGCAGCGCCCACCCACGACCGCGCGGTGTAGGAAGGATTCGTCGCGGTCGGTCGCGCGAACAACGCCACTTCGACTCGACCCAGGGCTGCGTCCTGGGCGGCCCCAGCGTCAGAGGTCGCCTGCACCACCGTTGATCGAATGCCGATCGCCTTCCAGTCGGTGCGAACGAGCCGGGCCACGGCGTGGTCCAGGTCACTCGGCCCTATTCCGAGAGAGATCGTGAGCACCTTCGAGGAGCCATCGCTCCATCCCTGCGGCGTGCGCTGAAAGCCCGCGTCGCGCAGTTCGGCCAGGGCGCAGCTCTGACAGTCGGCCAGCCCTCCGGTGCTGGGACTGGTCGTGGTCGTGGACTGACCGGCCGGGTTCGAGCCCGAGGTTCCGGGGTACTGACTTTGACCCTGGGAGAAGATGGCCGAGGCCGCGACCGACGGTGAGAAGGTGACGGCACCGAACATGGTGTCGATCATGGCCTGGCGATCGACACTGCGACTGAGGGCTTCGCGAACGGCCAGCACGTTGGTGGTGGGGGCGATCGGCGAGAAGGTCATCTCTTCGATGTTGTTGGAGGAGGCGATGTGGCTCACGAGCGCCGGGTGGTTGCTCAGGGCGAGAATCGACGAGGCGTTAAGCGCCAAGGTGTAGTCGGCGTAGTTGACGGTCGCGGCGGTCGGCAGGTCTTGAGTGTCGGTGATGACAATTCGGCCAAAGCGGTTGGTGTCGAGGGGCCAGCGAGGATTCATGGTGAGCACCACGCGGCTGGCCGTCGCGCGGGAGACCTCGTAGGCGCCGAGGGAGGGCCGCGTCGTGAGATCTGAGATGGCGCAGCCTGGCGTCGTTCCGGGTGACTCCACGTCGCGAAAGAGGAGATCCCAGTCGGCGTAGGGAGAGTTGAAGACGGCCGTCACCGAGAGCCCGTTGGTGGAGACGATCAACGACTTGATGGCCCGGTAGCCGTCGCTCGTGATACTGGAGAGCGCCCGGGCGCGCTGCCACCAGTCGACGAGGTCCGACCCGTTAAAGGGCAGGCCGTCACTCCAGAACAGCTTCGGCGCAATGGTGTAGCGAACCGTCTCGGGCGCGAGGGAGATCAGCTCGGTCGAGGCGATCGCCCCGCCCTCGCCCTCCAGGGTGCCGTTCATGTTCGTAATAAAGGCGGAGGGGCGGATGAGATCGAGGATGGCGTTCGACGTGGCCGTGGCGCCCGGGTCGAGATACGAGCACCCGTTAAAGGGTCCCGGCAGGGAGAGGTCCAGCGTCTCGGCGTTCTCGTTGGCGCTGGCCGGGGCGCCCGAGGAGAGGGTGATCGGTAGTGAGAGCGCGCCCAGGCAGAGGACGGCCAGCGCCAGCGAGAGCCGGACGCGACGCGAGGGCATCGCCTTTACTGCAGGCGTAGGTCGAGCGCCAGCGTGGCAAAGGTGAAGACGAACGCCACGCCGATGGTGATGCGGTCGAGGTTGCGCTCCACGACGGTCGAACCGGTGGCCGCGGCCCCGATGGAGCCACCCATCAGGTCCGAGATACCGCCCCCGCGACCCGAGTGCAAGAGCACGAGAAAGATCAACGCCACGGCGGCACATGATTCAACAGCGATAATTGCCCAGGTCAGCATTGGGTCCTCCGATTAGCGCTTTAAAGCGTAGCAGTCGTCGCAGGCCCGCAGAATGGCGTAGAACGACTCCGCCTTGAGCGACGCCCCGCCCACCAAAAAGCCGTCCACCTCGCCCTCGCGCACCAGGCTCTCGGCGTTGTCGGGGTTCACCGACCCGCCGTAGAGCACCCGCGGGCTCGCCGGGGCCAGGGAGGTCATCACCCCGCGAATGAACGTGGTCATGTCGCGAACCTGCTCGGCCGTGGCGTTGACGCCGGTGCCGATCGCCCACAGGGGCTCGTAGGCCACCGTGACCAGGGGGTGAAATCGTTCCTCGAGTCCGCTGAGGGCGCTCGTCAATTGGGCGCGAACGAACTCTTCGTACGTCCCGGCGTCGCGCTGAGCGGAGCTCTCACCCACGCACACGATGGCGTGCTGGCCGGCGCGCACCACGCTCAGAAGCGTGTCGGCCACCACCTCGTCGGTCATGGCGAAGTACGCGCGCCGTTCGGAGTGACCTACGATGACCCACTCGACATTAAGGCGCACCAGCATCGAGGTCGAGATCTCGCCGGTGAAGGCCCCGTTGTCGTGGGGGTTGACGTGTTGGGCGCCGAGGGACATGTTCAGTCGCTCCGAGTCAAGAATCGAGCTGATCGTGCGCAGGTCCACGAACGGCGGAACGACCACCACGTCGGTGTGCTCGACCGGACGGTTTTTCATCAGGAGACCGAGCTGTTGGACCAGGTGCAACCCTTCGACGAAGTCGAGGTTCATCTTCCAGTTGCCGACCACCAGGGGACGCGAGGTGTTGGCCACCTACTTCACCCCGGCGCTCTCTCGCAACGCGCGCAGTCCGGGCAGATCGCCCAGTTCCACCAGCTCGAGGGAGGCTCCCCCGCCGGTCGAGACGAAACTCACGTCGCTCTCCAGGCCGTAGAGGCCGAGCGCCGAGACCGAGTCGCCCCCACCCACCACGCTGACCGCCGACGAGGCGGCGATGGCGCGGGCCACGGCCTCGGTGCCGTCGCCGAAGCGGGGATCCTCAAAGACGCCCATCGGGCCGTTCCAGAGAATCGTGCGGGCGCTGGCCAGCGCGGCGGCGAAGATCTCCACCGTGTCGGGACCGATGTCCAGTCCCATGAAGCCGTCCGGAATGTGTTCGCCAAAACTGATCGCCGGCTCGGATCCACCCTCGGGGCCAAAGGACGACCCGTTGGCCAGCCCTCGGGCGTCGACGGGGATAAGAATGTTGCCGCCCTCCAGCAGCGCCGCGCACGGCTCGACGAAGGACGGGTCAAACAGCGAACCACCCACGCTTCGGCCCTCGGCCGCGGCGAAGGTGTAGGCCATGCCGCCCCCGACGATCACCAGGTCGGCCTTCGCGGCGAGGACCTTCATGATACCGAGCTTGTCCTTGACCTTGGCGCCGCCGGTCACGGCGACGAAAGGACGTTCGGGTGACTCCAGGAGCGCCAATAACGTGGCGACTTCGCGCGACAGGTTGGATCCCGCGGCGCTCGGCACCAGCGTCGGGGGGATCATGATCGAGGCGTGGGCCCGGTGCGACGCCCCGAAGGCCTCGTTGACGTAGTAGTCAAAGCCCTTCACCAGGGAGGCCCCGAACTCCGGGTCGTTGGACTCCTCCCCCGGGTGAAAGCGCAGGTTCTCGAGCAGCTCCACCTCGGGGGCGAGTTCGCTCAGCGCCCGGCGCAGGGGCGCGACGCTGTAGCGCTCGTCGACCCTTCCCTCGGGCCGTCCGAAGTGGGTGGCCGCGACCACGGTCGCCCCGCGGTCGAGCAAGGTGGAAAAGAGCGGCAGCGCGGCCCGGAGGCGAAAGTCGTCGGTCACGCTGAGCACGCCGTCGACCTCGGCGACCGGGGCGTTGAAGTCCACGCGCACGAAGACCCGTTTGCCGCTGAGATCACCCCACGCGTCGATGGAGGGCAGGGGGGCCGGCACTAGCGCGCGACGTGTTGGGCGAGGTCCACCAGTCGGTTCGAGTAGCCCCACTCGTTGTCGTACCAACCAAACACCTTGACCAGGCTGCGCGCGTCATCCAGGCGCTGGACGATGGTCATGAGGGAGTCGAAGGTACACGAGGCGGGGCTGCCCACGATGTCCGAGGAGACGATGGGCTCATCGGTGTAGACCAGGTAGCCGGCGAGGGGCCCCGTGTCCGCCGCGGCGCGATAGGCGGCGTTGATCTCCTCCACGCTGGTGGTGGGTATCACGGCCGTGAAGTCGGTGATCGAGCCGACCGGAATCGGCACGCGCAACGCCGTGCCGTCGAGCTTGCCCTTCATCGCCGAGAGCACCAGGCTGGTGGCGCGCGCGGCGCCGGTCGAGGCCGGCACAATATTGATGGCCGCGGCCCGAGCGCGCCGCAGGTCCTTGTGCGCCAGGTCGAGCAGGTTCTGGTCGTTGGTGTAGGCGTGGACCGTGGTCATGAGACCGGCCTCCACCCCAAAGGCGTCGTCCAGCACCTTGACCATCGGCACGAAGCAGTTCGTGGTGCACGAGGCGTTGGAGATGACCAGATCGGTGGCGGGGTTGAACGTGTCCTCGTTAACACCCATCACAAAGGTCGCGTCGGCGTCACCCGAGGGGGCCGAGATAATGACCCGCTTCGCGCCCGCGCTCAAGTGGGCGCTGGCCGCCTCGCGCGAGGTGAAGATGCCGGTCGACTCGATCACGACGTCGATCTCGAGCTCGCCCCAGGGCAGGTCGGCCGGGTTGCGCTCGGCGAAGACTTTGATCGTCCACTCCCCCACGTGCAGGGCGTTCTCGCCCACCTGAACGTCAAGGTCGAGCAGGCCCTGGGTCGAGTCGTACTTGAGGAGGTGGGCGTTGGTCGCGGTCGGCACCAGGTCGTTCAGCGCCACGATCTCCACGTCGGCGTTCCCCAGCGCCGCGCGCAGAAATCCCCGGCCGATTCGTCCAAATCCGTTAATCGCGACCCGTGTTGCCACTGGTGTCTCCTTCATTTTGTCGGTTGTCTATCTTCGCACTTTCGAGCACGGCCATCGTCAATTTTTGCACATCGTGCACCAAGCCATTCTTCCCGGCGAGGTCCACCACCTTGGTGGCGACGCGCACCTCATCGTGCGCGAACGGTGAGCGTTGGTCGACCAGCACCAGATCGACGCGCACCCCGTGACGCTCCAACGCGTCGAGGTGGTCCGACAGGGAGAAGCCGTCGGTCTCGGGACTCTCGGCGCGTAGGTTCGCCACGTAGATCTTCATCGCCGTCGTGCCGGCCAGGGCCTGGGTGATACCCGGCACCACGCAGGCGGCGATCACGCTGGTAAAGAGCGAGCCCGGTCCGATGACGACCACGTCGGCCCGCTCGATCGCCTCGACGGCCGCGATGGGCGCGGCCGGGTTCGCCGGTTCCAGGCTCAGGCGTCGAATGGTCGATGACTTCGCGACCTTCGTCTGACCCCGCGTCGCCCCCTCTTCGGTGGTGGCGACGAGCACCACGCCCTCGCAGCTGGCCGGCACGATGGTGCCCGTGACTCCCATGACCTGGGCCACCGCGTGGACGGACTCTTCGAGATTTCCCGTCGCGTCAATCAAGCCGACCAGCAGGAGGTTGCCGACCGCGTGCCCACTGAGCTCCCCCACCCGAAAGCGGTGCTCAAAGGACCTGGTCAGAGGGTTCTCGGGATCGGCCAGGGCCACCAGGCACTTGCGCAGGTCCCCGACCGCCGCCACGTCCAGCATCGCGCGCAGCCGGCCGGTCGATCCACCGTCGTCGGCCACCGACACCACGCCGGTGACGTCGCCCGAGAGACGCTTCAGGGCGCGCAGGGACACGGCGGTGCCGTGTCCCCCACCCACCGCCACCAGTTTCATCGGGCGATGTCGCGGTGAAACACGGCCGTGTCCAGGTGAAGACGACGGCGAACTTCTTCGGCGATGGCGACGCTGCGGTGACGTCCCCCGGTGCAACCGATGGCGATGGAGAGGTAGGACTTGCCCTCCTGGGCGAAGGCGGGGATCTGCCAGGCGAGCATGTTCACCACGTCCTCTAGGAAGTGCTGCGCGGGCTCTTGATCGAGGACGTAGCGCGCGACCGGTTCGTCGAGTCCCGTCAGCGGTCGCAGTTCGTCGATCCAGTGGGGATTGGGCAGGAAGCGGCAGTCAAAGACGATGTCGACGTCACTGGGTATGCCGTAGGAGTACCCGAAGCTGACCAGGGAGATGCGCAGCGACTCCATGGCGTCGGAGAACGTCTCCACGATGCGTCGCCGCAGCTGGTTGGTGTTGGTCAACCCGGTGTCGATCACCAGCGCGGCCGCGTCGCGGATCGGCCCGAGCAGCGCGCGTTCGTCGGCGATGGAGTCCACCAGGGTGGCCGCCTCCAGGGGATGGCGCCGTCGCGTGCCCTCGAAGCGGCGAATCAAGACGTCGTCGGGCGCGTCCAGAAAGAGGATCTTGGCGCCCTCGTGGTGGCGGCGGAGCTCTTGTTCGACCGCGAGCAAGGCCTCGGACTCCAGCCCGCCGGAGCGTCCCACGATGAAGGCGATCCCGGCGTACTCGTGGGCGTCCGCCGAGGCCAACTCCCCCACCCGCACCACCAACTCCAGCGGGAGATTGTCAATCACGAACCAGCCGAGGTCCTCCAAGGCCGAGGCCACCGTCGAACGGCCGGCCCCCGACATGCCCGTTACCAACAGGACCTCACTCATCGTCACTATCCTTCGTGGGTCGTGGCGCCGTCGGCGCCCGTAAGTGATCGTAGAGCCTCACCGCCACGTCGCTCGGCAACCACGACAACGCGTCGAGCTCCTCCAGGGTCGCCTGACGCAACGAGTTGAGTGAGCCAAAGGTCTCGAGCAGGCGATCGCGCCGCGCGGGACCTAGTCCCTCCACTCCTTCGAGGGACGACGCGACCATGGACTTGCCGCGCTTGGAGCGATGAAAGGTGATAGCAAAACGGTGCGCCTCGTCGCGAATGCGTTGTACCAGGTAGAGACTCTCCGAGCCCCGCTCGAGGGCGATGGGCACCGAGCTTCCCGGGCGGAACAACAGCTCCTCACGTTTGGCGAGCGCGGTGAACTCCACCAACCCCGAGAGCTCCAGCGAGCGAGCGGCCTTTTCCGCCGCGTGAAGCTGCGGGAGGCCCCCGTCAATGATGATCAGATCGGCGCGACGAAACTTGGAGCTGGCCTGGTGCTCCTCCCAGTGCGTGAGCCGGCGTCGCACCACCTCTTCCATGGCGCCCACGTCGTCGTTACCGAGTACCTCTTTGACGTTGAAGTGCCGATAGTCGCTCTTCACCGGCAGGCCGTCCTCGAAGACCACCATGGAGCCCACGTAGTTCGTGCCCTGCAGGTGACTCATGTCGAAGCACTCGATGCGGTAGGGCGGCTGCTCGAGATTCAGGGCGGCGCCCAGTTCTTGGAGGGCGCGCGAGCGCACGTTGTGGTCCGCCTGACGCCGCAGAGAGTCGCGCGCCATGACCGACTCTGCGTCGTGGATAGCCAACTCCACCACCCGACGACGTCGGCCCCGCTGGGCCGCCGCGACCTCGACCGGCTTCTCACGCACCTCGCTCAGGTAGTCGTGCACCAGCGTGGTGGCCAGTTCGGGACGTTCGACGACCACCACGGCCGGCACGGACTCCTTGTCCAGATACATGTCGGTCAAGGCGTTCTCTAAGACCTCGCAGTCGTCTTCGTCCAGGGAACGATCGACCAGGTGGACGGTGCGCCCAATGATCCGGCCGAAGCGCACCCGAAATCGCACGATGGCCGAGCGCGAGCCTTCGCTGGCGATGGCGATGACGTCCAGGTTCGAGTGGGTGTCCAGGACGACACTCTGCGCTCCGGCCGCCCGCTCGAGCGCGGCCAGGCCGTCGCGCGCTTTGGCCGCGGCCTCGTAGTGCTGTTGCTCAGAGGCCTGGCGCATCTGGGCCCGCAACCGGTCACGCAGCTCGCGCACGTCGCCCTCGAAGAATCGCGCCCAGGACGCCACCAGTTCCTGATAGCCGGCGGGATCGATCTTGCCGACGCACGGTCCCGAACACTTACCGATGTCGTAGAGCAGACACGGGCGCTCGATGCGCTGTTGGTAGAGAAACTTGTGCTTCGAACACGATCGCAGCGGAAAGGCCTGAAGAAGCTCGTCCATGGTGGCGCGCACGGCGCGCACGTCGACGAAGGGACCGAAGTAACGCACGCCCTTTTGGTGTTGACCGCGCGTCATGTACGGCGCCGCGAAGGGCGTGCGCGAGTCGAGCGCCACGAAGGGGAAGCTCTTGTCGTCCTTCAGGCGCATGTTGTAGCGAGGTTGGTTGTCCTTGATGAGTTCGTTCTCGAGAATCAGGGCGTCAATCTCGTTGGGCGTCACGATCCACTCAACGCTGGTCGCCTCGCTCATCAGTAGTTGGGTCTTCTCCGAGAGGCCCGACTCGCGCTGGAAGTAACTGGAGAGCCGTTGGGCCAGGACGCGCGCCTTGCCCACGTAGATAATGGTCCCGCGCTCGTTGCGAAAGAGGTAGCAACCGCTCTGGCGGGGAATCCCGGACGGTTTCGCCAGCATCAGCCGTGGCCGTGACCGGCGAGCACCTCTTTAAGCACCGTGCCCGTGGCGGTCGGGAGTTGCGCGATCGCTTCGGGCGTTCCCTCGCCGACCACCAGCCCCCCGCGTCGGCCCCCTTCGGGACCGAGGTCGATCACCCAGTCGGCCGTCTTCACCACGTCCAAGTTGTGCTCGATCACCAGCACCGTATTGCCCTGGTCGACCAGCCGGTGAAGCACGTGCAAGAGACGATTGACGTCCTCGAAGTGCAGGCCGGTCGTTGGTTCGTCCAACACGTAGAGGGTGTGGCCCGTCGGACGACGCGCCAGTTCCGTCGCCAGCTTGACTCGTTGGGCCTCGCCCCCCGACAGCGTCGGGGCGGGCTGGCCGAGGCGCACGTAGCCCAGACCCACGTCGAACAAGCTCTGCACGTGACGCAAGATCAAAGGCTGACGCTCGAAGAACTCCAGGGCGTCGCTGATGGACATGTTCAACACGTCGGCGATCGACTTTCCGCGGTACAGGATCTCCAGGGTCTCACGGTTGTAGCGGGCCCCGTTGCAGACGTCACAGTTCACGTACACGTCGGGCAGGAAGTGCATCTCGATCTTGATGGTGCCGTCGCCGGCGCAGGCCTCACAGCGCCCACCCTTCACGTTGAAGGAGAACCGACCGGGCTGATACCCACGGACCTTGGCCTCCTGGGTCTCGGCGAAGAGTTTGCGAATCTTGTCAAAGACGCCGGTGTAGGTCGCGGGGTTGGAGCGGGGGGTCCGGCCGATGGGCTGCTGATCGACCGCCACCACCTTGTCGAGATTCTTCACTCCCACGATGGTGTCGTGCTCGGCCACCACCGTCTTGGCCCGATTGATCTGACGCTCCAACGAGGCGAGCAGGATCGCGTTGATCAACGACGACTTACCCGAGCCCGAGACGCCGGTGACCGCGACGAAGTCCCCGAGCGGGATGTCCACGGTGATGTTCTGCAGGTTGTTGGCGCGCGCGCCCTTGATGGTCAGCTTCTTGCCGTCCCCGCGACGCCGTTCGCTCGGTACGGCGATGGACTTCTTGCCCGAGAGGTACTGACCGGTCAGGGACTTCTCGTTCTTCAACAGCGCCTCGTAGCTGCCGGCGTGAACCACCTCGCCGCCAAACTCTCCCGCCCCGGGCCCGATGTCCACCACGAAGTCGGCCAGGCGAATCGTCTCTTCGTCGTGCTCTACCACGATGACCGAGTTACCGAGGTCGCGAAGGCGTTCCAGCGTGGCGATCAGACGGCGGTTGTCGCGCTGGTGCAGGCCGATGGACGGCTCGTCCAAGACGTACAACACGCCGACCAAGTAGCTGCCGATCTGGCTGGCCAGGCGGATCCGCTGGGCCTCGCCGCCCGAGAGCGTGGCCGACGCCCGGCTCAGGGTCAGGTAGTCGAGCCCCACGTCCATCAAGAAGGTGAGTCGTTCCACGATCTCTTTGATGACCTGATGGGCGATGGTCTCTTCGCGCTTGGTCAACTTCAGCGACCCGAAGTAGCTGATGGCCTCGTCGATGGTCATGGAGTTGACCTGGGCGATGTTGTGGTCGTGCACCCGCACCGCGAGTACTTCGGGCTTCAGTCGCTGGCCCCGGCACACGGTGCACTCCACCTCGCGCATGTACTGCTCGGCCTGCTCGCGCGACCAGTCGCCGTCGGCTTCATTTCGCTTGCGCTCGAGCCACTCCACGATGCCGTTGTAGGTCGTCTCGTAGCTGCGCACCCGACCGTAACGGTTCTTGTACTTGACCGGCACCGACTTCGAGTCCACCCCGTAGAGGACGAGCTTGCGGTCCTTCGCCTTCAACTTCTTCCACGGCGTGTCGACGTCGAAACCCCCCATGCTGGCGATGCCCTCGATGAGTCGTTCGAAGTACTTAAATCGCGCCCCGGCCCACGGGGCCAGGGCCCCCTCGGCCAGGGAGAGATCCTCATCGGGGACGACCAGGTCCGGGGCCACCTCGAAGCGCGTGCCGAGACCCGTGCACACCGGACAGGCCCCGTAGGGAGAGTTGAAGGAGAAGTCACGCGGCGCCAGCTCGGAGAAACTGATGCCACAGTCACTACAGGCCATCTTCTCGGAGAACGAGACGATCTCTTCGGGCTCCAGGAAGAGAAACTTGACCAGGCCCTTGGTGAGTTTGAGGGCCGACTCCACCGACTCGGTAAGGCGCTGTCGATTCGACTTCTTCACGGTGAGACGATCCAACACGACGTCGATGGTGTGCTGTTCGTAGCGCGCCAGCGTGAGCGTGTCGCGCTCGGAGAGTTCCATCACGACCCCGTCCACCCGGACTCGCGAGAATCCTTGACCGGCCAACTCGTTCAGCAGCGTGCTGTACTCGCCCTTACGCCCCTCCACCACGGTGGCGAGGACCAAGAATCGTTCCCCGTCGGGTCGCGCGAGAACCTGGTCCACGATCTGTTGGGGGGTCTGGCTGGTGATCGGCTTGCCGCAGTTGGGGCAGTAGCGCACGCCGATGCGCGCAAAGAGCAGACGCAGGTAGTCGTGGATCTCGGTGATGGTTCCGACCGTGGAGCGCGGGTTGCGCGAGGCGGTCTTCTGGTCGATGGAGATGGCCGGCGAGAGTCCCTCGATGAACTCCACGTCGGGCTTGTCCATCTGACCGAGGAACTGGCGCGCGTAGGCCGAGAGACTCTCGACGTAGCGGCGCTGACCCTCGGCGTAGATGGTGTCGAAGGCGAGAGACGACTTCCCCGAGCCGGAAAGACCGGTAAAGACGACCAGCTGGTCCCGAGGAATCTCCACGGACAGGTTCTTCAGGTTGTGGACCCGGGCGCCCTGAACGCGAATTGACTTAGACATAGGGGGAATCTACCGGCTCTTCCTCGGCGAGAAAACTTTCGATGGGCGCCACCATCTGGCGCTGGAGGTTCTGGAGCGTGTCGCGCAAGAGAGCCGCCTCTTCAAAGCGCAGGTCTCTCGCCGCGGTCAGCATCGCCTCTTCCACCCGGGCGATCTCCAGGCTGAGGTCGTCGGGCAACATGTCGTCCAGCGAGGAGATTCCGTGCACCTTGGAGAGGACTTCGCGCGGCGCCTCGCTGCGCAGGCGATTAAGGATGTCGGCGACGTTCTTCGAGACCGTCACCGGCTCGATGCCGTGTTCTTCGTTGTAGGCAATCTGGACCAATCGACGCCGCTCGGTGAGGGAGATCGCGGCTCGCATGGAGTCGGTCATGCGGTCCGCGTAGAGGATGGCTTCGCCGTTGGAGTTTCGCGCCGCGCGACCGATCGTCTGGGTGAGCGCGCTGCGCGAGCGCAGGAACCCCTCCTTGTCGGCGTCGAGGATGGCCACCAGCGAGACCTCGGGCAGGTCGAGCCCCTCGCGCAGCAGGTTAATGCCCACCAGGATGTCGAACTCGCCGAGGCGCAGCGACCGGAGAATCTCAATGCGTTGAATCGTGTCGATGTCACTGTGAAGGTACTGAACCTTGTAGCCGGCCTTGGTGAGAAACGTGGTGAGGTCTTCGGCCATGCGCTTCGTGAGGGTGGTAATCAGCGCCCGCTCGCCGCGCTCCACCACCGCGTCGAGGCGCAGGCGCAGGTCGTCGATCTGATTCTTGGTGGGGACGACGGTCACCACCGGGTCGAGGAGCCCGGTCGGTCGGATGACCTGTTCCACGACCTGGTCGGAGTGCTCGATCTCGTAGGGCCCGGGCGTCGCCGAGACGAACACCATCTGGGGCACCAGATCCATGAACTCGTCAAAGTTGAGCGGACGGTTGTCGAGCGCGCTCGGCAGACGAAAGCCGTGTTCCACCAGGGTCAGTTTTCTTGAGCGGTCCCCCGCGTACTGGCCGCGCACCTGGGGCACGGCGACGTGCGACTCATCGATGACCACGAGGAAGTCCTCGGGGAAAAAGTCCAACAGGGTGAACGGGCGCTCGCCGGGGGCCCGGCCGTCCAGATGGGCGGAGTAGTTCTCAATGCCGGCGCAGACCCCCGTCTGCTCGAGCATCTCCAGGTCGTGCTCGGTACGCGAGCGAAGTCGCTGGGCTTCGAGGAGTTTGCCCTCGCTTTGAAAGAGCGCGAGTTGATGTTGAAGTTCCTCTTCAATCGTGCGGCACGCCCGCTGCAACGTAGCGTTACTGGTGGCGTAGTGCGACGCGGCGAAGAGCGTGAACTCGTTCACCTTGCCGCGACCCTCCATGGTCACCGGGTTAAAGAAGGAGATCTCTTCAATCGCGTCGTCAAAGAACGAGACGCGCACCGCCTCATTGCTGTAGGCCGGCTGAACCTCGAGGGTATCGCCCTTCATGCGAAAGGTCCCTCGTTCGATCACTAACTCGTTGCGGCTGTACTGCATCTCCACCAGACGCCGGAGCAGCCAGCGCTGATCGAAGTGTTGGCCGACCTCCAGGGGCAGCATGCGCTCGCGATACTCGAGCGGCGAGCCGAGTCCGTAGATGGCCGACACCGAGGCCACCACGACGGTGTCGCGATGGGTCAAGAGCGACGAGGTGGCCGCGTGGCGGAGACGGTCGATCTCCTCGTTGACCGAGCTGTCTTTTTCTATGTAGGTGTCGGTACGGGGCACGTAGGCCTCGGGCTGGTAGTAGTCGTAGTACGAGACGAAGAACTCCACTCGGTTCTTCGGGAGCATGTCGCGCAGTTCCGAGGCCAACTGAGCGGCCAGGGACTTGTTGGGCTCCAGGATCAACGTCGGTCGCTGCACCTGTTCCACCAACCAGGCGATGGTCGCCGTCTTGCCGCTGCCCGTAATGCCTTCGAGCGTCTGGTAGCGCAAACCGTCGCGCACGCCTTGGGTCAGAGCGGCAATGGCCGTGGGTTGGTCTCCCGCCGGTTGAAACGGCGACTCGACGAGGAAGTCAGTCACGGGCCATCAGCTCGTCCAGGGCGACGTCTAGAGCTTCGTAGAGGTCATCGATCGTGCCGTCGTTCCAGATCACTCGATCGACGATCGCCGCCCGCGCGTCATTGTCCATCTGCGCGGCGAGTCGCGACAACGCGTCGTCGGCCTCGAGACCCCGCTGCGTCGTCAATCGCTGAAACGCGGTGGTCGGATCGACCTGAACCGCCCACGTCTCATCGAAGCCGAACGCCTCACGGTGCTCACTTCGATAGAGGGGCAGGGCCACGAACACGGCCGGCCCCGTGGCGTTCGACAACTCCGCCGCGATCTCGGCGGCGATATAGCCATGGGTGATGCTGTTGAGCCGGCGCAGCGCGCTGGCGTCGTGAAAGACCACGTCTGCCAAGAACTTTCTGTCGATGTCTCCCTCGGGAGTTAATACCGCCGTGCCAAAGGCGTCGCGTAGAGCGATCCAGGCGGGTTCACCCTTCTCGACGACCTGGCGCGCGACGACGTCCGCGTCAATCACCGAAAAACCGAGGGACGAAAGTCTATCGGTGACGGCCGTTTTTCCGGCCCCGATTCCCCCCGCCACGGACACACGTTTCACACGACCACGGTACTCAGGGACCGTCACATCCCAACCGACACCTGGTGGAACTTGTGGGTACGTTCACTTCGGTAATGTCGCTACAGGTCATAGAGGGGGAACGTTGGGGCGATACTTAGTGCGACGCCTGATCATGTTGATCGGGGTCGTGTTCGTGATCACCGTCGGGGCCTTCTACCTGATTCACCTACTCCCCGGGGACCCGGCGGCGGTGATCTTGGGCACCGGCGACAGCCCCGCCAACCGGGCCAAGCTCTACCGCCAGCTGGGGCTGAATAAACCGGTCATCGAGCAGTACTTCGTCTGGATCAAGAACGTCCTGCGGGGCAATCTGGGCACCTCGTTCATCACCGAGACGTCCGTCTGGAGCACGATCAAGGCGGCTCTGCCGATCGACCTCGAGATGATCGTCATCAGTCAGATCTTCGCCTTCGCCTTCGCCATCCCCACGGCCATGCGCAGTGCCCGCAAGCCGGACGGCGTCATGGACCGCATCCTGAGCGCGGGCAGTTTCACGCTGTTGAGCGTTCCCTCCTTCGTTCTCGTCGTGGTCCTGGTGTTGGTCGTCGCGATCAAGCTCGGAGTGCCCCACACCGGGCCTTCGTCCTACGTCTCCTTGAGCGCCGACTGGATCGGAAATCTCGAGAGTATGGCGCTTCCCTCCTTCGTACTCGCCATCGGGAGCTACGTGGTGTACTACCGCGTCCTTCGCAGCGACCTCATCGCCACGCTGCAAGAGGAGTACATCACCATGGCTCGCTCGAAGGGCATCAGTTCGCGTCGCATCATGTGGCGCCACGCCTTTCGACCGTCCTCGGTCGCGCTGCTCGGCGCCGCGGGCGTGAACATCGGGGGCCTCTTGGCCGGAGGGTTCATCGTGCAGTTCATCTTGGCCATCCCCGGTCTGGGCTTTCAGTTGATCTCGGCCATCGGTCGAAGCGACTACCTGGTCGTCCAGGGCATCGTCCTGGTTGTCTGCGTGGGGGTCATCCTCATCAACTTCGCCTT
>Ga0181534_10001017_pt1 | contig 18913 bp, 17 predicted proteins | sample PEATcosm2014_Bin_37_FD_119758 | JGI IMG/M metagenome (GOLD analysis project Ga0181534, IMG submission 119758) | Peatland microbial communities from MTU Mesocosm Facility, Houghton, MI, USA - PEATcosm2014_Bin17_10_metaG | ecosystem: Environmental > Terrestrial > Soil > Wetlands > Peat | place... | reverse complement strand
GAGATGATTGACGACGCCCTGCGTCACGAGCGCATCATCACGGTCGAGGACGCCACTCGCCACGGGGGCGCGGGCACCTTGATGGTTTCCGCCGTGCGCCTGAGGGCGCAGGAACTCGCCCGCCCCTTCCCGACCACTCGCATTCTTGGAGTGCCGCGCGTGTACCTCGAGCATCACAAGCCGGACGAGCTCCTGGCTGAACTGGGACTCGATCCCGAGGGCCTGGCCGGGGCGTTCACCCGACTGCTCGAAGGTCAGCCCGAGTTTCCACCGGCCTTCCACGAGTCGCCTCGCCCCCACTACTCCTGACCGGTCTCCCCTACACTGCGTTCGTGAGTTTTGAGGTGGAGAAGAGCGAGGACGAGTGGCGCGGGGAGCTCTCCCAGGACCGCTACGCGGTGCTGCGTACGGCGGCCACCGAGGCACCCTTCAGCGGCTCACTGTTGCACGTTGACGCCGACGGGGTCTTTCGTTGCGGGGGTTGTCACCAGGTGCTCTTCACCAGCGCCCAAAAGTTCGATTCCGGTTGTGGGTGGCCGAGTTTCGACGCGTGTGAACCGGGGACGGTCCTCGAGCGCGTTGATCGCTCACTCTTTCGTCGGCGCACGGAGATCCTCTGCGCTCGCTGCGGCGGGCATCTGGGCCACGTCTTTAATGACGGACCGACGCCCACCGGGCTGCGCTACTGCGTGAACTCCCTGGCCCTTGATTTCGACAACGACAACTAGACGTCGAGGAAGCGCCGGATGGCGATGCCCGAACCGACGGACCCGATCACGACGCCGACGATGAGGACCACCACGTTGGTCCCGAGCAGCGCCGACGAGCTGAGGGTGAACTCCTCGTGGAGCGGGTAAAAGGCCTTCAACAGACTGACGAAGGCGATGGCCACCAGCGATCCGAGTAGTCCCTGGATGAAGCCTTCGGTGATGTAGGGCACGCGAATAAACCAGTTGGTCGCCCCGACCAGCTTCATGACCGAGACTTCGCGTCGCCGCGAGAAGATCGCCATGCGAATGGTGTTGAGGATCAACACCAGCGCACTCAGCAACAGCACCGCGGCCAAGGCGAGGAAGACGATCTGCAACACTCGAATGACTCGATTCATTGAGCGAATCTGCTGGTTCGGGCCGGTCACCGCGTAGATGTGGGGCTGCCCGTTGAACGTGTTCTCCACCGTGAAGGTGTCCGAGGGCACCACCGGCACGCACTGAAAAGACGACGGCACCTCGGACGCTGTCTTCAACACCTGCGACTCGGCCAGCGGCAGGATTTTCTTGGCCTGGGCGAAGTCCTTGGCCTGTGAGTAGTACACGCAGTGCTTGACGATGGGCATGCTTTTGAGTTGACTACCGACGGCCGTGATCTCGTTGGTGGTGGCGTCGGGTTGGAGCCAGACGGTGACGCGAGTCCCCTGTTGCCAGTCGACGGAGGCTTGGGCGGCACTCTGCTTCAGCAACAACGCCGCCCCGACCAGGGAGAGGGAGACCGCCACGGTCAGAACGGCGGCGATGGTCATCATGCGATTGCGCCAGAGGTTCCCGAAGGTCTCCTTGAAGGCGTAGCGAAGATAGACGCGCATTAGATGGCCACGCCTTCGTCGATGCCGTAGACCCCACGTACCTGGTCGCGGATCATCTCGCCCCGGTCAAGTTCGATGACGCGCCGACGCATCCGGTCGACCAGCGTCTTGTCGTGCGTCGCCATAACCACCGTCGTGCCGGTGCGATTGATGCGCTCCAGGAGCGCCATGATCGACTCCGAGTTCGCGGGGTCGAGGTTGCCGGTCGGCTCGTCGGCCAGAAGAATGAGCGGACGATTGACGAACGCTCGGGCCACGGCGACGCGCTGCTGTTCGCCGCCGGAGAGCTCGTGCGGGCGGTTCTTGGCCTTGTCGGTGAGGCCCACCAACTCCAAGATCTGAGGGACCTGAGACTCGACCGTCGAGCGAGGCCGCCCGATCACTTCCAAGGCGAAGGCCACGTTCTCAAAGACGCTCTTGTTCGGGAGCAGGCGAAAGTCCTGAAAGACGCAGCCGATGTTTCGGCGCAGATAGGGGACGCGCCACTTCGGCAGGTCACCGATGTCGCGTCCGGCCTCGAGGATGCGACCCTTGTCGGGGTGCTCCTCGCGAAGCAGCAGGCGCAGGAACGTCGTCTTACCGGAACCGGAGGCCCCGACGAGGAAAACAAACTCGCCCTTTTCGATATCGAGCGAGATGTCTTTGAGAGCGGGGGTGCCGTTCTTGTACGTCTTAGACACGTTTTCGAATCGAATCACGGCTTCACACCCTTGGAAGTATCAGATAGTTGTGCAATGTTCGGGCACGGCGACCCCACCATTCTACTGAGAGGGCCTCGACGACTTGAACCATCAAACACCAGCAAATCAACTACCCCGAAATTTTTATAGTGCCGATCGCTGACGGCGAAGCTCGGCCTCCATGAACCCGTCCAGGTCACCGTCGAGCACGGCGTCGACGTTGCCCGTTTCGTAGTCGCTCCGATGGTCCTTCACCAGCTGGTAGGGAGCCTGCACGTAGCTGCGAATCTGCGAGCCCCACGCGTTGTCGGAGCGATTGCCGCTCAGCGCGTCCATCTCCGCCTGACGTTGGGCCCGAGCGCGCTCAGCGAGTTTCGCTTCGAGGATCTGCATGGCCCGGTCTCGGTTCTGATGTTGCGAGCGCTCGTTCTGGCACGTGACGACGATGCCCGTCGGCAGGTGCGTGATGCGTATCGCCGAGTCCGTCTTGTTGATGTGCTGACCTCCGGCGCCCGAGGAACGAAAGGTGTCGACGCGCAGGTCCTTCTCATCAATCTCCACCTCCCCGGCGCTGTCGTCCAGGAGAGGGGTCACGTCGAGACTGGCGAAACTGGTCTGGCGACGCGCCTGTGAGTCGAAGGGACTGATGCGCACGAGCCGGTGCACGCCGCGTTCGGCCGACAGCCACCCGTAGGCGAAGCGGCCGGTCACGATGAAGGTGGAGGACAACAGTCCGGCCTCTTGACCTTCGGTCGCCTCATCGATCTCGACGCTGAAGCCGCGTCGTTCGGCCCACCGCGAGTACATGCGCAGCAACATCTCGGTCCAGTCCTGCGCGTCCGTGCCACCGGCGCCGGCGTGCAGGTCAACGATGGCGGCGTTCTCGTCGTAGGGTCCACTGAACAGACTCTGGATCTCCAGGGCGGCGATGTCACGACCCAACGCCTCGACCGCCTCGGCGAGTTCTTGAAAGGTTGACGCGTCGGGCTCGCCGACGTCGAGTGACTCGCGTGCGAACTCGGCCAAGACCACCGCGTCGTCGAGTTCGCGCCGAAGCTCGTCAAAGGCGTCCAGGTCGTTAGAGAGTCGCCCCAACTCGGTCGTCACCTGGCGAGCATTATCCTGGTCATCCCAGAGATTCGGGTCGGCCGCGAGGTCACTCAAGAGAGCGCGTCGCGCCCGGCTCGCGTCCATCTTCAAATAATCGCGCGCCGCTTCCCACCTGGTCTCGAGCTCTTCGATCGTGACCAGGGCGAGGCGAAGGGCGTTTTCCGCCTTAGGGTCGGCCATGGCACTGCTTGAACTTACGCTTCGAACCACACCAGCAAGGATCGTTCCGTCCGATCTTCTCGTGCGGGGTCGCCGCGGCGGACGCCTTCGGAGCCGCCGACGGGACCACGTTGCCGTGCGCCGGTAGTTCGGTCGCGCCCGGGGCCACTTCGTTGGCGTTGGTGAGAGCTCCCTCGAGGCCGTCATCCACCGTGCTCTCCTCAACGGCCGCCGTCGCTTCCACGTGGGTGATGTAGCGCACGTAGTCGATATCGACTGCGTCAAGGAGGTGCTCGAACATGAGATACCCCTCCTTCTGCCAGGCGTTGAGGGGGTCCTGCTGGGCGGTTTGGCGAAGGTGGATGCCGTCGCGCAAATAGTCCATGTCCGAGAGGTGGTCGCGCCAGCGTTGGTCGAGTATCTGCAACATGACGTCGCGCTCGATCTCTTTCGCGGTGTCCAGGCCACCCGGGAAGTTTTCGGCCTTCTTTTCGTACTTGCCGACCGCCTCGTCGATCACCAGCGCACCGATCTCCTCTGCGTCGGTGTAGACGCTGAGCGACTCGACGGTCTGGTCGGTGGGATAGTAGGACTGCAGGTCAAGGACGAGGGCGTTCAAATCCCACTCCTCGTGGAAGCCCAAGCCCACGTGGGAGGCGACCGCGTCGGCGATGCGCTCTTCAATGAGTTCGATGGTGGCGTCGTGAATGTCCTCGCCCTCGATCACCTGTTGGCGCCGCTTGTAGATGACCTTGCGCTGCTCGTTCATCACTTCGTCGTATTTCAGGACGTCCTTGCGAATCTCGGCGTTTCGGGCCTCCACCGTGTTCTGGGCGCGCTCGATCGCTTTGGACACCATCTTCGCCTCGATGGCCTCCTCTTCGGGCATCGCGCGGTCCATGACCCACGACACGGCCCCGGTCGCGAACAGGCGCAGCAGGTCGTCCTCGAGAGAAAGGTAGAACCGACTCTCACCGGGGTCGCCCTGACGTCCCGATCGACCTCGCAGCTGATTGTCGATGCGCCGCGAGTCGTGTCGCTCGGTGCCGAGCACGTAGAGCCCCCCGGCCGCGCGTACCTCGTCACCTTCGGCTTGGGTAATGGGCTTCCACTTCTTCGCCGCCACGTCGTACGCCGCGTCGAACTCTGGGGTGCCCGGGGTCAGACCCTGCCCGATGACGTCGCGCGTGGCCAGTCCCTCGAAGTTGCCGCCGAGAATGACGTCCACGCCTCGCCCGGCCATGTTGGTCGCGACCGTGACCGCGCCCTTGCGACCGGCCTGCGCCACGATCTCCGCCTCACGGAAATGCTGCTTCGCGTTCAACACCTCGTGGGCGATGCCGGCCTTGGAAAGTTCGCGCGAGAGAAGCTCTGATTTTTCGACCGAGGCCGTGCCGAGAAGGACGGGCTGCCCGTGGTCCGAGCGCTCGCGCACGTCCTCCACGATGGCGGCGAACTTGGCCGCTTCGGTCTTATAGATGAGGTCCGGCTTGTCGTCGCGGATGGCCGGCTGGTTGGTGGGAATCGGCACGACCGAGAGGCCGTAGGTGTTGCCGAACTCGGCCGCTTCGGTCTCCGCGGTGCCCGTCATGCCGGCCAGCTTCTCGTACAGACGGAAGTAGTTCTGCAGGGTGACCGTCGCCCACGTGTGGTTCTCTTCTTGGATGCGTACGCGCTCTTTGGCCTCCACGGCCTGGTGCAGCCCGTCGCTCCAGCGACGCCCTTCCAGGGTGCGCCCCGTGAACTCGTCCACGATCTTTACCTCGCCGGCGTCGACCAGGTAGTCCTTGTCACGGTGAAACAGTTCCTTCGCGCGAAGGGCCTGACCGAGCTGGTGCACGTAGTTCGTGGCGACGGCGTCGTAGAGGTTGGTCACGCCGAGTTGGCGCTCGACTTTCTCGATGCCCGCTTCGGTGGGCACGACGGTCTTCTTCTCTTCGTCGACCTCGTAGTCCGTGTCGCGGGTCAGCGATCGGGCAATTGAGGCGAACTGGTAGTAGAGCTTGGTGACGTCCGAGGCCGGCCCCGAGATAATGAGCGGCGTACGGGCCTCGTCAATCAAGATCGAGTCGACCTCATCGACGATGGCGAAGTGGTGGCCGCGTTGAACCATGTGCTCTGAGCGCCGCGCCATATTGTCGCGTAGGTAGTCGAAGCCGAACTCGGTGTTCGTGCCGTAGGTCACGTCGGCGGCGTAGGCCGCCCGCTTGTCCTCGAAGTCCTGCAGATCCGGACCCACCCGGCCGACGGAAATGCCCAGCCAACGGTGCAACTCGCCCATCCACTTGGCGTCGCGAGAGGCCAGGTAGTCGTTCACGGTCACCACGTGAACGCCCTCGCCGGCCAGCGCGTTCAAATACACGGGCAACGTCGAGACCAAGGTCTTGCCTTCACCGGTCTTCATCTCGGCGATCCACCCAAAGTGCAGGGCCATCCCGCCCATCAGCTGGACGTCGTAGTGGCGCTGGCCCAAGACGCGGGTGGCGGCCTCGCGCACCACGGCGAAGGCTTCTATGAGGAGGTCGTCGAGGGTCTCGCCCTCGGCCAAACGAGCGCGAAACTCGTCGGTCTTGGCTTGGAGTTCTCCGTCGCGCAGGGCGGCCATCTCCTCGGCGAGGTCGTTAATCGGCCCGACCAACTCCGCGAGTTGGCGCACGCGCTTGCCTTCGCCGGCCTTCAAAATCTTCTGAAATACGCTCATGTCGTGTTGTACCCTACCGGTCCACCGGCTTCATTAAGTGGGTTGCGGGTGCTGACCTGGTCTTTGACCCCACACTCGCCTGACCCCCTCACCGATCACTTTGATCACTCAGAGGCAGGACTTACTTCTAAACCGCGCCATGCTCAGCGTCCCAAGAGACGCCTTACGTGGGTCGTTTCGCCCGCGACTGGCATCGACTTTCAACCACAGACCACCCACAACCCATCCCGCCAGTGTAGGCCTCGGGGACCTCACACCTTCGGGCGCGCGACCAGTACTAAGGCCAGGCGAAGGCTCAGGACCACGCTCGCCAGCGGCACTAGCAGGCGACGCCAGCCTCGGGCCGTCTGAAACTCGAAGCGCAGAGCGCTCTTGTGGTGGGCGATCAGCATCTCGCGCGACACGCGGGCCCGCGAGACGCCCTCAACGTGGGTGACGACCGCGTCGGACGTGGCCGCCACCTGGTACCCGTGCTCGCGCAGGGCCCAACAGAGCGCCATGTCTTCGGCGAACATGAAGTAACGCTCATCAAAGCCGCCGACCTCTTCAAAGGCCGATCGCCGAACCAGAAAACAGGCCCCCGAGACCCAGTCGACGCTCCCGTCGGGTCGCGTCGCGCGGTAGCGGCGGGTGGCCGGGTTGTTGGGCCAGAGGGGCGCGAGGATCGCGTGAAAACCCGCGAGCACGGGATTGGGGAAGACGCGCATCGAGGGGTAGACGGTGCCGTCGGGTCGAAGGATTCTGGGTCCGACCAACGCGACGTCGCGGTGATGATCGAGGTACTCAACTAGAGCCTTGATCGCGCCGTCGTGCACCACCACGTCGGGGTTGGAGACGAGGACGTAGGGCGTCGCTCGCGCGACGGCGACCCCGCGATTGACGCCGCGGCCGTAGCCGAGGTTGACCCCCGGCGACACCAGCACCACGTCGTGGTCGAGCAGCGCGGCGGGCACCGAACCGACCTCCCCGTTCTCGACCACCACCACCTGGGACACCTCGTTGTCAAAGAGCGAGTCCACGCACTCGATCAAGAACTGGTCCGCGTGATAGTCCACGACCACCGCGACGACGTCGTTCTCGACGTCGCTCACCTCAACTCTCCTCGACGATCGCGGTCGAGGACTAGGCGCGAGACCCCGTCCCGCCACGGGGGCAGCGCCGAGAACGCCGCGGCAAACTTTTCGGTGTTGAGGTCACTGCGCGCCGGGCGAGTCGCGACCTGGGAGCCGCCGAGCTCGTGGGAGGCGATCGGCGTGGCGAAGTCCTCACCCCGGCTGAGTAGCGTTCCGACGTACGCCGCGACGTTGAACCACGTCGTGGCCCCGGTGTTCGCCACGTGCCAGATGCCGCCCGGTCGCGCGCGCACGAGCGTGGCCAGCGCGCGTGCGAGGTCGCTCGAGGCGGTGACGGTACCCCTCTGGTCGTCGACGAACCGGACGCGCTCCCCGCTCACGGCTCGATCGGCGATGGTGTGAACGACGTTCTTGCCCCGAACCCCCATCACCCATGACGTACGCACGATGGTGTCATCGTCGCGACAGTGCAGCTCACCCTCGCGCTTGGAGGCCCCGTAGACATTCAGCGGGTGGGCTTCGTCGTACTCGACGTAGGCCTCACCCTTCTCGCCGTCGAACACGTAGTCGGTCGAGATCGTGATGAGATGCGCGCCTACGTCGTGCGCGGCGCGCGACATGTTCAGCGTCCCCTGTTCGTTCACGTTGAAACAGGCGTCCGCGTCGCCTTCCGCGCGGTCGACGGCGGTGTAGGCGGCCAGGTGCACGACCACGTCGGGCCGGACCTCGCGCAAGGTGGCCGCGACCCGATCGCGATCGGTCACGTCGAGCTCGCCGCGGGTGAGGCCCACCGGTTCAAACTCGGCCTCTCCGACCGCCTGGGCGTCGGGCTGAAACGTCGCGTCGCCGCCGAGCGGCGTCACGCCTCGAAGAACGTCCATCAGATCGACGCCGACCTGTCCGGCGGCCCCGGTGACGAGCACCCGCGTGGGACGACTCACGGTTGTTCCTCACCCGCGCGTACGTGAACGACGTCACCCACGGAGAACGTGCGAACCGCGCCGTCGATGTCGACGCACAACCGACCCTCTTCGTCGACGCCCACGGCGAGACCGTACAGCGTCTCGTCGGACTGCTCGACGCGCACGCGCTGGCCGATGGTTGCCAGGGCGCCCACGTACTCTTCGCGCAGCGCCCGGCGTCCGCTGACGTCGTTGAGCAGGGCGCGACGAACGTCGATCTCTTCGAGAAGGATGTCGAGCAGCGCGCGCGGGGCAATCGTGAGCCCGGTCGCGGCCCGCACCGAGGTCGCCGCGACGCCCTCGGGTCCGTCGTAGGTGAGATTCACCCCGATGCCCACCACCACGCTCAACGCGGTGCCCTGGGGCACGATCTCGGCCAACAGCCCGGCCACCTTGTCCCCGCCCACCACGAGGTCGTTGGGCCATTTCAGCGCGGTGCGCAGACCGCTCAGTCGCTCGAGGGCGCTCCGGGCGCTCAGCGCCACGAGCGCGACGACCAGCTGGAGTTGATCGGGGGCGAGAGCGGGCCTCAGCAGGATCGAGCAGAGCAGTGACGACCTCGGCGGCGAGACCCAGCTGCGGTCCATTCGACCGCGGCCCGCGGTCTGAAAATCGGCCAGCGCGACGAGTCCCTCTGGCTGGTCCGCCCGATCCTTGACGTAGGTGTTCGTCGAGTCAATCTCGTCGAAATGCTCAACGCGCCATACGGTGGGGTCCACGGTCAAACATTAGGGTTTACGGGACGGGTGCTAGAAAATATCAGGCCCGCGACGGAGGATCCGTGTTACAGAAAGTCCTAATCGCCAATCGAGGAGAGATCGCGGTCCGCGTGATGAGGACCTGTCGTGAGATGGGCATCGCCACCGTGGCCGTGTACTCCGAACTTGACCGCAACGCGCTGCACGTTCGACTCGCCGACGAGGCCTACGCGCTGGGCGGCCAGACCGCCGCCGAGAGTTACCTCAACACCGAGGCCATACTCGACGTCATCGAGCGCTCGGGCGCCGACGCCGTGCACCCGGGGTACGGCTTCTTCTCGGAGAACACGGACTTCGCGCGCGCCATCACCTCGCGGGGCGTGACCTTTATCGGTCCCCCGCCCGAGGCGATCGAAGTGATGGGCGACAAGATCTCGTCACGGCTGGCCGCCGAAGCCGCGGGCGTCGCCGGCGTGCCCGGACGCAGTCAGGCCCTCGCCGGCGCCGACGAGGTCGTCGCCTTCGGGGAGGAGTTCGGTTGGCCGGTCGCCATCAAAGCGGCCTTCGGCGGCGGGGGGCGCGGGATGAAGGTGGTCAACGCGCCCGACGAGGCGGCCGCGGCGCTCGAGAGTGCCCAGCGAGAGGCGCTCAGCTACTTCGGTCGCAACGAGTGCTACGTCGAGCGCTATCTCACCTGGCCCCGTCACATCGAGATGCAAGTCCTCGCCGACGCGCACGGCACCACCCTGTGGCTGGGTGAACGCGACTGTTCCGCCCAACGCCGCCACCAAAAACTGATCGAGGAGAGCCCGGCGCCCAACTTTCCCGACGACGTCCGTCGCGCCATGGGCGCCGCAGCCGTCAAGGTCAGTGAGGCGTGCGGCTACGTGAACGCGGGGACCGTAGAGTTCCTCTACCAAGACGGCGAGTTCTTCTTCCTCGAGATGAATACCCGGCTCCAGGTCGAACACCCGGTCACCGAACTGGTGACGGGCCTGGACCTGGTGGAGTGGCAACTACGTATCGCCTCCGGTGAGCCCCTGGACTTCTCCCAAGAGGACGTCGCGCGCAACGGCCACTCCATCGAAGTACGAATCAACGCCGAGGACCCGGCGGGCGGCAAGTTCATACCGACCCCCGGCACGATCACTCGCTTCGACCAACCGTCGGGGCCGGGGGTGCGCCTCGACGCCGGGTACGGCGCGGGTGACGCCATCTCGCAGTACTACGACAATCTGATCGCCAAGTTGGTGGTCTGGGCGCCCGACCGCGAGCGCGCTCGTCGCCGGATGCTGCGAGCGATCGAAGAGACCACCATCGAGGGCGTCGCGACCACCCTGCCCGCTGACGTGATCATCCTCGCCAGTGAAGACTTCGTCAACGGCACGCACTCGACCAAGTGGGTCGAGACGAATCTCGACTTCTCGACGCTTCCCTCGGCCGCTCCCGCCGCCGTCTCCATCGGCGAGGGCCGGGTGCGCAAGGACGTCACCGCCGAAGTCAACGGTCGTAGGGTCACGGTGGCGCTGTGGGTGCCCGACTCCGAGGACGAGCTCCCGGCGCGCCCTCAGAGCACGGCCCTCAAGCCCCGCCGCCAACATCACACCGGCGTCATCGGCAGCGGTTCGGGAACGGTCACCGTACCGATGCAGGGCACCATCGTGAAGGTCAGCGTCGTTGAGGGCCAGGCCGTCGAAGCGGGCGACACCGTCGTCATTCTGGAAGCCATGAAGATGGAGAACTCGGTCAACGCAGAAAAGTCGGGTGTGGTGAAAAAGATCCACGTGGCCACCGGCGCGTCGGTGACGGCCGGAGATGTCGTCGTGGAGATCGAATGACCCTCGAAGAACAAGCGACCGCCGCGATCGAGGGCGCGCGCACCGAGTTGATTACGCTCAGTCACTTCATCCACGCTCATCCCGAACTGGGCTACCAAGAGTTTCAGTCCAGCGCCGCCCTGGCCGACGCGCTGGACGCGTGGGGCTTTGACGTCGAGCGCGAGAGCGCCGGACTGGCGACGGCGTTTCGCGCGACCAAGGGAACCGGGGACCTTCACGTCACGTACTGCGCCGAGTACGACGCTCTGCCCGACGTCGGACACGCGTGCGGACACAACATCATTGCCACCTCCTCGCTCGGCGCGGCCCTGGGCCTGGCCGCGGTCGCGGACGAGCTCAACCTGCGCGTCACCCTCCTCGGCACTCCCTCCGAAGAAGGTGGCGGCGGCAAGATCGACCTCTTGAACGCGGGCTACTTCGATGAGGAACACATGGCCCTCATGGTTCACCCCTTCGCCAGCGAGCGCCTCGACGCCATCTGTCTCGCCGTCGATCACTTCGACGTCATCTTCACGGGCAAGGAGGCTCACGCCTCGGCCGCGCCGTGGCTCGGGATCAACGCGCTCGACGCCCTGACCATCTCTCAGGTCGCCCTCGGGCTGTTGCGTCAGCAGTTGCGCCCGGGCGATCAGTTTCACGGCATCGTGACCGAAGGCGGTTCGGCGGCAAACATCATTCCCAGTCGCGTCGTGGGGCGCTTCATGGCCCGGGCCAGCACGACGGGGCGTCTGGCCGAGCTGCGCCAGCGGGTGAACGCCTGCTTCGAAGCGGGGGCCCTCGCGACCGGCGCGACCCTCGAGATGGTCGAACTCGGACACCCCTTCTCCCACATGGAGTCCGATCCGGACATCCTGCTTCACTACCGTCACGCCGCCGAAGCGCTCGGGCGCCGCTTCCCACTCGACGATGAGGAAGCACCCCGGCCCACCATCTCGACCGACATGGCCAACGTCTCGCTCGCCCTCCCCTCGATCCACCCGCTCCTGATGATCCCCACCAACGGGGCCGTCAACCACCAACCCGAGTTCACGGCCGCCTGCATCACGCCCGACGCCGATCAAGCGGTCATCGACGGGGCGGTGGCTCTGGCGACCACGGCCATCGGCGTGGCCCAAGACGCCGCGCTGCGCCAACGACTGATGAGCCGCCCGTGATGCTCGAGCACGCCGTGTTGCGCGTGGGGACCGGCGACGAAGAGGCCTTTGAAGCATCGGCGCGTCAGGCGCTGCCGATCATCGAGTCCGCGCCCGGCTGCCACGGCGCGGAGTTTCGCCGTCAAGTTGAAGACCCCTCGGTCTACTTGCTCCTCGTGCGCTGGGACTCCGTGGGGGCGCACCTGGCGTTTCGCGACACCGATCTCTACGCGGCCTGGCGCGAACTGACCCACCCCTTCTACGTCGGCGCGCTCGACGTCACGCACTTTCACGAGCCGATCGAGCGTTAGCTCGCTCGATACACGCCGAACTCGTCACGAAGGACGTCGGCCACTTCCCCTAACGTCGCGAGCCGCGACAGGGCGATCTTCATGGGGTAGAGCAGGTTGGCCGATCCCCGAGCGGCCGTTCGTACGTCGTCGAGGGCGGCGCGCACCGCGTCGTTGTCGCGGGTCGACTTGAGCGCGCGCACCCGATCGACCTGGGCTCGCTGCTGCGCCTCGTCGATGGGGAAGACGTCGCTCTTCAGGGCGTCGTCTTCGGCGAATTTGTTCACGCCGACGACAACCTTCTCGCCCCCCTCCACGTGACGGGCGAACTCGTAGGCCGCGGCGTCGATCTCGTCTTGCAGGTAGTGCGCTTCGATGGCCGCGACGGACCCGCCGAGTTCGTCGATCGCGCTGATGTAGCCCCGGGCGAGTTGCTCCACCTCGTCGGTCAGCGTCTCGAGAAAGTACGAGCCAGCCAGGGGGTCGACCGTATCGGCGATACCCGACTCGTAGCCGATGATCTGTTGGGTGCGCAGGGCCAACTTCGCCGCCCGCTCGGTGGGCAGACCGAGCGCCTCGTCAAAGCCGTTGGTGTGCAGACTCTGCGTGCCGCCCAGGGCGGCCGCCAGCGCTTGGAGGGTCACGCGCACGATGTTGTTCTCGGGTTGCTGGGCCGTCAGCGTGGAGCCGCCGGTCTGGGTGTGAAAACGCAGCATGGTCGACTTGGGGTCGCGGGAGTGGAAGCGATCGCGCATGATCGACGCCCACAGACGCCTCGCGGCTCGGTACTTAGCGATCTCCTCGAAGAGATTGTTGTGGGCGTTAAAGAAGAAACTGAGCCGCGGGGCGAAGTTGTCAAGTTCGAGACCGGCCTCTAGGGCCGCCTCCACGTACGCGATGCCGTTCGCCAGGGTGAAGGCGATCTCTTGCACCGCCGTCGAACCGGCCTCGCGGATGTGGTACCCCGAGATCGAGATGGTGTTCCAGTTGGGCATCTCTTTGGCGCAGTAGGCGAAGGTGTCCACCACGAGACGCATCGAGGGTCGCGGCGGGTAGATGTACGTGCCGCGGGCGACGTACTCCTTCAAGATGTCGTTCTGAATTGTTCCGCGCAGCTGGCTCCCCGCCACGCCTCGCTCCTCGGCCACCAGTTGGTAGAAGAGCAGCAAGGTCGAGGCGGTCGCGTTAATCGTCATCGAGGTCGTTACTTCGTCCAGCGGCAACCCCGCGAGGAGGAGGCGCATGTCCTCGAGGGAGGAGATGGCGACCCCCACCTTGCCCACTTCCCCCTCGGCGCGCGCGTGATCCGCGTCCAGGCCCATCTGGGTCGGCAGGTCAAAGGCGCACGAGAGCCCGGTCTGTCCGGCCCCGAGCAGGAACTTAAAGCGTTCGTTGGTCGCCTCCGCCGTTCCGAACCCCGCGTACTGGCGCATGGTCCACAGCCGTCCGCGGTACATGGTCTCTTGCACCCCGCGGGTGTAGGGGTAGGACCCCGGCTCACCCAGTTGCGTGGCCTCGTCGAAGTCCTTCAGGTCGGACCCGCGATAGAGCGACCTGATCTCGATACCCGAGTCGGTGACGCGTTCGCTGGTGCCCACGAAAGCCAGGTTACGCCCTTGACCCGCAACGGTTGAACCGAACGTAACTCTCCCGAAACCTGGGCGTGGAAACCTCCCCGCGACAGCGGCCAAGATAGGTGGATGCTCTGCTCAAACTGTTACGCCACCATGAACGATCACGCCTGTCCGTCCTGCGGGCGCAATCTTCCGGCGAACGCGCGCGGCACCATCGATCACGCGACGGGACTGATGTTGGCCGGATGGGGGCGTCGCGCGGGCGGGACCTTCGCCGACGGCATCGTGATGTTTCTCCCCGCCCTGGTCGTCTACTCCATCTTCGCCGAGCTCGACGGCTTCACCGTCGGCTCGTTGTGCACCATCGTCGCGGCGGGCGCGTACCTGGTCCCCACGTGGACCTCGAAGGGCGGTCAGTCGGTCGGAAATCGCGTGGCGATCACCCGAGTGCGTGACGCCGCCACCGGTCACCGCCTCGCCGGCCTCCAAGGGTTCAAGCGCTGGGTCTTCGTGGCTCTCTACCTGGCCATCGGGCTGATTCCCGGATTGATTCCGGCCCTGGTCTTCCTGGTGATCGTCCTCGCCGACGTCTTCTATCCGCTCTACGACCCTCGGAATCAGACCCTGCACGACAAGTTCGCCAACACCATCGTGGTGGTCGCCTAGACGCCCACCGGATGGGGCATGCAGAGATCGTCGTACTCCGCGATCACGATCTCTCCGGCGTGCTCGCCGCAGGCCGGGCAGTCCGGGTCCCGGCGAACCTTGAAGGTCCGAAACTCTTGCTCCAACGCGTCGTAGGTCAACAGTCGCCCGATCAGCGGCTCCCCCAGGCCCAAAAGGATTTTGATCGCTTCCACCGCCTGGAGGGAACCCACGATGCCCGGCAGCACCCCGAGCACCCCGGCCTCGGCGCAACTCGGCGCGAGTTCGGCGGGCGGCGGCTCGGGGATCATGCAGCGATAGCACGGACCCACGAAGGGGCTAAAGACCGTGACCTGACCCTCGAAGCGGAAAATCGAACCGTGAACCACCGGAATGTTCTTGAGTAACGCCGCGTCGTTCACGAGGTAGCGCGTGGGAAAGTTGTCGGTACCGTCCACGATCACGTCGTAGCCGTCAATGATGTCGAGAATGTTGTCCGCGCCGAGTCGCGTGTCGTAGGTCACGACGTTCACGTCGGGATTCATCGCGTTGAGCGCGGCCTTGGCGCTGTCGACCTTGCGCATGCCGACCCGATCGAGGGTGTGCAGGATCTGACGCTGAAGGTTCGACGCGTCCACCACGTCCATGTCGATGATGCCAATGGTGCCGACGCCGGCGGCGGCGAGGTACAGGGCGGCCGGAGAACCGAGACCACCCGCGCCGAGCAGCAAGACCTTGGAGGCCAGGAGTTTCATCTGACCCTTCTCGCCCACTTCGGGCAGCAGAAGGTGACGCTGATAGCGGTTGCGCTGATCGGGCGTGAGCGTCTGGGGCGTGGTCCAGGGGTGGCCCTCGTCCTTCCATTTGTTAAAGCCACCGGCCATCGAGACCACGTCGCTGTATCCGAGATCTTGCAGGGTCTTCGCGGCGAAGGCGCTGCGCGTGCCGCCGGCGCAGTAGACGGCAATCGGGCCGTTCTTGTCGCTGATGCGACCCTCGACGGAGAACTCCAACTGGCCCCGCGGCACGTGCACCGCGTGAGGAAGCGCCCCTTGCTCGTACTCGTCGGGTTCGCGAACGTCCAGGATCGTCAAGTGCTCGAGGTTCGCCGCCACCTCGTCGGGGGTTACCTCACGGATCTCGGCCTTCGCGGCGTTCAGTAGGTCTCGCGGTGACGACACGGCACACTCCTCTTTCGGTGGAGAAATCTTACCTGCTGGGTCAACAATCGTGGACGTCCCCTGCTAGACCCGAGGCCGTGGATCTTCGCTCTCTCTTGGCCCGGCGCCGCATGACACGCTCCTTCGACGGCACCCCCGTCGACCTCGCCTGGCTCGACCAACTCTGCGCCGAGGCGCTCTGGGCGCCCACGGCCGGCAACACCGCCGGCGTTCGATTTCGCACGGTCGACGCGACGCACGTCGAGGAGTACTTAGAGGTCGCCACCGACGAGACGTGGCGCCAGGAGTCGCGCCGCTACGAGGGACTGCGGCGCGCCGGGGCGATAGTACTCGTCACCACTCGTCCCGAGGACTACGTCCAGCGATACGCCGAGGTCGACAAATCGTCCTCGGGGCTCGCCGACCGCGACGCGTGGCCCCTTCCCTACTGGCACACCGACGCGGCGATGGCCACCATGGCGCTCTTGCTCTTGCTCGAAGAGAGCGACTGGCAGGCCACGCTGTGGGGAAACTTTCGCAACGACCAGGCCGTGCGTCGCTGGGCGCACCTGGAGGACGAGGAGCTCTTCGCCAGCGTGTTCGTGGGGCGCGGCGACGGTAACGATCCCCCGTCCGCGTCGCTCTCGCGGTCCGTTCCGTCGCGTGCGGCGCGCGTGCGGCGTGTCTTTTAGTTCGAGAGCGCGCTCAGGTACTCAACGAGGGTGCGAAGAGAAAACGCCGTCGCGCCCTTGGTCAGGAAACCGCGCGACGCGTCCGAGCGCGCCGGACCCGCGATGTCGAGGTGGGCCCAGGGCTTGCCCGCGGTGAAGCGACGCAGGATCAACGCGCCGATGATGGATCCCGCCTTGGGGGGCTTGCCCATATTCTTCACGTCCGCGATGTCCGACTCAAAGTGTGACTCGTAGCTGTCCACCAGGGGCATGCGCCAGAGGACTTCGCCCGACCGCGAGGACGCGCCCAGCAGCTGAGCCGCGAGATCGTCGTTCGAGGCGAACAGGGCGCCCACCTCGTCGCCCAGGGCAACGTTCTGGGCACCGGTCAGGGTGGCCACGTCAATGATCGCCTCCGCGTCGCTCTCCGCCGCGAGGCTGAGTCCGTCGGCCAAGATAAGTCGTCCTTCGGCGTCGGTGTTCAAGACCTCGATGGTCATGCCATTGCGAATGGTGAGAACGTCTCCCGGCTTGGTCGCCTTCTCCCCCACCAGGTTTTCGGTGAGCGGCGCGATGGCGGTAATTCGTACTCTCAAGCCCAGTCGGCTCGCGACGGACGTCGCGGCCATGACAATCGCCGAGCCGGTCATGTCGGTCTTCATGGTCATCATGCCGTCGGCCGTTTTCAGCGACAGGCCGCCCGAGTCGAAGGTCACGCCCTTGCCCACCAGGGCCACGTGCGGTAGCGCCGCGCCCGGTTCGGGGTCGTAGGTGACGTAGACGAGTCGCGTCGGCTGGGCCGAGCCCTGACCCACGCCGAGCAAGCCACCCAGTCGTTCCTCCCTGATCTTCGGCTCGGCCCACACCTGCACCGCGACGTGGGGGTCCTGGCCCAGGCGCTCCTCAAACTCACTCGCGAGAACCCGGGGCGACATCGCCCCGGCCGGCGAGTCCACCAAGAACTTGGCCCAGTTCACCGCCTCAGCGACGACGGCGCCGCGCTCCACCCCTCGCGTCACCTCGTCGTGCACCAACACGGTCGGCAGGGGCACCCCGACGGGCACCACGTCAACGCTGGTCGAGGCGTCCCGGTCCTTGAAGCTGTAGGACGCGAGGAGCGCTCCTTCAACTATCGATTGAGCGACGTCGGCCGGTTCGCCCAGCCCCTCGGTCGCCAAGAAAAAGGCGAGTGGGCCCTCGCCGGCCGCCCGCGCGGCCGCGGCACCGGCGAGTCGGTAGCTCGCCGGTGACTGATCGGCGCCCAGTGAGACCAGAACGATGTTCGCACCGTGAATCGAGCGCAGGACCACGGCCGAGCCGGCTTCGCCTTTGAGCCCCTGCTGGCGGCACCAGTCCACACTCAACGTCGTAGGAACGTTGACGCCCGATTGAACGATGACGTTGTTGATGGCGCCCGCGCCCTCTCGCATGACGACCGGAACCGCGATGGTCGCCACGCCCAAGCCCTCTTTGATTGACGAAACTCGCGCCGTACGTGACATGTCAGCCTTCTCTTGTTACTGCTCGAGGGTTCGCGCGGTCCGGTGGTAGGGACCTTCAGCCCAGCGCGCCATCGCCCACACCAGATCGCTCAGTCGATTGAGGTACTGAGTCACGAAGGAGCCCTCCAGCGGGTAGGTGATCGCGACGCGCTCCGCGCGACGCACCACCGTACGGGCCACGTCGAGGGCCGCCGAGAGTTGGTTCTCCCCGGGCACCAGGAACTCAGCGGGCATCGTCGTCTCTTCGGCCAGCGCGTCAATCTCGTGCTCCAGACGCTCGACCATCGCCGGAGTGATCAGTGACTTCCCCGCGACCAGCTTCGCGCGGTTGGCGGGCAACGTTGCCACCTCCGCCATCAAGACCCACAGGTCTCGTTCGACGCCGATCAAGAGATCGTTGAGTCGCGAACCGCGTTCGCTGAGGGAGCGCGCCCAACCGAGGAAGGCCTGCGCTTCATCAACCGCACCATTCACTTCGATGGGCGGTGACGTCTTCGCCACGCGACCACCAAAGTAGAGTCCGGTCGTCCCGTCGTCGCCCCCGCGGGTGTAAATCTTCACCGTCTCAGCGTAGTGATCGTGAGCATCACAAGTAACCTGATGATCCAATGGAGTCCTTATTTCGACCGCCGTTTGCCCGTCCGAAGGCCGACGACCCCTATCTCGCCGCCCTCGCCGAGCGAGTCCTCATCTTTGACGGCGCGACCGGGACCAACCTGCAACTTCAACACCTGAGCGCCGACGACTTTGGTGGCGCCAACTTTGAAGGCTGCAACGAGATCCTCGTCGCCACCCGGCCCGACACCGTCGAGGCGCTCCACCGCTCGTTCTTCGACGTCGGGGTCGACGCGGTGGAGACCGACTCCTTTGGGTCGTTCTCGGTCGTGCTTGGGGAGTACGGTATCGCCGATCGCGCCCACGAGTTGGCGTTGGCCTCGGCCCAAATCGCCCGACGGGTGGCCGACAGTTACGCCAGCGCGAAGGAGCCCAAGTTCGTGGCCGGCTCCATGGGGCCGGGCACCAAGTTCCCCACCCTCGGACAGATCTCCTACGACGACCTTTCGGCCAGCTACGAAGAACTGGCCTACGGACTCCTCGAAGGCGGTGTTGATCTCCTGCTCATCGAGACGATGTT
>Ga0181534_10001015_pt1 | contig 18939 bp, 18 predicted proteins | sample PEATcosm2014_Bin_37_FD_119758 | JGI IMG/M metagenome (GOLD analysis project Ga0181534, IMG submission 119758) | Peatland microbial communities from MTU Mesocosm Facility, Houghton, MI, USA - PEATcosm2014_Bin17_10_metaG | ecosystem: Environmental > Terrestrial > Soil > Wetlands > Peat | place... | reverse complement strand
GGCAACCAGAGCGTTTTGCTCAAGCACGTCAACGACGACGCGACCGTGATGAAGGCGCTCGTCCAGAAACTGCTGATGTGCCGCGTGAAGCCGTATTATCTTTACCAGTGCGACCTGATTTCCGGCTCGGCGCACCTGCGCGCGAGCGTGCGCCAGGGCATCGAGATCATGCAGCAATTACGCGGGCACACGACCGGCTACGCCGTGCCGCAATACGTCATTGACGCGCCCGGCGGCGGCGGCAAAGTGCCGGTCAATCCCGAATACGTCTTGAGCCACAACGCCGACCGCGTGGTGTTGCGCAACTACGAGGGGAAAATTTTCGAATATCCCGAAGCCGCCGATGGGACGCCGCTGGTCAAGGCTCCGAAGGAAATTCAAGAACCGCAATTGGTGTAATTTCAAAAATAAAAATTTATCGGGGTGATTTTTGATTTGACAATCTGACATGACTAGACTAGACTTAGTATATGAATGAAAACAAAGTCTGGAATAAATTATTGGCAGCCAAAGACAAGGTTCGCAGAGAAGCCGAAATGCTGGTGCGAAAAGATGAGATGATGCCAAAATTTTTGCAAACAGCAGATTGGTTACGACGCGTGTTGGATTTGGAAACGCGCCATCAAGAATTATTAGTGCAAGCAGGGCGGCTTGTTTCCGAACTGGATAAGCCCCAAATTCAAAGCGGGCAATCTATTGAAGCACCGGGAAAAATGAAAAATGAGGCGTCCAGCTTACAGCGTTTTGGAGGCAAACCTCGAGCCGAAGAATGCGCATATGCTTATGTCATGAGAGAGAAAAAGCGAGGGAACATTTTGCGAGAAGTTAGCCGAGGGTATTACAGCACAAATACGGGCTTAATTATTGGGATTACTGCGAGCGAAAATAAGGACAAAAAAGATGTTTGGTTTCTGAACCGCAAAGCAGGTCAATTTCAAGAAGCAGTTTTGCTTTGCGAAAAAGATCGCGATTCAGTTTACGTTGTTCACTTACCTAAATCATTTCTTGATCGGCATGTGCAGCAAATGAGCAGAGATAAAAAAGGGCAAATTAAGTTCAATATAGAACGACGAAATGGAACATTTTCTCTCCAAGTGCCAAAACCAATTGGGCGGCTTGATGTGACGAATTATGTGGAAAGCGAACCACTCATTTGTCCACACAGGTCAGATGAATTTATTTGAGAAACCCAAACCAAAAATTCCCCAGCCCCGTCGGGGCGGCATATTCTTTGCCAGAAAATTTCGCTCCCACGGAGCTTTGGCCGTTTTTTAATTTTCCAACTACAAAGATGCCAGCCCTACGGACTTTCGGAAACGGTGTAGCGTCGAGCCTGCGGCTCGACCGTTTCGGCCACAGGCCGAACGCTACAACCTGCGGGATTTCAAATCACCGTCCCGTGCGGAATGATGGCATTTTTCGGGATGACGACGATCCCGTCGCGGATGAAGTAAAGTTCGTGGTCAAGATTTTCAGGTTTTCCGGCGGGCGAAATGGTCACGTTGTTTCCGATGCGCGCGTTCTTGTCTATGATGGCGTTTTCAATCTTGCAGTTCGCGCCAATGCCGATGCGGGGCTTGCCCTGGCTTTCGTGTTTGCGGATGGATTCTTCCGATTCGTAAAAATCGCAGCCGAGGATGATGACGCGGTCGAGCCTCGTTCCCGCGCCGACGAATGTGCGCAGGCCGACGATGGTGTTTTTTATGTGCGCGTCGTTGATGATGCAGCCGTCGGTGACGAGCGCGTGCTCGATTTGCGCGCCATTGATCTTCGAGCCGGGCAAAAAGCGCGGGCGCGAAAAAATCGGCGCGCTCATGTCGAAGAAATTGAAGCGCGGCAGTTCAGAAACGAGGTCGAGGTTCGCCTCGAAAAATGAGCGGATGGTCCCGATGTCCTCCCAGTAGCCTTGAAAAACGTAGGAGAAAACGCGGTGCGTGTTGATGGCATTCGGGATGATGTGTTTGCCGAAATCGGAGAGCGGGTTGTCGAGCAACTCGCGGATGAGTTCGCGATTGAAAACGTAAATGCCCATCGAGGCGAGATACAGGTCGCCGTCGGCTTTGATTTCGAGTTTTGATTTCAACTCCGACGTCAGCTTAAGCGAATCGAGCGCGCCAGCTTCCTTCGGCTTTTCAACGAAGCGCGTGATGCGGTAATCGTCGGCGATCTGCATGATGCCGAGCGATTGCGCCACCGCGCGCGCGACGGGAATCGTGGCGATGGTGATGTCCGCGCCGGTCTCGGCGTGCTGCTGGACGATCTTGCGGAAATCCATCCGGTATAACTGGTCGCCGCTCAAGATGAGCAGGTAGTCGAAATCGTGGTTGAGGAAGTGCGTGAGATTTTTCCGCACCGCGTCCGCCGTGCCTTCATACCACGACGTGTTCGTGAACGTCTGCTGCGCCGCGAGCATCTCGACGAAGCCGCTGGTGAACTGGTCGAATTTATACGTCAGCGAAATGTGCCCGTGCAGCGATGTGGAATTGAACTGCGTCAAAATGTAAATGCGACGGAAGCCGGAATTGATGCAGTTGGAAATGGGGATGTCCACGAGCCGGTATTTTCCGGCGAGCGGCACGGCGGGTTTGGCGCGATCCTTCGTCAGCGGAAACAGCCGCGTGCCCTGTCCGCCGCCCATGATGACGCAGAGGACTTTGCTGGTGTTGAGCGATTGGCGTCCGGTTTGTGGCATAAAATTCCGTAGTGAGGAGAAAGTTTAACAGCAACTTCGCGACACGGCAAGCGGCGGATTTGCGCGCGAAATTAATTTTGGCTTTGCACCCGGACAAATTTCTGTCCGGCGCGAATTCAACCTGGCGGCCAGGCCATATGGCGTCCGCCGAGAATGTGGACGTGCAGGTGCGGCACGGTTTCGCCGCCGTCCGCGCCGTTGTTGATGACGAGGCGGTAGCCGCCTTGCGTGAGACCCGCCTTGTCCGCGACTTCGGCGGCCTTCAGCAGCAGATGTCCCAGCAATTGCTGGTCGTCGGCCTTCGCTACGCCGATTCGCGGAATCACTTTCTTGGGAAAAATCAAAACGTGCGTCGGCGCCTGCGGATTGATGTCGCGGATGGCGAGAACCAAATCGTCTTCATAAACAACCGCCGCCGGAATCTCGCGGGCGATTATCTTCTCGAAAAGGGTTTTCATGGAATTTTTAATTTTAAGTCTCTAATTTTTAGTTCAAACACACGCAACGTCACGAATGTTTTTTAACTTGAAACTAAAAATTCAAAATTAAAAAACATTCGAACTACTCGACAACGAGCGCACACTCATTTTGCTCCGGTTCGGCGGTCAGACAGCCACGCAGATACTCGACGACCTGTTCCTGCATTTTTTCGCAACGCGCGCTCCAGCGTCGCGCCCCGGCAAGCTGCTTGACGCAGCCGCGCAGCCCGCGAAAGCGCAGGACGCGTGGTGACTGGCGGAGTTGCTGGCGCAGTTCGTTTCGCAATCGCGGGAAGAAAAATAATTCAAGGCTGTCGGCGGATTCGCTCGCGAACAGGCCGAGGTCTGTTTCGATGATTTCCCGCGCACGCGCTTCGAGTCCGCCCGCGTGGATGGTCAGGCCGAGGTTCCGTAAAACTTTTTCCAGCGCGCCGGCAAATTCGCCGACGGTGACGGTTTCGCGTTCGAGTTCGACCTTGAAATAATGAAAGACGGACGCGGCGGCGTGGCGCAACATTTCCGGGTCGAGCAAGCCTTCGGAGCTGCCGACGATCTCAATGGAAATCATTTCAGCGGAGCAGGGAAAGCTCTCGCCGTTGATGAGCTTGAAAAGCAGGCAGTCGGACGACAGCGCGATCATTTTGCAGCCTCCAGTTTTTTGACTTCTTGCACGAAGTCGGTTGCTTCCTGAAACCGGCGATAGACACTGGCGAAACGGACGTAAGCTACGTCGTCCAGTTCGCGCAAGCCTTCCATGACCAGTTTGCCGACGAATTCGCCGGGCACTTCACATTCAAATTTTTCCGTCACAACTGCAACAATATGATCCACCAAATCGTCCATCGCCTTCAAACCAATCGGGCGTTTCTGACAGGCTTTCTTGATGCCGGCCAGAAGTTTTTCGCGGGAAAACTCCTCGCGGCGTCCGTCGCGTTTTAAAACCATCAGTCCCTCGTGTTCGACTTCCTCGTAAGTGGTGAAGCGGTGGCCGCACTTGGCACATTCGCGGCGGCGGCGGATGGTCGCGCCTTCGCGCGAGGCGCGCGAATCAATGACTTTGTCGTCCTGATCACCGCATTTTGGGCAACGCATAAAACCACACCTAATTGTGGTTGCTCTTTTGTAACACACTTCATTTTGTGGGTCAAGAAATGGTTATGGCCTTGACCACGAAGCGAACCCAAGAAGTTTTTAAGACAACTGCAATGCGAAAGAATTACAAAGTCAGAAAGGGGAAGGTTTTTTTTCGTGGACGGGAAGAATCGGTTTTGGAATTGAAAAAAGAATTTTGCCCTTTGAGTCGTCCAACAACTTCTGTGAAGCTGGCTGAATACCTAAAAGCATCTCCGGCGTGACTGGAATTGTTTCGACCGTCATCTTGCCGGGAGTCACTTCGACAATCCATTCAATCCACATTTCCTTTGAGTTCGCCGCGACAAAGAAGTTTCCCTGTGTAACAATCTCCATGCCGTGTGAAATGCGTATAAACAGAACGCCCTTCCTGTTGTAAGTTTCCCAAGCCTTGGGGCAATCTATCTCGACCCGATTCTTCACGCCCTCTTTTTCCTTTTCTTCATGGGCGGGGTGTTGAGCATGACGCGCAAGGCGTCATTCACCTTCATCGGGTGAAGTGTGATTCCTTTTTGGCGCGGTGGTTTTGCTTTCACAATTTGCAATGTTGACTTATTTTTCCGGCGGTTCAAGCATTGAATAATGTGGCCGTGGATTTCAAGCGCGAAAAATGTTTTAAGCAGGTTTTCAGTGACCGCGATGCTTCGTGAGCAGCTTGCGCTTTCTCATGCGCTGTCCGTGAAGCTGGAGTCGGAGAACATGGACTTGAAAGCGAAGGTATCCGAACCAAACCAATCAAACAAAGTGAAGCCGAACAAGGCTTCGTGGGATGGCCAGCATCAACTTTTCTTTTTGTAAATTTCTTCCGGCGTTTGCAATTGCGGCTCGGTGATTTTGAAACCACCGTTTTCGACCGAGCGGAAAAAGCACGAGCGATAACCTTCGTGGCATGCCGCGCCGATTTGCTCGACCCGGATGAGGAGCGCGTCGCCGTCGCAATCGAACGCGATGTCCTTGACGGTCTGTGTGTGGCCGCTTTCCTCGCCCTTCATCCAGAATTTCTGGCGCGAGCGGCTCCAGAAATGCGTCTTGCCGGTGGCGACGGTTTTTTCCAGCGACGCGCGGTTCATCCACGCCATCATCACCACGCGGCCGGTTTTCTGTTCCTGGATGATTGCGGGAATCAAACCCTGCGCATCAAATTTCAATTTGTCATAGAAACTCATATTTGGATTATTTCACCACATAGACGAGATAGCAGAAAGCCGTAATTTGTCCAATCCACCACGATTATTGCCCGCGCAATGACGGCGGGGCAACCATGAAATCCGTGGAGACATCCACTTGATTTGTGGGGGCAAACACGATACTCGTCGGAACAACCTCAGGAATGTTCGTCACGTCCGCAACGCGGGTTGAAACAATTTCAGGCGCGTTGTTGGCCGGCGGATTTTCGCGCCCGGCAAGGTTGCGTTCGAGCCGGTTTTTTATGTCGGCAAAAGCGGCGTTGGTCACGTCGTCCAGATGCGCCTTCGCTTCGGCGAAAAATCCGGCGGCGATTTTGATCCGCGCGAGGTGGATGAGGACGCCTTCGCGTTCGTTGTCGTCGCGGGCGATTTGCAGCGCGTTCGTCCACGCGATGAGCGCGTCGTTGGTGCGGAGCGGCTTGATGCCGTAGTAACTTTGCGCGTAATCGGTCGCGAGCGGAAAATCATCTGGAACAAGCCGGATGGCCTTGCGGTAAAGTTCCAGCGCCTTGTCGAAAACCTGCTGCTCGTTGATGCCGTAAAATTGTTCCGCGTCCTTGCGGAAAAGATAAACCGTCGTGGCGAGATTTTGATAATAGACCGGCTCGGCCGGATCCAGCCGGATGGCCTCGGCATAATAGTCAAACGCGCTCGCGACCGGGCCGTGCTCGCCGTAATAGTTCGCGAGGTTGTTCCAGACCGCCGGATTTTTCGGGTCGAGCTGCCTGGCGTTTTCGTATTGCGACTTCGCCTCATCCTCGTCGCCGATGTCGTTGAGAAAACTGCCGTAGGCCATGTAGCCGTGCGCGGAACCCGGATGCTGCAATAAAAAATCCTTGTAGCCTTTGCGGACGATGTCAAAGCGCACGCGGATGCGCTTGTTCAATTCGTCCTTGGATTCGCCCGCGCCTTTGGCGGCGAGCGCGTCGTTGTCGCGGATCCATTTGTCCACTTCGTCCGACGCCGCGTCGTCGTCCATCATCAGCTTCTGCAATTCCTGCTCCGCCGGGTCGTTGGTATTGACGATGGGAATCGGAACGCTGGTGTTTAGCGAGGCCAGATTGCTGACGGTCTGCGGCTGGTTGGTGGCCAGCAGTGCGCTCAAAAGGCCGATGGTAAGGTCGCTCACGCCGACAAAATATCACTTTCAAAACGCGAGTCGAGGCGCAAGCCAACGTGATGGAGCAAATGATAGACATAATTCTGCTGTGCCACAAAACACATCCATTTGGCTTGACGAATTTCATGTATGTGCCAAATTGTCGCTTTCAAATCCTGATTTCATCCAATGGCTGCAACCAAATCCAGTTTTCTCGACAAAGTGCTTGGCCGCATCGGGCGGCTGGACGCGGAAGGTTTGCAGACGGTCGTCCAGCGGCTCGCGCGCGAACGCAGCTTTCTCGAAACGCTCTTCAACACGATCGAGGACGGCGTGCTGGTCGTGGACGAAAACGGGCGCGTGATTTATTTCAACCAGGCCGTCACGCGGCTCATCGGATTGCAGTCCGGCGACGAGGAACGGCACATCTCAAAAATTTTGCCGGAGATGGACTGGGAAAAAATTTCGCGCGCCGATTCCGCCGGCGGCGAACGCGTCGTGCGCCACGAATTTGAGATCCATTATCCGCGCCCGCGCTTTCTCCGGCTCTACGCCGCGACGCTGGACGGCAACGCCACAGGCAGCGCGGGCGTCGCGCTGATCTTGCACGATGCGACAGAGGCGCGGCAGAAAACTTTTGAGGCCATCGAAAGCGAGCGCGTGCAGGCGCTCACGCTTCTGGCGGCGAGCGTCGCGCACGAGATCGGCAATCCGCTGAACGCGCTGCACATTCATTTGCAGCTCATGGAGCGCGAGTTGAAAAAATTGAAAGCAGGACAGGCTTCCAGCCTGTCAAAAAAGGACAGGCAAGATGCCTGTCCCACCGACAAGCTGGAACAGTTTCTCGAAGTTTCCAAAGGTGAAATTTCGCGGCTCGATTACATCGTCACGCAATTTTTGCAGGCGATCCGTCCCGCACCGCTGCAGTTGAAACTGGCTTCACTCAACGGCGTTGTGGAAAAGACTTTGGAATTGCTGCGGCCTGAAATTGAAAATCGTGGCGTGACGGTGAAAACAAAACTGGCTCGCAACCTGACCGCGACGCCGGTTGACGCGACGCAGATGCAGCAGGTTTTGGTGAACCTCGTGAAAAACGCGGCGCAGGCGATGACGAACGGCGGCACGCTCACATTGCAAACCGGGGAAAATGCCGACGCCGTCTGGGTGAGCGTCGCGGACACGGGCGGCGGAATTCCGCAGGAGCAGATCAACCGCATCTTCGAGCCGTTTTACACGACCAAGAAAAAAGGCAGCGGACTTGGCTTGATGATTGTTCAGCGAATCGTCCGCGCGCACGAAGGCAAAATTGAACTGGAAAGCCACGTCGGTCGCGGCACGACGTTTCGGATCTGGCTGCCGTTGCATGAACGCAAGCCGCGTTTACTTGAAGATCGAACAAAAAATTAACGCAAAGGCGCAAAGATGCAGAGACGCAAAGAAATAAAAATTGTTTCAGTCGGAAGATTCAACCGCGTCTTGCTCCGCGCCTTTGCCTCTTTGCGCCTTTGCGTTAAAATTTATGGCTGAAAAACCGGCATTGCTCATTGTGGATGACGAAAAGACGACGCGCGACGGATTGCGCGCCGCCCTAGAGGATCGTTATGACGTTTATGTGGCCGAGGACGCGAAGGCGGCGATGAATCTTTTGGAGTCGGAAAACTTTGACGTGATGCTCACAGATTTTCGCCTGCCGAACGAGGACGGAATGAAATTGATCGCACGGGCGAAATCACTTTCCAAGCCGCCGATTTGCATTTTGATGACGGCCTACGGCTCGGAGGAACTCGCGGTGGACGCGATGAAGCGCGGCGCGGATGATTACATCGCCAAGGGCCGTTTGCAGATTGACGAACTGGAGATGCGGATTGCGCGGGCGTTGAAGCAGCAAAATCTGGAGGTGGAAAATGTTTCGCTGCGACAGCAGCTCGATTCCAGATTTGGGCTGGAAAACATTGTCGGCGAGTCGGCGATGATGAGGGAGGTTTTTGAAATTGTCCAGCAGGTTGCGCCGACGCGCGCGACGGTTTTGCTCGGCGGGGAAAGCGGCACGGGCAAGGAACTTGTCGCGAAGGCGATTCATCAATTAAGTCCGCGCGCGAAACAGCCGTTTGTCACAGTGCATTGCGCCGCGCTTGCGCCGACGCTTTTGGAAAGCGAACTGTTCGGGCACGAAAAAGGCGCGTTCACCGGCGCGCACGAGCGGCGCGTCGGGCGGTTTGAGCAGGCGCAGGGCGGAACGCTTTTTCTTGATGAGATTGGCGAGATTGACGCGACGATTCAAGTGAAGCTGCTGCGGTTTTTAGGCGAACGAACTTTCGAGCGCGTCGGCTCTAACAAAACTTTGGCAGCGGACGTTCGTCTAATTGCGGCGACGAATAAAAATCTGGAAGAACTGGTCAAAGCGGGAAAATTCCGCGAAGATTTGTTTTTCCGGCTGCGCGTGGTGGAAATTCAATTGCCGCCGTTGCGGGAGCGGACGGGCGACATTCCGCTGCTGGCGCAGAAATTTTTGCGCGAGTTCGCGGGAGAGAACAACAAATCGGTGAACGATTTCACGGCGGACGCGCTCCAAGCGTTGATGAATTATCCGTGGCCGGGCAACGTGCGCGAGCTGCGGACGGCGATGGAGCACGCGGTCGTTCTTGGTCGCGGCGAAAAAATTTCGGCGCGCGATTTGCCGCCGTCGGTGCGCGGCGGTCGGGCCGTCGAAACCCATTTGTCAAAACGAAATGATTTGACGCTGAAGGAGGTTGAGAAACAATTGATCGTTCGCGCCTTGAAAGAAACGGACGGCAACCGCACGCTGGCGGCGCAGAAGATCGGCATGAGTCGGCGAACGTTCCACCGGAAATTGCACACATATCATTTGGAAGAATTTTGATTTATGCAGATTCAAGAAATCATCCAGGCCGCAATCCATAAACTGGAACTGGGCGGCGGCGCGCGTTTACTGCGGGTGGTCGCGGTGGTGGTGGTGGTTCTGACGCTGGGGGTCGCGTATGATTCGCGCGCGTATCGGAATTTCTCGACGCCGGAGGCGATGGATTCGGCGCAACTGGCGCGCAACATCGCGGAGGGAAAGGGTTACACGACGCTTTTCATCCGCCCGTTCAGCCTTTATCTCGTCAAGTCCCACAACGAGGCCAAGTCGGCGGGCACGGTGACCAACGCGGGTTTTGATTTCGCGCAGATCAAAACGGCGCACCCAGACATCGCCAATGCTCCGGTGTATCCGGTGGTGCTGGCGGCGCTGATGAAAGTGCTGCCGTTTCATTATCCTGTCGAACTAAACAAGCCGTTCTGGAGCAACAGCGGAAGATTTTCGATTTATCAGCCGGATTTTCTGATCGCAGTGTTCAATGAAATCCTTCTGCTGGCGGTGATTGTGCTGACATTTTTGATTGCGCGGAAACTGTTCGACGCGGCGGCGGCGTGGCTTTCAGCGCTGCTGGTTTTTGGGTGTGAACTGCTCTGGCGGTTCAGCGCGTCGGGTTTGTCCACGATGCTGCTGCTGGTGATTTTTATGGGGCTGGCGTGGTGCGTTTTGAAAATCGAGGTGGAGGCGCGCGAGGCGCAGCCGAATGCGCGGCGGTTGCTGCTTTGGACGCTGGCGGCGGGAACGCTGGTTGCCGTTGGCGCATTGACACGATATGCGTTCGGCTGGGTCATCATCCCGTTGGTGGTGTTTTTGTCCCTTTTCAGCGGGCAAAGGCGGGTGCTGCACGCGCTCGTGGCGCTGGGCGTGTTTGCTTTGCTGCTGGCACCATGGGTTGGCCGCAATTACGCGGTGAGCGGCACGCCGTTCGGCGCGGCAGGTTTTGCGGTGTATGAAGGGACATTTCTTTCTCCAGAATTCCGGCTGGAACGGTCGGTGCATCCTGATTTATCGCATATGTTCTGGCTGACACCTTATACCCACAAGCTGCTGACGAACACGCGCATCATCATCCAAACCGACCTGCCGGGGCTAGGCGGAAGCTGGGCGACGCTGCTGTTTTTGGTGGGTTTGTTGTTGGGATTTCGGAACGTGGCGGCGCAGCGGATGCGCTATTTTTTGCTGATGTGCCTGGTCGTTTTGATCTTCTGCCAGGCGTTGGGACAGACGCAGCTTTCAGTGGAATCGCCCGACATCAATACTGAAAACCTCCTGGTGCTGCTCGCGCCGCTGGTGTTCATGTATGGCGTAAGCTTGTTCCTGACGTTTCTGGATCAAATAAACCTGTCGCTGCCGCAATTGCGCTACCTCGTCATCGCGCTTTTTTTGGCGGTCTCGTGCCTGCCGATGATTTTCGCACTGTCCCCGCCAAAAACACAGCCGGTCGCTTTTCCGCCATATTATCCGCCGGAAATCCAGCAGACCGCAGGATGGATGAAGGACAGTGAATTGATGATGAGCGACGTGCCGTGGGCGGTCGCGTGGTATGGCCAGCGGCAGTGCATCTGGCTCACACTCGATGCGCAGGACGAGTTCTTCGCCGTCAACGACTATCTCAAGCCGGTGCAGGCGCTTTATCTCACGCCGGAAACCATGGATGGCAGGTTTATTTCCGACTGGATAAACCCGCGCGAATTCAGCTGGGGTTCCTTCATCATCCAGGCCGTCCTGCAAAAGGAGATTCCGCCCACCTTCCCGCTGCGCGACGCGGTGCCCGGCTTTCTGCCTGAACGATTGTTTTTGACCGACTGGGAGCGCTGGAAAGTGGCGCACTAATTTTCAGCTCGCCGCGCGGCGCAAACGATCCGCGATGCCCGACCATTCCGGCGTTTCCGGCGGCTTTTCGACGATGATCAATTCCGCACCCGCCGCGTCGCAGCGATGCCACTCCGCATAAAGCGCCCGCGCGAAGGCCTCCGCGTCGTGCGGAATCACGCTCACGCCCGCAAAATCCTCGCCCGAGGGGATCTGCGTGTGCGCGATGAGGTGAACCTTTGAAGGTTGAAAGTTGAAGGTTGAAAGTTGCAGACGCAAATCCGCGGCGTTGCGCCAATTCAAGACCACCAGCCTCGCTTTCGGCGAATAATGCCTTTTCAACAAGCCCGGACTTCGCAACGTGGACTCCGAACTCCGAACTCCAAACTCCGAACTCCGAACTTCCCCGCAAACCGCCGCGAGCGATGCGGCATGAATCATTCCCGGCCGCAGAATTCCCGGCGGCGAAATCGTCAAATCCAAGACCGTGGACTCGATGCCCACCTGCGACTGGCCGCCGTCCACAATGAGGGAAATTTTTCCCGCAAGCTGCGCGCGGACGTGTTCCGCATTCGTCGGCGAAATTTGGTTCGACAAATTTGCGCTCGGCGCGGCCAGCGGGAAACCGCATTCGCGGATCACGGCCTGAATGAACGGATGGCTCGGCCAGCGGATGCCGACGGTTTCGCCGCCCGCCGTGACGTTGCCGGGAATTTTTTCCGCGCGCGGCAAAACCATCGTCAACGGACCGGGCCAAAAAGACCTCGCCAGCTTGTCCGCCAGTTCCGGCCACCGCGCCACGCACCCCTTGGCCATGGCCACGCCGGCCACGTGAACGATGATGGGATTGCTGGCGGGACGACCCTTGATTTCAAAAATTTTGGCGACGGCTTTTTCGTTGAGCGCGTTGGCGGCGAGTCCATAAACCGTTTCCGTCGGCAGCGCGATGACTTCGCCCGCGCGCAAAAGCGCCACCGCGCGCCGGACCGCCTTTTGAAAAAGCTCCGGCGTGTGCGTCTGCAGGATTTTGGCTGTTGGTTGCAAGCACAGGCAGATTAGGCCAAAACGCACACTCCAGACAAGTTTTGAGAGAAAGTGTTTGATGGAGAATCAGCTCCGCCCAACTCTTATCCACCAATTCGAGGCAAGGTTATTTCATTTCAGATTCGCTTACTTTTTTTCCAGCGGCGGAAACCGAGAAGCAATGCCCCAAGCGCGTCCAAGGCAAACTCGCTTGGTTCGGGAACCGCCGTGGAGGAAAATTGGATGTTGTCGAGCATGGCATAATTCTTATACGGTGCGGTGAAAAGTAATTGGCCGGTTTGTCCGGCATAAGCAGAAATATCCGCCGAACAAATTGCGTAATTGGCGGTGCTTCCAGTGACCAGATAATCAATCGGCTGGTTGTTGAAGGTTATCTGTAAAGTCCCGTTAAAGTTGGCGATAAATGTGAGCGATTGTGTAGTTATTGGAATTGTTCCGGTCTGCCCAATCGCGGCACCGGTTGTCATGCTTGGGGTGTCTCCACCTTCTAGGTAAATTGAATATTGTCCTTGAATTGCTGGCATGGGAAAGTCCACTCCTTCCAGACAAACTCCAGGCGCATCCAAAGTTATATTATTGTATGCTAAAGTGGTTCCCCTGAATAATTGGCGTCATCCCACCCATTATATTCTGTCCATGCCGACACATTTGCAGTGCCATAATTATAACCATCACCCGAAGGTTGAGAACTGACAATGACAGTATTCTCAAAATTCAGGTTCACAAAGCCTTGCGCCCGTCCGCTTTCGCAGAAGAGAAGCATTGCAAATAAAATTTTAACACCAGATTTCACGTTCTAGATTTAAGAGGATTTCCGCCAGCGACCAAAGCCAAGCAGCAAGCTGCCGAGTGCGGTTAAAGCAAACATACTCGGTTCGGGAACGGGCGAGGTAGAAAATTGGATGTTATCGAGTAAAGCCGATGTATTAACTGGCGCTGTGAAAAGTAACTGGCCGGTTTGTCCGGCATAAGCAGAAATGTCAGCCGAATAAATGGTATAGTTGGCGGTGCCGCCAGTAACCAGATAATCAATCGGTAAACCATTAAATGTGACTTGTATTAATGAACTTCCATTGAATTGGGATTGATTGCACCAAAACGTCATAGACTGTGCCGTCGTTGAAATCATCCCGGCCTGGCCGATGGATGCAGGGTATTGCTCGTCTGGCGGAGCATAAATGGAACTTGCACCGTATAACAGCACACTGTATGTCCCTTGCAGCGGAGCAGGCCCCAAGCTGCTGGCGTTGGTGTCTTCTAAAATAACGGCCGCACCGCCAAGACTTACTGTGTCATAGAGAACGCTACCTGTGGCCGTCCACCCCGGAATAGCAACGTTCGCAAATGATGTGGCACTTGAAGCCTCAAAATCCAAGTTCACAAAACCTTGAGACAAACCTAGTTGAACTACGCATGAGAGAAAGAAACAAAATATTATTTTAGTTTTCATATTCATTTTTATCTGGTTACAAACGGATCGCCGACTGCTTGAAAATAATGTGAGTTTATTGCATTCCACGCGCAAATACCGAAGTTTTTCCCTGATGCCCACAAGCTAAAATATGCGGAAATTGTAGAGCTTCCCTCCAAGCCAGGCTCTTCAACATTTGAACACGCGCCCACCGGAGTGTTTGAGTAATTTGTGCCGCCAAAGGCATTTGGCGAAAACCATTTTTCAAAATTAGATTGGCCTGAACCAATGTCCCGCTGACCATTGTAAGATTCTAACGTTTTGATGATCCACCAACCGTCGTTCCCAGTCCACCGGGTGTTTCCATCCAGCGGAAAATTTCCATCGTCAATCGTCGTCCCCCAGTCGCTGTGCCCACCCCAGCAGATGTAGCCAGCCACATTTACCGCGTTGGTGATATGCGGCAAGAACGGGACATTTGTAGTTTCAACGCCGTCAATGTAAGTAATGCCGGCATTGGTATTGGCATTAGTAATTGCTGGAATTGCACCGTAGATCGAATTACTTGAATCAGGATAACCACTTGAATTATTGCCATCACCAAATCCTGGGCCATGCCGCACATTGTCCAAAACAAAGTTCGTGTTTCCATAACTACCTGCACTCGCGCTGATGACGAGTTGGCCATTAGTCCCAAAGGCGGCGAGCTTGTTGATGTAGGCGATGCAGTCGTTCGTGCCATTCAAGTTGATGCTGGTTATGAACGGCTGGCCACTGGGTGTTTCGGAGTAAAGTTGATACTGCACACTCGGCCAAACCGTGCCGCCGTCTTCAACGCGCGAAGGGATGTCCAAGAACAAAATGAGATATTGAGGATGCTTCGTCGGATTTGCTGTCAGCCAGTTCAAGTAAGGCATGAGAATCTGGTTTGTGAAAGTTGCGCTACCAACAATTTCACCATTCGTGCAACCGATGCCCAGCACATTTGCGCCGCTCACCATCGGACGGTGCGCGATATAATAATTCAAAACGGTGGCACTGTCTGCCGAGTTTGTATTGTAAATCAGCAGCAAATCGTTCGTCACGTTTATATTGGTCAAAGTGACCGACCAGATCGCGCTCACACTACCCGCCGCGTTGGACACGATGACGGAATAATTTCCAGACGCGTTCGCTAAAAATGAATAACTGTTTGAAGTAGCCCCGCCGATGTTCGTGCCGTTTGACTGCCACTGATAAGAGAGCGGAAAACCATTGGCTTGATATGGAGCCGTCGCGGTGACGGCAAAGGAAAGGTAATTTCCGTAAATGCAAACCTGATTCGTCGGCAATGTTCGCGACGTGATGACTGGTGGCGTCACCAGATAAAGATTGGCGTTTGAACTGGTGATGCTTCCCATTCCGCCGTTGTCGGTGACAACGACATCGTAGATGCCCGCCTGTGCCGCCTGCACGTTGGTCAGCGTCAGCGCGGCATTGGTTGCGCCCGGAAGGTTCACACCGTTAGTCTGCCACTGATACGTCACTCCGTAAAGTCCCGCACCCCTCGCGGTGAAAGTTGCCGTGCTACCGGCAATTTCATATTGATCAGTCGGCAGCACTGTTATGACTGGCGTTGCCGGGCCTGTGCGGACGGCCAAGGCGTGGTCCGCGCCCGCAGCAATCGCAATCACATTGGAAAGTCCCTGAACCGGGTCAACCGCATCATCGTCACCCCACGCAACAACCGTGCCGTCGCTTCTCAATGCCAGACAGTAAGCAGTGTCAATATCAGGATCGCCGCCCGCAGCAATCGCAACGACATTGGACAATCCAACAGGCACGTTCGTTTCTCCATCATCATTGTCACCCCATGCGACCACCGTGCCATTTTGCAGCAACGCGAGGCTTTGGAATGTGCCAGCCGCCACGTCCACCACGTTGCTTAAACCCGATGGAACATTGCATTGTCCGGCAGTGTTGTCGCCCCACGCGACAACATAGCCATTGGAAACGACCAGATTAAATTGAAAGCCAGCGGAAATCGCCGTGACGTTGGTAAGACCGGCAGGCACATTCGTTTCGCCAAAAGACGTATTGTAGCCCCATGCGACAACCGTTCCATCGCTGCGCAAAGCGAGTGTGTGCAACGCTTGCGCTGAAATCACAGTCGCATTTGTCAGATTCGGCGGCACGTTGGTCAGATAATAACCCAAAGCAGGAACATCCAAACCCCACGCCGTCACCGTGCCGTTGGTCAACAACGCGACATTGTGATACCAGCCCGCAGTAATCATTGCCACGCCAGTAAGATTAGTGGGGACAACGCCTTCGCCATAGGTGTTCTGCCCCCACGCAACCACCGTGCCGTCCGTTTTCAAGGCAAGGCTCTGTCCTGCGCCGCCCGTCACTTGCAAGGAATTGGTCAATCCAAATGGCACGTCGCATTGACCAACCGTGTCATCGCCAAAACCCACCGTCATGGTCATTGACGGTTTCGCCAGAACATAAAATGCCAGGTCTGCGTCCTGACCATAAAAAGTGTAGCTGTTGGAGGCGTAGCCGATGCCGAGCCAGTTCCAGCTTGCAATGGGCGCGGCTATGTTCGTTGACATCAAAATGTCGTAAGGCACAAAATTCGTGCCTCCCGTGACGCTGAAACTGGCAATCATGTTCCCGCTGCCGTCAGGAACAGCGGCCATGTTCGTGAGATAAAGCGGATTTCCATAGGCATAGCTGCTGGCAAGGTTCCGCGCCATCGTGCTCTTTCTTGTCATTGGCGAAGGTAACGCCGCCTGCGCCGCTTCCGCAGCCTCCAAAGCGTCGTAATCCACGTTCGTATCATTGAGCAGATACACGCCATCATCACCCAACGACCAGGCGGAATGGCCGAAATTTGAAGGCAATGGCGGCCACTCCTCGGTGCTGCCCGGCGCGTGCTGCGCCGACCAGTAGGTTCCCGCATCCGGCAAAGATTGGGCGGGCATCGGCGGCACAGATTCCACCGCCTGCAACATCACTTGCAAGTCGGTCAGCGAGTCAACCGTCGTCGCAGTGTCCGCCGATGAAACCGTTCCGTTTTGAGTCGCGGCTTCCTGCGCGTGAAGAAAGCCCGACAAGGCAAACATGAATCCCGCACCGAATAGAAAACTTTTGATGATTTGTTTCATAACAGGTTTTTTTCTGAATTTGCAGCGACTATACACCCGGCACAAAGCAGCGCAAGCCAACAATAACAAGCATGCTTGGTAGTGCCTTGCCGCCGTTCTTGCTCTGCTGTCACGGTTGTGCCACAACGCAGCGTATCCAAAACCCTCGGTGAAACCATCCGCGCCAAGCGGATGAAAGCCGGCTTGAGCCAGGAACAACTCGCAGAAAAGGCAGATTTGGCGCGGAATTACATAGGAAACATCGAACGCGCCGAATATAAAGTCACGGTGGTAGTGCTGGTTCGCATTGCCAAGGCCCTCGGCGTGAAGGTGCGCGACCTGGTCGCTGAACTTTGATTTTTTGCCAGTTCAACATGACAAGAAAGGTTGTGTGAATCACAGTTTTTGCAAAGCGCCGCCGGGCGTTTCCTGCAAGAATTTTCCCCGATAAGTTTTGGCATAACTAAACACAAAAATATCATGCATACATTTACAGAAAAACTCGGCATCGTCACGCAAACCGTCTCTTACATGCAGGATCCCGACAACAAGACGGCGCTGGCGGCGAAAAATTTTGACGTCACACCGCATATCGCGCGGCTGCAAGGCGAGCTGGCAACGGTCAACACCCTCGCGCCGGTCCAAAAGAAGGCGGAAGTGGCCCACATCAAGGCCACCGCCGATTTGCAGGACGCATCCTACAACACCTACAACGACGCCAGCGGCGTGATAGACGCCATGGCCGGTTTGCTGGGCAAAGGCACGCCCGCCGCCAAAAAGCTCCAGAACATCCGCAGCAAGGTGCGCAAACATAACACCACCAATCCACCCACGCCCACGCCGCCAGCCCCCGCCACGGAGGCGCCGGCAAAATAGCAAATTGCTGATTATTAAATTGTTGCGATATTTTCCCGTTGGAATGGCGTTTTTTCCAGCGGGAAATGTCGTTTTTCCAACCGGAAGGGCGGCAATTCCTGCTGGCGGCGTGACCATTCCTGTCGGAAGCAAGGCAATTCCAGCAGGAAAGATGATGATTCCTGCCGGAAGGGAGGCGCTTCCGGCTGGAAGCAAAATCATTCCTTCCGGCAGCGTCGCCATTCTCATCGGAACCGGGGCAATTCCTGTCGGAATGGAGGCAATTCTAGCCGGAAAAGTGGCATGGCTAAAACTTCAGCGGTCACGCGCTACTCATAGCGCAAGGCGTCAATCGGGTCGAGCCTGGATGCTTTCCACGCGGGATAGAAGCCGGATATTATGCCGATGATGGCGCTGGAAACAAACGCGATGGCGATCCATAAAAACGGCGTGACGGTGGGCATGTCCTTGATGTAGGCGACAATGGTCGAAAAACCAACGCCGCAGGCAATGCCGATGGAGCCGCCAATCGCGCTCAAGGTGACGGCCTCAATCAAAAATTGAATCAGGATGTCCGCCGCGCGCGCCCCCACGGCCATGCGGATGCCGATTTCGCGCGTCCGTTCGGTGACGCTCACCAGCATGATGTTCATGATGCCGATGCCTCCGACCACGAGGGAGACGGCGGCGACGCCCGCGAGCAGAAACCCCATTGCGCGCTGCGTGGCCGTCACCGTCTGCATCAATTCCAGCTGGTTGCGCACGGTAAAATCCTGTTCCTTGCTGTGATGCCGCGTCAAAAGCAAATCGGTGATGTCGTTCTGGACGCTGTCTATCACCTTGTCATTGGCCGCCTGCACCAGAATATCATTCACAAACGTCCGGGTGGTAATGCGGTGCATATGGCTGGTATATGGAACAACTATCGTGTCGTCCTGATCCTGCCCAAATAAATTAAAGCCTTTTGGCGTCAACACTCCGACGATAAGAAAGGGGATATTCCGTATACGGATGATCTGGCCAACCGGGTTTTCATTGGGGAACAACTCGTCAACGACGGTCTGGCCGATGACAGCGGACTTGGCGAGACTGCGCACGTCCTGGTCGGAAAACATTGCACCGTGGGAGATGCCCCAATTGCGGATTTGGACATAATCGGGTGATTCGCCCATCACCTGCGTGTTCCAGTTGAGACCGTTCGCCAGCACCTGTTCTCGATCGCG
>Ga0181534_10001014_pt1 | contig 18940 bp, 20 predicted proteins | sample PEATcosm2014_Bin_37_FD_119758 | JGI IMG/M metagenome (GOLD analysis project Ga0181534, IMG submission 119758) | Peatland microbial communities from MTU Mesocosm Facility, Houghton, MI, USA - PEATcosm2014_Bin17_10_metaG | ecosystem: Environmental > Terrestrial > Soil > Wetlands > Peat | place... | reverse complement strand
CGAAAGCGCACGATCGAGCGCAACGTCCGGATGGGACGGATGCGTTTTGTTGTCCTCTCCTTCACGCTTGCGACGACGGCCATCGTCGTCAGCATCGTGATGTTCAAGGTGCTCTACATGCTGATGGAATAGCGCGCCCGCCGGGGCCGCCATCCGTCAGATGATCGGCGGCTCAGCCACCGCCTCCCTCGCGGCAACGCCGGCCGCCTGCTCGCGCTGAATCTCGACATATACCTCACGCCGGTACACCGGCACCGCGCGCGGTGCCTGGATGCCGATCCTCACCTTCTCTCCGACGACCGAGAGCACCGATACCTCGATGTCGTCGCCGATCATGATGCTCTGATTCGATTTTCGCGTCAGCACAAGCATGGGTGAGCCCTCCCCTTGCTATCGACCGGCTCCCATTAACCTCGTTCTGAGACGGGAATGCAAGCAAACGCCGAGACGAGACACCTTTTCGGTAGTGTGAGCGCGGTCGATGGCGCGCAAATCCCTTCGCCCACACCTCAATCAGATTCGAACCTGGACGCGCCAAGGCCGCACAGACGCGTGGGTCGCACACCAGCTCGAGGTCACCGTCCAGCAGATCCAGAGCTTCAAGCGAGAGAACGGCCTGCTCGACGACGAGCCGGCCGTTGACGGGGCCGGCGCGGCCGCGTTCGTCGAGGAGATCGATCTACGCGCCGAAGACGACGCGCTGATCGCGGCCGAGCTCGAGGCCGCCGAGAAGGCGCGACTCGAAGCCGAGGCCGAGGAGCGCGCACGACGCGAGGCCGAGGGCGAGGATGCGGAGGCCGCTCCCGCTCCGCCCAAGCGCCGTAGCCGTAGTCGCGGCCGCGGCAAGGCGGCCACGGGCCAACTCGAGGGAACCTTCGACCACGGCGAGGAGGGCTACGGCCTCTGGCTCGATCCGGCGGTCAGCGACAACCCGATCTACGCCGAACACTGGGCCGGGCACCGCCCGGTCACCGTCACCATCGAGGAAGACCAGATCGTCATCAAAAGAGCGGAATAGATCTTTTCCGCTCCGCGGAAAAATCGTATTCCGCGACGCACAGGAGCCGGCCCGATCCGCGCGTCCCTTACGCCGCGCACCCCAAGGCGCCACTCTGCCTAACCGCTCCGCGCCGCGCTACCTAAAGGGCCAGCCCCGCGCGCGGGAACATCCGCTGGACAGGGCGGTCAATACCCATCGCGCGAGTCGATGGCTACCCCACGCCGCTACCCAGACCCGCGTGCGCCGCGCCGCTACCCAGACCTGAGCGCTTTGGGCCAGTCCCGCGCCCGCCGCAGGTGCCTGTAGAACGCCGCGTCGCTCACCCATTGCTCCCAGGCCATCGGCTCTGCCGGGGAAGCTTGCAGCGCTAGGCCAAGCGACCAGGCAGGCGACTCCTCATAGCACTCGACGAGCTCGTCGATCGTGAACGAGCTCCCGAGCCGCCAGCGGAGCTCGGCGACGATCCGCTCGATCACCCGCTCGAGCGCGCGTCGCTGTGCCACCGGCGCTTGGCCGAAGCGCCGATCGCCGTCCTGCCAGTGGTGCAACGCGGTGTCGAGCACGCTCAGCGCTCGTCGGATGATGCGTCAGTTGTCAGGCAGTCCGCTGACAACGTACTCGCGCTCGCCAGGACGCACGAGGCCGAGGTTGCGCGCCTCGATCTCGAGCGTGCTAGCACGCTCGAGCGTCCGCTCCTGCGCGCGCAGGTCAGCATATGTGCGCTCGAGCGAGACGACCTGCAGACGGCGGCTTGAAGCCGTGTGCAGGTCGGAGATGAGTCCGCGGACGGGGCTGATGTAGAGGTAGGCGAGGACAACTAGCACGAACAGCATCGCAGCCCGGCTGACGCGATCCCAACGCATGCGCGTTGATCGCCGCGGCGGGCGTGGCGGTCTGGCGCCTGAAGCGGGCATGGTGACGCTTTCGCGCCCGCACCGCCGGCTCCTCCCACGAGGACTAGTTGGGAAAAGCGGCGCGGCCGAGGAACCGGGCGCGTTCGCCGAGCTCTTCCTCGATCCGCAGCAGCTGGTTGTACTTGGCGACGCGCTCGCTGCGCGACGGCGCGCCGGTCTTGATCTGGCCGATACCCGTGGCGACGGCAAGATCGGCAATCGTCACATCCTCGGTCTCGCCCGAGCGGTGCGACATCACAGCGCTGTAGCCGGCAGCGCGTGCGAGGGCGATCGCCGCCAGCGTCTCGCTGAGCGTCCCGATCTGGTTCACCTTAATCAGGATCGAATTGGCGACGCCGCTGTCGATGCCGCGTTGAAGGCGCTCAGTGTTGGTTACGAAGACGTCGTCGCCGACGAGCTGGAGCTTTCCGCCGAGCCGCTCCGTGAGCAGTCGCCAGCCGTCCCAGTCCTCCTCGTCCATCCCGTCCTCGAGCGAGACGATCGGGTAGCGCCCGGCGAGCGTGGCCCAGTACTCGCTCATCTGCGCGGCGTCGAGCGAGCGACCCTCATGCGCGAGAACGTAGGCATCGCCGCTGTGGAACTCGCTGGCGGCCGGGTCGAGCGCGATCGCGACGTCCTCGCCCGCCCGCCAACCGGCCCGCTCGATCGCCTCGAGCAGCAGTTCGAGCGCCGCCTCGTTGGAGGGAAGGTCCGGGGCGAAGCCGCCCTCATCGCCTGCGGCCGTCCCGAGCCCGCGCTCGTGGAGCGTCGCGCGGAGTGCGTGGAAGACCTCGGTGCCGACGCGCATGCAGTCGGTGAAGCTCGCCGCGCCGCAAGGGACGATCATGAATTCCTGGAAGTCGACCTTGTTGTCGGCGTGGGCGCCGCCGTTGAGGACGTTCATCATCGGCACCGGCAAGAGGTCGGCCGCGTCGCCGCCGAGATGACGCCAGAGCGGGAGTCCACGCTCGGCCGCGGTCGCCTGCGCGGCGGCGAGTGACACGCCGAGCAGGGCGTTGGCGCCGAGACGGGATTTGTTGGCGGTCCCGTCGAGTTCGATCAGTCGCGTGTCGAGCGCCTGCTGATCGGCGGCGTCAGTGCCGCGGAGGGCATCAGCGATCTCGCCGTTGACGTTCGACACGGCCCGCGAGACGCCCTTGCCGCCGTACTCCTTGCCGCCGTCGCGCAGCTCGACCGCCTCGAACTCGCCGGTCGAGGCCCCGGATGGCACTGCGGCACGGCCGCGCGCGCCCCCGCGTAGGGTCAACTCGACCTCGACGGTCGGATTACCACGACTGTCAAAAATCTGACGCGCATGGATCGCCGCGATTGCGCTCACATTCAGCCTTCCTTGGATTCAGGAACTCAACTGGTGCCGGTCGAACCGGTCGTACCACTCGAGCCAGTCGTCGAGGTCGCCGGCGCATTTGAGCAAACCTCGGAAACGAGGTGTCCGGACGCGCACGTGGTGCGAGCCCGCCACTTCTTGACAAAGGTCGTCCGCAGTTTGTCAATCGCCGCATTCTGACCGTCGGCGGCGAGCGTTTGCTTGATCGAGGCCCGCGCTGAGCTGAGCGACTCGAGGCTGGCTGGCGTTGCAGATGTGACCTTGAAGACGTAGTAACCGAAGGGCGTCTTTGCCGTCGACTCGAGGACGCCGATCTTTGCCTTGAAGATCGCGGCGTTGAAAATCGCCGTTTCCTCGCCCTGCTCGACGCCGTTCTCGACGCCACCGCTGTCCTTGGTCGTCGGATCAATCGAGTACTGCTTGGCGACGGTGGCGAAGCTCTGGCCGCTGGCGAGCAGCGATTTGACCGTCGCCGCCTGCGCCGCGCTCCCGACGAGCACCAGCTCCAGATCGCGGCGCGCCGGCACTTTATACGCAGAGATGTGCGACTTGTAGTAGGCGGCGACCTGAGCGGCGGAAACGTGTGAGGCGTCGGCCTCGACCTTCTTGACGATCGCCTGCTGGAGCAGGTTGAGAAGCGCAACCCACTTCAGGTCTTTGATGGTATAGCCCGACTCGGCGAGGAACGTGTCGAGCTTGCGCGGTGTCGACAGCTCCGATTCCGATTCGCGCTCCTCGTTCCATGAAGCGTTGATCTGTGCCTTCGTCACCTTGACGTGGCGGTCGTTCGCCTCGCCCTGGAACCAGATGCCCTCGATCAGCAGCGCCGTCACCTCCTGGTTGAGCTCGTCGTAGGTGGCGACGCACGTTGCCTTCCACGTGCTGGCGGCGGCACTCGGGTCGCGTTCGCGCTCGCTGGCGATGCAGGCGGTGTAGTTGGGCGGCACCGGTACCGCAGGCGGAGTGTCGCCCGAGTTGACGTAGGGCTGGTTGTTAGCCACCGACATCCAGTGGGCAAACTCCGCGTCGGTGACCTTGGCGTTGCCGACGACCGCAACCGAGTTCGAAGGAACGCCAGAGCCGCAGGCGCCAACGCCGACAGCGGTGGCGATCGCGGCACAAGAGGCCACGGCTGTCCGCATCCATCTGCTCACGAGCGCGGGATCGTAGCGGATAGGGCCGGCCGCGGCCCCCGCTAGCCGCTCGTCGTGGCGGCCGCCAGCACCGCGTCGGCCACCGCGAGCACGGCCGGAAAGCGCTGCTCCGCCAGCTCGGGCACGCGCACGAGCACCTGCGATCGCCCAGACTCGTAGACGACGCCCTCGAGTCGCTGACGCAGCTCCCGCACGCCCGCCGAGTCGAGCTCGATTGGCGTGATCGCGAGTCGTCCGGCGCGGAAGCTGACAGCACGGGCGCCCGCCGCGCCGAGCTTGATGCGGGCGCGCTGAAGGTCGATCAGGTTCTCCACCGGTTGCGGCGGCGGGCCAAAGCGGTCCGCGAGCTCGGCCCGCAGCAGCTCGAGTTCCGCCACATCACGCGCCCCGGCGATCCGGCGATGGACCTCGATCTTCGCCTGCTCGAAGCCCACGTACTCCGCCGGGACGTAGGCGTCGACGTCGACGTCCAGGCGCACGGGCTCCCAGTCCTCGGCGCTGTGCTCTTCGCCCTCCGCCTCGCGCAGGGCTTCGTCAAGCATCTGCATGTAGAGCTCGAACCCGAGCGCCGCAACATGGCCTGACTGCTCGTCCCCGAGCAGGTTTCCGGCACCGCGCAGTTCGAGGTCGCGCATCGCGATCTGAAAGCCCGCGCCGAGCTCGGTGAAGTCCGACAGCGCTGCGAGGCGCTGGGCGGCGTCCGCCGTCAGGCCGGCTGCCGAGTCATAGAGCAGGTAGGCGTAGGCGCGTTCGCGGCTGCGCCCGACGCGACCGCGAATCTGGTAGAGCTGGGCGAGCCCGAAGTGTTCTGAACGCTCGACGATCAGCGTGTTCGCTTGCGGGATGTCGATCCCGGACTCGATGATCGACGTGCAGACGAGCACGTCGGCATCGCCGCGCAGGAAGCTCATCATCCGTGCCTCTAGCTCCTGCTCTTCGAGCTGGCCGTGCGCAACCGCGAAGCGGAGCTGCGGACAGAGGCCGCGCAGGCCGGCGGCGACCTCGTCGATCGTCTCGACGCGGTTATGCAGATAGAACGCTTGACCGCCACGGTCGTGCTCGCGCTCGAGCGCTTGGCGGACGAGTTGCTCGTCGTATTCGCCGACGTAGGTGCGGACCGGGCGACGTCCCTCAGGCGGCGTCTCGATCACCGAGATATCGCGCAGCCCGGCGAGCGACATCTGCAGCGTGCGGGGAATCGGCGTCGCCGACATCGCGATCACGTCGACGCGCAAGCGTAGTTGACGCAGCAGCTCCTTCTGGCGGACGCCGAAGCGCTGCTCCTCGTCGAGGATCAGAAGGCCGAGATCCTTCGCGCGCACGTCGCGCGAGAGCACCCGGTGGGTGCCGATCAGGACGTCCACCCGCCCGTCGCGAAAGCGCTCGATCGTTTCCCGCTGTTCGGCGGCGCTGCGAAAGCGCGAGACGTGCTCGACGCTGATCGGATAGTCGGCAAGCCGCTCCCGGAACGTCCCGTAGTGCTGCTGGGCAAGAATCGTCGTTGGCACGAGCATCAGGACCTGCTTGCCGTCGGCGACGCATTTGAACGCGGCCCTCAGCGCGACCTCTGTCTTGCCGTAGCCAACGTCACCGCAGATCAGGCGGTCCATCGGCCGGGGCGCCTCCATATCGGCCTTCACGAGCTCGATCGCCTCGCGCTGGTCGGGCGTCTCGGCGTAGGGGAAGCGAGCCTCGAACTCGCGCTGCCAGTCGCCGTCGAGTGCAAACGCGTACCCCTCACGGCGGCGACGCTCGACATAGAGCGACAGCAGTTCGCCGGCCAGGTCCTGGGCAGCGCGACGTGCGCGAGCCTTGAGGGTCTCCCAGCGGGTGCCGCCAAGCTTCGAGAGCGTCGGCTCGCCCGCGCCGGCGCCGACGTAGCGCGAGATCTTCGCAAACTGGTCGGTGGGCGCGTAGACCCGGTCATCGCCCTGGTACTCGAGCAGCAGATAGTCGCGAGTGACGCCGGCGACAGTGCGCGTGTCGAAGCCGGCGAAGCGAGCGACACCGTGATCCTCGTGGACGACGTAATCGCCGGCGCGGAGGTCGGCGAACGAACGCAGCGCACCGCGGCGAGCGGTCTGCGGGCGGACGGGTTGGCGGCGGCGCTGATAGAGACGGTGGTCGGGAATCACCGCGAGGCGCAGCGCCGGCGCGACGAACCCGTCATGGAGCGTCGCACGGGCAAAGGTCAGCTCGTCGCGGGCGGGGCTCTGCTCGATCCAGCGGGCCTTGAGGCGAGCCAGGTTGAGCGCCGCTCGCTCGCCATCGCCGCGCCGTGCCCAGGTGACCACGGTCCGGTAACCGGAGCGCAGCTGGCGCTCGAGCCCCGCTTCGGCCTCCGCGAGCGTGCGCGCCACCGGCAGGCTGGCCTGCGCGTGCAACTCGATCGGCGCGCCGCCGGCGAGCGAGGAGAGCCGGACCAATGCTCGCTCGGCGAGGACGCGCTCGAGCTCCTCCGGTGGCACGTAGAGCTGGTGCGCGTCGTTGTCGTGGAAAGCCGCGCAGACGTCGGCCCAGTGGTCGTGAAGTGTCGGCGTGATCTCCTCGCTGCCACAGACAATCAGCGTGGCCGCCGGGCCGGCAAGCTCAAGCAGGGGCTGGAAGCGCTCGACGGGAAGCAGCTCGGCGATATCGGGTCGCTCGCCGTCGCTCGTCTCGGCCGGCAGGAGCGGCCGGTACTCGAGCGCCAGCTCCGCCGCGGGCGCGATCTCGACACGGTCGATGCGCTCGAGCGACCGCTGCGTGAATGTCGAGAAGCTGCGCAGCGACTCGATCTCGATGTCGAATAGCTCGATCCGGATCGCGCGCTCGGCCGTCGCGCCGAAGACGTCTAGCAGTCCGCCGCGGACAGCAAACTGGCCGCGCTCCTCGACCTGACCGACGCGCTCGTAGCCCATATCGGCGAGCGTCTGCGCGCACTCATCGAGGTCCAGCAGATCACCGACCGCGAGCGCGAAGGAGCGCGGGCGCAGCGACGGGTCCGGCACCTTCTCAGACAGCGCCGGTGCCGATACGACAAGGATCGGCGCCCCGGCGGAGCCGTCCGCCTCGAGCAGCGCATCGAGGGCGGCGATTCGCAGGCCGACAAGGTGCGGCGGCGGCGCCAGATGGGACTCGTATGTGACTCCGCGTGACGGGTAGAAGCGAACCTGTCTCGGGGCAAGCCAACTGCCGAGGTCGCCCGCGAGCTCGTGTGCCGAGCGATCGTCCGCCGCGACGACGATGCCCGGGCGCGCCGGTGACCGAGCGAGGATTGCGGCAACGAGGAACGGCCGCAGTGCCGAGGAGCAGAACGCGTCGCCACCGTCGCGGGCGAGCGCGAGCGCGTCCTCGCTCTCGGCGAGGTGATCGAGCAACGGCGCGAGCACGCTCAGTGTGCCGACACCACGGCGGCAACCGCGTCGCAGGCCCGGTCGACGAGCTGATCGACCTCGCTCGACGGCTCGCGAAAGCGCGAGAGGACATAATCGGCGACAACATCGGGGGCGCTCGAAGGGGGGCGGCCGACGCCGACGCGGACGCGGGCAAAGTCGCCGCCGCCGAGCTCTGCGCGCAGCGACTTGAGACCGTTGTGGCCGGCGAGGCCGCCGCCGACACGCGAGCGAACCTCGCCGAACGGCAGGTCGATCTCGTCGTGCACGACGAGCACGCGCTCGAGCGGCAGTCGGTAGGCGCCGCGCGCCGGACCGACAGAGCGACCGGCCTCGTTCATGTAGGTCTGCGGCTCGAGCAGCGCGACGCGCGGACCCCCGGGGCCGGCGCGTCCTTCACGCAGGCGTCCGCGGTAGCGATCGCGCGGACGTCCGGTGTCCCAGCGCACGGCCAGCCGCTCGATCACCGCGAAGCCGACGTTGTGGCGCGTTCCCTCGTACTCGCGCCCGGGATTACCCAGCCCGACGACGAGCCAATCTACGACGGAGCCGCCGCGCGAGAACCGCAGTTGCTACTCGGAGCTCTCGCCGCCTGCGGCGGCTTCCTGAGCCTCGGCGCCGTCCGAGTCGGCGGCGCCCTCGGCGCCCTCACCGACGACCTCAGTCTCGAGCTCCAGCTCGCTATCCGTCTCAGAACGTAGGCGTGGCGGTGTCAGCGTCGCGATCACGATCTCCTGCGGGTCGCCGACCAGCGTCACGCCCTCAGGCACGACGATCGCCTCGAGCGTCACCGTGTCGCCGATCGACATCGCCGACACGTCGAGGGCCATCGACTCCGGAATCGCCGTCGGCAGCGCTTCGACCTGGACCTCGTGCGTGACCTGCTCGAGCACGCCACCGTCGCGGACCCCGGGTGCCGCCTCGGCTCCGACCAGCTCGATCGGGACGCTGACCTGGATCGCCTGGTCGAGCCGCACCCGTACGAGATCGAGGTGCACCGTGCCGCCGCGCACGGGGTCGCGTTGATGATCCTTGAGGACGGCCGGCGTCGGCCTGCCGCCGTCGACGGCAACCTCGAGCACCGCACCGCGCGCGGCGAGCGCGTGGCGCAGCTCGCGCTCGTCGACGGCGAAGCTCACCGCGTCGCCGCCGCCGCCGTACAGGACTCCGGGCACGAACCCCTCGCGGCGCAGGCGTCTAACGCTGCGCGAGCCGGCGGACTCGCGACCGCGGACGTCAAGACGGGTTGGCACGCTGGCGGACATGTCGTCGGCCAGCTTAGCGTGCGTCGAGTGCCGACGGGCGCAAATGGCCCGATCAGACGCGCGCGAAGTCGGCTCGAGCCGCGGTCGCCTTGACCGCCGCGCTACCCGGAGACGACGCCGCTGTCGCGCAGCCAGGTTTCGAGTGCGTCCTCGAACGCGACGAAGTCACGATGCTCGAGCAGTTCGAGCGGCATTGGCGTTGTGGCGCTCGAGCGGACCCAGCGACTGAGCGACCCCTCGCCAACGAGCTCGGCGGCCTCTTCGGTCATCGAGTCGAGGATCTCGATCTCTTGGAGATGCTCGGTTTCGCCGCCGATCGCCGCCAGCGCATCGATCTGGAAGATCGCCAGCACCTCGTCGTCGCTCAGGCCGAGCCGGGTGGCGAGCGCGGCGAGGCGATCCGTCAAAACAGCTGGTTCTCGCCGGCGAACACCTCGCTCACCGAGCCGTCCGTGAAGATTCGCCGGATCGAGTCGGTCAGCAGGTCGGCGCACGGGAGCTGGCGGACCTGCTCCGGAGCCCCGCGGCGCAACGGGATCGTGTCGGTCACCACGACCTGCTCGAGCGGGGCGCCGGCGATGTTCTCGAACGCGGGGCCGGAGAAGACGCCGTGCGTGGCGGCCGCGTAGACGCGCTTGACGCCCTGTTCACGCAAGGTCATCGTTGCGGCACAGAGCGTTCCGGCTGTGTCGATGATGTCATCCATGATGATCGCGTTCTTGCCCCGCACGTCGCCGATCACGTACCCGATCTCGGCGACCTGCTGCGCCGGACGGTCCTTGATCATGATCGCCAGGTCCGCGCCGACGTTCTCGGCGAACTTCTGCGCCAGCTTCGCGCGCCCGACGTCCGGCGCGACGACGACCAGGTCCTCGATCTGCAGGTCGTTGAAGTGCTGGGCGAGGATGAAGCGGGCGGTCATGTGGTCAACCGGCTTGCTGAAGAAGCCCTGGACCTGGCCGGCGTGGAGGTCCATCGTCAGCACACGGTCGGCGCCGGCGGCCTCTAGCATGCGCGCGACAAGACGAGCACTGATCGGCTCGCGCGGCGCGGATTTCTTGTCCTGACGCGAGTAGCCGTACCACGGCATCACGGCGATCACACGGTGCGCCGAGGCACCGACCGCGGCGTCGATCATGACGAGCAGCTCGAGCAGCGCGTCGTTCGCCGTGAAGCCCAGATCCGGGTTGCCGCAGGTCGATTGGATCAGGAACACGTCGGCGCCGCGGATCGACTCCTCGTAGCGACAGTAGACCTCACCGTTGGAGAACGTCTTGAGCGTCGTCGGACTGAGCTCGACGCCGAGCTTGCCGGCGATGTTGAGCGCGAGCTGCGGCGTCGCGCGCCCGCCGAACAGCATCAGCCGTTTCTCGGACTCGATCGGCAGGCTGGTGACCGCGCCCTGAGGCTCCAGCACACTCATCGCCCGCCAGTCTACGCGTCCTCGTCGTCTTTGCGACGCTCTGCGTAGCCCTCCACGTTGTGCTGACGCGACCGCGCCACCGCGAGCGCGCCCGGCGGCACGTCGCCGGTTATCACCGACCCGGCCGCCGTCCAGGCGTCGTCCCCGACGGTTACCGGTGCGATGTAGGAGGTGTCGACCGAGCCACGCACCCGCGCCCCGATGGTCGTGCGGTGTTTGGCGTAGCCGTCGTAGTTGGCGGTGATCGACCCGGCACCGAGGTTGGTGTCCTCGCCGATGTCGGCATCACCAACATATGAGAGGTGCGGCACCTTCGTGCGCGCGCCAACGTCGGAGTTCTTGATCTCCACGAACGTCCCGGCCTTCGCGTGCTCTCGCAGCAGGGCGCCCGGCCGGAGATATGCGAACGGGCCGACGGTCGCACCCTCGCGCAGCTCGCAGTCGACGAGGTGCGAGTGCAGCACGCGCACGCCGTCGCCGAGCAGCGAGTTGATCACGGTCGTATGCGGTCCGATCGTCGCCGCGGTCCCGATCCGCGTGTCGCCGAGCAGCTGCGTGCAGGGCTCGATCGAGGTGTCCGGGGCGATCTTCACGCCGACATCGATACTCGTGCTCGAGGGCTGCACGATCGTCACGCCGGCGTGCATGTGTCGCTCCTGGATGCGGCGCTGCGCCTCGCCGCGCACGACCGCCAGCTGCGCGCGATCATTGACGCCGAGCAGCAGCGCCGGATCCTCTGCCGCGAACGTGGCGAGTGCTCCGCCGGCAACCCGGATCAAGGGCAGCACACCGGGTAGATAGATCTCATCGCCGACCGCCGCGACCCGCGCGAGCTGCTCGAGCAGGATGTCCGCCTTGAAGGCAAAGACGCCCGTGTTGACCTCGCGGATCTCGAGCTCGCTGGCGGACGCCTCGCCGCTGTTCTTGGTCTCAACGACGCGCTCGACGATCCCGTCAGCGTCGCGCACGACGCGGCCATATCCGCGCGGATCGTCGAGCTCGATCGTGACCATCGTCGCCGCGGCACCGCTCTGCTCGTGCTGGGCCGCAAGCTCGCGCAGCAGCGCCGCGTCCACGAGCGGCACGTCGCCGTTGAGCACGATCACACTGTCGGAGCCGTCGATCTGCGGCGCGGCCGCGAGCACTGCGCCGCCGGTGCCGTTAGCGCTCGCCTGGGTTGCGCTCAGCACACCGTGCGGGAGCGCGCCCTCAAGCGGGGACTCCTCGGAGACGACCACGATCACACGCGCCGCGCCGGCCGCGCGCGCGGCTGCGACCGGCCAGTGGATCAGCGGCCAACCGCAGAGGTCGTGCGCCAGCTTTGGCGTCGCCGAGTGCATCCGCGTGCCACGTCCAGCCGCGAGGATCACGATCGTCGCCGGATTCATCGAGTCTGAGCGTAACGCGACCGCCCGTCGGCCGAATCTACAATCGCCGGGACGCCACCAGTGGGGGGTCGTCTAACGGCAAGACACCGGCCTTTGGAGCCGGGTATCGGGGTTCGAATCCCTGCCCCCCAGTCGCAGGCGCCGCGCCAGCCCGAGTGATCAGACGGCGTGGATGCCCGCCACGGCATCCGGGCGCTGACGCGCGGCGCCGCCGACCCTCGGTGCCTGTCGGCGCATGATGTAGGTCGCGATCGCGAACAGGGCTGCCGCGTAGAGGATGTTCGCCGGCACCGCGGCGCCGACGGCGACGTTCGCGTTCACCGAGTGATCGAGCAGGCGCTGCCCGCCCCAGAACGGCAGGAACTTCGCCACCAGCTGCGTCGAGTAGAGCGTGAGCTGGACCCCGACGACGCCGATCAGCACGAGCACCCCCTCGAGCTCGTGCGGCGACAGACCACCGACGGCCAATCCGAACGGCACGCTCGTCAGGGCGACGAGCCCGACGCCGGCGGCCACCGCCCACGGGTGAGCCGGGTCACTGCCGAACACCATCACCACACTGAACACGGCAGCGACGAGGATGCCGAACAGCTCGAGCAGCAAAAGCCGCCCGAGCAGCAACTCGGTCGGGTGGTAGCCGGCGAGGATCAATCGGGGATCGACGGGGCGAGCCGTCAGCGCGACGAAGATCGAAGCGCCGGCGATCGAGAAAGCCATCGCGACGCCGCCGGTGATGACGGCATTGCCACCACGGCCGACCGATCCGCCGTAGAAGGCCAGCGGCAGAGCCGTCAGCAGCCCCAGTGCGATCCGCCGGCGCGCCAGCTCCAGCCCGGTCAGCTTTGCCGTCACGAGGATGCGGCGCGCGCTCATCGCTGCCCCCCGGCCGGGTCAGGGACGATCTCGAGCTCGACGACGCGATCGACAAGCGCCTGGTCGGCGAGCAGGTGCGTCACCACTACGACCCCGATGCCCTCGCCGCGCCAGCGCGCGACGTGCTCCCAGAAGCTGACGTACGCACCGTGGTCGAAGCCCTGATAGGGCTCGTCGAGCAGCAGTATGCGGGCGCCGCCGAGCAGTGCGAGCGCGAGGTTCAGCTTCTGCCGCGAGCCACCGGAGAGGTGGCGGCACTGCGCGCGCTGGGCGAGCGGAAATGCGAACTCGGCGAGCAGGCGATGACCCTCGCGGACCGCCTGCTCGCGCGAGAGACCCAGCGCCGGCGCGAACATCTCGAGGTGCTCATCGGCGCTCAGGAGGTCGAACAGCCCTGGTTCCTGCGGGCAGTAGCCGACGCGGCCAGTCACGCTCACGCTGCCCGCGTCGGGCGTGATCAAGCCGGCGCAGATCCGCATCAACGTGCTCTTCCCGGCGCCGTTCTCGCCGATGATCGCGACCGCCTCACCGGCTGCGACTGTCAGCGAGCGGCCCTCGAGCACGTTCCTGGAGCCGTAGCTCTTGCAGATTCCGCGCGCCTCAAGCGCCGGCGGGCCGCCGGCGGCCTTCGACGGCGCGGCCAGCCGGCGGGCCCGAACCTGATCGGCCGCCGGCACCGTTTCCGCACTGACCGGCATTTACGCCCGCCCTTCCAGTTGGGGTCAATAAGAACGAGCGCGCGACCGGCGTGGTGGGACGCTTCGTAGACATTCGATTCTAGGCCGCCGAGGGAGGTCCTGCGCCAGCTGTTACCTGGTATTTAGTCGCGACGCATCTAACGAGCGGGCACGCGCCCGCCGGTCGCGCCGGGCTCGCTCGCCGGCCCGCTCGCGCGTACGATCCCCAGGACCCGCATCGCCTTCAGGCCCAGGCTCAGCTTCTCGCGTCCGTCGCTCGAGCCGACGTCGAGCCCGCATAGCTCACGCACGCGCTCCAGGCGATAGCGGATCGTGTGCCGGTGGGTGAAGAGGCGCTGTGCGGTGGCGGCGACGTTCCCGTCGGCGTCAAGAAACGCGGCGACCGTGGCCACGAGGTCGGTCTCGTACTGCTCGTCGTAGGCGAGCAGCGGCTCGACCGTCTCGGCAAAGAAGCGCTGAAGTTCGGCCGGGTTTTCGCTCATCGTCGAGAGCAGAAGACGGTAGGCACCCGTTTCCTCAAAGCCGAGCACGCCTGCGTCGCTGTCACCCTCGGCGACGTTCGCCGCGAGCAACGCCTCGTCCGCGGCGCGGGCGATCGCCAGCGGATCGTCGGCTGGGCGGCTGCGCCCGACGACAAAGGCGAAGCCGCCGAGTCCGGCCTGTACGTCGCGCAGGACGTTGTCGGCCGCGCGGCGACCGGCTGCCTCGTCGGCTCCCGGGAGCAGCACGATAACCTCGGCCCCGCCGCTCAGATCGCGGTCGGACAGCACGGCGACCGCGCTCGGTGCAACGCCGCGAGCACCACGCGCGGCGAGCAGGCGCAGCCGGCTTCGCCAGCCCTCCTGCGCCGGGGCCTGGGCCCGCGCATGCACCACCAGCACGATCGTGCCGCGTTCGAGGTCACGCAGACCGACGCCGCGGGCTCGCTCGAGTAGATCCTCGCGGCTCGTGAACTCGTGCGCCAGGATCTGATTGAGGAACGCGGCGCTTTCCTCCTCGGATTCGCGCTCCGGAGCCCGCACGCGTTCTACCTCGGAGGCCACCAGCGTCGCTACGAGACGAATCAGGCTGGGACTCGTGACGCCGCGAGATCGCAGACGCATCTGCCCGACCGGCGTATCGGCGACGCGCAGCTCCACAGCCTCGACTCCATCGCCCGACGCGAGCAGCGAGCGTTCATCGGCCGGCGAGCGCGCCGCTACCGCGAGCGCCTGGCCGCCGCGATCGAGCACGACGATGCTTGCAGCGAGAGCCTTCGCGGCCGAGCGCACGACGGTGGGCAGCCCGGCACCGGACTCGACGGCGGCGGTTATCTCCTCGAGCGCGGAGAGGTCGAGATCAGCGACGGCTTTTCTCGTGCTCACGAATGGAGCCGGTCCCAAGCCCACGGAACGGCGAAAACGCCGAGCAGGACACCGCCAACGGCCATCGTCGCGCCGACGTAGAGCGACAGTGCTGCCGCGACCAGCCGCTCCCACAGTCGGCTGTAAGCAGTCCACGCCGGGACCAGGATCAATCCGACCCAGACGCTGAAGCTGAGCACGGCACAGGCGCCGACCACGATATAGATGATGGTGGTTCTGCTCACGGGGGAGACTGATTGTGAATGGCGCGGGCTGCTTTCGCATCCACGCCCGCCGCATTTAGGCGATCGACTGCGAGCCGGGCACCCTGGAGTGTAGGAAAGAGTCCGAGCACCGTAGGGCCCGAGCCGCTCACAAACGCGCTGACGGCGCCGGCGCCCCGGGCGGCGTCGATCGAGCCGTCGATCGTGGACTCGAGCGAGCGGGCGGCCTGTTCGAGGTCGTTGACCGGCTCGGGCCTGTTGGGATCGAGCGCCGCCAGCGCCGCAGCCAGCTCATCGGCGCTCCTCGTCAGCCCGAGGCGGTCGGCCTCGGCGTACACCGCCGCCGCCGACAGCTTTGCTGCGGACGGCAGTACGACGATCCCGACCGCTGGCGCGACCGGCAGCTGCGTCAGGCGCTCGCCGACGCCCTCGGCGAGCCAGCGGCCAGGGCGCAGCTGGCTCGGAACATCGGCGCCCAGCGAGATCGCGATCTCGAGCAGCTCGCTGTGATCGCCATGGCCCGAGCGTCGCGCCAGCAGCCGTAGCGTGGCTGCTGCATCGGCCGAGCCTCCGCCGAGCCCGGCGGCGACGGGGATCCGCTTCTCGATCTCGAGCAGCTGCGGCGGCCCGTTCCAACCGGTGCGCTCGCGGAAGACGGCGAGCGCACGCGCCGCGAGGTTCGGCCCCTCGACGCCCGGACAGCGGACCTCATCGGCCGTCGCTTCGCTGTCGGTCAGCTCGAGGCGGTCGGCAAGATCGATCGCCTGCATCACGCTGACGAGCTCGTGGTACCCGTCGGGGCGAACCGCGCCGACGTAGAGGCAGAGGTTGATCTTCGCCGGCGCGAGCTCTCTCACAGCAGCTCCCACAGCAAGCGGAGCTCCGTCGGGCTGAGCGACTCCGCTCGCAGCCCTGGAGGCTTGCCGATCGCCTCGAGGGCGGCGCGAACGCGATCGGGTTCGATCCCGCCGCTCTGCGCGATTGAACCGGCGAGCGTCTTGCGCCGGTGCGCGAACGCCGCGCGCACGAACGCGCGCAGCTCGGGCGGCGGCGCCGGGCCGCGGCGCACCAGGCGCACGAGCACCGAGTCGACCCGAGGCGACGGGTAAAAGACACTCCGCGGGACACGCCGCACAACCTTCACGTCGCATGCGAGCTGGGCGAGCACACTCGGTATTCCGTACTCGGCCCGATTTGCCGGCGTCGCCGCGAAGCGCTCCCCCACCTCGCGCTGGACCATCGCGAGCCACAGCGACGCCGTGTCGAGCTCCTCGATCGTGCGAAGAATCACGCTCGCGGCGATTCCATACGGCAGGTTCGCGACGATCTTCGACGGCGGCGGCTCGAGTACCGCCAGGTCGAGCTGCATCGCGTCGATCAAATGGAGCGAGCTGTTGGCTGCAAACGGCGCGAGCGCGTCGCGCAGCGCCGGCGCGAGGGCGACATCCAGCTCGACCACGTGGAGATGGCGGACGCGGGCCGCAAGGTACTCGGAGAGGACACCAAGGCCGCCGCCGATCTCGAGCACGACGTCGGCGGGCTGCAGTTCAGCCGCCCGGCCGATCACCCCGAGCAGGTTCGAGTCGATCAGGAAGTTCTGGCCCAGCGAGCGGCGCGGCCGAACCGAGAACTGCGCCATGCGCCGCAAGGTCGGTTGGTGAGCCTTACTCACCAACCGAATACTGACTCGCCGCTCGCAGCGACGATGGCCTCCAGATCGCGGTAGCTGATGCCGCGCTGCGCCGCAATGAACGACGCCGTCTCGACGACGAACGCCGGCTGGTTGGGCCGGCCGCGACGCGACTGTGGCGCGAGATAGGGCGCATCGGTCTCGACGAGCAGGCGCTCAGCCGGCACGCGCGCGGCCGCCGCAGCCAGATCCGCGTTCTTGGGGTAGGTGACGTTGCCGGCGAAAGAAACCCACCAGCCCTCGGCGAGGCATTCGTCGAGGCGCTCAGGCATCGAGAAGCAGTGCATGATCACGCTCACACCGCCCGCGCGGTCGCGCAGCATGGTGATCGTGTCGTCGGCTGCCTCACGGGTGTGGATCACGAGCGGCTTCTCGAGCTCGCCTGCGAGATCGATCTGGAACTCAAACGCGCGGCGCTGTGCGTCTCGCGGTGACCGGTCACGGTAGTAGTCGAGACCTGTTTCGCCGATCGCGACGCAGCGCGGATGGGCGGCGTCGCGGCGAAGCTGCTCGCCGTCGAGCAGCTCGGCGTTGTTGGGATGGCAGCCGATCGCGGCGTACACCGACGGGTGGGCCTCGGCCGCCGACAGCGCGGCGGCGCAGCTCGCAGGATCCGTGCCGACCGTGACCATACGGACGACCCCAGCGGATTCCGCGGCGCCAAGAAGCTCCGCCAACGGCTCGGCGCAGGACGCGAGGTGGGTGTGCGAATCGATCACGCTACTTCGGAAAGAGCGGTGCCAGCTCGCCGACCGGTCCCCCCCAACCCTCGGCCGCGTAATCGCGCTGATCAAGCTCGGGCCGGCCGAGCGCCTCGAGCAGCGTCGCGGTCTTGGCCGGCATGTAGGGGTTGAGCAGCACTGTGACGAGGCGCAGGCCCTCAGCCAGTGACGCGAGCACGCGCGTCAGCTCGTCCGCGCGATCGCCGGCGCGCGCCAGCTGCCACGGTGCGTGCTCCTCGACGTAGCGGTTCAGTCGCCTTACCAGACGCCAGATCTCATCGAGCGCGCTCGACAGCTCGGCGTGATCGAGCAGCGCGTCGACGCGCGCCGTGAGGCCGGCAAAGTCGCCGCTCAGCCCCTCGTCGAGCGCGACCGCGGCGACGCGGCCGTCGCAGTAGCGCTCGAGCATGTTGAGCGTGCGGCTGGCGAGGTTTCCGTACTCGTTGGCGAGCTCCGTCGTGTAGCGGGTACGCACGCCGTCGAGCGAGACCGGACCGTCCTGGCCTGAGCTGACCTCGCGCAGCAGGTAGTGGCGCAGCACATCGGCGCCGAACTCCCCGACGACGTCGAACGGGTCGAGGACATTGCCGCGCGACTTCGACATTTTCTCCCCGTCCGGCCCGAGCAGGAAGCCGTGCACGTAGACATGGCGTGGTGGCTCGAGGTCAGCGGCGAGCAGCAGCGCTGGCCAGTAGATCGCGTGGAACTTGAGGATGTCCTTGCCGATCACGTGGAAGGTCGCGGGCCAGAACTGCGCCGTGAGATCCTCGCCGTCGCGCGCGTACCCAAGTGCCGTGACGTAGTTGAGCAGCGCGTCGAACCAGACGTAGAAGACGTGGCCCTCGTCCCACGGGACGTCGATTCCCCAAGTCAGCGTCTTGCGCGTCAGCGACACATCGGTCAGCCCACCGGCGAGAAAACTCCGCGCCTCGTTGTAGGCGTGGCGCGGCATGACGAAATCTCCTTGGCCGTCGAACAGCGCCTCGAGGCGCTCCTGGAACGCTGAGAGGCGGAAGAACCAGTTCTCCTCGCTCTCGCGCTCGAGCGGGATGCCGTGGATCGCACAGTGGTAGTCCGGGGCCATCTCGGCCTCCGTCTTGAAGTCCGCACAGCGGGGGCAGTACCAGCCCTCGTAGGTCCCGAGGTAGACGTGTCCGGCGTCGTGGACCCGTTGGAGGATCTCCTGGACGCGCACGACATGCCCCGGGTCGGTGGTGCGGATGAAGAAGTCGTTGGAGATCTCGAGCGTGGCGGTCAGCGCGCGGAAGCGCTCCGCGTTGCGGTCCGCCAGCTCGAGCGGCGCGACTCCCTCCGCCGCGGCGGCCAGCGCGACCGGCTCGCCGTGCTCGTCGGTGCCGGTGAGGAAGAACGTCGACTCGCCGCGGGCGCGCGCGTTGCGGGCCATCACATCCGCGGTGATCGCCTCGTAGGCGTGCCCGAGGTGGGGCACGGCGTTGACGTAGTTGATCGCTGTCGTTACGTAGTAGGACATCGCTGCGGCCGAGCCGGTTGATCAGGTCTCGGTCAGCGCAGCGTAAAGCCGGT
>Ga0181534_10001011_pt1 | contig 18953 bp, 13 predicted proteins | sample PEATcosm2014_Bin_37_FD_119758 | JGI IMG/M metagenome (GOLD analysis project Ga0181534, IMG submission 119758) | Peatland microbial communities from MTU Mesocosm Facility, Houghton, MI, USA - PEATcosm2014_Bin17_10_metaG | ecosystem: Environmental > Terrestrial > Soil > Wetlands > Peat | place... | reverse complement strand
GCCGCAGAACTCCAGCGCCTTCGGAGCGGCGATCACAATTGTCAATGGCAGCACGGCGATTACAAGCTGGACGCTGACGTGGACATTTGCCAACGGACAGACGATTTCGTCGCTCTGGAACGGTATTGAAACGCAGAGCGGCACCGCGGTGACGGTCAAGAACGAACCTTACAACGGCAGCATCGCCGCTGGAGGAACGCTGACCGGCATCGGCTTCAACGGAACATGGAACGGAACAACCAACGCCATTCCGACGGCGATTTCGCTGAACGGAACGGCCTGCACGGTGAATTAACAAGCCAGCAGCTTGCCTCAAAAACAACATGGGCGGAGCAGGTTATTGCACCTGCTTCGCCCATTCACTTTTTCCCTCCCACGCCAAACTCTCTCCCGGCTCGCCAAGCCATGAGAAAATCTTCTCGGCGGCACTTCTCTTTCCAACTTCCCGGCCGCGGACAACAATTCATGAATATTCCTTCACGCGCATTGAATCTGCTCTTTGGCCGCCCGCTAGCCACCAGCGAAGAACGCGCCGAGCACATCGGCCCCGTCGCCGGCATTCCCGTCTTCGGACTCGACGCGCTCAGCTCCGCCGCGTACGGTCCTGAAGCCGCGCTCACTCTACTTATTCCGCTCGGCCTGGTGGGTGTGCATTACATCGTCCCGGTAATTGCGGCGATTGTAGCCTTGCTGATTGTGGTCTTTTTCAGCTACCGCCAGACCATCGACGCCTATCCCCACGGCGGCGGCTCATATACTGTCGCCAGCCAAAATCTAGGTGAAGGCGCGGGGCTTCTGGCCGCGGCCGCGCTCATGATCGACTACACGCTCACCGCTGCCGTCGGTATCTCGGCCGGCGTCGGCGCGCTCATCTCTGCCGCTCCTTCGTTGCAGCCATATACCTTGCAACTCTGCCTCGGCGTATTGCTTCTTCTTACCTTGGTCAACATGCGCGGCGTTCATGACACCGGCTTGGTTTTCATGATTCCAACTTATCTTTTCACGGGTACGCTGCTGGTAGTAATTGGCGTCGGCCTGTGGCGCGTTTTATTTAGCGCCGGCCATCCTCATGCGGTCGCGGCCCTGCCTCCACTGCCCGCTGCCACTACCGCCGTCAGCCTTTGGTTGCTGCTCAAGGTCTTCTCTTCCGGTTGCACCGCAATGACCGGCGTCGAGGCCGTTAGCAACGGCGTAATGGCCTTTCGCGACGACACGCGCAAGAACGCCAAGATTACGCTGACTATCATCATCGTCCTGCTGGCGATTCTTCTCGCCGGCATAGCATTTCTCTGCCGCGCCTACGGCATCGCCGCCACCAATCCCGACGGACCCGGCTATGAGAGCGTGCTCTCCATGCTCACGCGCGCGGTGATGGGGCACGGAGTTTTCTACTATCTCACCATTGCTTCCGTTCTGCTCGTCCTGGCGCTTTCTGCCAACACAGCCTTTGCCGATTTCCCCCGCCTCGCCCGCTCCATCGCCCTTGACGACTACATGCCCCACGTCTTTCTGCTGCGCGGACGCCGCCTGCTTTACTCCTGGGGTATTTATGTTTTGGTGACTCTCACGGCGCTCTTGCTGATCGTCTTCGGCGGCGTTACTGACCGCCTTATTCCGCTCTTCGCCATCGGCGCATTCCTGGCATTTACGCTCTCGCAGGCCGGCATGGTGATGCATTGGAAGCGCCAGGGCAATGCCCGCGTGCGCATGGCGGTCAACGGCCTGGGAGCTGTGGCTACGGGCATCACTACCATCGTGGTGCTGGTGGCCAAATTCGCCGCTGGCGCGTGGATCACCGCGCTGCTTGTCGTTGTCATGATCCTGCTGATGCGCACCGTCAAGCGACATTACCTTCGCGTGGACGGCGACACCGATCTCGACCGTCCCATCGTGCCTGCGTTGATCAGCCAGCCCATCGTTGTGCTGCCCATCGACCGCTGGAGCCGTATCACCGAAAAGGCCATCAGCTTTGCGCTGGGAATCTCCTGCGATATTAGGTGCGTGCATGTGCAGACGGGCGACGAGCCTGACCCAATCTGCGAGGAGTGGGAACGGGATGTTGCCGCTCCGCTGCGCCTGGCCGGCAAGTGCGTGCCCAAACTTGAGATTCTGAAGTCGCCCTTCCGCTATGTCCTGGCTCCCGTGATCGATTACATCCTTGCCGTCAAGAGCGAATCCAATTTCACCAAGGTCTGTGTTCTGGTGCCTGAATTGGTGGTGCGCCATTGGTGGGAAAATCTGTTGCATAACCGGCGCGCGGAGTTGCTGAAGGTCATTCTGCTAGTCCGCGGCAATCGCCGCATCGTTGTGATTAATATTCCCTGGTATCTTGAAAGGGATTGATAGGCAAGAGTATTCGGCAGGAGGTGAAACCCGCCAGCCAAACGAGCCAGACTGCCCATTTTCGGAAAGGATTGTCTCGCAATCTTAATAGATGCGTGGGGATTTCAAATACCAGGAAAATGATTCGTTTGAACCGGGATAGGCTGTGACACAACCGCCGTACTCTGTGTATATTTCTGTCTATGAGTAAGAAGATACCGGCAAATATTTTGCTGCTCTTCACGTTGAGCGCGTCGACGCAAAAATGAGCCAGAAGGACAGCTTGGCAATTCGCGAAGAATCAGTGCCGGAGAGTTTGGCCGCCGCTCGCGTGCGCTCCATTGAAGAGCGGATTTTCAGCCCTCCTGACGACGTATTCCGCCTTCGTCAATCAATTCAAAAAGTGGTTGCGGCACAATGGCAGCGGTACGTGCCGCCCGCGTTGAGCGCAAGCCCCTTGGAAGGCGGCACAGCCAAAGCCGTCAAGATTCGATTTCTGGCAGAGATGTATTTGCGAGCTTGCTACTCGATGATTGCCGTGAGCGATCGCTGCCCGCTGCTCTTGCGCATGCAGATCCGCTGTCCGCGTCAGTTGCCATTGCCGCGCGCGGTTGTATTATTGGCGGGCACGCGATTTTTCTCATCCTTGAATTGGCTGCTTCCGGCGCGCGTTCATCGGCAACTGGCGCTGATGGCTACGATGATCGGCCTAATCGATCAGTTGCTTGACGAAGCGACTGCAAATGGCCCGGATGAAGCTTTGCGGATTGCATTGCTTCTCACCGCAGAGCCTGCGCCGCACTCTCCTCTACAGACCACGCTGCACACTCTGGTTCGCAGCCTGAGAGCAGACGAAAGCAGTTGGCAAGCTTGCTACTGGACCACCGTACTCCTCCCCGCGACGCAGAAATACTGTCAGGAAGAAGCGCTGGCTGCAACCGGAAAAAAAGACCCGAGCGGAATGGGATATCGCTGGGCCGGAATTGAAGCCGTAATCAGCGGTATGTGGTATGTGATTGGTTCGTACATTGGCCTTGACAATCACCGCCAATCCCATCAGCGGCAGAACTGGAATGCCCAGCAAAAATGGATGGCCGATACCTCTCTTCTCATGCAGATGATCGATGACTGGATCGATCAGGACGAGGACCGCGCGGTTCGATCCACCGCTGTACTCAGCCGGGATTGGAGTCCGGCAGGAATTCAGAGACTCTACTGGAAAACCATTGACGATCTCACGCTGCTCCTCGATAAGAACGGCGTGCGAAACGAAACGATCGGAAAATTGTTCGTCGATCTGTACACGGACTATATTCACGCCGGACTGGACGCAATGAAAAACGGAATTGCGCTTTGATCCACGAATGAACCTCACAAGTCAACCGGTATACAAACAGGTTTCCGCTCATGGCGATTGCGGAATCGGATTCGCCCCCCACTCGCCGCATCCCGGCCTCATGGTGTATCGTCCAATCCGTATGGCAAATTCCGCGAATCACGCTCCGCGTCCGGCGCCTGAGGCCGAAGAGGTCTATCGGCGCTGGATTCAGTTTCTCGATGAGGAGTTCACCCGCCACCAGGCTCCTGAGCGGCGCGCCGAGGTTGTGCGCGACCAGCTTTATCAGCTCTATCTGGGCCATCCGCACGGCGGCAAGCTCAACCTGACCCTCACCTCCGAACTGCCCGGCAACGTGCTCTCGCTCTCGCTGGACCCGGAGAACGTGACGTTGGAGGCCGAGCACTTTCCCGACGCCGACCACGAGCTTTTTGCGCCCCGCAAGCCGCTGCTCTGGTTCTGGCAGATGTTCGACCGCTCGCCGATTGGCACCAATCACTGGCTGGGCCTGCGCTTCCGCTGCATGTTGGGCCGCCACATCTTTGCCCGACTGGGCGCGGGCGTCAAAATCTATCACGGCGTTGACCTGACCTTCGGCTACAACCTCTCCATCGAAGAGGGTGTCACCATCCGCCAGCGCGCTTTGCTGAACGACCGCGGCGGCATCACCATCGGCAAGGGCGCCGTGATCGGCTCGTTTGCCCGCGTCTACTCGCACAGTCACGCCGCGCATGACTTTGCCGAGGTCAACCTGGCCGCGACCGTGATCGGCCCGGCGGCGCGCATCGCCAGCCACGCCATCGTGCTGGCCGGACAGCACGTTGGAGCCGGCGAACTGGTCGGCAGTTTCCCGGCGGATCGCATTTGAAAAAGGTGCGCTGGATGAAGATGCAGTTTCACACCCTGAGAGTCAGAGCCGACCTCTGCAAACTGCTACGATCAATCCTCGTGAAGGGCCCGCTTTGGCGGCCTTTTCTTCCTAAGCCCCTTTGGAGAATTCCTTAACCGGGAAGTCCGGGACGGTTCGTATGCACAACTTCCACCTTCTCGCCTTCCACTTTTTCGGCATGGGTTGACTCGGCCGCCGGCTTATCAAGCTGCTCGGCGTGCTTCAAAGCACTCCGAGATAGTTCGTGAGCCCTCTGGCTGAGTTCGTGAGCTGTTTGATGATCCGCTTTTCCGTGGGCTACGGCTGCGGCGGCATGGGCGTGAGAGGCCAGATTGTGAAGTTCCGCGGCCTGGTCGTGCGAACTCTGAGGCATTGTGATCTCCTTGCCTGTTCGATGCAAACCGACAGCCAAGGACCGAGATTTAATTCACCGGTTCAGGCAGGAGTGAAAGCCCCTCAAGCTTGAGATGCGCTTGTAAGCACGGGAATTTTACCAGTACTGATTGTCGCTCCGTTGCAAGAAGACCTTAAAAGCGTGGAATTGAAATGTGTAGCTGGGTGCCCTTAGCCGATGCTGCCTCTTACTGCGCCTGATTCTTCGCGCATCAGACGCGGCGAATAAATTATCCTACGCAAATGGAATTCGAGCCGGCAGCAAGAGTCAACAGCCTAAATGATCCAGGTCAGCAACCTCTGCCTTCCGATGACTCGATGCGGAGCCTGACTCCGCGCGCGCGACGGCTTTGGTGGGCGGCGGTTGTTTCTTTGCTGGTGATTTTGGCAGTCGAGTTATTTGTCCCGGCGAGGCAACAGTCCCAAACTCCGGACGAGGCGAATCACCTGCTAGGCGGCGTACGCTCATGGAAGTACGGTGATTTTGGGACCAATCCAGAGCATCCTCCGCTTGCCAAGCTCGTAGCGGCGCTGCCGGTCCTGAGCGTTCCGTCTCCCCCGGCAATCCCATACGCAAAGTTCTTCAAGATGGAAAACTTCAGCAGTGGAGCCGAATTTCTTTATACCCACGATGCGGATGACATGTTGTGGCGCGCACGCGTTGCCATTTCAATCTTCACCTTTACGTTGGCGCTGCTTGTGCTTGCCGCCGGCTCTGAGATGTTTGGGCCGCGCGCGGGGTTAGTCGCGCTTCTGATCTTTGTTTTCGAGCCCAATCTCCTCGCGCATGGAGCCATGGTCACCACCGATATGGCTTCTTCATGCTGCTTTTTCGCGGCGGTCTTTGCCTATTGTCGATGGCGAAACAATCCCACCGCGTGGCGGATCCTTCTATGTGGAATTGCCGCCGGCCTTGCGCTCGCCGCCAAGCATTCCGGATTATTCCTGATACCTGTGTTCTTTTTACTGACGCTCATCGATTTATTCACTTCAAAGCATTCTTCCACGCGTGCGGAGACTCAAGCGGGTCGCAAACCATGGCATTTGAATGCGCTTTATACGGCTATCTCCCTAGCCGTTGCGGGAGTCCTGGCCTACGCGATTCTTTGGGCGTTTTATGGATTTCGCTACCAGGCGCGGCCGGGGGACTTGGTCATGGTCCCCACTCTTGCAGAGTATGTGAATTCCACTCATTCTGCCGTTGTGGAAATGGTAATTCCGCGCCTGGCCGCATGGCATTTGCTTCCCGAGGCTTATCTCTTCGGTCTGGTGGATATTGCCACTGCCGCCAAGCGCGATCCAATGTTTCTGCTCGGCGTCGATTACGCAACAGGCCGCTGGTTCTATTTTCCCGTTGCCTTTTTAATCAAGTCGACATTGGGGTTTCTTGCGCTCCTTCTGGCTGCGCCGTTTCTTGAAAATTTGTGGAAATGCGGCAAGTGGCGTGCGACGGCTTATTTACTGGTTCCCGCACTGATGTATTTCGGGGTCAGTTTGGCATCCACCATGAATATCGGTATTCGCCATATTCTGCCCGTCTACCCATTTTTCATCGTGATTGCCGCCGCGGCGGCGGTTGCTTTAGCGCAAGTGAGAAGCTGGGGAAAATATGCCGCAGGCGGTTTGATATTTTTTCATTTGGCGTCGTCGGCACATGTTTTTCCGTGCTACCTGACTTATGCAAATGAAGCATGGGGAGGCCCAACCAATACTTATCGGCTGCTTACCGATTCCAATGCCGATTGGGGCCAGGGCTTGCGCGCAGTCAAGAGCTATCTTGATGCAAACGGCATCAAAGACTGCTGGTTCGCTCACTATGGCTGGGATGTTGACCCGGCTTATTACCATATTCCGTGCAGACCGCTGCCTGAAGCTCTTTCCCATATGTTCGGCGGGCCCTTGCCGTTTGTCCCGGCACGCATCGAGGGCACAATTGTGGTAAGCGGCTCTGAGGCAGATGGAGATTACTGGGGCCCTGGCGATCTGAACCCATACGAACAATTTCTCCATCGCCGGCCTGACGCGCTTATCGCCAATAGTATTCTTGTCTTCCACGGCCAGTTTGCCGTGCCGCTTCTTTCCGCTCTATCTCACATGAGTCATGCGCGACAGCTTGCGGATCGGCGGCAGTGGGATCAAGCTCTAGCTGAAGCTAGGACATCCATTGACCTCGCGCCTAATTCGGCGGAAGCCCATGCCGTGCTCGGCAACATTCTGCTGGAAATGGGCAATACTGAGGAAGCGGGGCGGTCATTCAAAAATGCCCTGGCTCTTGCACATTCGGATGATCCGCAATTCCAGATGATGCGAATTCTCAAGATTCCCCCGAAATACTCTAAACCATAACCTATAACTTGGAGCATCGAGTAGAAATTATCGCTCTTCCCTAACATGCGCTGTTATTTTTTCGGCCCGAATAAGATCTGTACGCCCATATAGGCAATCCAATTCGGCTCACTATTCTGGCGGGTCACGGCTTGAATGCCGCGTCCGCCAATAAAGAGCAATCGCAGGTGCCCGGCGCGGTCGAGTGTTTGGCGTCCGCCGAAGTCTACCGTCAACTGGCGCTGCTTGGGCGTGGTACCAATGCGGTTGGCGTCTTGCAGATCGTAAATTTCGCCATATAACTCCAGCCGTTCGCTGAACTCATGGCCGGCGATCAGTCCGCGTCCCCAGCGGCTGGGAACCAGCTTATTGCCGAACCAATGCCCCACTTCGCCATCGAAGCCCATAGGCCCCAACTTGGCCGTGAACTCCACCGGCAGATAATACTGCGGGCCATTCTCCACAATGCCTCGCCGCACGGCACTGGTGGGGTTATTGATCAACACTTGCGGATAAGTCCCCAGCGAGAAATTCATATTCTCATCGGACTTGGGTTCACCAGCGCGGTGATGCTCAAAGTAGCGCCACTTGACGCCGAACTGCGACTCTCCCAGGCTGGCTCGCGTGGTATTGTGTTCGTCCGTTGCGGCGGCCAGGGAGGGCGAGAACATCAACTGAATCCGGTCGCCCCAACCGTAGTTGATGTCGACATTCGGAATCTGATAATAGGAGTTGCCGGGGTTGTGGCTGCCGAGCCAGCCCAGATTGATCTCCCATTGCCGGTTGCCAGGCGTGCCAGGATCGTCGGTGATAAACGGAGGACCACCCTGTGCGCGGGCTGGCAAAGCGGCCACGACCAGCACAAGCAGCAGAAGCAGTTGTAAGAGCCTGCGCATTCTTGAGATCGAAATGCTCCGTGGATCGACTGAGCGGCAAATCGGAAAGCTATAAGCTCAAGTTATCATTTGCTGCCCGATCATTGATCCCTGACTCCAGCTTCAAGCCAGCCAAAGGCGAGGGGCATTACCAAAGAAGGCGGTTTATTAAGTTGAGGAATTCATGGCGCGCAAGCGCCGTCTGCCCCACCGCAGGCGGCGACTGTCCCACCACAGGTGGCAGGTGGTGGTAGGTTGAAGATATGCCAGAAACCGTAGTTCCATCCACTCCCCCCGCTCTCGACCTGGAATCTCTAGCCGCCGATGTGGTGGCGCTGGCCCTCAAGAGCGGCGCAAGTGACGCCGAGGCCGTTGTCCGCGAGGGCGACGAGTTCAGCGTCACTGTGCGCATGGGCCAGGTGGAAACCCTCAAGGACTCCGGCTCGCGCGGCCTTGGGCTGCGGGTTTTTCTCGGCACGCGCTCGGCCTCGGCATCAACCAGCGACCTGACCGCGGAGGGAATTCGCCAGCTTGTGGATGGCGCCCTCGCGCTGGCCAAAGTGACCGAGGAAGACCCTTTCAGCGGACTGCCGGAGACGGCTGAATTCGGCTCTCTTCCCGGCGATCTGCGCCTCTATGACGAGGACGTTTATTCACTGCCTGGCTCCGAGCGCATCGAGTGGGCGCGGCGGGCTGAGGCGGCGGCGCTGGCCTCAGACCCGCGCATCACCAACAGCGACGGCGGCAGCTTTGACGCCGCTACCGGGCGCAAGGTGCTGGCCAACTCGCGCGGCTTTGTGGGCGGCTATCGCACCAGTTATGCCGGCGTCTCGGTCGCGCCGCTGGCCGTCGACGTGAACGGCGCCATGCAGCGCGACGGCTGGTGGTCCAGCGCGCGGCGTTTGGCGGATTTGGACTCGCCCGAAGCCGTCGGCAAAGAGGCCGCGCGCAGAGCCTTGCGCCGCCTCGGAGCGCGGCGCGTTCCCACGCAGCGGGTTCCCATCGTCTTTGCGCCGGAGGTAGCGCGGTCACTCATCGGCTCGGTCTTTGAAGCGGCCTCGGGAGACTCCATCTGGCGTAGCGCGTCTTTCCTCGCCGGCCGTTTAGGTGAGCAGATTGCTTCCTCAAATCTGACCATCATCGACGACAACACGATGCTGCTGCCGACAGGCATGGGCGGCTATGGAACTTCGCCTTTTGATGGCGAAGGCCTGCCCTCGCGGCGAACAGTAGTCGTCGAAAATGGTATGCTGCGCAACTATTTGCTCAACACTTATACGGCGCGCAAGCTAGGCATGAAGTCCACGCATAATGCTTCGCGGGGGTTGGCGGGAACGCCGGGCATTGGCTGCGGCAATCTCTATCTCGAAGCCGGCACACTGACGCCCGAGGAGATCATCGCAGCCGTGCCCGCCGGTTTGTATGTCACCAGCCTGATGGGCTTCGGAGTCAACGTCGTCACTGGCGACTACTCGCGCGGCGCAACAGGACTGTGGATCAAGAACGGCGTACTTACCCACGCCGTCGAAGAGATCACCATCGCCGGCAACTTGGCCGAAATGCTGCGCAACGTAACGGCGATTGGCGACGACTTGGAGTTTCGCGGCGCGGTGGCCTCGCCCACGCTGCGGATTGATGGCATGACGATTGCAGGAGCCTGAGGGCCTATTCGCGGTGGATTTTATATTGCATTTTCCCGGCAAAACGTGTAAATTAATTGTGAGACGATTTCTCGATAGAGGAATCTCTAATTCCGAGGCCCGCGCGCAAGTGCGGGCCTTCGCGCAATTGGAAGTGCGTTATCCACTTCATCGCTTACCTTGACGAATTCGGACACATCGGTCCCTATGTTAGTCGAACGCACAATCAACACAATACCAGCCCGGTATTTGGGTTGGGTGGCTTCCTTCTGCCCTCCGACAAGGTACGCTCGTTCGCCACTTGGTTCTACCAACTCAAGTGCCGCCTGTTGGAGTTCGAAATAAACCGTGATGGCATTCCTGCCTATCAGTGGGAGAAGAAGGGATCGGCTCTCTACACAACCAAAAACGTACTCCAATATAGCGAACTCAGAAAAGCGACCTTCCGAATCATGAACCGTATCGAAAAGGATGGTGGGATCGTATTCTATGTGGGTATTCAGAAAACTCATCCTCCTGAAATAAATAACTCCAAGGATTTATATTGCGCGGTGCTCCATGAGTCAATTAAGCGGCTCGATCAGTTCTGCTCAGGCCGTAACTCCCAATTTCAGATTCTTCTGGATGAGCAAGAAGATATTCTCCGCAGACAGATAGTAGCCGAGGCGTCCAAACAAATGTTTGGAGAAGCGGCAAAAACCATGATTGAGCCTCCTATTCAAGCAGAGAGTCATCTTTTTCAGACACTTCAATGCGCGGATTGGTTGTGCGGGCTGATCGGCAGAGTGGGGTGTTATCAGGTTCTTCCCCAGGAATACGAAGATTTGAGTTGGACGGAGAAATACTTCGTGAGTAGACTTCGCCGGGCCGCTCCAACGAGCGGCATTCGACGGCAGAGAGCAGTCCGGGGCGCCGGCCAAGGAATGGACGCCTGATCTTACGGAAGAACGTGCGAACTGTGGCCCCAACTTTGTAATGAGATGAAACCAAAGTGGAGACTGAACCCCTTACACAATCGCTGCCCTTCGACCCGGCCGACGCCAAGGCCGCGCTGGCGCAGTTGCCCACAACTTCCGCGGTCTTTGCGCTCTACGGCGCGGAAGCTCACGCCGAGCCGTACATTGGCCGCACACCCAATCTGCGCGGACGGCTGGAGCGGCTCTTGCAGCCCTCGGCAAAGCATCCGCGCCGTCTGCAATTAGCCGGGCGCGTACGGCAGATTCGCTGGCGGCTTACCGGCTCGGAGTTTGAATCGCTGCTGGCGCAGTTTCACCTGCTGGAAGAGGTTTACGGACCCAAATCCCTGGAACGGATGCACCTCGGCGCGCCGGCCTTCATTCGTTACCTGGGCAGCAACGCCTACCCGCGCATCACCGTCACCAACCGCCCCAGCCAGCGCGAGGCCCAATGGGCTTACGGCCCATTCCAGTCGCGCGCCGCAGCCGAGCGCTTTGCCGACGAGGCCCTCAAGCTCTTCCTGCTGCGCCGCTGCACCGAGGAACTCGCGCCGCATCCCTCTCACCCCGGCTGCGTTTACTCCGAGATGAAGATGTGCCTCGCTCCCTGCTACCAGGGCTGCTCCGATGCGCGCTACGGCGAAGAGGCCGCGGCGGTCCAGCAGTTTCTGGCCACGCGCGGCGAGAGTTCTCTCGTCACGCTCCGCACCCAGCGCGATGAGGCCTCGGCCAACCTGGAGTTCGAAGCCGCCGCCGCGCTCCACTCACAGGCCGTCCGCGTCGAGAGTGTGCGCGCGCTGGCCCCGGAGCTGGTTCGCCCGCTTGGGCAGCTTCGCGCGGTCATTCTGCAAGCCTCGGCCATTCCCGGCCAGGTCGCCGTATTCCTCTATGAAAACGGAAGGCTCGGCGGCCCGGTTGCATTCTCGACTTTCGGCATGAGAATCCAGAATGAACAATCCGGTTCCACTTCGCTCTTCGCGCATCCCATGGCGATCGAAGCGATTCCGGAAACGACAGGGAACAGGGCGGCGGAGACTGAACCAACGGAAGAGGCGATGAAGGGTGCGGGCTTCAGCCCGTACATATCTTCTGCAAACAATGAGGGGGCTTTAGCCCCTGAGGGAAGTTCTTCAGAAGCCGCACCGCCTCTTTCCGAGGCCACAATTGCCTCGCCCGCCAAGCTGCCCCGAGGTACCCTCGAAGCCCGCATGGATGCCGCCCTCGCCACGCTCTCTAACCACTCACAACCTCCGTCGCCAACCTTTCGCCAAGGCCATCTGGCCTTGCTCAAGCGCTGGTATTATCGCCCTGAAGCCCGCCGCGCTGGCGAAATCTTCTTTCCCGACGCCGCTGGCCGCTGGCCCATCAAGGCTCTTTTGCGCGGTGTCGGCAGAGTCGCGGCAAAGATGCTGGCATCCGCAGCCACTCAGAGTTAAGCTATTCGCAATCTCCCGTTCATGCACCGCACAGAGACCATCCGCTCGATGCTTCTTCAAGGCCGCCACCGCTTCTCCAGCGGCCGCGTCGCCGAGGTCGTTAGCCTGATCGTGGCCAACCCCAAAAAAGCGAATCGATTGCTCGAATGCCTTTGGGACGAAGACTCCGCCGTGGCCATGCGCGCCGCCGGCGCTCTGGAAAAACTCACCCGCCCGCACCCTTCCGTACCAGACACCGTTTCCCAAGCGGTGATGCAAATGCTTCAGCGCTCCTGGAAGGATCCTTTGCTGGGACTGCTCGCCGAGGCCAAGGAAAACAAGCTCCGCTGGTGCCTGGCATCGATACTTCCGCGCTTTACCCTGTCACTCTCAGAGTGCCGGTGCGTGGCTGAGATCCTGATCTCCTATCTTGACGACAAAAGCTCGATTGTCAAGACCTGCGCCCTGCAAGGGCTGGCCGATCTGACCCGCCAGGACGCCTCGATGTTGCCGGAAGTCATTGATCTCTTGAGCATTCTTAGCCGCTCCGGCACTCCAGCCATGTGCGCGCGCGGCCGCATGTTGCTCAAGAGGCTGGAAGCGCTTCGCGCCCGAAAGTTCATCGAGTTTATATCGGGAAGCTCCCGTACCGGGAAATTCCGCTCTTGAGAGTTGCCGCAATTGCATTTCTTCCCTTGGATGAGCGTTTTCTCACGCCTACACTGACTTCATGAGCAGTTCCCTGCGCCTTGTCCCGAAGCCGCCCACCCGGCAAGGTCCGCCAGTTGACCTGAAAGAGTTGTGCGCCAAGGCTATTCAGTATCACCAGAGCGGCCAATTGGCTGAAGCCGAGCAAATCTACCGGCAAATTCTGGAACTCGATCCCCGTCATACCGACAGTTTGCACCTGCTAGGAGTGCTGGCGCACCAGGTCGGTCGCAATGACGTCTCCGTCGAACTGATCCGCAAGGCGATTGCCATCGACAAGCGCCCTGCCGCCTATCACTCCAACCTCGGCACGGCTCTGCAGGCGCTGGGCAAATTCGATGAGGCCGCGGCCTGTTATGAGCGCGCGCTGAAGCTCAAGCCCGATCTGGCAGAGGCGCAGATGAATCTTGGCGTTGTTCTTGAAGCGCAGGGCAAGCTTGACATGGCCGAGAAGCACTTCCGCAACGCGCTGGCTTTGCGTCCTGAGTTGGCTGAGGCGCACGTCAACCTGGGAAACATTCTGCAAACGCAGGGCAAGCAGGCTGAAGCTGTAGCCCGCTACCAGCGCGCGCTGCAACTCAAGCCGGAGATGGCTGAGGTCCACGGCAATCTGGGCAACGCCTTCCAGGCGAGGGGTGATTTGGACGAGGCGGTGGCTAGTTACAAGCGTGCGCTGGCGCTCAAGCCCGCGCTGCCAGAACTTCACACCAATCTGGCCAATGCGCTGATGGCGCAAGGCAATCTGCATGAGGCTGAAATCTCTTATGCGCGCTCTCTGGAACTGAGGCCGGGTTACGCCGAGGCCTGGTACAACCTGGGCAATCTGCGCCAGGCAGAACACAAGCTCGGCGATCCGGACAAGCTCTCTCAGGCCGCCGCCTGCTACGAACGCGCCATTGCCCTCAAGCCGCAACTGCCCGAGGCGCACTACAACCTGGGTAACACGCTTCATGCCCTCGACCGGCTTGAAGCGGCGGCAGCCAGCTTTGAGCGCACACTGGCTCTGCGGCCTGCCTACGCCGAGGCCCACTACAATCTGGGCTGCGTTCTTGAGGAGATGGGCCGTCTGGACGAGGCATTGCTCTCCATGACTCGCGCCCTGGAAGCCAAGCCCGATTATCCCCAGGCCCGCTTCGGCCATGCTCTGGCTCAACTGCGCTCTGGCGACTTCAAAACCGGCTGGCGCAACTATAACTCCCGCTGGCGCTCTCCCGATCACAACACGCCGTGGCGCGCGTATCCGCAGCCTCTCTGGCGTGGTGAAAAGCTTGCCTCCGGCAGTCTGCTTCTCTGGGGCGAACAGGGCATTGGCGACGAGATCCAGTTCGCCGGACTGATTCCCGACGCTCTCCGCACCGGCAACCGCATCGTGCTCGACTCCGATGCCCGCCTCAAGCAGCTCTTTGCCCGCTCCTTCCCAGAGGTCGAAGTCGTCTCCGGCTTTGGTCCCGCCGAATCGCAAAGCTCCGAGATAGCAGCCCAGCTTCCCACCGGCTCCCTGCCTGGAATCTTTCGTACTTCGGAAGCCGCCTTCGCCGTCACCCGCTCGCCTTACCTCAAGGCCGATCCGCTGGAGCGGGAGCGTTTCCGCTCCAAATACAGCGATGGCCGTCGCCTGATCGGCCTGGCCTGGCACACGCGCAATCAAAGTACCGGTCGCAGGCGCTGCATTGACTTGGCCGCACTCGCTCCGCTCTTCGCGCTTCCCGGATTGCGTTGGATCAGCTTGCAATACGGCAGCTTCGACGCTCTGGAAGCGCAGGCAGCTCAGGCTTGCGCACCTCTGCTCATCGACCGCACCGTGGATCAATTTGCCGATATGGATCGTTTCGCCGCGCAGGTTGCCGCAATGGACCAGGTGGTCACAATCGACAATTCAACGGCCCATCTGGCCGGAGCCTTGGGCCGTTCTGTCTCTCTTTTGCTGCCCTTCGCCGCGGATTGGCGCTGGCTTGAAAATCGCTCCGCCAGCCCCTGGTACCCAACTGTGCGCCTTATTCGCCAGCACCAACCAGGCGACTGGACTTCGGTAATCGAGACAGTCCGCGGCGCTATTGCCGAAACTCCAAACGAATCGAAGAATCCGGCCGGGAGCCCCGCGGCCGGGTTATGAAGGGAAGCCGTAGGACTGCGCGGAATTCTGCATTGCTTTGGGCACGGCTTCGCAACTGGCTGAAAGTCCGATCAGCGTAAACTGCACTTGTTTATGCGAGTGCTCCAGCATAAAATCTTCGGCAAAGGTGGGGCGGTCTGTCGGTGAACCACCCCCGGTGTTCGCCGAGGAGTTGGATCTATCGACCGGCCTGAGGGAATGTTGGCTCTTGCTCCGGCTGGCGGAGAGGCGGCTTCTTGTGTCGCATGAATTAGCGAATCCCATATCTGCTCCAGTCGTTCGGTTGCTAGCTTGAACGATGCCCGCTGCGATCAAACCTTGCGGCGAGGGTACCCGTCTCGACTTTATTAAGCCATACGCCCAATCGGGCTGGCCAGCTTGCCGCCTGCGCCACAGCAGGTGAATCATCGAGACGGCAATTTTCATTCAATCTCGACTCTTTATAAGCCTTGAGATTGAACCGTGAGAAGGATCATGGGGCAAAACCAGGAGCGAAGTGGATCAAATGGACTGATCTTGATTCGGAGAACCTAAGGCAGGAGGGAAACCCCTCCAGCTTCAGTGCTACGCCAAAACGGAACGTATGTCAAGGAGGAGTTCCACAAAAGAACCTTCGACGCGACATGCGGGCCTGCTCGCCAAGCAGCGTTGCCAGAGTCTATCTCAGTGGCAAGCTGTACACGGGCGTCTGGCTGCCGGCGGGCGGCTTGCCCTGATACACTTTTCCTTGGAGTAGTGCGGGCCGAATCGGTCCGCGGGCTGAATGCCTGCTCCATAGGCGGCCTGAGTATCTTCGCGGTTTTTGCGCGGCGGCTAAAGCGCTTTTTTTCTCCACCCCCAGCGGCTGAATGTTACCGGTGAGCGGGACGGCGGAAGAAGCATGGCGGCCGTAAAAACGGGCGGAGACGCGTCAGAGTTTGCGATAACCCAAATCTTCCGAGGGCTTCGGGAGAGACCGTTCCACGGCTCGATACGGTGGTGCGGGGAGGATTCATGCGGCGGTATTTAACGCTAGTTTGTTTATTGTTCCTGGCGATTCCAGCCGGGATTTCGATCTCCGGCTGCTATCGCAATCCGGCAGCAGCGTACTGCAACGGCGTTGGTTACGGAATGAAGATCACGGATTTGGACAAGATCCTCTTCCAGCAGTACGCCACGGGCATCTCGATGGCCTTCGGGCAGACGCGCAATCTGGGCCTGCCGCAGGCCGAAAACTGCAAAGACGACACGGTCAACGTGTCCTCGTTCAGCTATGGCAGTACAAATCGCCAGTTTCTGGACATTTCGCCGAGTGGAAACATGTGCGCCGGAACATGGAACCGGAATACCGGAGGCGGCATTGCCGACTATACCATCTGCTCAAAGCCGAATCCATTGCCCTCAACCAATGGACTGCCTTATGGCACGGCTTTTGTTACGGCCTCGGCACAGTCGGTCAGCTCCAATCCGGTCGAGGTCTTTGTCCACGCCGCGGTAAGCTCGGTAGCTCTGGTGGGGCCGCAAAGCTGTCTTTCGCAGTACCAGACTGCTACGCTTGACGCTCAGGCCTGCTACACAGACAGCAACAATCAGCAAGTGCAGATGTGTGCGCCCGCCACCACGCAGGCATGTCCATACAAGAACACCGATCCCCGTTGCAACAATGCCAGCTTGTACTATGTCTGCCCCGGCGGAGTGCCGAAAGGCGCGTCGATTCCCAACTGCACGGCCTCCATCGGCACTCTCACCTACACATCAGCCTCTTCCATCGGCCTCATCACAACAGACACCACGGACAACATTGTGACGCTTACAGCCGAGCAGCCGGGCACCACGTCGATTACCGCTTCGGTGGCCGGCACGGGTTCGTCGGCCGGCTACTTCACCGTCTGCCCGCCGAAATCAATATCGCTGACTTTGGCCAACGGTGGCACAACAGGAACAATTCCCGTGGGCTCGCCAACCCAGAATCTTGTTACCAGTGTTTATGACTCCAACGTTGCTTCCTGCCCTCCGACCAACGCGAACCCAGTGGGTGGATGCCCACTCAGCGGCCCTTCTCTGGACTATCAGTCCACGGATCCGATGGACATCTCGGTGGACAGCAGCGGTGCCGTTACCGTTTCGTTCCCAGGCGTGGCTTCCATCTACGCCATCTGCCAGCCGGGCTCGTGCAACTCCGGGCCCCTCAATATGATCGGAGAATTCGGCACCGACCTTTCTCTTTCCTCGAATCCGGTAATCATCTCCACTCCTCCGAGCACGGCCAGCGACTACATCTGGTTCTCTTCTCCAGGACAGTCGCAGTATTTTGTTCCGGTGGAATTGCTCAGCGGCACGGTTGGCTCCCCGGTGCGCATGCCTTACGTGCCGAATTCGATGATCATGGACCGGCTAGGCACCAATCTTTACTTCGGGTCGCCGCATGAACTGATGATTTACAGCACCAACTCCAACACGCTCACCACGCAGAATCCCAGTGTGCCCGGCGTGGTTCTGGCCGTCTCGCCGAACAACTCGCAATTGCTCATCAACGATCAGGCGCGTCAGCTCTTCTATCTCTACACGATCAACGGCGCGGGTATTACGACCTTTGGCGGGATGGGAAATGCGGCCGCCTGGACTCCTGACTCGAAGACGCTCTACATCACAGACAATGCATCGCTGAACAATCCAGCGGCGGGCATTACCGGGCATACCGACACGCTCTACGTCTACAACCAGAATAACTGGACGACTTACAAACTGAAGCCCAGCACATTGTCCAGTTCACTGCCACCAGGCGTTCTGCCTACAACGGCAGGCCAGCAGATTGCCGATACGGTGCCGGTCAATGTGGCAATCTCCAGCACGGTGCAGACACCGGCTCTCATCATCCCCTCTGTAGGGGCCTTCCTCCGTGGATCTCCCACCGAGGATCACACCTGGTGTCCGAGTGGCACGGTCGGGGATTACAACAGCATTTCCTTCTATCCGCAGCCCGATTCGGTGGCTGTGCAGTCCGATACGCTGGCTTCCACCACCGACGGAAAGCACATTCTGGGCGCGGCAGTCACCTCCAGCGGCTTTGAGCTGAGCGATATTGGCGTCGATCTTCCCGCCGTCCAATTGACTCCAGAGATTTCAGTTCCGATCAGTTGCCCTGAGGCTACTAACGCCATTACCGGCGTTGAGACGCTCTTGCCGCTCACTGCCGGTCCGTGGCTCAATGCAACGCAGGCGCTCGATCCCACCAAGGCTGCCGCAACCGCCGTCAATCAGGTGATTCCCTCGCCCGAATCCAATCTGGCATTTATCACCTATACCGCCGAGGCAAACAATACCGCCACCGCGGCGCAGTTGCCTTACTACCTGCCGAACGCCAACGCCAGCAGCACCAGCCCGAAGGCTGGCACGGTGGAATATCTGCAGTTGACCACGCAGACAGGTGGCACGACGCCCATTGCGCCGCTGGCCGGCGCCTTCACGCCAGACAGCACGCTCTTCTTTGTCTCCACGGCGGGCGATAACATGATCCACTACATCAATATTCCCGCCGCGGTGAGCGCCACCAACCCGCCCACAGACACCCAGCAGATCAGCCCCAACCTGCCCGCTTGCACCTCCGTATCGCAAGGCGGCGTCGATGCCGGGTGCACCTATCCCGGCAATGGGAATGGTGAGATCGTTCCGGCAACGGCGATTGCCGTCAAGCCGCGCTCCACCACTTAACCAGCAGCGAAGTGAGCAAATTAGGCCGGCCTCGCGCCGGCCTTTCTTGCCTTTGTCTGTCGCTGAGATGCTCATGCGTTCAGGTTTCGCCGCAATCGAGGGCATCCTCGGCGTTCAAGACGATGGGGCGCATCGGCGCTTCCGGCAGGCAGTCGAGTCCCTCCTTTATCTCCCAAGGAACATCTTCACACCTCCGCCGGAATCATGGTTAGTTCGAAGCCGAGTCTTCTGGCTTGGTGGCGGAGGCGGTTCTCGTTGCGCTGTTTGTTTTGCGCTTCTTGTTGAGCGAAG
>Ga0181534_10001008_pt1 | contig 18981 bp, 18 predicted proteins | sample PEATcosm2014_Bin_37_FD_119758 | JGI IMG/M metagenome (GOLD analysis project Ga0181534, IMG submission 119758) | Peatland microbial communities from MTU Mesocosm Facility, Houghton, MI, USA - PEATcosm2014_Bin17_10_metaG | ecosystem: Environmental > Terrestrial > Soil > Wetlands > Peat | place... | reverse complement strand
GGCCGACATGATCTGCCCCGCCTGACAGTAACCACACTGCGGTACGTTCAACTTCTTCCAGGCTTCCTGCACGGCATGACCGGTGGCAGACGTACCTACACCTTCAATGGTCGTGACTTTTTTGCCGACGACCGCGGAGACTGGCAGGACGCAGGAGCGAACGGGTTTGCCGTCCACATGAACCGTACAAGCGCCGCACAAGGCCATCCCGCAACCGAACTTCGTCCCGGTCATACCCAACAGATCGCGCAGGACCCACAGCAAAGCCGTGTCCTCGCTCGCATTCACCTGCACCGCTTTATCGTTGATAGTCAGATCCATGGGTACTCCGAAATTCAAAACTCTTCGAGATCGGACAGCGCGGCTTTAGCCACGCGCCCGTCTTTGACCGCGACACCCTCGCTGCGCAGCAGGCGTGCCTGCTCCCGGAAGGGTCGTGAGCCTTTGGGGAAAACAATCCGGCCGCCCGCGCCCATCACACGATGCCAGGGCAGATTCATGTCAGGCGGCATCAGACGCAAAGCCCTTCCGGCCAGGCGTGCGCGACCCGGCAGCCCGGCCGCATGAGCGACTTCACCATAGCTGGAAACGCGGCCCCTGGGGATACGGGCCACTACGTTCCAGATCGCCTGCAGCGAATCCTCGCTGGAGGCCGACGTGCCCTTGGAGCTCAGCGGGCGAAATAAGGCGTGGAACGATTGCTTTTTGGAACGTGCCATTCAGACTCCAGGGCCAACAAGTGTGCCTTGGCTCGTAGCCCACCCGCAAACCCGGTCAGCTGACCGCTCGCGCCCAGGACCCGGTGGCACGGCGCGATGATGGAGATTGGATTGCGGCCGTTCGCGGCCCCTACCGCCCGCACCGCAGCGAGCCTCGAGACGTACTAGCGGGGGCTGCTGCCACGCCGGGGGCGCAACGCCAACTTGAGAACGGCGGCGTCTTCGCGTCCGCCGACAGCCTGGTAGTAGCCGCGGCGCATACCAACCTGTTCAAATCCGACCGACAGATACAGGCGGATGGCCGATGTGTTTGAGGGACGAACTTCAAGGAACGCTTCACTCATACCGGCGGCTGTGCCACGCTCAATTAGGTAAGTCAGCAGGCGTCGGCCTACGCCTCGGCAGCGGTACGAGTCACCGATGCACAGGTTCAGGATGTGTGCTTCACCGGCACCGACGCTCATGACGCCGTAACCAATGATCGCGTCGTTGACTGTCACTACGCGACAGACGTATCCCACCCTCAGGCAATCCCTGAATATTCCTTCGCTCCATGGAAATTGGTAGGACGCACGCTCAACGGCGATGACTTCGGGGACGTCGTTTTCGGACATTGGCCGAATGAGGACGTCCGGGACCGTATTGAGCATCTCAGGCGCAGTTGCCATCGAATCCCACGTGACCTTTTTAGGTTGGGTTTAGTCCTTGAAATACGCTGCGTGCGAACTTCAGGTCCTCCCACGCCTTGCGCTTGTCGCTCGGTGTGCGCAGGAGGTATGCGGGATGATACGTCACAATTAGTGGAGTATTAAGCTCACCGAAGTGATGAACCTTCCCACGCAGACGACCTAACGGAACGTCTGTGGATAAGAGGTTCTGCGCAGCGATTCGGCCTACCGCGAGCATAACGCGGGGCCTGAGCAGTTCAATCTGACGCATTAGGTAAGGAAGGCAGGCGGCGACTTCCTCGGGCTTGGGGTCCCGGTTGCCGGGTGGCCTGCTTTTCAACACGTTTGCGATGTAGACGTTGCGGCCGCGACTGAGCCCGATGGCCTTGAGCATGGCGTCCAGCAGGTGACCGGCACGACCGACGAAGGGCTCGCCCCGGCGGTCCTCTTCGGCGCCGGGGGCTTCCCCGACGACCAGCCATTGAGCTTCGCGGCTGCCGACGCCGAAGACGCCTTGGGTGCGGCTGCTGTGAAGCGCGCATTTGGTGCACGCCAAGACCTCGGAGCGGAGAGACTCCCAGGTGGTGGTCCCCGGGGTGACGTCGGAAGGTGCGCGCCGAGTCGGCGCATCAGCCACCGTTGGCGTGGCGACGGCGCTCTCTTGGGGCACAAAGATAGCCCCGGCTTCGGTGCCACTGCCCCAAGCTGCGGCGTTGTCAGCGACACTGGCGGCAGCGGCGACATCTTGGGATGCGGTGCCAGCGACCCTGGCTGCGGCGGTGACGTCTTGGGATGTGGTGCCGACCCTGGCCGCGGCGGCGGCGGCGGCAGAGGGAGCGACGTCAGCAGTTGCGGGCGGATGGCGGGAGACCCAGACGTCTACCCCCATCGTCTGCAGGTACTGATTACGCCGCAGCGCGTCCATCAAGCCGGGCCTGGGGGTCCGGCAACGGGCGGGCCGCGGAACACGCGGCGCAGGCGGCGGCCTACCCAGAGCACGGGCGCCGACAGCGCGTAAGTGCCGAATAGCGCCAGCAGCATCGCCGGCGGATCGAGCGCGATCAGCACAAAAAACAGCGGAACTATCAGCACATAGACGAACTTGACCCGCTTATCCAGATTGAACTGCTTGAAGCTGGGAAAGCTGAACCGGCTCACCATCAGCGCCCCGGCGCACGCCGTCAGGATCATTGCCGCAATCAGCCCACTCAGCCCCGGCTCGTGGAAGTGGCTGGAGAACCAGATAAACCCGGCCACATTGGCCGCGGCCGAAGGGCTGGGCAACCCCTCGAAATAACGCTTGTCCGCGGAAGACCGCACATTGAACCGCGCCAGGCGCATGCCGGCGGCAGCGGTGTAGAAGAAGCAGGCGAGCCAGCCGAACCGGCCCCAGTAATGGCCGAACTCGGCGATGCGAACGACGCCCCACTGGTATGCCACGATCGCAGGTGCAACACCGAACGACACCATATCGGCCAGGCTGTCGTACTCCTTGCCGAACGCGCTCTCGGTCTTCGTGAGCCGTGCCATGCGCCCATCGAGGGTATCGAACAGCATGGCCACGAAAATAGCCTCGCCCGCCGGGGCGAAGTTCTTGTCGATAGCGGCAACAATGGCATAGAAGCCCGAGAACATGCACCCGGTGGTCAGCAGGTTCGGCAGCAGGTAAATACCCTTGCGGCGCGGCTTCAACTCCACTTCAGGCTCGGCAGGTTCGGCTTCCATTGGCTGGCGATTTCCGGCTCATTGAATGGTGAAAGTCGGGCATCTTAGCAGGCGATGCTACTATTCCCGCCCCCATCTCCGACATGGACCCGAACGTAACCGATGCGGCTCTCGCAATACCCCATCAACACCCTCAAGGAAATTCCTGCCGAGGCGGAGTTGATCAGCCACCAGTTGATGCTGCGCGCGGGCCTCATCCGCCGTCTCGCCGCGGGCCTGTACAGCTGGCTACCCATTGGCCTGCGCGTCTTGCGGAAGGTCGAGCGCATCGTCCGCGAGGAAATGAATCGCGCCGGCGCCCTCGAAATCGTGATGCCGGTGATTCAGCCTGCGGAGCTCTGGCAGGAGTCCGGGCGCTGGCAGGCGTATGGTCCGGAGCTGCTCCGTATTTCGGATCGCCACAAGCGCGACTTCGTAGCGGGTCCCACGCACGAAGAAGTCGTCACGGACATCGCGCGGCGCGAGCTGAAAAGCTATCGCCAGCTACCCGTGAACTTCTATCAGATCCAGACCAAGTTCCGGGACGAGATACGGCCTCGCTTCGGCGTCATGCGCGCGCGCGAGTTCATCATGAAGGATGCGTATTCCTTCCACATTGATGAGCCCTCGCTGCGGGAAGGCTATCGTGCAATGTACGACGCCTACGTACGCATTTTCACGCGAACCGGCCTCCGGTTTCGCGCTGTTCGGGCCGATTCCGGCGCAATCGGCGGCGATGTTTCCCAGGAATTTCACGTTCTGGCCTCGTCCGGCGAGGACGCTATCGTGTTCTCCGACGGAGATGACTACGCGGCCAACCTCGAGGCAGCTGTCGCTGCGCTTCCCAGCGAGCCGCGCCCCGCCGCCTCGCAGCCGCTGACCAAGGTCTGGACACCTGGCGCGAAAACTATTGAGGATCTGACGAAGTTCCTCAAAGTCCCCGCCGCGAAGACCATCAAGACACTGCTGGTCGACGGTGTGGAGGAAAACGAGATTGTCGCGTTGGTTGTACGCGGCGACCACGAGCTCAACGCCATCAAGGCACAGAAGCTCCCCGGCGTCGCCAACCCACTGCGTATGGCCAGCGCCGATCGCATCGCGCGTTCCTCAGAAGCGGTGGTCGGCTACATCGGGCCCGTTGGATTCAAGGGCAAGGTTTACGTCGATCACAGCGCACTGGTGCTCGCGGACTTTGTCGCCGGTGCCAACGAAAAGGACATGCATTACACAGGGGTCAACTGGGACCGCGACGTACAGGGCATGGTCGCGGCTGACATCCGCAACGTGGTAGAAGGCGACCCGAGCCCCACAGGGCACGGTCAGCTGAAGATCGCCCGTGGTATTGAAGTAGGTCACATCTTCCAGCTCGGTCAGAAGTACAGCGACCCGATGAAAGGCGTGGTACTCGACGAAAGCGGCAAGGAAGTGAAGCTCTACATGGGTTGTTACGGCATCGGTGTGACGCGCATCGTGGCCGCGGCGATTGAGCAGAATCACGATGAACGCGGCATCATCTGGCCGGAGCCGATTGCGCCCTTCCAGGTTGTGCTCGTGCCCATGGGCATGCAGAAATCCGAACGGGTACGCGAGGTCGCCGACCGGCTCTATGCCGAGCTCACAGCCGCTGGAATCGAAGTGTTGTACGACGATCGCGACGCCCGTCCAGGCGTCAAGTTCGCGGACGCGGAGCTGCTGGGGATACCTCACCGCCTGGTTGTCGGAGAGCGTGGCCTGGAAGCAGGCAAACTCGAATACCGAGGTCGCCGCGACACGGAAAGCCAGGAATTCCCGCTCGACGATGCACTCAGCTTTATCCGCTCGCGCATGGCTGCTCAATAGCATTCGCACCGGTCTTTGCAGGCTGCTACTGGGCCTCGTCGCCGGTGCGTCGCTTTCGAGCGTGGCTGTCGCCCAAGGGCAGCGCGATCCCGAGTTGAAGGAGGTCGTGCAACGCGCCATCAGTCAGGCGGAGTGCTTCACCGACCAATATGACTCCGCAGTCTGGTACACGCTGATGGAGCCGCGGCTGCGTAAGATCGTGAAGGAACACGATGAGCGCATGGAGATCCTCAAACAGGTTTATTGCGAGACGCACCGCTCAGGCGAGCAGCGACTACCCCCTGGGCTCGTGATGGCCGTGATGGACATAGAAAGTCGCTTCAACCGTTGGGCTGTATCGTCAGCCGGCGCGGTCGGGTTGATGCAGGTCATGCCATTCTGGCCCGAGCGGCTGGGTATCAAAAGGTATGAGTTGATACACACGGGACCCAATATTCATATGGGGTGCGCGATCCTGCGGTATTACCTGCGGTACGAGCGGAATGACGTGCGCAAGGCGCTCGCGCGCTACAACGGGAGCGTTGGGCAGCGCGCGTATCCTGACATGGTCATATCCAGGTGGACGCGCTGGAATGGCGCGGACGATCTGGGGTTTCCTTCGGCCACTCCTAAACGCAGTAAGTAGCGCAGCTACTCCGCTGTCTTGGGCAACACGCGCACGATGCCCTCGCGCCGCGAGTCAGCTCCCCCTTCCAGCGTCCCATCCTCGTGCTCGAGCAAACCGTGCAACCCTGAGTTCTCGGCGTGGCCGGGCTGCAGATTGATGCCGCGGTCCCGCAGGCCAGCGAGGATCTGTGGCGAGAAGCGATCCGTTTCACCGGCTATGTCATTGCCACGCGCAATGAGGTTGGGCAGCTCAATGGCCTGTTGCATGGACAACTTCCACGCCAACACGCCCACGGCGGTCTTGGTGTTGTAGTCCAGGATCGACGAGCCACCGGGTGAGCCAAATGCCGCCACGAAGTGTCCGTCGTGATCCTTGACAATGATCGGCGACATCGACGACCGCGGGCGTTTGCCACCTTGCACCGCATTCGCAACAGGTCCGTTCTCGTCGGTGGGTCGGTACGAGAAATCGGTTAGCTGGTTGTTGAGCACAAAACCACCGACTGTTCGGCCCGAGCCAAACACGGACTCAACGGTTGTCGTCATGGACACGACATTGCCCTCCGCATCCATCACAACCAGGTGACTGGTCCCCTCTGCTTCCTGTGTTGCATCGACCGCACGCCACACGTTTGCAAACTGCCCGGCGGTGGGAGGCGGTCCGACATGATCCCCGATCAAACGAGCCCGCTCAGCGAGATATTCAGGGTTGAGCAGCTTGTCCACAGGAACCGGAACGAACTCCGGGTCAGCCACATAACGATCGCGATCCGCATACATGAGACGGCTGGCCTGAGCGAACAGGAACCACGACTGCGGATCCGACGGACCGCGCTCCGCAATGTCTGTGTGATCGAGTATCGCCAGGAACTGCAGCAGGTTGACACCGCTCGACGGTGGGGGCGGAACGCACACCGAATACCCCCTGTAATCGCCGCACAAGGGTTTCACCCAATCCGCACGGTACGAAGCGAGATCCTTCAGCGTCATCGTTCCCGGATTCGGCGCCTCGTGAGTCTTGCTCACGATTTCCTTCGCAATGCTTCCTTCATACAACGCCTTCACACCCTCATTGGCAATTCGATGCAAAGTGCGTGCGTAAGCAGGATTCTTGAATTCGTCACCTGCCTGCAGCGGCGAGCCATCCGGCCGGTGAAACAGCGCGCGAACTTCGGGGGTGGCCGGAAACGCGAAATCAGGTGATAGAAAGTTGGCCAGACGCTGAGGAACCTTGAAGCCGTTCTCGGCCGCCCGGATGGCAGGCGTGAACAACTCACGCCACGGCAGTTTACCGAGCTTCGCCTGTGCTTCCGACAACATGCGCATTGCGCCGGGAACACCAGTCGATCGTCCGGTGCGCACAGCCGTGACATATGACATCGGCTTGCCGTGCTCATCGAGGAACATATCAGGTGTTGCACCAGCCGGCGCCTTCTCGCGCCCATCCAGCGCCGTGATGGTGTTGGTTCTGGCGTCGTAATACATCATGAACGAGCCGCCACCCAGGCCGGAGCTCTGCGGCTCAACCAGACCCAACATCACCTGCACGGCGACCGCGGCGTCCACTGCGCTGCCGCCTTTGCGCAGGATTTCGACTCCCGCTTCGACGGCCATCGGGTTGGCTGCTACAACGGCAGCCGTCTGCTTTGCGACCTTGGGTGCAATGGGTGCTTTTGCCGTCGCGAACGTTGTCGCAAAGGAGGCGATGATCAGATAGCAGAGCTTGCGCAAGCGAAGAACCTCAGCGTCAACCGGTAGTGAAGTCTGTGGGAATGTCAGTGCTATGGGCCAGATCTGCGGCATCAACAGCCGTGACCTTTGATGCAGACGAGCCTGTCCAGAGCCGTCGGACGAGCTCTTCGTGGGCTGCTTCGCTGCCGTACGCGAGCACTTCGACGCGCCCATCGGGAAGATTTATGGCGTAACCTTTGATTTGCAGCTCGCGCGCATGCCGCGCTGCCGTGGCGCGGTAGTACACGCCCTGCACCCGACCTGCCACGAAGTACTTTTTGCCAACCACCCAACGAATATAAAGGAATCAGCCTGTGCCCGAAATCCTGGTGCTCTACTACTCCCGCAAAGGTTCGACCGCGGAGCTGGCGCGACAGGTGTGTCGCGGGGTTGAGAGCGTCGCGGGGGTGACAGCAAAGCTGCGGACCGTGCCCCCGGTTAGTGCAGAAAGCGAGCGGCCGGCGAAGCCCATTCCGGACAGCGGACCGCCTTATGCCACTTTGGAAGACCTGCGGCAGGCCGATGGCCTCATTTTGGGCAGCCCCACCCGCTTCGGAAATATGGCGGCGCCCCTGAAGTATTTTCTGGATTGCACCTCGAGCCTATGGCTGTCCGGAGAGCTGGCTGGGAAACCGGCGGGTGTGTTCACTTCGACGCAATCCATGCATGGGGGGCAGGAGACGACTCTCCTTTCGATGCTGATGCCGCTCATACACCACGGAATGTATCTGGTCGGAATTCCGTACACCGAGCGGGCACTCAGTGAGACACGCGCCGGTGGCTCCCCATACGGCGCGTCCCATGTTGCCGGAGTGCAGGACGATTCGACGCTGGCGGAACACGAGAAAACGTTGGCGCAGGTACTCGGGAGGAGAGTCGCGACGCTGGCGCTTACTCTTTCAGGACAGACCGGATAAACGGGACAGTTAAGCGACGCTGAGCAACGAGCGCTGCTTCGTCCAACGTATCCAGCAGGCTATACAGCGTTCGCATATCTCGGGGGAAATGCCGCTGGAGCCAGCGGGCGGTGTCATCAGGGAGTTCAAACCCGCGCACATGAGCGTGTAGCTGAAGTGCTTTGGATTGGTCATCTTCGTCCAACTCGCGCAACTGGAAAATGGCGGCGGCGGTGAAGCGCGAGCCGAGGTCACGCAGTGACCACTGCAACAAGGCGGGAGGCGCCTTGGCGACGACGACCAGACTGCCGTCACGCTCCTGAATTTCACGCAGCAGTCCAAATAAGGTTTTTTCCCAATCCAACTGGCCTACGACCTGGTCCAGGTCGTCCAGACAGATACAATCGAGGATGTTCAGACCGTCGAGGACGCCCACGCCGAGCGGCGCCAGCTCGCCGAGCGGGAAGTACCCTGCCCGCCCGCGTTTGCTCGCACGGGCGACGATAGCCTGGAGTAAATGGGTTTTTCCCACGCTGGCCGGACCGCACAACCACGTGACCGCTTGGGTCCCCACAGCGCGTTCCGCCGGCGCATCGGCATCACCCGCGGGAACGATGTCGGCTGCAACCTGCGTCAGGTATTCAAACGCCTGCACGTTCGGACCTGCGAAATAGCTTTCAAACACTGCGCGATCAGGGATACGCACACCGAGGGGAAGCTGTTGCATGGGAACAGCCCTCAGGACGATTGCGCCGGCGCGTCCCATGCTCGCCGGGTAAACAAAGCCATATAGTTGGCGCCCGAGATCAACGTGGTGATGAACACCACGATGGCGAGCGCATCGACAACACCTGGAGGTGGAAACCCCGTGCCCGCGTGCAGGAGCATAGCGACCGGATACAGAAGCTGCATGAGCGTGTTGATCTTACTCGACACCAACGGCCTTCCACGCAACGGCCCAATCAACACCTTGTATGCCAATGCTCCAAGCGCAATCGACACATCGCGAGCGACCACCGCAGCAGTCAGCCACCAAGGAACGAGTCCCATCCACGCCGACTCGACAAACACCGTGACGAGCAACAGCTTGTCAGCCATCGGATCAAGGAGCTTGCCCAACTCGGACGTCCAATTGAATCGTTTGGCGAGATAGCCGTCGACGCCGTCAGACGCGCCCGCGACCACGAATAGCCCGAGCGCTGCTAGGTACTCGTGACGTGCAAGCGCAACCGCAACCGGCCACACCAGCAGGATGCGAAACACACAGATGATGTTAGGAATATGGCGCACGTCACAGACTAAGGTCTGTACTGGTACGCGAGCCGCGCACTGGAGACTTCCTGCTGCGCGAGATGACTCGTGCCGGTCAGCGAGTGACTGAGCGCATCCCCGCCCCCGCGGGCGACTACATCGAATATCGAAACGTTGCCGTTAGCGGCACTCACATTGACCCGTCGAACACCGGGTGCACCTTCCAGCAGGCGTTGCACGTTTACGTAGTCGGTGAGATTACCCACGCCAGTAATCTCGACTCGGGCAGTCGCTTCGATCTGTGACAGCGAACCGCCTTGGGCAGGCGCAAGGTTGTCGACAGCGCCATTGATGCCGGCACTCAAAGGGCCACTCCAGCTTGCGCTCGAGAAATTCGTGTACAAGGTCCACTGCAATTGGCCGTTGGCAGTCCCTGCATTGGAGCGTCCGATCAGGACCGCGTCACCACCGTAACGTTGTGCCATCTGCATCAACGCTTCGCGTCCTAAATCGTTGCCCGACGCATCCACTGGCGAGAGCGGAACAACCGTAATCGGCAAACCACGCGCAATGGCCGACTGATCGAGCTCGGCGCGAGCGGCGTCGTCAGCCGGACGTGGCAGCGGTGGGTAGAGAACCACTAGGGTGAAAGGCCGGACAGGATCCCAGGTGCTGCGCCCTGCGGCGACGATTGCGCGTTCCACGGCCGCGCCGTCGAAGGTCACCTGGGACTTCCCATAGCCTTTTACGAAGGTCTCCGCGCTGGAAATGATGCTGGCGAGCGCTGGATCGGTGGCAGATTCGCGACGGCCGGTTGCCCTTACGAGGGCCTCGCGCATGGCGTCTTGAACCGACGTCGGCGACTGCCCTCCTTTCAGTTCTGCTTCGTAGACCCTGACGGGTCGACCCGCCCAGGCGTCGAGTGACAGCCCATACAGAAGCAGCGACAGGAGGAAAGCGGAGGCGTTGCGAGTCATGCACCCATTTTAGGGACTGGTAGAATATTTACATGGAAAAAAATCCGCCGACCGACCGAGGAATTACATACCGCGACGCAGGTGTCGACATCGACGCCGGCGATGAGCTGGTTGAACGCATCAAACCCGTCGTGCGCCGCACGCAGCGGCCCGAAGTCCTAGCGGGAATCGGCGGGTTTGGCGCCCTCGTGGAGATACCACAGGGCTACAAGCAACCCGTGCTCGTTTCAGGTACCGACGGTGTCGGGACAAAACTGCGTCTCGCAATCGACACGGGCCGCCATGACACCATCGGAATCGACCTCGTTGCCATGTGCGTCAACGACGTTGTCGTTCAGGGCGCCGAGCCGCTGTTCTTTCTGGACTACTACGCCACCGGCAAGCTTCGCGTCGATGTGGCCGAGTCAGTGATCCGCGGGATTGCCGAAGGTTGCGTCCAGGCGGGCGCTGCCCTGGTGGGCGGTGAGACGGCCGAGATGCCTGGCATCTACTCCGGTGAAGATTATGATCTGGCCGGGTTCTGCGTCGGCGTTGTGGAGAAGAGCGCCATCATCGATGGGACGAAGATCGCCCCCGGTAACGTTGTTGTCGGGATGGCCTCGTCCGGCCCGCATTCGAACGGCTATTCACTCATCCGCAAGCTGATTGAAGTCGCCAACGCGAAGCCCGACACCATGCTGGACGGGCGTCCGTTGTTCGACCGGTTGCTCACCCCTACTCGCATCTACGTGAAGTCACTGCTCGAGCTGATCAAGAAAGTGCCGGTTCTGGGCCTCGCGCACATCACGGGTGGCGGGATCACAGACAACATTCCTCGCGTTTTGAGCGACGGGTTGGAAGTGGTTCTCGACCGTAAGAGTTGGCCGCGTGATCCTGTTTTCGAGTGGCTTCAGAAAACCGCACGCATCAGCTCGGCCGAGATGTACAGGACATTCAACTGCGGCATCGGGATGATTGCGATTGTTCCGAAGGAGCATGCGCAGACGGCGGTGGACCTCCTGAATGCGCGTGGAGAAACTGCCTCCGTGATCGGCGAAGTTCGCAAGGGCACAAACGGCGTCGTCATCAACGAGTGAGCACGCTTCGACTTGCGATTTTGATATCGGGCCGTGGGTCCAACATGGCCACGATTGCCCGCGAATGTCAGCAGCATCGAATCGCCGCGACGGCCAATGTTGTGATCAGCGATCGCCCGGGAGTCGCAGGGATCACAACAGCCAATGACATGGGGATCGAAACGCACGTTGTCCCCTACAAGGGTCTCGACCGTCCAACATTTGAACGAGCGCTGAGCGAATCGATCGACAAGCACAGTCCTGACGTGGTGGTCCTGGCCGGGTTCATGCGGGTTCTCACAGAGAGTTTCGTGCGGCGATATGCGGGACGGATGATCAACATCCACCCCTCCCTGCTGCCTAAGTACACAGGCCTGCATACCCATCAACGTGTGCTGGATGCCGGCGACGCGGAGCACGGAGCCAGCGTCCATTTCGTGACGCCGGAACTAGATGGCGGTCCGGTGATCCTACAGTCCAGGGTGCCCGTGAAAGCGGGCGACACAGAGTCGACGTTGGCAGCGCGCGTTATGGCCACTGAACACGTGATCTATCCGCGAGTGGTGGGTTGGATCGCCGACCGTCGACTCGACTGGAACGGCGGACAGCCATTGTTCGACGGCAAACCGCTGACGCAGCCGGTTGTGGAGAGTTTCGCGTGAAACTCTGGGCGCTAATGGGCATTGCCCTGGCAATCGACAGCGCACAGGCGGACGAGCTAAAGCCGTTTGAGGCGTCGTACGCGTGGATGTGGCACGGCATGACGGTGGCGGTATCCACAGTAAAGCTCGAACACCAGGGCGACACCTGGGTTTACTCCTCCAAGAGCAGCCCGCGCGGCATCGGCAAGGTGTTCTCTCAGCGCCCCGTGCAGAAAAGCGTCATGAAGGTAACGGCCAAAGGCGTCCAGCCTTTGAGCTACGACGCAGACGACGGAACCCCTTCAACCAAGCGTGACGCACACGTGAAGTTTGACTGGGAAAAGGGGCGCGTGACAGGCGTCTATGAAGACGTCAAAGTCGACATGCCGCTACACCCGGATATTCAGGACGACTCCTCAGTGCAGATTGCACTGATGGTCGAGCTACTCGCCGGCCGCGAGCCGCAAAAATTTCAGATGGTCGACAAGAACAGCGTGCGCGAGTATGGCTACCATCGCGAGCGCGAAGAGTCCCTCGACACCCCTGTTGGAAATATGGACACGATCGTCTACGGCGCCCAGAAAATCGGCTCACCGCGAGTGACACGCTTCTGGTGTGCGCCCGCCAGCGGCTTCATCCCCATGCGCGTCGAGCAGAAAAAAGGCGACGACGTACAGTGGACGATGCAACTGCAGTCGCTCACACGCGAGTAGGGGGCGGCCCTAGCCGGGCGCCCTGAACTGCTTGGCCAACTTCAGGCTCTGTCCCTGATAGTTGGATTTGATCCCCTGCCCGTACAGAGTCTGTGGCGTTTCCGCCATGCGCTCGTAGCGCAGCCACCCCACGATCTGACCATGTTCCAACAGGAACGGCACCTCGTGTGACCGGACTTCCAACACGCCACGGCTGCTGCCGGCCTTGCCATGCTCGGCGGCCCAACCAAACCCCGGGTCGAAAAATCCCGCGTAATGCACGCGAAATTCGCCGGCGCGCGTGTCGTAAGGAACCATTTCCGCGGCGTACTGCGGCGGCACTGCGATCGCTTCCTTGGTCATCAGGATGTAGAACTCACCCGGAACCAGGGTGAGCGCGGCTTCCTTGTGGAACTGCATGGGCTCCCAGAAGTCGAGCGGATCATAGTCGCGTCGCTCGAGATCGATACGCCGCGTATTCTGCTTCGCCCGCCAGCCGATCAATCCGCCGTTGCCTTCGAGATCCACGGTGAAAGGCAACATTCCCGTCTTGCCGCTCAACCCCAACTGCTCGGGGGTGTCCACAATGTGCCCGTCCGCGAGCAGTTGCTGCCATTCCGAGGATGAAATCTGCCGCGGCGTCATGCCCGTACGGCGCCGGAAACGCAGTTGGTTCAGGCGCGTGCCGGTTTTGACCACGACACTGAAACTGCGCGGGGCAATCTCTATGTACAACTGCCCTTCGTAACCATCCTCGACCTCATCGAAGTGGGTGGCCTGATCGGCAATCAACCGGGTGAGGATATCGAGCCGGCCCGTGGAGCTCTTGGGATTGGCGAACGCCGCCACGTCACTTTTCAGCTTGATGCTTTCCAACAGCGGCACCACGTACACGCGGCCCCGCTCCAGCACCGCACCGTTGCGAATGTCGATCTTGAATTTGTCGAAGTCCGAATCGAGCTGCCGCATCTTATCCAGCACGCGCACACCGCGACCGGGCAGAAAGCTCGTATCCACCGGGTAGGCGTAGTCGCCCAGGCGCAAATCGATGCTGGCGGGCTGCAGCTGATCCGTCTCGATCGGCACGAGGAGCGATTTGATCTCGCCGTTGCTCAACATCTCCCGGATGGCCTGGTACGGGAGAATTCCTGTATAGGGCGCTTCCATTCAACTTTCTTCGACGACGATCTTGGGGAACAGGGCGCTGCGGTCCCGCGCACGACGTGACAACACGGCGGCCGTCCGACGAGCGGTCTCAAAGTATGCCCTGGCGCGCGGTGTGTCCGGCGCGGCTACTACGGTTGGACGACCACCGTCCGCTTCCTCGCGGATATGAGCATCGAGGGGCAGCTCGCCCAACAACGTGACACCGTATTGCTCCGCCATCCGCGCGCCGCCGCCCGCACCAAAAATATGCTCGGCGTGACCGCAGTTTGAGCACACGTGGATACTCATGTTCTCGACCACGCCTAGCACGGGCACACTCACCTTCTCGAACATCTTGAGGCCCTTGCGAGCGTCAGCGAGCGCGATGTCCTGGGGGGTGGTCACGATGACGGCACCAGCTACCGGTACCCGCTGTGCGAGTGTCAGCTGGATGTCGCCCGTGCCGGGGGGCATGTCCACAACCAGGTAGTCGAGCTCACCCCACTGGGTTTCGGACAGGAGCTGCGTCAGCGCCTGGGTGACCATGGGTCCTCGCCAGATCATCGCCTGATCCTGATCCGTCAGAAGGAAGCCGATGGACATGGCCACGACACCGTGCGCAGGAAGCGGCAGCAGATGCTTACCGTCGGGCGACGACGGCTTTTGGCCCTCCAGGCCCAGCATGATCGGCTGGCTTGGACCGTAAATGTCCGCATCCAGGAGACCCACCCGGGCCCCTTGAGCGGCCCAAGCGAGCGCCAGGTTCACGGCGACCGTGGACTTACCGACGCCCCCCTTGCCCGAGGCAACGGCTACGACGTTTTTGATCTGCTGAATGGGCTTAAGATTTCTCTGCACTGCGTGAGAGCGGATATCCGCCACGAGATCGATCATCAGGGGCGTGTTGACCCCAGACGCCGCAAGGTGAGCCTTCAGACTCGCTTCGAGCTCATCGTGATAGCCCCCCACGGGAAAACCCAAGCGAATGCGCACGGAAGCGCCCGCAGCTGTCCCCTTCAGCTCCTGCACGGCTTGCGCTGCCCCAAGGGTCTCGCCTAGATAGGGATCTACATACGCATCCAAAGCAGCGCGCAAACCGTTTAGAGTGGAGTCATCGGCCATGTTGAAAACCGGGAGGGTTAAAGGGCTTGAATTGTAGTGGCTGTGACGATTGCGCGCTCGATATGAGCAATACGGGTACCCCAGACCTCGGCCGAGGCTGTGGCATAATTGTACGTCGCACCGCGACCCAGGCATGCCTATGCGCGGGAACGCCCCAGACCTCAAAGGCTGAATGAGCTTTTTCACGAACTTGCGCGCCGACCGGCTGATCACGGAGATCCGGTCAGCCAACGACCAGAACAGTCCCGCCCTGCAAAAGGCAGTGGCCCGACTCAAGGACCTGGGGCCAGGCGCCATCGAACCCGTCTTTGCCGCCCTGCCGGATGCGAGCACGACCGCGACCATTGCCTTTGTCGAGGTACTGGCCGGCCTCGTCAGCCAGAAGACCTTTCCGCAGTTCATTCGCGGGCTGATCGAGGGCAGTGCCAAGGTCATTGCGGGCATTTCCTGGGCGCTCACCAGCAACCGCAACTATCCGCCGCACCTCCTCATTGAGGCGCTGAATACCCCGGGCATCTCGAAACCCGCGATTCTCGAAGTGATCATGGCCCAGAAGGGCCGCTTCGGCGTGCGCGAGCTGCTGACCGCGGCGTACCAGCAGGAGCCGAATGAGAAGGCGGCCCTGTTCAGGATCATCGGCGAGATCGCGGATGATAGTGCTGTACCGGAGCTGGTCGGACGCATTGGCGGCAAGGACCCCATTGCGCGAGTCCACATCATCAACCTGCTCGCCCGTTTCAATACAGCGGAAGTTCAGACCGCGCTGCAGACGCAGCTGCGTGACCCAAACAAACTCATCCGGGGCGCCACACTCTCCGCGCTCCAGAGAATGAACGGACCGATCGACATCGAGCGGATCTGCGCGTTGCTCAAGGACCCGGAGATTGATGTTCAGAACAAGGCCATTGATGTCGTCATCAAGGCCAACCACCCGGACACGATCCGCTACCTCATCGAGATTCTGAAGGACGAGAACGAGAACGCGCGCCGTGCGGCGGTTGAGGTTCTCAATGAGGTCGGCAACGCCAAGTCGGTCAAGTACCTGCTCGAGGCGTTGAAAGACAGCGACTGGTGGGTACGTAGCCGTGCGGCGGACGCACTCGGCAAGATTGGTGGTCCACGCGTGATCGAAGCTGTGCTGCAGCTCGTCCGCGACAAGGACGATGACATCCGACGCGCCGCCATCGAGATTCTCAACCAGACGAAGGATGAGCGGGCTGTCGACTCGCTGATCGCTGCAACCCACGACAGTGATTGGTGGGTAAGCGAGCGTGCAGTGGACGCCCTTGCGGAAATCGGTAGCAAGCGTGCGCTGCCCCGACTCACTGAAATGCTTCAGTCAGGCAACGCCAAGGCGATGCCTATCGTGGTGCGCGCGATCGGCAAGCTCGGTGACACGAAGTTTGTCGATACTCTGATGCCGCTCGTATCTGGCTCCGAGCGCGAAGTGCGGATCGAAGCGATTCAAGCGCTCGCGAAGCTGGTGGATGAGCGTCGCGTGGACCAATTGCGCGCCGAACTGCAGAACCAGGCGGGGTCCGCGGATCAGACCATCGCCCGCATGGCGGCCACCGCCATGGCCGAATTAGACAACCGGATCGGTACATCCCCTTCAGGTACGTCTATACCACTTACCGGAACCGGTGGTACGCAGCATCACACCTCCACGTCACCTCCATCAGCACGTCCGCATCTGCCGCAAGTCGAGCAGGGCAAGACGATGTTGATGTCAGAGACGGCAGTCGCGGCCGCAACCAAGCAGGCGGAAGCGGCTGCGAGGTTGGACATAGGTGCATTGAAGGCAGGCGATGTCATTGAGGGTCGCTACAAGTACATCGACCGGATCGGTCGGGGCGCCTTCGGTACTGTGTTGTTGATGGAGGATACGGTCGTCGACGAGCGACTGATCCTGAAGTTCTTGAACCCGAACGTGTCGAGTGACGAAGAAGTCATGAAGCGCTTCGTCCACGAGTTGCGTTACTCGCGCAAGATTACGCACAAGAACGTCATCCGCATCTATGACTTCCTGTACATGCAGGGCAACTACGCCATTTCCATGGAGTATTTCCCCTCGCACACGCTGGGCAGCGAGATTGTCAACGAGAAGCCGATCGAGTTGAGGCGTGCAATACAGTTCGGTATCGACATGTGTAACGGCATGACCGTGGCCCACCATGTCGGCATTGTGCATCGTGATCTGAAGCCCGCGAACGTCCTCATCAATCAGGAAGGACTGCTGAAGATTGTGGACTTCGGTGTCGCCGCCGCGCATCGCGAAGGCGACACACAGTTGACCAAGACGGGTTACGTCATTGGCTCGCCGAAGTACATGGCGCCTGAGCAGATCCTCGGCAAGAAAGTGGACGAGCGTGCTGACATCTACGCGCTCGGGGTCATCATCTACGAGATGGTCACGGGTGTGCCGCCCTATTCCCGCGGCGACCACATGTCCGTGATGTACCAGCACGTCCAGGGTAAGGCCCGTGTCCCACGCGAGATCAACCCTGCCTTGCCTCAGGGGTTATCTGACCTCGTGGTCAAGGCCATGTCGGTCGACAAGTCCAAGCGGCACCAGTCCATGGAAGAGCTCCGCGCAGCCCTGGAACGCTTCTTGTAGGCTGTCGCTCCCCGAAAAAGAGCATTACGTCAAATATTTCGCCCCGGCTGGTTGATTCCACAGCCCGCACCGGGCAAAACATCTCAATTGCAATGAGAGGGTGTGCGCTTTGGCGCGTATAGACGCGTTTTTGAAGCTAGGTACGCAGCAAGGCTGCTCCGACGTCCATTTGGCCGTTGGCGTACCTCCCATGCTCCGCATGCATGGGGACCTCCTCCCGATCAAATTTCGCGATTTGCGACCCGGCGAGCTCGAGGGGTATATCACCGAGATCCTTTCCCGGTCCCAGCAGGAGTTTCTCGCCAAAGGCAACGACCTCGACTTCTCGTACGTGTCGGCCGAGGGCGGCCGTTTCCGCGTAAACGTCTTCCGCAAGGAAACCGGAATGGGGGCTACCTTCCGCTCCATTCCTCAGGAAGTCCCGTCACTGGAAAAGCTGGCACTGCCGCCGATCGTGACCAAACTGTGCGACTTCCATCAGGGCATGATTCTGGTTACCGGCTCAACGGGGACCGGCAAGTCGACCACGCTCGCCGCGATGATCGACTATCTCAACACCAATCGAAAGCTCAACATCATCAGCCTCGAGGATCCCATCGAGTTTGTTCACCGGAGCAAGAACAGCCAGGTGATCCAACGCGAGCTGAATACGCACATTCCGAGTTTCGCCGAAGGTGTCCGCGCCGCGATGCGCGAAGACCCTGATGTAATCCTCGTAGGCGAGCTGCGTGATGCGGAAACGATCACCATGGCTATGACGGCCGCTGAAACGGGCCACCTGGTGTTGGGTACGCTGCACACCACGAGCGCCACCAAGACCATCGACCGCATCATCGATGCGCTGCCGGTGGAAGAGCGCGAGCAGACCAAGGCTTTCCTATCGCAGAGTTTGCTGGCCGTCGTTACCCAGGTGTTGGTTAAAACCTCCGACGCGCGCGGCCGCAAGGCCATATGCGAAATCCTGATGATGAGCCGGGCCATTGCCAAGCTCATCCAGATGGATCAGACCCACCAGATTCCGGCGCAGATGCAGATGGGCCGCGACCAGGGCATGTCGTCTCTGGACCAATCGTTGCTTGCGGCACTGACCGCGCGCGAGATCGACCCGGATGACGCTTACAACTACGCCATGGATAAAAAGCCGTTCCAGAAGTACGTGACGGACACGAGCCTGTTGCCGAAGGTTGATATCACCGGCACCAACCTGATGCCGTCCAAACCTAACACGTCGGCGTCCGCGTGATCCGCAGCCATGGCTGAGATCGACAGTTTCCTCAACGAGGTTCTGGAGAAGCGCGGCTCGGACCTGCACTTCAT
>Ga0181534_10001007_pt1 | contig 18989 bp, 15 predicted proteins | sample PEATcosm2014_Bin_37_FD_119758 | JGI IMG/M metagenome (GOLD analysis project Ga0181534, IMG submission 119758) | Peatland microbial communities from MTU Mesocosm Facility, Houghton, MI, USA - PEATcosm2014_Bin17_10_metaG | ecosystem: Environmental > Terrestrial > Soil > Wetlands > Peat | place... | reverse complement strand
CAGTCGCTCGCCGCGGCAATCAGGTCAACCCGGCTTCCGTTGCTCACCCAGACCTACCTGGCAACCCATACGCCAGAGGAAGCAGCGCTCTATGGAGTAGACAAGCCCAACCGCATCGCCGGAGTTGCAGAACAATAGCGCGGGTATTATCAGCAGCAGTATTTGGCGATGTTAGCGGCAGCGTAGATCCGCGTAATTTTGTCGGTGAGGTGCGGATTGATTCCGAGTGGTGGTGTCCGAGGCCAGTTCAGAGGCCGCGGTCAAAACGGCGGATCGGTGGTCTGAGAGTCCGGCGGCAAGGACTCGGGCCGTACCGGTGCGCATGGCACAGAAGCTGTCCAGCGTAGTGACGCTCGAGGGCCTCGGTGAGCTGGTAGAGGAACTCGATGAGGGAGGCGGCGGATTCATCGGAGAGATCCATAGGCAAACACACCATCGGTAGGTCATTGGGCTCCATGGCGGTGTTTCCTTTCGTTAACGCGGCTTCTTGCCGGGTCCACGTTGAGAGGTACGGTGGGCGGCGCGCTCCTGAGCTTCCGTGAATCGGGCCGTGTGCCCGCGCAGGATCGCCTGTTGCAAAAGATATTCAACACCATCACGAGGGCCATCAACGGTCGGCATGCACGGCCGACGTCTATTTTTCCAAAATGAGCCAGTCGACCTTTCCCTGTTCTCCCTGCAAGGTGCGTAACCGCAGATACGCCTCGGCATGTCGCCGCGGCCGATAGCGGGTAACACTGCAGTAGATATTACCGTGGTCACATCGAGTGCAGATCTCCACCAGCGCCCCGCAATGACGGCAGTTATAGAGCCGGTAGGTCGGCTTCTGCAGTGGCCTCATGCCACCCCTCCCCAAGGCACTGGACAGTAACCGGGCAAGGCGGCATAAAGGTCCGGTGAAACCGCCTGCCAGGGCGCAGCGCACCGAGGGTCCGGGGCTCTGACGCCAATCAAAACCTCGGCCTCCGGCTCATTAGGTCGCCGGCAGCATATCGGAAGCGCATGCACACCATGCCGTCATGCCGAACCCGCAGCCGTGCTTATGGCATGGCCAACCGATGGGGCACTGCTGGACTCAACTGCGGAGACGACATGTTTGTGATCAACCCTCTTGTCCCAGAACTCCTCTGCTCCGATTTTGCGCAATCCCTTGCATTTTATGTCGAGTGTCTGGGCTTCGAAGTTGTCCAGCAACGCCGCAATCAAGCGCATGCCTATATCGCTCTGCAAGGCTCCCAACTCATGCTCGCAGCCCGGCATGGGACGTGGGAAACGGCTCCCTTGGAGCGACCTTACGGCCGAGGCGTGAATTTCCAGTTCCTTGTCGACAACGTCAAAGACCTTCATGAGCGGGTCGCGTCCGCCGGGCACAAGCCGTTCCTGGAACTTCACACCAAGTGGTACTGGCGAACCGACCGGATGGATGAGCGAGCCCAGTTTGGTGTTCTGGACCCCGACGGCTACTTTCTGCGGTTCGCCCATGTCAGTCGACATCGACCGATAACGGACGACGACTAAGCGCCCGATCGCAGCGTCTACTGCCTGGCGGATACGAGAATCACCCGGAGGCCGTCTGCCGCCTTGCGGCGGCAGAGCCGATTACGGCTGGGGAAACGTGGTGGTTCCGGCGCACTGATTGTTTAACTGCAGAGAAATGCAGAGATTTGACGGTTGAGGCGTCTACTTACGTGCAGCGACGATAGATTCAGCTAGGCACTTCGCAGCGCATCTTCAGCCCATTGATAAAAGACTTCCGCTTTTGCCAGTAGTCGGCGGCCCGATGACGTGGGACGCGCCGACGTGTTGTGGATCCGCGAGTCATCGATCTGTCTCAACCCGTTTGGAGGAGTCGAGCCATCGGGCTATCTCGGCGGGTGCTATACCAATGACATGCTGCCAATCGTCAGCGACTTGCGTTAGAAACGACGCATCACGCTTCACCATTGCTCGAAGGCGCTGCTTGTTGTAAATCACTGGCTGTAAGGGCCAGCCGTAGCGCTTCGTCAGGGCAGCTTGAGCCTCGGTTAACGTGCCGCCCACTTCTTCCTCGTCCTTGGATGTCGAGACGGCGATGAACAGGTCTATGTCCGATCCAGGTTGCGCCGTGCCACGTGCGAAAGAGCCGAATAGCCCAGCGGAGATGACTGGTGTCCTTTTGAGAAGGCGCTGCAAGTCCTCGGCGAGCGCCGTGCGCATACTGTGTTCACCTTCAAACAGGGCTTCCAGGCCGTGGTCGATCAGATAGTGGCCGAAATTCAAGCGATAGCGGTGCTCGACATTTCCGCGCTCGACCTCTACCAAGCCAATGCCTTCGAATGCGGACAGAGTATTTTGGATCGCCAGCAAGCCCATGCCGGTTCGCTTGGCCAAAGCCACTCCGGAGAATCCCAGTGGGGACTGGAGCAAGACTCGTAAGACGGCGACTTTACTTCTTGCTCCCAGCACCAATTCCAACGTCGTAGGATGCTGCATGTGGCAAAAATACATGCGACTAATAAATTAGTCAATCAACTAATATATTGCAGAGTTGTGGAAAGGCAATTACCTTGCCGGCAAGTTCGATTCAGGCAATGGTTTGCGAGCCTTTTGCGGCTCGTGTGGCTCGCCTGTGTGGCACGACCCGACGGTCGCGGGGCCGCGGATGCATGTTTGGACGCATCCAAGTTGCCCTGGCTATCGATCGCGGACGACCTGCCGCAATACAAAACCCATCCCTAACCTACTATTTCTTCTTCCGCGTGCTCGCCGTCTTGCGCGGAACTTTGGCGCCGGCCTTCCGGGCCTCCGACAATCCGATGGCAATCGCCTGCTTCTTGCTCGTCACCTTGGGCCCGGAGCGTCCGCTGCGCAATGTCCCGCGCTTGCGCTCTTCCATCACGCTCTTGACCTTCTTCGCTGCAGTCTTTCCGTACCGGGCCATACTTTCACCTATCGGTTAGCCTCAACACGGAATTCCGCAGCAGGATTTGCTCCCGCGCCGGCGGCTCACCGCCAGTAAAGCTTCATCTGGCGCCTCGCCAGAACCAACGCCACCGCATCCAACAACTGGTTCAGTTGCTCCTGGCTGATCGTCTTAGTCTTCATCATTCGCCCCGCGTATCTGTGTGGTATGGGCAGCATGATTCCATGCACCCCCGGCCAGCCAGTAGTGCCCAAAGTCACCGCCCCGACGCACCGACCCTCCCGCAAAGACCCGGGCCACGCTATCCTGCACCCCTCGGACTCACGATGGATTGCAGGAATGCTTCGAATTTACGCTTGGGGTTTGTTGTGCCTCGTCCTGGCAGGATGTGCAGCACAGATGGTCCAGCAGGACGCCAAAGAGGCCTGTGCAAAACAGGGCAAGAGGGCGTTCATCTTTGATTCCCGCCAGCGGGGCATTCCACTGCTCATCGATTCCGCAAGCGCGCAGTACTACTGCGTGGGATCGGATGACATAACGCATTTGCCACCGACCTTCGGTGCCGATGCCATATCGGCATCCAACCTCAACGGAGTAGGCATCCTGTCAGTGACCGCAGGCGCGGCGGCAGCCAAGGCCGGTGTCAAACCCAACGACATCGTCTACGAGTTCGCCGGCCACCCGATTGCATCCGCCGCCGATCTGCGCTCAGAAGTGAACTCAGTGAGCCCAGGCGAGCGAGTCAGTATCAAACTGCGGCGCAGTGGCGTTAAGGACCCCGAACTCAACGCCCAGTTCTAACGCGAGCACTCTGCGAATCAGGCAATCGGTGGATCGCCTGATGCTGCACCGCATGCTGCGAACAATCCACATGCCACGTAGCATCGGTAGCATGAGCAGTACAGCAATCCCGGATGCGATACTCGTCTCTGCATTCATGCAGCAGATTCCCGATCATGTCTACTTCAAAGACCGCGATTCCCGCTTCGTTGCGGTGAGCCATTCGCTCGCGCGCAGCTTCGGGTGCAGCGTGGAGCAGGTCCTCGGCCGAACCGACGCGGATTTTTTCCAACCCGCCGATGCTCAGGTCTTCAGAGATCGCGAGTTGCAGATCATGGAGAGCGGCGAACCGCTCATTGATCACGTCACCCGCCACAGCTGGCCGGACGGCCGCGAAACCTGGTCATTGAACATTGCGGTTGCCATCCGCAATGAGGCCGGCGAGGTCATCGGACTCTTCGGCACCAACAAGGACATCACCGCGACGAAGCTGCTGGAGCAGGCCATGTTGGCCAACCAGAAGCTCGCCAGTGCCAACGAAGCGAAAAATGCCTTCCTGGCCACCGTCAGTCATGAAATCCGCACGCCCTTGAATGGTGTGGTCGGGATGGCCGGCTTGCTGCTCGACACCCGGTTGAGTGACCCGCAACGCGAGCTCGCCGAAACCATCGTCCAGAGTGCGCAGGCGCTGCTCGGCCTGATCAACAACATCCTCGACTTCTCCAAAATCGAAGCAGGCAAAGTCGATCTGGATCTGGTGGACTTCGAGTTGCGGCCGCTGTTGGAAGAGGTCATGCGGGTCATCACGGCGCAAGCCCGTGAAAAGGGTCTGACTCTCAGCGCCTCAACAGATCCAGCTATTCCACGCATTCTGCGCGGCGACATTTCCCGGTTGCGACAGGCCTTGCTGAATCTGTGCGGCAACGCGGTCAAGTTTACCGCAAGTGGTGATGTTGCAGTGAGCGCCGAGGCGCGCTCGCGTTCGGCGCAGAACATCACCATTGTGTTCAATGTACGCGATACCGGGATCGGTATTCCCGCCGATCGATTGGCGTCCCTGTTTCGTCCCTTTACTCAGGTTGATGCGTCCACGACGCGCCGCTTCGGTGGCACCGGCCTCGGGTTGTCGATCGTTAAACGCCTCGTGGAGCTGATGGGCGGCCAAGTGGGTGTTGAGAGCAGGGAGGGGGCGGGCTCCCACTTCTGGTTCGAAGTATCGCTGCTCATTCCTGTTCAGCAACCCGAGACACTTCAGCCGCCTCAGCCCGTTGTTCGACATCGGTCCTCCGAACGAGCCACACGCCGCATCCTTCTCGTCGAGGACAATCCGGTCAATCAGAAGGTAGCCCTGTTTGTTCTCGCCAGCCTGGGGTATCGCGCCGATGTTGTCGCGGACGGCCAACAGGCCGTGTTGGCCTGCCAGCGCGCCGACTACGAGCTGATTCTAATGGACTGCGAAATGCCGGTTCTGGATGGCTATGAAGCGACTCGCCAGATCCGAGCCGGGGAGGCCGGCGCGCGGCGCATTCCGATCGTTGCGTTGACGGCCCATGCCGTCATGGGTGCCGAAGCCGAATGTCGGGCCGCCGGGATGGATGCCTATCTGACCAAGCCGCTCATTCGCGAGCAGCTAGAGGAACAGCTGGAGCGCTTTCTGCAGCGCCCATGCCACCCCCCAGCGCCTGGTACAACGTAATCACGTTCGCCATTTCCGTCTGGCGGGTGCTGATCAACGTTTGTTGCGCGCTGTACAGCGTCCTCTGTGAATCCAGGGCATTCAGGAACGTATCGACCCCCTTGCGATAGCGAGCCTCAGCCAAAGTGTAGCTGTCAGAGGCTGCGGTTACTAACGCGCCCTGAGCCTCCAACCGGCCTTGAATGGTGCCACGAACCGCCAGCGCGTCTGCCACTTCCTTAAATGCTGTTTGCACTGTCAGCTCGTAGGTGGATACGTACAGGGACTTTTGCGCTTGGCTGTAATCCAGATTGGCTGTGTTGGTTCCGCCGGTGAACAGCGGCAGTGTCACGGTAGGGGCCACCGACCAGACCGACATGCCTTTGCTGATGAGTTGCGACAGATCGGAGCTGGCCAGGCCGCCGCTGGCGGTCAACGAAATCGAGGGGAAAAAGGCCGCGCGGGCCGCGCCGATGTTGGCATTCGCGGCTTTCAATGTGTGCTCGGCTTCCAGCACATCAGGTCTGTCCAACAGAACCTCCGAGGACAGCCCTGCGGGTACTGCAGCGAACCAGGTATTTTGAGCGGGCAGCTCATCTGGCAGCAGCCGATCTTCCAGCTGCGTGCCCGCCAGCAGCTCCAGTGCATTGCGATCCTGGGCACAGGTAGCTGTCAGAGTCTGCGCATCCACACGCGCTTGCTGATAGATTGTCTCCGCTTGTTTCACGTCCACCGCTGATGCCACACCCACGGCGAGCCGCTTCTGAGTGAGTTCCATGGAGCGCCGAGCGCTCTCCATCGTCTGTCGCGAAATCGCGAGCTGACTCGTGTCCGCCGCTAGCGTCACATAAGCAGTCGCTGTTTCGGCGATCAAGCTGAGGCGCGTAGCCCGACCCGCCGCGGTTGTTGCCAGATAGGATTCGAATGCAGCGCGGGACAAGCTGCGTTGCTTCCCGAAGAGATCGATCTCAAACGCACTCAGCCCCGCCTCCAGGGAATAACTGTGAATGTCGCCGGTCGTGGTGCGGCCACGTTCGGCAGCTCCATCAGCAGATACCTGCGGAAACAACGAAGCCCGCTGAATCCGGTACTGCGCCCGCGCCGACTCGATGTTAGCCACCGTCTCGCGCAGCGACCGATTCTGCTCCAGCGCAATCTCAATCACCTTCCGCAACCGCTCATCCTCAACAAACGACTGCCACGCCAATTCCCTCGCACCTTTACCGTTGTCCCCGGCAGGAGCATAGGCTGGTCCGGTCGGCCAGTTGGCCGCCACGGGTGACCCGGGCCGCACGTAGTGGGGATCCAGCGAAACGCACCCACCCAACAGCACCGATAAGGCCACGACGATTCGCCAATTAAACATGCTGAGCCTCAGCCTCAATTTCCGCCTGCGCCGGATTCCCGAACACCCTGCTCACCAACACAAAGAACAACGGCACCAGGAACAACGCCAGCACGGTGGCCGTCGCCGTCCCCCCGATAATCCCCGTCCCGATAGCGATCCGGCTATTAGCCCCCGCCCCGGTCGCCACAGCTAGTGGCGCAACCCCCGCAATAAACGCCAGCGAAGTCATCAACACCGGCCGCAACCTTTGCCGCGCGGCCTCCAACGCAGCGCTGACCAAATCCGTCCCCCGCCGATACGAAGCTTCAGCAAACTCAATAATCAAAATAGCGTTCTTAGCCGCAAGCCCAATCGTCGTCAGCAATGCAACCTGAAAATACACATCGTTCTGCAATCCCCGCAGCGATATTGCAGCCACGCACCCAATGACCCCCAGCGGAATCACCAGCAACACCGACAGCGGAATCGACCAGCTCTCATAAAGCGCAGCCAGGCACAAAAACACCACGAGGATCGACACAGCATACAAACTCATCGCCTGCCCACCGGACAAACGCTCCTGGTATGACAGCCCACTCCAAGCCAACGACGTTCCATTCCCAGTCGCCTTCACAAGCTTTTCCATTTCCGACATCGCAGCGCCGGAGCTCACCCCTGGCGCCGCGGATCCCTGGATGCTGTAGGAGGCAACCCCATTAAAGCGCGGCAAATTTTCAGGTCCGTACGTCCACCCGCTACGAGCAAATGCCGCAAATGGAGTCATCCCGCCGCCACTGTTCCTGACATACCACTGATTCAGATCATCCGGGCTCGACCGATACTGTTCATCGCCCTGCATGAACACCTTCTTGACCCGCGACCGATCGACAAAGTCGTTGATATACGTACCGCCCCAAGCTGCACTCAGCGTGTCGTTGATATCCGCCGACGCCACGCCAAGCGAGTTGGCTTTAGCCGTATCGATCTGCAGGTGCAGCTGCGGAGCATCGTCCTGGCTTCCCAATCGCACCGCCATCAGTTTGGGATCCTTGATGGCGCGGCTCAGGATCTCGTCGCGTATCTTCTGCAGTGCCGCCCGATCGGTGCCGCCGGCGGCGAGTACTTGGGACTCAAAGCCGCCGGTCTGACCGAGCCCCTGCACGGAGGGCGGATTGAGGATCAGCACGCGGGCGTCGCGAACGCTCGAAAGGGCCTTGGTAGCACGTTGGACGATGGCTGCCGAGCCGTTGTCAGACCCAGGGCGCTGACTCCAATCCTTCAGGGCGATGAATGCCAGCCCCGAGTTCTGCCCCGAGCCGCTGAAATTGAATCCACAGATGCTGAACAGCGTGTCCACATTGGCGCCCTCCTGTTGCAGGAAGTAGTTCTCCACCTGTTTCGCTACTGCCTCGGTGCGCGCCGCGCTGGCGCCTGTGGGAAGGATGAACTGCACCATGATCTCGCCCTGATCTTCATCAGGTAAAAAACCAGTCGGCAAGCGCATGAACAGCCAGCCCAGCGCGCCCAGTAGCACCGCATACAGGATGACGAACCGCAACGGCCGTCGATTGACTCCCGCAACGCCGCCGACGTACCGCTCAGTCAGCCGCTCGAAGCTACTGTTGAACCTGGCAAATACGCCCCGCGCTTCCCGTTTTTCTTTCAACAACGTCGCGCACAGTGCCGGGGTTAGCGTGATCGCCACAAACACCGACAGCGCCATCGAGGCAACGATAGTCACCGCGAACTGCCGATAGATCACCCCCGTCGAGCCACTGAAGAACGCCATCGGCAGGAAGACGGCCGACAACACCGCCGCAATACCTATGAGCGCTCCGGTAATCTCCTGCATGGAGCGCACCGTCGCCTCTTTAGGCGACAACTTCTCCTCCCGCATGACTCGCTCGACGTTCTCCACTACGACGATCGCATCATCCACGAGCAAGCCGATAGCGAGCACGAGCCCGAACAGAGTCAGTGTATTGATCGAATAACCGAACACCTCCAGCACGCCGAAGGTGCCCAGCATCACTACCGGCACTGCAATGGCAGGAATCAACGTGGCGCGCCAGTTCTGGAGAAACACGAACATGACGATCACCACCAGTACGATGGCCTCCGCCAGTGTCTTGACCACTTCTGAAATGGATGCCCGAATGAAGGGCGTGCTGTCTTTCGCGTAAAGGACGTGATAGCCCGCAGGCAAGCTACGACTGAGTTCCGCAATGGCTGCGCGAACTCGCTGCGATGTTTGCAGAGCGTTTGCGCCCGGCGCGAGCTGCAGCGCCATTCCCGAGGCAGGGTGACCGTTCGCCCGCGTGATCACGTCGTAAGTCTCACTTCCGAGCTCGACGCGCGCGACATCGCCCAGTCGCAGAGTGGCTCCGCTGGAGTCGTACTTCAGAATGATGTTGCGAAACTGCTCCGCGGTCTGCAGCCGCGATTGCGCGGTGACCGTGGCATTCAGCTCCTGCGTGGAGGAGGCGGGGAGGCCGCCGATTTTACCCGCGGAGACCTGGGTATTTTGCGCCTCAACCGCAGCACTGACGTCAGAGGGCATCAGGTCGTAGGCGGCCAGCTTCACCGGGTCGAGCCATATGCGCATTGCATACTGCGCGCCGAAGACCTGAACATTGCCGACACCAGATACGCGCGCCAGCGGGTCCTGGAAGTTGCTGACGAGGTAATCGGCCGTATCGCTCCCTGTGCTCTTGTCCGTGGCATCGTAGAGAGTGACTACCATCAGGAAGTCGCTGAGTGATTTGGTGACTGTGACGCCTTGTTGCTGCACTGACTGTGGCAGACGGGCAAGCGCCTGCTGCACCTTGTTCTGTACTTGCACCTGTGCAGTGTCAGGGTCCGTTCCCTGTTCGAACGTGATGCCGATGCTGACCGTACCGGCCGAGGAGCTGCTAGAAGAGAAATACAACAGGCCGTCGATCCCGGTGAGCTGTTGCTCCAGTACCTGGGTAACGCTGCTCTCGACAGTCTCCGCGGATGCTCCTGTGTAGGTCGCGGAGATCGAAACCATCGGCGGCGCCACATCCGGATACTGCGCAACCGGCAGAGTACGGATGGCCACGAGTCCACCCAGCATGATGACGATTGCGATGACCCACGCAAAAATGGGGCGGTTGATGAAGAATCGGGCCAACATGGTTACGACCTCGCGTTCCGGGCGGTCGCCACCGTCTCTCGCAACGGTTTGACCGTCTCTCCGACCCTGATCTTATTGAGTCCATCCACAATCAGCTGATCGCCCGCCTGCAACCCGCTGCTGACGAGCCAGTCACTGCCGATCGTTCGATCAACCGTCAGCGTACGCATCTCCACTACGTTGTCGCGACCTAATACCAATGCCGTTGCATTCCCCTTCGCATCCCGGCTGACACCTCGTTGGGGAGCCAGGATGGCCGCACTGTTCTGCGCCTCGCTCACAACCGCGCGCACAAACATACCCGGCAGCAGCATGCCGTCCGGATTGGGAAACTCCGCCCGCAACGTGACCGATCCGGTCGTCGTATCCACGGCGACTTCCTGAAACTTCAGGGAACCTGTGTGTGAATACTCCGACCCGTCCTCGAGTTTGAGCGTGACATCGGTCCGGCCTGATTGGATGTTTCCCCCGGCCAACAGCTTTTTCAGGCGCAGCAGCTGCGTGCTCGACTGAGTGACATCGACATAAATCGGATCCAGCGCGCGGATCGTCGCCAGAGCCGTGTCCTGGTTGGCCGTCACCAGCGCACCTGGCGTGACACTGGATTTACCGATACGGCCGCTGATCGGAGCACGGATCTGGGTGTATCCCAGATTGATGCGGGCAGACTCCAGCGCAGCTCGTTTCAACGCAACTTCCGCAACCGACTGCTCATAAGCCGTTCGCGCATCATCGGCATCCTGCTGTGACACGCCTTGGATCTCGAGCAGCTCGTGATAGCGATTATTTTTCAGCCGGGCGGCCGCGACGGACGCCTGCGAATTGGCCAGATCGGCTTTCGCCTGCTCGAACGCCGCCTGGTAGGTGGCCGGATCGATTTGATACAACACTTGACCGGCCGCGACGGTCGCGCCTTCCTCGAAGGTACGCTGTTTGATGATTCCAGCCACCTGCGGTCGCACGTCCGACACCAGGTACTCTGTAGTGTGTCCCAGCAGCTCCGTGGTCAGAGTGACCGCACGAGCCTCTATCGGTACCACCTGGACTTCAGTCACGGCAGGAGCCACGGGTGCGGCTTCTCGAGAGCACCCCGCCACGGCCAGCAAGCCCACAGCCCAGGTCATCCGGATTGCATTGATCATAATTAAAGTTGAGAATGAACGATCATTCTCAGTATCATTTCAGGAATTACCTGCCGCGGCAAGCAAAACACTGTGAGAAATCTTAAACACAAAGGAATGGCTAGGCCTGCCAAAGAGTTACGCGATCAAATCAGGCGTAATGAAATCATTGCTGCAGCGCGTCAATGCGCACTGGAGCGAGGCTTTCACGGCTCTGGAATGGCGCTCATAGCGCAGCAGGCGGGCATGAGTGTCGGGCAGATCTACCGCTACTTCGCCAATAAGGAAGCCATCATCCGCGCCATCGTCGAGCAGATCGTGGAGCAGCGTGAACAGCAGATCGGCGCGGTTCATCGGAACGAATCAGTCGCCCTCATTGCCCGACATGCGCTCTCGAGTCTGGAAGAGGAAGTTCGGGACAACCATGTCCTGATGTTGGAGATTGCTGCCGAGGCGACTCGCAATGAGGCAGTACTGCGAATCGTCCAGGAGTCGGATCTGCGACTGCGTCAGTTCGCGGCTGCCACATACAGGCGGCAGGAACCCGATCTCAGCGAAGCAGATGCAATGGCCCGGGCCGCGATGATGGCCGCCCTGCTGACCGGAACGGCGCAACTGCGCGCCCTGGGAGTAGCCCACGACGCGCAGTCGACCCGTCAACTATATCAACGCATTTTGGAAACCGCGTTGTCCTGGCGATCGTGATGTCCGTTCAACGGTCCTTCTTCAACGTCCCGTTGACAGTCGCAGTCCCGCCGCCCGACATGAAGAGCGTGTAAACGTTACCCGACACCAACGAGACGGATGTCTTGCTGAATAGAGCAGCGCCCGTGGTCGAGTTCGCGACATCCAGCTCGTAGTCGGTGCCTGCATCGATCTGTGATGGCGCGGATGCCTGACCCACTGCCGTTTCCTGGGCGACTGGCGAAAAGTCCGCGTTGAGCGTGATCGGGGCCGCCAATCCCGACATTCCGTTGAGCAACCGGATCTTCACATCGCCGCTCGTGGTCGGGATGTGGTTGTCATCGCTGATCAATGTCGACTCGGTGCCGTTGGCATCGCTCCAGATCAGGAGCGTGTAGTCAGCGCCCGCGGTGAGGGTCAGACTCGGAATCGAAACCGGATTTCCATCCACCGTCAGGCTGACAGTGGCAGTCCCCGCGTTGAGAACTCCATACGTGCCGCCCATGATGCCCACAGTTGCATTGCTGAGCAGACTGAGGTCTCCAATGCTCGCCGTCACAGTCGTTCCGTCCGCAATGCCGACGGCGCCACGAATGCGCGCATTGGTATTGTTGTAAGTCGTGACCGACCCCTGTTGCGGCAGATAAAGCGCGTTCACCAATACACCACCCGTCGTCGATGTGAGCACCAGTGAATAGACCTTCTGGTTGTCGAACGAAACGCTAGGAACGTCCAGACGCAGGTCCGTCTTATCCCCAGATCCGGTTACGCGCAGGCGATAAGTACCCTTATCCAGCGTCGTAGCGCCAGAGCCTCCCGCGCCGACGCCGCTGTAGGTCGGCGAAGCGTCATCCAGTGATGTGGACGAGTCGGTGAGGTAGACATCCAGGCCGCCCGCCTCGGCAACGTTATACAGCTGCACCTCCGCTTTGCCGCTGTCCGGTTGGCTCACGTCTTCTCCCAACATCAGCGCGCCAAAGTGACCACTCGAACCGTATGTGATGTAAGTCGTATGCGACTCGTCCGTCAGTTTCTGACTACTCAATGACTGCAGTGTGTCCGTTGCGCCGTGCACCTTGAAATTGACGGTGTAGGTCCCGGAACTCAAGCTGCTGTAGTCAGTGGCGGCGCCGGACGCGGCGCCTTGTATCTGCAGCGTGTCGCTACTGCTGCTGCCATTGTTCACATACATATCCAGTGAGCTGTAGCCCGAGCTCACATTCAATATGCGCACTTGCGCGTCCTTGCTGCTGCCTCCACAGGCGCAGAGGGTAGTAGCGGCCAGTGCCGTGAGCCAGCCAGCGATGTTGATAGGTTTTCTCATGCGGGATGTCCGGTTGAGTTGAGTGTCAGAATGCGTGACCGATTGAAAACTGGAACACCTCGGTTTCGTCCCCGTAGCGCCGCCAGTCCCCGTGATCGTATTGAATGGGTTTGGCCAGGCTGAATCGGAACAGCCCCAGCGGCGCCAGCCACTGAACGCTCACGCCGGTCGATGTGCGCAGCTCATGCGCGTCGAAGTGGTAGTTGGTGATAAACCCGCCCCGGTCGCGAAACGCGGTATTACCGAGGAAATAGGCCTGGCCGAAGTCGAAGAACAAGCTGACGCGGGCCGAATCGGCGAACCGCGCGGGCACCGGCAGAATCGCCTCCGCCTGACCGGAGAGCGCGGCATCGCCGCCGTACGGATTTCCCAGCGAGTCGCGCGGCCCCAGTGTTTCTTCGCGGAAACCCCGCACTGAATCCGGACCTCCCAGAAAGAAGTGCCGGTTCGGTGGCAACGCCGTAGTGTCGCCGAGCGCCGTGCCGTAACTCGCATGCAGCCCCAGGCTCAACGGGATCTTCGGAATCCACTGCAGAAATTGCTGATAGCGGTAGTCAGCAATCAGATACTGAATGTTGGCGCCCGGAACCGTGCTCGTCAGAAGAACGGTATGCGCTGTACCGCGTGTCGGAAAGATCGAACGGTTGCGAGTGTCGTAACTCCACCCGCCGGACACTTCGACAAAATCTGACGTAGTGCCGAGTACATAGCCGCCGCCGACGTTCCTGAAGTAGGAGACACCATTGTCTCTGACCCAATCCTGTAGTTGCGTCGAACTGCTGGTTGTCGTGGCAAGATCGGAGTGTTGAACGGATGCGCCCAGGCGGACCACCTGATACTCACTGATGGGGTAGCCGAAGTCCATTCCCGCCAGGGCGGTCTTAGTTGAGAACGTAGAATAAGTTGAGGTCAGCCGCCGGACGTCCGAGTACTGCAGATTGAAGGTCCGGCTGATGCCATCGACCGTGAAATAGGGATCTGTATGCGAGATGCTGTACAGCTTGCTGTAGCTCCCCGCGTTCAATTGCAGCGCCAGGCGATTTCCCGTACCGGCCACATTCGAGTCGACGTAGCTCCCATTCAACATGAAGCCTTGCGCTTCCCCGTAACCGATTCCTCCGCCAATTTCCGAGGCTGGCCGCTCTTCGACCTTGGCCTCCAGATCCACCAGGTCAGGCGTCCCCGGCACGGGAGTCACGTTGATGTCCGCTTTCTTGATGTAAGGCAGCCGTTGCAGCCGCTGCTTGGAGCGCTCGACGGCCGTGTTTGACAACCATCCGCCTTCGAGCTGCCGCATTTCCCGTCGCAGCACCTCGTCGTTGGTGCGATTGGCGCCCTCAAACGTAATGTGCCGCACGTAAACACGGTTGGCCGGATCGATGTAGAAGGTCAGGGACACTTCCTGGGTCGCCTCGTTCACCGTCGGAACCGGATCGGCCTTGGCAAAGGCGTAGCCGTCCACACCCAACCGATTCTGAATCAACTGTTGGGTGTCGCTGATCAGCTTGCGGGAATAGATCTGCCCGGGTGCAACCAGCAGCAGGCGGCGCAGCTCGGCTTGCGGAACCACGAACTGCCCGGCGAGCTTCACCTCGGATATTTTGTAGACGTGGCCTTCTTCCACATTGATGGTGACAAAAATGTCATCCTTCTCGGGAGAGATGGCCACCTGCTGCGAGTCGATGCGGAAGTTCGCGTAACCGCGATCCATATAGAAGGCGCGCAGCTTCTCCAGGTCCCCCTGCAGTGATTCACGCGAGTAGCGGTCATCCTGCTTGTACCAGGACGTCCAATTCGGCGTCTTCAGCTCAAATTGGCGCTGCAGCTCCTGATTGGAGAAGGCGCGGGCGCCGACGACATTGATCTGGCGGATCCGGGCTCGTTTGCCTTCGTGGATGTCGATCTTCAACCTCACCCGGTTGCCGGTGAGCTCCTGCACCGTCGTGTTGACACGCACTGCATACTTGCCACGGCTGAAATACTGGTCGTTCAGATACTGGGAGACATCTTCGAGCACGGAGCGGTCGAAGGTCTTGCCGGTGGCGAGTCCGACATTGCGCAGGGACTTCTGCAGATCCTCGGTCTTGATGTCCTTGTTGCCGGTGATCTCGAAGCTCTCAATGGACGGTCGCTCCTGTACCACGACAATGAGAGTGTCGCCGTCCCGGCGCATCTGCACGTCACGGAAGAAGCCCGTCGCATAAAGCGCGCGAATGGCCTCGCGCACCCGACGAATGTCCAGGTGGTCGCCGATGTTGACAGGCAGATAGTTATAGATCGTGCCGGCGGAAACCCGCTCGGCGCCTTCGATCTCGATGTTGCCTACCTTGAACTCCGCGGCGCTGATGGAACTCTCCTGCGCCGGCGCGTCCAGGGTGCGGATCGAAAGGACTAACAACAGGGCCGCGCTGCGCATTCTCATTCGCGGCGGATGATAGGCGAGGGCCCAGCCCGAGTTGCTTCACGATACCCGCGCTATTGTCACGCAATGTAACGGGAAACAGGCTGGTGACAAATTCAACTGTTGGGTGGTGAACGGCGGCGCGGGCCGGCAGTCATACCGACTGCATGTACTCACTCTTCATCGCGCTGGCATTGGGCTCAGCCATCACACCGAATTTCCGCGACGCGGACCTCACCCAGATCGCGGAAGCGGTGAGCGCGGCGACCGGCAAGAATTTCATCATCGATCCCCGCGTGCGCGGCCAGGTCACGATGCTGGCCTCGACACCGATGGATCCCGGCGCACTCTACGAAGCCTTTCTCGCAATTCTCCAAGTGCACGGCTTTATCGCCGTGCCCGCGGGCAACATCGTCAAGATACTCCCGGATGCCAATGCACGGCAGATCCCCTCTATTGATTTGCCCGATCGCGTCAGCGGCACCTCTGATGAGATTGTCACACAGGTCGTCGACGTAAAGAATGTCAACGCCGCCCAACTGGTGCCCATTCTACGTCCCATGATGCCGCAATATGGGCAACTGGCTGCCTATCCCGCCGCCAACATACTGATCCTGTCTGATCGAGCCAGCAATGTCTCGCGCCTCATGCGCATCATTCGCCGTGTGGACCGGGTTGCCGACCAGGATGTGGAAGTCATCACACTGTCAAATGCCTCCGCCGCCGAATGTGTACGGGTCGTCAATACACTCTTTCAGCAGGCTCCTCAGGAAGGCGGCACCGGCGTGAAAGTAGTCGCCGATGAGCGCGCCAACACCGTTTACATCAGTGGCGACCAGACCCAAAGATTGCGTATCCGCGCACTCGTAGCCCATATTGATACTCCTACGCAGTCGGGCGGTGATACGCAGGTTCGTTATCTGCATTACGCTGATGCCGAGAAGGTAGGCCCCAAACTCAAGGAATTCGTGAGCGGGGTGGGCCAGGCAACCGCGGGGGCGGGCGGCGCAGGCCAGAACACCCCCCAGGCACAGGCAGACAAAGCCGCCATGGTCCTGACAGATGCGGCAACCAACTCCCTGATCATCACCGCGCCTCCCAAGATGATGCATTCCATCATGCAGGTCATCGACAAGTTGGACATTCGCCGCGCCCAGGTCCTGGTCGAAGCGGTTGTCGTGGAAGTCAACGCCGACAAGACCGCGGACCTCGGGGTGAACTGGGCCGCCTGGTCCAAAGGCTCCAACGTGCCGGCCGCTTCCTTCGTCGAGCCCATTGGCGGCTCTTCCATTGCGGATGTGGCGAGCACGATCGAGTCCATTGCCAACGGCTCCAGCAGCACTTCCACCAGCTCCCTGACCGGGACCACCCTGGCGCTGGGCAAAATCAGCTCGAACGGGATCAACTTTGGTGCAATGTTACGAGCGTTAAATGGTGACGCCAGTACCAACATCGTGGCGACACCCTCCGCCGTCACTCTGGATAACCAGGAAGCAGAGTTGAAGGTGGCCCAGGAAGTTCCCTTCATCACCGGATCTTATGCAACCACCTCGGGCTCAACGACCACGAGCAGCAGCTCCGTCAGCCCGTTTACGACCGTTCAGCGCCAGGAGGTGGGAACCATCCTGAAGGTCACGCCTCAAATCGCCACGGAGAGTGACTCGGTGATTCTCAAGATCAGCGTCGAGAGCTCCAGTGTGGCCGCGACCTCCGTATCCAGTGTAGATATCACCACGAACAAGCGCACTGTCGCGACCAGTGTGATGATCGAAGACGGCGGCATCGTCGTGCTCGGCGGCCTGATATCCGATACTGTTACAAAAAGTGAGCAACGCATCCCGCTGCTGGGAAGTCTGCCTTTCCTGGGCGGGTTGTTCCGCACCCGCGACAGCAGCCGGACCCGCAACAACCTGATGATCTTCATCCGGCCGAAAATCCTGCGCACCCCCGAGCAGACCGCGATCGAGAGCGGTGCCAAGTACAACCATATGTTGGACGAACAACGCAAGGCCGGCGGGAAGGAGGATTCGCCGGTGCTGGAGCCCCTCGCACCGCATTGAACTTTACCGGCCCGCTCCCGGTCGAATCTTTTCAGTCGGGGGGCGTGTTAACTTTTATGCGGCGGAAACATCTTGGAAACAACTTCAAGCGCCACGGGTCCGCTGCGGACCAGCCGGTTACCTGAAAAAATGCAGGCACGCATCCTCATCGTCGAGGATGACCTGCGCGCCCGGGCGCTGCTAGCAACCTATCTGACCCGGCACGGCCTCGTCGTTCTGACGGCGGCGACCGGTGATGAGGTCGACAGCGTGATGGACCGTGAATTCGTCAGCCTGGTGTTGCTGGATGTAATGCTTCCCGGGGAGGATGGTCTGTCGATCTGCAAGCGTCTGGGCAAGCGCAACATCCCGGTCATTCTTCTGACCGCGAAGGGCGAGATCCTCGATCGGATCATCGGTCTGGAGCTCGGTGCCGACGACTACGTCGTCAAACCATTCGACCCGCGTGAGCTGCTCGCACGAATCGGCGCGGTCCTGCGCCGTCAGCCCCAACACCTCGTACCCGACGATACCGACCCGGTTTTCCGCTTCGGCCCCTTCGAGCTCGATACCGCGCGTCGCCGGCTCACCAGGGCGGGACAGATCATCCCGCTGAAGAAGGGCGAATATGCCGTTCTCGAAGCGTTGAATCGGCACGCCGGCAAACCGATGTCACGCGAGCGCCTGATACAACTGTCACGCCGGGGCAACTCGAATGTCACCGAACGCAGCATTGACATTCAGGTCTCACGGCTGCGCCGCCTGATTGAGTTGGATGTCTCCGAGCCGCACTACATTCAGACAGTATGGGGGTTCGGTTATGTGTTTGATCCCGCGGGCAGTCGGCAATGACGCGGCTGTTCGACCGTCTGGTGTTTCGGACGGCCGGCCTGTTCACGCTGCTGTTTGTGGTCAGTCAGGCCTCCTGGGTGGTGGTTGGAAGTCTGTTCCTGTTCAAGCCCCGGCCTCTGGTGCCGCCGCCGCTGCCGCCCGGGCTGCTCATGCTGCCGATGCGGCGCCTGCCGTTCCCCAGCCCAATGCTGGGGTCGCTGCTGACCGCTGTGATCGTCTCGGGGATCGGGGCCTATTTGCTGATCAGCCGCCTGAATCGGCGTTTGCAGGTGGTGGTGGAAGCCTCTCGCACCATCGGTAGGGGTGAGATCCCGGCACCCATCGCGGTGGCGGGACCGCTCGAGATCCAGCAGCTCAGTCGCTGTTTCAACCAGATGAGCGAGGACTTGCAACGCCTGGACGCCGAGCGCCGCCTGATGCTCGCTGGAATCTCACATGATATACGGACCCCGCTGGTCCGGTTGCGTCTGGGAGTCGAGTTGGGCCGGCCGGAGCTCAACCCGGATGCGGCCGAATCCATGATCCGCGAGATTGAAGAGATCGACGCCATCCTCAGCCAGTTTCTGCAATTCGCCTGCGACGAGTCCCAGGAGCCCATCCAGCTCATGGACATGGATTCGTTGGTGAGCGATGTTTGTCTCGGCTATCGCCGCCGGGGGCGCGCTATCCGTACCGTGCTCGGGTCAGTGGGCGTTGCTTCAGCTCGTGAGGTTGCGATCCGGAGGTT